>Ga0209598_10001150_pt1 | contig 21696 bp, 17 predicted proteins | sample M_140807_EF_Meta_FD_187317 | JGI IMG/M metagenome (GOLD analysis project Ga0209598, IMG submission 187317) | Freshwater microbial communities from Lake Montjoie, Canada to study carbon cycling - M_140807_EF_MetaG (SPAdes) (version 2) | ecosystem: Environmental > Aquatic > Freshwater > Lake...
CCGCACCGGCCTGATGCGGTGAGGGGCCTCGGCGGAGCCGAATCGGAGTTATCCCGTCGGCCGTGGTCTCCGTTTCAGCCCACTCCCGCCGGCTCCGACGAGCTTCGGCCGCCGCAAGGATCCGATTACTTTGAGGACAGCGTTTTTTCCACCAACTTACTGGACAGCTTGTAAATCTCTCCTTGCAGCTTGACGTAAGTTTCCGCTGTTTTCTTAGACGTTTTGTAGACCGTCTTGTAATCCTTGTAGGCGTTCTGGATATCCGTATTCTTCTTGAAACGATGAGCTAGGCCTTCCGCATTAAGAAAACCCTTGTCCATGTTTCTGATCGAATCCGTCGTTTTTATTCTTCCGGGGAAGGCGTTGGCCAAGTCAATAGTCTGCAGCTTCTTCCATTCTTTTTCCGTGACAGGCTCGCGTTTCTTTGCCAAATCCAGCAGAAAACTCAATTCTCTCTTGCCATCTTCGATATAACTTTGGTCGATCCTATCCGGCGATTCCTCGAGCATTGCCTTGCACCTCTCGATGGACTCAAGGGCGATCTTTATGCTCTCGGGGTTGTCGTCGTTCCCTGCCGCCGCCAAATCTTTCCGCAAATTCTCGAAAGTTACATTGAGCATTTCTAGTTTGCCGCACAGGGTATCGCCGAACGTTGCAACGCTGGCTTCTGCGGTCTCAGTTTTTTTGATGAGTTGCCGGATCGCCGGTAAGCTCAAAATTGTTCGGGGCAACTTATTTATTTCTTCCCAGTACGCCCATTGAGCCTTCCCGATCACTCCCGGCAAGTGGTCGCCGGTCATCTTTGACAGGGTCGATATTTCGTCTCCGATCTGTTTCATCATGGGTTTCCGGGTGTCTTCCGTCCAAGTCTTCGTCTTGCCGATCTGGCTACTGAGTTTCTTGAAAACCTCGGCCTTCTTGTCGGCTACTGCCTGAAAGTTCCCCAGCAGGGCCAGTCCGTTGGGATTGGTCTTGGTCAGGTAACGTTCGAACTTGTCGATCCACTCCTGTACGAGGTCTTGATTCAAGGGCTTACGATTAGGTCGTAGCTTCCGGCCGTCCTCCTCCAAGCCCTCCTTCAAGGCCTTCTTGAGATGGTCCGTCAATAGGTCGCAATCTTCGTCGAGGCGTGCGTAGGACACGTTGAAGGCTGTCAGCCGTTCCTCGGTCTTGTCGATGGCTTGCTGCGATTGCTTGAGCGCCTTTTTGGCGTTATCGAGCGACTGCTGGTTTTTGAAGAAGTTCAGGAAGTCTTTCTTCTTGATCTTGATTTCCAGGTCTTTGGCTGCCTTCGTGGCGTTGCGGAGGGCGGATTTCTGCAGTGATCCCATATCCTTCGCCAGGACATTGCGGTCCGACTTGATCTCTTTCAGCTCCTTCAACCAGTTCGCGGCATCACTCTTGCGGAGGATTGTCTCCCCTTGCCTCGGCACCGCTGTGTCCTTCAGCGTTTTTCTTCTCTCGTTGGTCTGCTTAATCTCGCCGGCGATTTTTTTCACGAGCGGATCCAAGGCAAGCGCTAGCTTGGAGCAGGTGTCCACCAAGGCGTCTGTGTTTTGGCCCATGCTCTTTTGCTCCCAAATGCGAAGTTGGTTTGGCCGAGCGCTCCCGCGCTGCGCGGGACTGTCGGCATCGACGCGGCCGGAAGGGGATCTCTCCCCCTTAGGGTACCCCCAACCAACGTGGAAAGACTAGGCCCCCACTGAAGCGAGACGCCAGGGAGGTTGTGCTTGCTTGGAGCCGAGCCATCGGCGCCGCGCAATCGCTCGCTCACTGCTGGCAACCGGTCGCCGAATCGTCCTCTGACGTCGGCCGCGATCAGGCGAGATCGCGGTCCTGGAAGAGAACGAGCGCTATCAGCAGCGCTACGGCCGAGTAGAGGGCCGAATAGAGCGCTGCCCACCCCAGATAGCTCCACGGCACCGGCACGCCGCCGACGACGGCGGCTTCGATCGTGAAGTGTTCGAGCACCGGAAGGATCGTCGCGAATAACTGCCCGACGAATCTCACGATCGCGAACTTGCCGACGCTCGACTGGACAATCAGCGGCACGAGGTGGCCGAGGGCGTAGACGGTGAAGCAGATGATGAGGTTGGGCACCATCCCCAGCCGCGTCGACACCGCCAGGCTGACGGCCGCCAGGAGGATCGCCTCGAGGAGAGAGAGGACGAGACCGGGGACGACGGTGATCATCTCGTCGGCACAGTCGCGCCACACCGGATCCATCTTTCCCCCTTCGCGGGCGTCGTAGACGACCTTGAGGCTCGTCGTCGCCATCAGAATCGTTCCCAGCACGAGGAACACCAGGAGGGCGACGAGGACGAGGCCGACGAACTTCCCGAGGACGAACTGCCACCGGGTCAGCGGCTTGGAGAGAACGGTGAGGGCCGTCCGGCCTTCGATCTCATCGGCCACCGCGACGCTCGCCGTCCAGACCACGACCAGCAGCGCGAGGACCTTGATGAGGGTCAGGCTGCTGTCCTTGAGCATCTTCACGTCCTCGCCGAACGTGTTGTAGGGGATGACGATGAACGACAGCAGCAGCACCGCTCCGAGGATCAGCGCTACGGCGAACACCGGCTGGCCGATCGCCTCCTTCGTGGTCGCCGAGGCGACCGCGGCCATCCGCCGGGGGATGAGCCGGAAGAGGGCGTAGGCCAAGCTGATCGAGAGGATGGTGATCGTCGTCCAGGGGAGGATCCCCACCTGCGGGTTCTCCGGCACGAGCCGGGCGCGGACGGTGAGGTCGACCGGGGCAGTGCCGGCGTTGCTGACCTGGATCCGGGCCTTTTGGCCGATGAAGGGATTCGGCTTGTTCGTCTCGTCGCCCCGCTTCCACTCCCACGATGTGCCAGGGATGACCTCGATGTCGGCCTGCTTGGCCAGCGCGAAGCCCTCGATCGGCTGCTGCGTGCGGACGATGAGCGGCTGGGCGGCGTCGAACACGAGCGACTCGATCTCCTGCGGCCGGAGGTTGATCTCGAGCTCCTCGAGCGTGGCGCCGGCCGGAATCGACAGGCGCTGCTCAAAACGATCGGCCGACGACAGCCGCGCCAGCGAGCGACCGATCTGCGCCAGCGGCACCAGCGGGGTGAAGGCGAGGGCCACCGCCGACAGCGACAGCAGGAGCCAGGCGAACGGGCCGGCGAAGCCGTCGCCAAGGCTCGAGCGGGCCTCGGCGGCAGCGCGCGGCTGCACGACCCGCAAGCCCGCCCAGACGAGGAGAATCACGGCCAGGGCAATCAGGGCCCCGGTGCCCAGCAACCAGATCGGAGGAAGGGCGATCAACCAGCGGTTGGCGAAGAGTGGCGTCATGAAAGTGGCGGCAGCGGAGGTCGGGCGGGTCGGGTGGAAGGCTGATCGGCCGGCTGGCCGCGGGGACAGATCGGGGATTGTACGGGCGTCGGGCCCGGCCGGTTCCCCGGGAGGGCGGTCGTCGTCAGCCCCCTGAATGACTATTGTGCCTCGGAAGCGGGCTCCAGTGAAGGATCGAGCGGCAACGGGCCGGCGAGGACCGTCGCCCCGGTCGCGTGGAGGGGCCAGCGGGTGAGGACGCGGTGGACGTCGTCGAGCGACAGGCCCTCGATCGTCCGCAGGTCGTCGGCCACGGAACGGTAATCCCCCGAGTGGGCCCATTCCGGGCCGACGTCGAAGAGGCGGCGGCGGGGGCGTTCCCCGAGGAGCACCCACCGTCCGGCGAGCTTGTTGCGGTTTTGCTCGACCTCGCGCCGGTCGAGTCCCTGCTCGGCCGCCTGCCGGTAGATCGTGTCGATCATCGCCAGCAGCTCCCCGGCATCCTCGGGATCGCAGGAGAGCTGGGTGGCGAACAGGCCCGCATCGAGGAAATCCTGGTGGTGGCAGGAGGCCTGTTCGGCCCGGCCGGTGTCGACCATCGCCCAGTAGAGGCGGCTGCCGGAGGTGTCGCCGAGGATCGCCGCGAGGAGTTTGGCGGCAAAGCGGTCATCGTCGTCGCCGGCCGGGCCGCGCGACATCCGCACGGCATACTCGAGCGTCGACGTCGGGCGGGTGATGCACTCGAGCGTGGCGCTCCCGGTCGTCAGCGCGTCGAGCGGCGCGCGGCGTGGCGGGATCGCAATCGGCTCCCAGTCGCCGCACCATTGCCGGGCCGAGGCGACCAGCGCCTGGAAGTCGACGGCGCCGGTGGCGCACAGGACGATGTTCTCCGGCGAGTAGCGGCGACGGTGGTAGTCGCGCATCGCCTCGACCGGCATCCGCTCGATCGACTCGACCGTCCCCAGCACACTTCGCGCCAGCGGATGCCGACCGAAGAACGTCGCCCGGCAGCGGTCGTCGGCGCCGAACGGCGGCTGGTCGTCGTACATCCGGATCTCTTCCAGGATAACGAGCTTCTCGGTGTCGAAATCCTCCTCGCGGAGGGCGGGGCGCATCATCCGCGCCAACAGCGCCGTCACTTCGAGCTGCTGCTCGGGGAGGACCGCCGCGTGGTAGACGGTGTCTTCTTCGCTCGTGAACGCGTTGGCGCTGGCCCCCATCCAATCGAAGCGACGGTTGATCTCGTCGGCGGACAGGTCGTGCGTTCCCTTGAAGACCATGTGCTCGAGGAAGTGACTGACGCCCCACTCGGCGTCGGTCTCGTCGCGGGCGCCGGTCTTCACGAAGAAGCCGATGCTCGTGGAGAGGGCCGTGTCGGTCACCTCCGCGATCACGTCGAGCCCGTTGGGGAGACGCTCATGCAGAAACTTCACGCGGCACCTCCAGCGGTTCCTTGCCCAGCGACACGATCGTCAGCCCGGCTGGACGGTTCGCCGCCAGCCAGCCCTCCACTGAAGCCACCTTGAGCCGATCGTAACGGGCCAGCTCGTCGGCGAGGCTCCGCACCGTCCCGAGGTGGTACCACTGTCGGGCGATCCAGGCCGCCCGCGCCGCGCTCGATTCCTGCTGCATCACCAGCGCGCTTTTCGCCCGTGACTTCACCCGATCGAGCTCCGCCTCCTCGATCGTGCCGGGGAGACGGTCGATCTCGGCGAGCATGACGTCGAGGGTCTCCTGCGCCCGGGCCGCCGACGTGCCGGAGTAGCAGATCGCGGAGGCGCAGTCGCGGAGCGTGTGGTAGCCGGCCGAGACGCTGTAGCACAGCCCGCGGCGCTCCCGGACTTCCGAAAACAGCCGGGAGCTCGAACCGCCGCCGAGCACCGACAGCGCCGCCGAGGCCTCGTAGGAATCGTCGTGCCGGTAGGGGGGTACCGACCAGGCCAGGGCGATGTGGGTCTGCTGGGAGTCGTGCGGGACGTGCCGAACGCGCTCGCCGCGGCTCAGAATCGGAACGGTTGACGGGTCGTCGGTTTGCCAGTCGCCGAACAGGGCCGACACGCGGTCGACGAAGTCGTTCCAGTCGATCCGTCCGGCGACCGCGATGATCATTCCCCGCGGCACGACATGCGCGGCGACGAACGAACGGACGTCGTCGATCCCGATCGCCTCGACGTCGGCGCTGATCCCCTCGGAGGGCATGCCGAGGGGATGCGGGTAGTGGAGCTGACGGAGCGCCGACATGGCGCGGTGGGCCGGATCATCCTCGGTGCCGGCGAGGTTTTGGAGGACCATCTGCAGGGCGTTGTCGAGCTCGTCGTCGGGGAGGCGCGGGCGGCGGAGAATGTCGGCGTAGATCGGCAGGGCCGTGGGGAGCTGCCGGGCCACCATGGCGCCTGCGAAGCTGGCATGGCTCGTCGACACCGACTGCGCCCATTGGATCCCGGAGCCCTCGAGGACCTCGACGATCTCGCGGCTGGTGCGGTCGCCGGCGCCGCGGAGCATCATCTCGCCGGAGAGCGTCGCCAGGCCACAGCGGCCGGGGCCGTCATGAATGGCGCCGGCGGCGGTGTGGAAGGCCACGGCCACCGACTCCAGGCCGGGGAGCTCCTCACCGAGAAGGACGATGCCGTTGTCGAGCGTGGCGGAGTGGAGGGTTTGTTTCACGGTCTCGAGCGGATGGGGGCGAATGGAAGCAAGCGGAGGCGGATGGAGACAAGCGGACCACCGTCGGTCCCCCGGCCACCCCCCCGCTCTCGGCCCCGCGGGCGGCGGCGCCGACCGGAAGCCCCTCAAGAATAGCAGCCTTCGAAAAACGTGCGGAAAACGTTGGGGCCTGGGCCGGCCGGAGGGTCAGAGGAGGGCCGGCTCCCGCTCGCGGAACTGCCCGGACGCGCCGTCAACGACCTTGTAGATGGTCTTGGCACGGCGGAAGCCGAGCCGCTGGTAGAGGTTCACCGCCCGGACATTGTCGGCCGTGACCTCGAGGCTCACCCGTTCCAGACCCTGCGCGGCGAAGCTCCGCACGGCCTGGGCGATGAGCACCGACCCCAGACCGAGGCCGCGGTGCCCCGGCACAATGCCGATGTTTTGGATCGAGCCGGCCCCGCTGGAGTCGATCACCCCCTGGATCGTCCCGCACCACTCCACCTCCGCCGGCTGCGGGGACTGCCGATCGGCCCCGGGGGGAAGGATGCGGGAGCGGGCGATCAGCCATGTTGCCCCCGGCAGGAAGCCCCCTTTGCCGCGGATCTCGCGCATCAGCCGGCGGCAGCCCTCGAGATCGCCCAGGCAGGGAAAGACAACGGCGTCGATCTCGCTGCGGAACGAACGGAATTTCGTCCGGGCGTGGGCGTCGATGAGCCCGTCGTGCCAGGGGACGAGCCGATATCCGGGGGGCATCTCCCCAGCTGCGGCGGGAAAACCGCCAGCGGTCGGCGCGAGCGCCAGACCACCGGCCGCGAGTGCCAGGTCCATCCGGTACCGTTTGAAGTAAGCCGAGTCCATCCGCTCGCTCTCCCTGCTTCCCAGACGATAAGACGCCCCGCGGGGGCGGTCAACGCGCCGGTCGCTCCACTTCCTCATTCCGGCCCCCTCCGCAGGTCCGGTGGCAGGGAGAGTGGGGGCGGATTCGGCGGTGAGGAATGGACCGGTTTGGTCCGCCGGAAGGGATGAGGGTAGAATGAGGCCAGAGGTTTTGAGTTCTCAAAGATTCTTTTTTGAGTGATCAAAAAATGAGAACAACGCTCGTTTCGTCCGGGGTCGTGGTGATCCACGCGCTGATGGTCTTGGTAACGCTCTGGGCGACGCTCCTGGCCGGTGGCAGCGCCGCCGCCGATCCGCGCCTCCATGTCGTGGCGACGACGACGGTGGTGGCCGATCTCGTCCGACAGATCGGTGGCGATCTTCTCTCGGTCGATAGCCTGATGGCCGCGGGGATCGATCCCCACAGCTACAAGGCGACCCCCCGCGATGCCGACCGCCTCGCCCGCGCCGATCTCGTCGTCGCCTCGGGGCTCCATCTCGAGGGAAAGCTGGCCGATCTTCTCGAGCGGCTCGCGCGGCGCGTGCCGGTGATCGCCGTGGCGGACGCCATCCCCGCCGGTCGCCTCCTCGATTCCGGAGCGGGGTTGCACGACCCCCATGTGTGGTTCGATGCCGGGCTGTGGAGCCTCGGGGTTCCGGCGGTCGCGGAACAGTTGGCGAAACTCGATCCACCCCACGCCGAGTCCTACCGCGAGGCGGGGCGGGCCTATGCCGAGCGTCTGGTCGCCCTCGACGGGGAGCTCCGTGAGTCGCTGGAAGCGATCCCGGCAGAACGCCGGGTGATGGTCACCGCCCACGACGCCTTCCGCTATTTCGGCCGGGCGTACGGGATCGAGGTGGTGGGGATCCAGGGGACGAGCACCGAGGCGGAAGCCGGCCTCGGCGACATCAATCGCCTCGTCGATCTCGTCGTGACGCGGAAACTCCCGGCCGTGTTCGTGGAGACGAGCGTCTCCGACCGCAACGTCACGGCGCTCCGCGAGGGGGCCCGGGCCCGGGGGCACTCTGTCGCGCTCGGGGGACGCCTGTATTCCGATTCCCTCGACAAGCCGGGGAGCGGGGCGGACTCGCTCGAGGGGGCCCTGCGGGCGAATGTCGCCACGATCCTTGCCGGGCTCACCGGCCAGCAGACCTCCCCCGCCCCCTGATCGAAATGAGCGGGCACCCGGCATGACGATGTCGACCACCTCCGCTGGCCTCGAGTTCCATGACGTCACCGTGGCCTACGGCCGCAGGCCGGTGCTCTGGAATGTCGACCTCACCGTGCCGGGGGCCTGCCTGTTCGGAATCATCGGCCCCAATGGCGCCGGAAAGAGCACGCTCCTCAAGGCGGCGCTGGGGCTTGTGCCCCTGGCCGGCGGGGAGGTGCGGATCCTCGGTGCGCCACTCGAGCAGGTCCGCGGCCGGGTCGGCTATGTGCCGCAGCGGGAGTCGGTCGACTGGGACTTCCCGGTGACGGTCACTGACGTCGTCCTCATGGGGACCTACGCCCGGCTCGGCTGGCTGCGGCGGCCCGGCCCGCGCGAGCGGAGCTTGGCTGCCGAATGCCTCGATCGTGTCGATCTGGCCGATGTCGCCGACCGGCAGATCGGCCGGCTGTCGGGGGGGCAGCAGCAGCGCGTCTTTCTGGCCCGCGCGCTCGCCCAGCAGGCCGACGTCTACTTTCTCGACGAGCCGATGGCGGGGGTCGATGCCCGTTCCCAGGAGCGGATTTTCCGCGTCCTCGCTGAACTGCGGGCCGAGGGGCGACTGGTCGTCATCGTTCACCACGATCTCCGCAGCGCCGCCGACTGGTTCGATGCGGTTGCCCTCATCGACATGCGCCTCGTCGCCACCGGGCCGGTGGAGGCGGTGCTGACGCCGGAGAACCTGCGGCGGACGTATGCCGGCAGGCTCGATCTCCTCGACGAGATCGGGCGGGCCGTCGCCGAAGGGGGGCGGACGCCGTGATCCTCGCCGTCGTCGATGACCCGTTCCCTGCCGGTTGGATCCCCCCCTACAACACCCTCGTCGTCGCCGCCGGGGTGGCGTCGGTCGGATTCGCAGCCGGCGTCGTCGGCTGTTTCGCCGTCCTGCGGCGCCGCGCCCTGGCCGGCGACGCGGCGGCCCACGCCACGCTCCTCGGGATCGGCCTCGCCTTTCTTCTCGGGGGCGGGCGGCGCGACCTGCCGCTCCTTCTCGCCGGCGCTTTGGCGACGGCGATCGCGGCGCTGCTGGGGCTCGTGCTCATCGGTCGCTGGACGCGGACCCGCGACGATGCCGCCACCGCGATCGTTCTCGGCGTGTCGTTCGGCGCCGGGATCACGCTCCTCTCGGGGATCACCGCCCGCGGCATCCCCGGGAGCGCCGGGCTCGGCCAATTCCTCCTCGGCCACACCGCCGGACTGACGGCCGCCGACGCCACGATCCTCGGTGCCGTCTCGCTCCTGGCGGTGGGGATGGTGGCGCTGTTTCTCAAGGAATCGACCCTCGTGGCCTTCGATCCGCTGTTTGCCGCGGCCAGCGGCTGGCCGGTGATGCTCATCGATTACGCGCTGGTGGTGCTCGTGGCGGTGATGGTCGTTGTCGGGCTGCCGGCGGCCGGGGCGGTGCTCGTGACCGCCCTGGTCGTGATCCCGCCGGTGACGGCGCGGCAATGGACCGACTCGGTCGGCGTGATGCTGCCGCTGGCCGGGATGTTCGGCCTCGTCGCGGCGCTCTCCGGCGTGGCCGTCAGCAGCGCCGTGCCGCGGATGCCGACCGGGCCGCTGGTCGTGATCGCGGCCTCCGTCCTCCTCACGGTCTCGCTGCTGATCGCCCCGCGGCGCGGCGGGCTCGCCCGCTGGCTGGAGGCCCGGCGGACGGTGGCGGCCTGGGCCGACGGGCGGCTCCTCGAGGTCGCCCTGCGCCTCGATGGGGATGGCCCCTTCACCCGTGAGCAGCTCCTCGCCAGAGCGCCGGGCGCTGCGGCCGACAGCGCCTTCAAGCGGCTCGTCCGCTCGGCGGCGCTCGAGCCGGTGGTGACGCGTGGCGGAACCCACGCCTGGCGCCTCGCGGTGTGGGGGCGGGAGCTGGCCGCCGAACGGTCGCGGCGGGTCGCGGCCTGGACGGAGGTACTGGAGGCGGCGCGGGAGGATGCGCGCGGGCACCTCACGATCGATGTCCCCTCGCCGGAGGCGATCCTGGGGGCAGCGCGGATGAAAGCGATCCGCGAATTGGCCGCCGCCGAGCGTGTCGCCGGCGGGCCTCGACCGGGGCAACCGGGGCAACCGGGGCAACCGGGGGGCGGGGCTGGGGGATGATCGAAGCGGACAGCACCCACCTCTGGATGCACTTCTGGGCGATCGCCACGGCGGCCACCGTGTCGGCGGGCTCCGCGCTGGTCGGATCGTTCCTCGTCGTCCGGCGGTTGAGCCTTCTCGGCGACGCGATCAGCCATGCGGTCCTCCCCGGCATCGTCCTGGCCGTCCTCGCCGGCGGCCGCCCGGGCGGGGCGGGGGTGTTTCTGGGGGCCGTCGTCGCCGCGCTGGTCACGGTCTGGCTGACGAACCTCCTCGGCACCCATGCCGGGCTCGCCGAGGATGCCAGCGCCGGCGTCGCCTTCACGACCCTGTTCGCGATCGGCGTGGTCCTCGTCTCGGCCCTGGCCTCTCGGGTCGACATCGATCCGGAGTGTGTCCTCTACGGGATTCTCGAGCTCGTCCCCTTCGACACCGTCTCGATCCTTTCGCTCGAGGTGCCGCGCGCGCTGCTGGCCGCGGCGGCCGTCCTGATCGTCCTCGTCATCGGGGCGGTTCTCTGCTGGAAGGAGCTCGTCTTCACGGCCTTCGATCCGGCCGCCGCCCGCGCCGCGGGGCTGCCGGTCGGCGTCGTCTCTGCCGGCCTCCTCGTCGCCACGAGCCTGGCGACGGTGGCGAGCTTCGAGGCGGTCGGCGCGATCCTCGTCGTGGCGATGCTGGCCGTGCCCGCAGCGGCTGCCGAGCTCCTCTTCCGCCGCTTCCACGTCATGCTCGTCGTCGCGGTGGGACTGGGGGTGGCGGGGAGCATCCTCGGCTATCTGGCCGCCTGGCGCTTCAACACCAACGCTGCCGGGATGATCGCCGTCGTCCTTGGGATCGAGTACGTCGTGGCGGCGCTGGTGGCGCCGGGGGACGGGATCGTGGCGCGGGTGGTGAGCCGTGAGTCGCTCCGCTGGCGCGTGGCCTGCGAAGACCGGCTCGCGAGCTTGTGGCGCGCGGAGGAGGGAGATGCCGCGGCCCTCGCCCCGCGGACGCTCCTCGATCGGCTCGTGCAGGCCCGGCTTGTCTTCGGAGGACGGATCAACCGGGGTGGATCGGGGGGGCTGACGGACATCGGGCGCGAGGAGGCGCGGGTGATCGTCCGCTCCCACCGCCTCTGGGAGGCGTGGCTGGGGCGCCATGTCGCCCTGCCGCTGGATCATCTCCATCCGCCGGCGGAATGGATCGAGCACCATCTCGGGGCCGAGGTTCGGGGGCGGATCGCCGCCGATCTCGAAGGACACGAAGGCGACCCGCATGGTCGCGACATTCCCCCCGAAGGCTTTCCTCCGCGCGCGGCCGACGAGCCCGCGCCCTGAAAAGGCGCTGCGCGGCGTTACGCCACCGGCAGCATCGCCCGGAGCGTGGCCAGGTTTTTCCGGTCGATGGCGGGATCGACCTTCCCGTCGGCCCCTTCCTTCGGCGTCTCGAGGATCACCGGGATGGCGGCCAGGCGCGGATCGTTCATGAGGAGCCGGAAGGCCTCCGGGCCGATCGCCCCCTCGCCGATCGCCTCGTGACGGTCGACCCGGGAGCCGAACGGCTTTTTGGAATCGTTGGCGTGGATGACCTTCAGCCGCGCCAGCCCGATGAGGCGGTCGAAGGCCGTCAGGGTGGTATCGAGCTCGGCAGCCGGGGCGAGCGGGTAGCCGGCGGCAAACACATGGCAGGTGTCGAGGCAGACGCCGATGCGCCCCGCGCACCCGCCGGTGGCGTCGATGACGGCCAGCAGCGCGGCGATCTCGTCGAAGGTGTCGCCGAGGCAGGAGCCCTGCCCGGCGGTGGTCTCGATGAGGATTCCAGCGCGGAGTGAAGCGGTCTTCTCGAGGGCCGTGGCGATCCCCGCGGCCGCGCGGGCCACGGCGACCGGCCGGGCTTGAGCGCCGGCAGCCCCCGGGTGGGCGACGACCCAGGGAATCCCCAGTTGCTCGGCGCGCTCGAGCTCGAGGACGAGCCCGGCGATCGACTTGTCACGGAGCGTGTCGTCAGCCGACGCCGGATTGATCAGATACGAGTCGTGGACGACGACGCACGCCAGCCCGGCCAAACTCACCGCCGCCCGGAAGGCCTCGGCTTCCGCGGGCGGAATAGGCGCCGCGTCCCAGCGGTTGACGTTGCGGGTGAAGATCTGGAGGCAGTGGCAGCCGGTCTCGACGGCCCGGTCGACCGCCTTGGGGAGGCCGCCGGCGACCGACTGGTGGGCCCCGAGGAGCCGCGTGGGGAGGCCGGCAGGCTGGGGAGCCGGCACGACAAGCGTCGATCGGGGGGCAGTGGGCTTGCGGGGCATGAGTGACTTTTTCCACGGACATCAAGGGTGTCCGACGGGCGCTCGGAGACGCCGGGATCGGGGGAAGTGCTGGGACGAAGCGAATGATTTTGACGTTTTTCCCTGTCGTCGTACACTTGCACCGCTAGAACCTCCTGGAGGCGTCGACGTGGGGAACGTGATCTGGTTCGTCGTCACCGTGGGGGTGGCTGCCCTGGCAGGGGTCGCCACGTCGCTTGCCATGCGTCCCATCCGTCTGGCCCGTCTGGCCGAGAAACTCGCCCGCGCGCAGCGCGACTTCCATCGCCAGCGCGAGCAACTCGAGGCGAAGTTCATCGATCGGGCGGCTGCCACCGGCAAGCCCCGAGGGCTGCGGTGGAGCGACGTCGACTTCGACGACGACGTGCTTTACGTCCGCGAGCGGCGCACCGGCTGCCTCAAGGCGCTGGTGGCGATCGAGGTGTCGTTCGAGGCGATCGAAGGGGGCGGGATGGAGGAGGTTGAGGCGGTCTCGACGATCCGTGCCGCCACCGCCGAGTTCCTTTACGACACCAACCGCTGGGTCACCGAAGGGCGGGTCTATTTCAATCTCCTTCCGACCGCGACGGTGAAGTATCTCGGCTCCGACCTCGAGCTGGTCGCCGAGGAGCATGGCGGCTCCCGCGGCTGACGCGGGCTTGTTTCAAGCTGCGACCTGAAACCGCGACGCCAGCTTTGCCAGCCGGGCTCGGGCGTGGCGGCAGGCAGTTGGCGAAGATTTTCCTGACTGCACAGCTTGCGGCCTTCGCGGCAGCGGCGGGGTCTGCGGTGCCCCAGGTCACTCTTCCTGTTGGGCAGACCCTGCGGGGGCCGATACCAGGAGAGCGAGCCGTCCGCGATCAAGCGAGCGGCCTCTTTCCCGGCGTCGGAGGACGCGACGTTGCGCGGACTGCTGCAAGTCTCGGTGCTGGTCGTGGCCGCAGGCCTGGCGTGTGCCTGCGGTGATGCCGCGGCGCAGGGGCTTCTGAAGGCGCAGGGGCTGCCGACGTCGTTCTCGCTGCCGGTGGCCGATGCCGAGGTGCCGGCACACGAGAAGGCCGGCCGCCAACTCGCCCGGGCCCGCGACTACGCCAAGCAGTCGGCGGAACTGGCCTCGGAGGGAAACTGCCGGGCGATCGACGGCTACTTCGCCGCCACAGAAGCGGCCTGGAACGCCATGTGGCTGTGCCCGAACGATCCAGAGCTCGTCCGCGAAGCGGCGGAGCTCTATGCCTGCTCGCTCCAGGGGCTGCTCGAGTCGGCGACGGCGCACGGGCGGCTCGACTGCCGTGGGCTGCTGGTCGGACCGGAGTGGGGGCCGATCGTCGTCCCGATCGAGATGCCGGGGATGCCGATCCCCGCCTCGGCGATCGAACATGTCGAGGCGACGCCCCCTCCCGGCGACAAACGGATCCATCGCCGCCATGAGCGCGGCGGCTTCGGCCTTCCGGTGAGCGTGCGCGTGGCGACGCCGGTCGACCGGGAAGGTACCCGCGTTCTCGCGCCGAAGCGCCAGAGCCTGGCGGCGACGGCCGTGCTGCGGTTCCCGATGCCGGCCGACGAGAATGTCCTCGAGGCCTTTGCCGGGCCGCTGGCGCGTGATCACGCCCCCGCGATCCTCGACCTCGTCAATCCGATGGTGATCGCGGCGGTCGATCTCGGGCCCTCCCGCCCCCTCCTCGCCGCCGATCTGACGGCGCCGCTCCTCGACATGCTCGGCGGGATGCCGGCCAATGACAACCTCATGAACTTCATCATGCCGTACGGCAGCGCCGACACGCGTCCTCGCATCGAGCTCCTCGAGCCCCACCGCCCCGGCCGCGTCCCGGTGGTTTTCATCCACGGCCTGGGGAGCGACGAGGGAACCTGGTTCGATCTTCTCAACGAGCTCCGCGTCCACCCCTGGTTTCTCAAGCGTTTCGAACCCTGGCTGTTCCACTATCCGACCGGGGCCTCGTTCCTCCAGACCTCGGCCGAGCTGCGGCGCCAGCTGACGGCGACGGTCCGGCGCTTCGATCCGGAGGGGAAGGATCCGGCGCTGCAGCATCTCATCCTCGTCGGTCACAGCATGGGGGGGCTGCACGCCAAGCTCCAGGTCGTCGAGCCGGGGACGGCGCTGTGGGATTCGATCGCCTCCGTCCCGTTCAACGAGGTGCGGATGCGGAGGTCGATCCGTCGTCAGGTGGCCCCGGGCTACTTCTTCAAGCCGCTGCCATTCGTGAACCGCATCGTCTGCATCGCCACGCCGCACGCCGGCAGTTCGCTCGCCTCGCTCGCCGTGGGGCGCGTCGCCTCGGCGACCGTCAAGCAGCCGGAGGAATCGCTCGCCATCCATAACGAGGTGGTGCGGGCGAATCCGGGGGTTTTCTACTCGGAATATGAACGCTCCCCGCCGACATCGGTCGACATCCTCGAGCCGAGCTCACGGATCCTCCAGGCGCTCCATGACCTGCGCCCCTCGTGCCGGGTGACGATGCATTCGATCATCGGCAATGGCGTCACCTCGCCGTTGAGCGGCCCCGGCGACAACGTCGTGCCGGTCTCGAGTGCCCGCCTGCCGGGGGTGATCAGCGAGGTCTACGTCCCCGCGCTCCACACCGAGATCCACCACCACCCGATCACGGTCTTCGAGATGGAGCGGATCCTCTCCGATCACCTCCGCGAGAACGGGCTGTGAGTTTTTTGGTGAGCGCGGCACGGGCCACCCCTTGCCTTGTGAGCGTTTGGTGAGTGGGTCGGGGCATGGAGCGGTTTGACGGGGCTCGCGTAGACTTCCGCGGTCGTTCCGCCCATCCCGCCCGTCCCGCTCGTCCCGCTCGTTCCCCGGAGGGTTTCCCGATGCACTCGTTCCATCCCCGCACCCGTCTCGACCGGCAGCGGATCCCGCGGCGCGGCTTTCTGGCCGACAGCGCCGTGGTCGTGGCCGGGGCCGTCGGGGCCGTGGCGAGCGCCGCCGATCTGGGGCGGGCGCGGACGGTGTCGATCTTCCACACCACCGATCTCCACGGCCGGATCCTCCCCACGAGTAGCTACGAGGGGCTCGACGACGTCGGCGGCTTCGCCCGCGCGGCAACCTGCATCCGCCAGTGGCGCCGCGAGTCCCCCCATTCGCTCACTGTCGACGTCGGCGACGTCGTGCAGGGAACGGCGGTGAGCATGGAGCGGGGGGGGCAGCTGATGTTCGAGCTGTTCAACGCCCTCGGCTACGACGCCTGGACCCTCGGCAATCACGACTTCGACTGGGGACCGGAAAAGCTCGAGGCGAATCTCGCCCTCTCCAAGGCCGCCGTCCTGACGGCAAATCTCGAGCGCGGCGGGAAGGCCGCGGGAGCCTTCGACGGCGTGTGGGAGAAGGTGGCGCCATGGACGATCCGGGAGGTCGGTGGCTTCCGGATCGGCCTGGTCGGCCTGATCACACCGGGCCTCGCCTCCTGGCTCGATCCCGAAACGCTCGGCGGCACCGCTGCCACCGATCCCGGACCTGTCTTGGCCAAGGCCGTGGCCGAGTGCCGCGATGCCGGGGCCGAGGCGGTCGTCGTGCTGGGCCACATGGGCTGGCGCTTCGAGGACGACTACGCCAATCCGGTCCGGGGGATCCTCGCAGGTGCCAAGGGGGTCGACGTCTATCTCGCCGGCCATTCGCATCAAAACAAGCCGGCCTGGTTCGTCGACGATATTCTCTGCACGCAGGCGAGCTACTACGGAGTCCACTGTGGCCGCGTCGATCTGACATTCGATCTCGACGCCCACAAGCTCGTCGACCGGCGCGTGTTCACGCTCCTGATGGACGATCGCTACGAGCTTGACCCGGAGGTGATGGAGCTGGCCCGCCCCGATCTCGCTGCGGCCGACGAGCAGCTCGCCCGCCTGGTGGCGACGGTGACAGCGCCGATCAAGGGGAAGGGGCGGGGAAGCCGGCTGGGGGCGATCTTCTGCGAGTCGTTTGCCGCGGCGCTGGCCAAGCACGGCACGCCGGTCGACGGCGTCTTCCACGGGACGTTCTTGAGTGGCGATCTTCAGGCTGGCCCGCTGACGGTGGCCGATTGCTGGAAGCTGATCCCGTATGAAAATCTCCTCGTCGTCGCGGAGCTCTCCGGGGCGGAGCTTCTCGAGGTGGTGGCCGAGGATGGCGGCGATCAGCGGAGCGACCGGACGCTCTGGCCATTCACGGTGGTGAAGGACTCGGCCGGTCGGCCGGGAGGGCTCGAGCGCGATGGCGTGCGGGTCGATCCCAGCCGCCGGTTCAAAATCGCCTTCAACAGCTACGATGCCCAGTCGGGCGGCCGCCGGCTGCCGAAGCTCCAGGCGCTCCTGGCAAAGCCGCAGGCGAAGCGCACGCTCGTCCCGATCGACACCCGTTCGGCCCTGATCGCGAGCCTCCTCGACCGCGGCACGGTGGGGTAGGGGACGAACTTCCCGACACTCGATCTGGAAGTGATCCGGCGGATCTTCTGGGCTGCTGGTGAGTGATGAGGATGGGTCAGCCTGAATCTCCGCCTCCGACGGACGCGGTCTGAAGCGAACGTTGGCGGCATGAGCCTCGTGCGGAAATACGGTTCCAGAAGAAGGCAGCCATGAGGAAAAGGCATCGGCCTGCTCACATCCTTCGCCGTAACCGACAAACGACCCCCGATGGACCAGAACTGTTAGTGCCTGTTGGTGATGTCGAAAAGGGACAGAAGGGGTATGATCTTCGGACGTTGAGAAAAGGCATCCCGACCGGCGTTCAAAAGACATTTGGAACATCATGAAAAATCTCGTTGACTTGAAGAGCATGTGCGCCGGGTTCGTGGTGGGCGTGTGCCTGCTGGCGGCTCACGTTTGTGCCGCCCCGATCACCTACGAAGAGGTGATTGTTGGCAACCCTGGCAATGCCAACGACACCGGCGGCTCCGGCATAGGCCGTGTGGATTACACCTACCAGATCGGCAAGTACGACGTGACGATCAGTCAGTACACGGCGTTCCTGAACGCGGTGGCTGCCACCGCAGATCCATACTCGCTCTGGATCGATATGATGGCAATAAACGGCGACATCAATGGGATTTCTCGGTACGGTTCCGCCGGCAGCTACACCTACGTTGAGATCGGGAGCGGCAATCGCCCGATCACGTACGTAAGTTGGTTCGACGCAGCGAGGTTTGCCAATTGGATGACGAACGGTCAGGGAAACGGGGATACGGAGACGGGGGCGTATACGCTCAACGGCGCGGTAACTGGAAATACCGTGGCAAAGAATCCCGGCGCGGCATTCTTTATTCCAACACAAGACGAGTGGTACAAGGCTGCGTATTACTCGCCGGCGCTCAACGATGGGGGCGGCGGCTACTACGCCTACGCCACGCAGAGTAATGCAATTCCCGGAAATATTATCGGTGGTGCGGCGAATCAGGCAAACTACTACGGTGGTAACGGGTATTGTGTGACGCAGTCGATAAATTACTATGGGGGCAGAAACTATCTGACGGACGTCGGGGTGTTCTCGGGCAGCGGAAGCTTCTACGGAACCTTCGACCAGAGCGGTAACGTGAATCAGTGGACCGATCTGGACGGGACGGCTGGCTCGACTCTCAGTGTTCGAGGTGGCTTTTGGGCCTCTTCGTATTCTTCTATGTCGTCTTCCATCAGGTTCGCAGCAGCCCCTTCTCAAGAGGACGGCGGCCTTGGTTTTCGCCTTGCAAGCCCATTCGGCGTGCCGGAGATCGATCCGAGTCGCTTCGGGAGCGCTTTGGCCCTGGTGCTCGGGTCGCTCGGCCTGTTGGAACGACGCCGGGCACGGTGACCTTGTCATCTGTGCGTCAGGGCACGGTGGCCGGCCGCTCGGCGAAGGCCTCGATCCCCACCACCTCGACGCCCGGGGCGAGTGGGGCACGGACCGAGCCGGGGCAGATCACGAACAGGGCGTCGAGCCGCAGGTCTTCCATGGCGACGCGCATCGAGCGGGTGAGGCGCGGCTGTTCGGCATACTTGAGCTCGTACCCTACCCGCCGCCCCTCGTGGAAGAGAAGGAGATCGAGCTCGGCCCCACCCTGCGTGGCCCAGAAAAAGGCCTGATGCGGGCGCGTCTGCCGGAGCACCTGCTCGAGGGCGAATCCCTCCCAGGAACTTCCGACCTTGGCAGGAACCTGGCCGGAGCCGAGGGGCGGTCGGCCAGCACCCGCAGCAGGGGGAAGAGATCGGGGCGCGTCTGGATCTCGTCGAGGACCACCAGGCCCGAAAGCCCCTCCAGCGCCAGCTGCGGATTCTGGAGGCGGAGCTGATCGCGTGGGGATTCGAGATCGAAATAATGGCTCGTCGACGCCGCGGCGATCTCGCGGGCGAGGATCGACTTGCCCGATTGGCGCGGGCCCATCAGCCCGCAGACAGGCGATCGCGTCAGGGCCGTTTCAACGGCTTTTCGAGAGGTTGGGCGGGAAATCATCCTTGCATTTTCGGAGCGGCGCTCCGGATTTGCAAGGGACATCGGGGCGGGACCGGGACGGGTGACGCCACCGGACCCTGCCGCTCACGGGGGCCCGGGGGAGGGGCTCGGGGGCGAGTTTTTTGCCATGGCCCCCCGCTCACATCCCGAAGGCGAGGACGGCGCTGACAAGGTCGTGGACGGCCCGGGCAAACTGGCTCTGCGTGCCGAGCTCCTGGCCGAGGCGGATCAGGACGAGCGCCTGGATGGCGGTGTTCCAGGGAATGGTTTTCACGACAGGCCCTCCGTGGCGAAAGCGACCCGCTGACGGCCGCACAAGCGACCCCGACGGCTTCGTTTCCTGCCCCGATTCTAGGCGCCGCGGGCAAGCCCTCACCGCCCGCCACAGGCAAGCGTGCCGCAGACCATGGTCATTTTTCCCCCGGACAATTGGCCGCCGGAACCTCGTTGCCCCTTCCCCCCCGCTTCCCAGTTTTGAAAAACCCGCGTCAATCGACGATTCTTCGCGCTCGATGAGGCCAGTCATCCGGCTAGGCCAGGTTCCTGGCGACGGATTCGACGCTGCCGGGCATGATAGAAGCGGTCGCTGCTTGACAACGCCCGTTCACGTCGAAATGCCCGCTCCCTCCAGGCGCCGCCCGTGACGATGGCCCCCAAAAAAAAGCACGCCCTCCTCGTCGCCCTGGGAAGCTCAGGTGATGTCCATCCCTTCATCGGGATCGGCCGGGAACTGCGCCGTCGCGGGATGCGCGTCACGCTTGTCGCTGCCGGGTGGTTTCGCGAGGTGGCCGAGAAAGCTGGCCTCGAGTTTGTCGACCCGCTCCCCGAGCTCGACTTCGTCGCGTCGATCGAGGACGAACGGATCTGGGACCCGCTCCGCGGCACTCCGGTAATCCTCGAGCTCTTCGTCCGCCCCCTCCTCGAGCCGGTCTACCGCGTGATCGAGCGGGCGCTCGCTGCCGACGCCGCCGCCGGCGAGGCCACGGTCGTCGTCGCCTCGAGCCTCGCCTTCGGGGCCCGCGTCGCCCAGGAGCGCCTCGGCGTGGCGCTGGTCACCGCGCACCTTTCGCCGTTGTTGTTTCGCAGCCTCGACGATGCCCCGCGAGTGCCCGGGATCTTCGTCCACCGCGGCCCGCATTGGTTCCGCAGGCTCCAGTGGGCCCTTGCCGACCGGCTTCTCATCGATCCCATCATCGGCCGCTGGCTCAATCCCTTCCGCGCCTCCCTCGGCCTGCCACCGGCCCGCGGGCTGCTGCGCGATTGGATCCATTCGCCCCTGCGGACCCTCGGGCTTTTCCCCGATTGGTTTGCCGCGCGGCAGCCGCAGTGGCCGCCACAGGTGCGGCTGACTGGCTTTCCCCTCTACAGCGAGGAGGGGGTGAGCGATGCCGACGACCAGATGAAGGCTTGGTTGGCAGAGGGATCGCCCCCGATCCTTTTCACCCCCGGCAGCGCCCATCTCCACGGCCACGAGTTCTTCGCCGCCGCCGCTGCCGCCTGCCAGAGGCTCGAGGTGCGCGGGCTCCTCCTCACGAGATTTCCCGATCAGATCCCCAGGGCGCTCCCCGCTGGCGTGCGCCACGCCGCGTTCGTCCCCTTCCGCTGGCTCGTGCCGCGCTCGGCGGCGCTGGTCCATCACGGCGGCATCGGTACCCTCTCGCAGGGGCTCGCCGGCGGTGTGCCGCAGATCGTAATGCCGATGGGATTCGATCAATTCGACAACGCCGCCCGGATCGAGCGCCTCGGCGTCGGCAAGGCGCTCGCCAGGAAAGCCTTCCGCGGCCCCGCTTTGGCAAACCTCCTCGGAAATCTCCTCGCGGATGAGAACGTGGCCGACCGCTGCCGCGCCGTGGCCAACCGGTTTGCCGGCGCCGACGGAATCGCCGCCGCAGCCGATGCGGTCGAGGCCGCGGTCCGGTGACTGTCAGTCGCTGGGGACGGCGTCGCCGGCCAGCGCCGGCCGTGGGAAGGCCTCGAGTTGCCGCATGCTCGTCTTGCCGACCGCCACGTCGACGAGCCGCCCGAAGCGGCGGAAGACGCTCTCCTGCCGATAGGGAATGCCATGCTTCTCGCACAGCGCCTTCACCTCCGGCTGGAGGCGGGAGTATTGCCGCATCGGCAGATCGGGGAAGAGGTGGTGCTCGATCTGGTAGTTGAGCCAGCAGCTCATGTAGTCGGTGAATTCCCCGCCGCAGTGGTAGTTGGCCGAGCCCATCACCTGGGTCACGTAAAACTCCTCCTTGCGGTCGTAGTGGAAGGAGAAACGGTAGAGATCGTCGGCCGTGTGATTGGGGGCGATCACGAGGAAGGAATGGACATTCGTGATCGCCTCGGCGAGGAGCTTGTTGAAAAGCACATACCAGGCCGCGGTCACCCCCAGGGGGAGGAACGCCAGCGGCACCAGTCCGAAGTGGAAGATTCCATACGGCAGGTAACAGCTCAGCCACAACCGCCGCACCGACCGGCGGCGGAAGTCGACGAGATTCCGGACCGTAAGACGGGTGATATGCTCGTGTCGCAGCCGCTTCCGGCTGTCGGGGTCGAGCACGCTCAGCGAGTTGGGGGCGTAGTAGATGATCTTCCAGGTGCATGCCAAGACCGCGATCAGGGCCAGTTTCATCCACACCGGCAGGGGCATGGCGCGGAGCGATTCCATGTTCCGCTCGGCCACGTCCGGGTCGGCATCCTCGCCGGTGTGGTAGTGGTGGAGGAAGTTGTGCTCATGATCCCAGGCCGCGGGGAGGAGCCAGTCGAACCAGTCGACAAACCGGCGCCAGCCGCGGGCGAACACCCGGCTCGTGTAGCGGGCGGGGATCCCCGGCACCCGGTCGTAGCCGCGGTGGGTGATGTGATGCGCGAGCAGCCAGCGGGTCATTTGCCCGAGGCTCAGGGCAAAG
>Ga0209598_10001151_pt1 | contig 21693 bp, 19 predicted proteins | sample M_140807_EF_Meta_FD_187317 | JGI IMG/M metagenome (GOLD analysis project Ga0209598, IMG submission 187317) | Freshwater microbial communities from Lake Montjoie, Canada to study carbon cycling - M_140807_EF_MetaG (SPAdes) (version 2) | ecosystem: Environmental > Aquatic > Freshwater > Lake...
AGGCTTGCCAGCCTGCAGGAGCGTCTCGATCTGCGCACGGTGACCGGCAATGGGGCGCTGCCATCGGTGCTGCGCGCGGCCGGTGCCGAGGACTCGGACATGCTGATTGCGACCACGCACAGCGACGAAACCAATCTGGTCGCCTGCCACCTGGCCGCGCAATCCTTCAATGTGCCCAAGCGCATTGCGCGGGTGCGGTCCTCCGAGTTCCAGGACCACCCGGAGCTGGTCGGTGAGGGCGCGTTTTCGGTCGACCATCTGATCCTCCCTGAAAAAGCGGTAACGGACACCATCGCACGCCTGGTCGAGTTTCCAGAGGCACTTCAGGTGCTGGAATTTGCGGGTGGCTGGGTCAGCCTGATCGCGGTGCGGGCCTATGCCGGTGGGCAGCTGGTGCAGCGCCCGATCCGCGAGATCCGCGCCCATATGCCGACCATCGATTCGCGCATCGTGGCGATCTTTCGCGGCGAGCGCACGATCTACCCCGATGGCGACACCCTGATCGAGCCGGGCGACGAGGTGTTCTTCCTGGCCGCCACCGAGCACATCCGCACTGTGCTGACCGAACTGCGCAAGATGGACCGCCCGGTCAAACGGGTGATGCTGGCTGGAGGCGGGCGTATCGGATTGCGCCTGGCTCGCCGGCTGGCCGAGCGCCTGGATGTCCGTGTCATCGAGTCCGATCTGAAGCGCTGCGAGGCGCTGGCAGCCGAACTGCCTGCCTCGGTGCTGGTGCTGCACGGCGATGCCACCGACGAAGACCTGCTCGAAGAAGAAAGCGTGCGCGACATGGACCTGTTCTGTGCGCTCACCTCGGATGACGAGGGCAACATCATGTCCTCGCTGCTGGCCAAGAAAATGGGCGCGTCGCGGGTGATCGCGCTGGTCAACCGGCGGGCCTATGCCGATCTGGTCGAGGGTGGGCGCATCGACATCGCGATCGTCCCGGCGCAGGCCACGCTGGGCGAGTTGCTCAAGCATGTGCGCCGCGGCGATGTGGTCGCCGTCCATTCATTGCGCCGGGGTGCCGCCGAGGCGCTGGAGATCATCGCCCATGGCGATTCCCGCTCGAGCAAGGTGGTCGGTCGGCGGATCGAGCAGATCGACCTTCCCGAGGGCGCGATCATCGGTGCCATGGTGCGTGAGCGCGGTGCCGGCAAGTTCGAGGTCGTCATTGCTCACCACGACACCGTGATCGAGCCGGAAGATCACGTGATCGTGTTCGTTGCCAATCGCCGCATGATTTCCCGGCTGGAAAAGCTCTTTCAGGTGAGCGTCGGTTTTTTCTGAGCGGTCGCCAAGCGCCGCAACCAATCGCGAATGACGGGGTGGAGCACTCGGAAATCATCCCGAGCCTGTCAGGAGCGCCTAATATGCCGCTCCCACCACAGGAGACTCCATGGATTCGACCCTCGGCAAACGCCGCAAATTCATCGCAACCGCAGGCGCCGCTTCGGGCGTCGCCGCTCTGGGCTTTCCGGCCATCGTCAAGGCTCAGACCACTTCGTTGCGCTTCCAGAGCACCTGGCCGGCCAAAGACATCTTCCACGAGTACGCCAACGACTTCGCCAAGAAGGTCAATGACATGACCGGTGGCGAGCTGAAGATCGAAGTGCTGCCGGCCGGTTCGGTCGTTCCGGCATTCGGCCTGCTCGATGCGGTCTCCAAGGGCACGCTCGATGGCGGCCATGGCGTGCTGGTCTATCACTACGGCAAGAACAATGCGCTCGCGCTGTGGGGATCGGGCCCGGCCTACGGCATGGACTCCAACATGCTGCTGTCCTGGCACAAGTACGGCGGCGGCAAGGAGCTGCTGAGCAAGGTCTATGAGGCGGTCGGCGCCAATGTCTACTCCTACCTTTACGGCCCGATGCCCACTCAGCCGCTGGGCTGGTTCAAGAAGCCGGTCGCCAAGGCCGAGGACATGAAGGGCCTGAAGTTCCGCACGGTCGGTATTTCGATCGACGTCTTCACCGCCCTGGGTGCAGCGGTCAATGCGCTGCCTGGCGGCGAGATCATCCCGGCAATGGACCGCGGTCTGCTGGATGCGGCCGAGTTCAACAACGCCACCTCCGACCGGATCCTGGGCTTCCCCGATGTGTCGAAGGTCTGCATGCTGCAGAGCTATCACCAGAACGCCGAGCAGTTCGAGATCCTCTTCAACAAGGCCAAGCTCGATGCACTGCCGCCCAAGATGAAGTCGATCATCGACAATGCGGTTGAGGCCGCGTCGGCCGACATGTCCTGGAAGGCGGTTGACCGCTACTCGAAGGACTACACCGAACTGCAAACCAAGCAGGGCGTGAAGTTCTATAAGACCCCGGACGCGATCCTGCAGAAGCAACTGCAGATCTATGACGAAGTCGTCGCCAAGAAGGCCGAGGACAACATCCTGTTCAAGCAGATCGTGGCCTCGCAGCGTTCGTTTGCTGAGCGCACCGTGCGCTGGGACATGGACACCAACGTGAGCCGTCGCATGGCCTTCAATCACTACTTCGGCAAGAAGGGCTGATTTCCGGCCGAAGCAGCGCGTTTCACCCTGAGTGCCGGCCGGGCCCAGTGCCCGGCCGGTTTGCTTGATGCACCATGGAATGCCTGGTGCCTGGACGATTCGATGACGACTCAATCCTTTCTTTTCACCATCGACCGGATCAGTACGACGGTTGGCAAGGCGGCCGCATGGCTGCTGATTGCGCTGACCATTCTGGTCTGCGCTGAAGTATTCAGACGCTATGCGCTCAACAGCCCGAGTCAGTGGGGGTTCGAGCTCAGCGTGATGATGTACGGCACGCTGTTCATGCTGACCGGTGCCTACACCCTGGCCCAGGACGGACATGTCCGCGGCGATTTTCTGTACGGATCGATGTCGCCTCGCCGCCAGGCGAGTTTCGATCTGGTGCTGTATTTCCTGTTCTTCTTCCCCGGGATCATCGCGCTGCTCTATGCCGGCTGGGACTATGCCGGCGCAAGCTGGCGGATTCGCGAGCACTCCAGCATCACCGCCAACGGACCGCCGCTTTACTGGTTCAAATCGGTTATTCCGCTGGCCGGCGCACTGGTGCTGCTGCAGGGGGTGGCCGAGGTCGTGCGCTGTGTGGTGTGTCTGCGCACCGGCGCCTGGCCCGAGCGGCTTGCGGACGTGGAAGAGATCGACGTGGTCAAGGATCAGCTCGAGCACTCGACCTTCGTCGATGACGAGGCGCGTCGTTCGGCGATCGAGAATGTGCAGGACATCGAGCAGGCGGCGCACGGCCGTCTGGGCGGTGCAGCGGAAAATGCAGCAGGTCAGCCGAGTTCCGGTCATGGCCAGGGAGGTGTGCGATGACCAGCGGATATCTGGGCCTGCTCATGCTCGGGCTGATCGTGGTCGCGATCATGATGGGTTTTCCGACGGCCTTCACCCTGATGGGTCTGGGCATGCTGTTCGGCTTCGTCGCCTATTTCGACCCGGCGCAAAGCATGGTGGGCAACCATGTCTTCGACCTGATGGTGCAGCGGACCTATGGCGGCATGACCAACGACACGCTGCTGTCGATCCCGCTGTTCGTGCTGATGGGCTATGTGATCGAACGCGCGGCGCTGGTCGACAAGATGTTCAAGGCGGTGCAGTTGTCCTTTCGCCGGTTGCCGGCCTCGCTGGCCGTGGCGACGCTGCTGGTGTGCACCTTCTGGGGAATTGCCAGCGGCATTGTCGGCGCGGTAGTGGTGCTGATGGGCGTGATCGCGATGCGCCCGATGCTCAAGGCCGGCTACGACACCCGTCTTGCCGCGGGCGTGATCACGGCCGGCGGCACGCTGGGCATCCTGATTCCGCCGTCGGTGATGATCATCGTCTATGCGGCGGTGGCCGGGCAGTCGGTCGTCAAGCTGTATGCGGCCGCGATGGTGCCGGGCTTTTTCCTGGCGTTTCTGTACTTTGTCTATGTGGTCGGCTGGGCGATCATCGACCCTAAAGTCGCACCCAAACTGCCGCCTGAAGAGCAGCGCATGGATGTGCCGCCCTGGCTCGAGCGGCTGACCGACACCTTCGGGGGCAATGCGCTGGGTGCGGTGGTGCGCGGCCTGATGTCGCCGGGCCGCCTGCGGGCAGCCTATGCCAGCGGCGAGGCGCCCGGTGCGGGGCGCTTGCTGGGCAGTCTGGCGATTGCGCTCGGCCCGCTTTTGATCGCCGCAAGCTGTTTTGCCGGCGCATGGTGGTATGTGGTCGTGCACAACGCGCCACAGGTCGAGGAAGCGGTTCTCGCACCGATGGGTTCGGGCTCGCAGGAGGTCACTTCCGCATCGACCGGCCTTCAGGAGGCCGGTGCTGCGACCTCGGGCGTGCAGGAGCCTGTGTCGTCGGGCCTGCAGGAGCCGACTTCGGCGCAGTCCGCATCGACCAGCCTGCAGGAGCCTGCGCAAGCCGGTGCGGCCTCGGGTCTGAGCGAGCCGCCGCCGGCTGCCGGCGAAGCGCAACCCGCAGCTGCATCCGCCCCGGCCACCGAGCAGGGCCTGTCCACGCCCCCGCCTTCCGAGGTGGTCGAGGTCGGCGGCCACATCCCTGAGTCCTTTTACAGGTGGTTTTGGGGGCTTGCCGCGGCCACATTGTTGGCGTTGGCCTGGTTCTATCGCAGCTTCACCGCGGAAAACCTGGAGGTTCAGCGCCTGCTGTTTTCATCGGTGATGCCGCTGGCGGTGCTGACCGGTCTGGTGCTCGTGGTGATCCTGTTCGGGATTACCACCGCCACCGAGTCGGCGGGTGTGGGTGCAGCCGGTGCGTTCCTGCTGGCCTGGCATTCGGGCAATTTCACCTTCGACAAGCTCAAGGAGTCGATCTACCTGACCGCCAAGACAACCGCGATGGTGTGCTGGCTGTTCGTTGGTTCGGGCCTGTTCTCGGCAGTCTTTGCCCTGCATGGCGGGCAGGACCTGATCGAGAAATGGCTGTTGAGCATGAACCTCACCCCGCTGCAGTTCCTGATGCTGACGCAGGCGCTGATCTTCGTGCTCGGGTGGCCGCTGGAGTGGACCGAAATCATCGTGATCTTCGTGCCGATCTTCCTGCCGCTGCTGGCCCACTTCCAGATCGATCCGGTCTTCTTCGGTACGCTGGTGGCGGTCAATCTGCAGGCGGCATTCCTGTCGCCGCCGGTGGCCATGTCGGCCTTCTACTTGAAGGGCGTCTCGCCACCGCATGTGACGCTCAATCAGATCTTCGCGGGCATGATGCCGTACATGCTGATCGTGATCCTGTGCATGGTGCTGATGTACATCTTCCCGGGCATGACGATGGCCCTGCCGGAGTTCCTCTACGGCAAGTGATCGGCATCGGCGTTTGCGGCCTGCTCGGTTTTCGCAGGCCGCAAACGTCGGATCAGGGCCGGGGCCTGGCGTCCCGGGCCCGCGAATAGACCGCCAGCCCGCAGGCCAGCCCTGCAGCAATCACCGCCCAGATCGCCCTGTAAGCCGCCTCTGAGTAGCCGCCCGCGCCCGATTCGATCATCGCGGCCGCAATCCATCCGGTGAGGATCGGCAGCAGCGAGGCGCCGGTGACCTGAGCCAGGTTCAGGGTGGTCATGCCGCGCCCCAGGAGCCGGTCGGGAAAGAGGCTGCGGCCGTGCGCGACGATGGTGACGCTGTAGCTCGATGTGGCACACAGCAGCACGAGCAGCGTGATGGCGACCTGAAGCGGCGGATGGACCCACAGGGCCATGAGCGTGAGCAGGCACAGGGTGGTCAGCCCGCCGGCCAGGATGACCCCCTTGCGGGTATTGAGGCGCGCATCCAGAGGCCCGTAGGCCAGGATGCCGAGGATCTGCGCCACCGTCATGGCGGCCATCACCTGCCCGCGCGAACTGGCATCGAGCCCGTACACATCATGCAGATAGGGGCCTGCCCACAGGCCGAGCACCGTGGCGAAGACCGCATAGGCCATCGAGTGGATCGCCAGGATGGGCGCAAGGCCCGGGGTTCTGATCACCTCGCGCAGGCCCAGGAGTGCCTGTGACAGCGACGTCCCGGGGGCTGGGGTTGCGCTGGCCTGCGTGTTGTCTTCGGGATGCTCCTGCCGTACGAGCATGACGAACAGGGCGCCGGCCAGTGCAGTGAGCAGGGCCGAGAGCACGAAGGCCGATCGCCAGCCGATGGTCTCGGACAGCGCAGCCAGTGGCCAGCCGGCCAGCAGGGTGCCGATCTGGCTCATCGCGAAGACCCTTGACAGCGCGGTGCTCAGACCGGGCCCCTTGAACCAGCGCGAGCACATCAGCACCGCCGCCATGAAATAGGCTGCGCAGCCCAGTCCGACCACGCCGCGCGCAAGGATCAGAGACCCGGCATCGCTTGCGGCCGCCGTGAGCAGTGCGCCCAGGCAGGCGATGCCGGTCAGCCAGGCGACCAGCCGTCTCGGTCCGATCGAGTCGAGCAGCACCCCGACTGGCACCTGAGCCACCACCAGCACCAGAAAGAACATGCCGCCGGCCAGGCCAAGGCTGCGGGGTGTCAGCGCGAGTTCGTGCAGGAGTTCTGGCGCGATCACCGCGAGTGCCGCGCGATGAAACTGGCTCACCAGGGTGATGCCGATCAGCACCACCGTGAGCGTGACCGGCGACGGTGTCGCTGCCGGTCCGGCGCGCACGGGTTTCAGCCCTCGAGCGCCGCCATCCGGGCGGTGAGGGCCAGCAGACTGGGAATGTGCAGCCGGACTGTGTCTGTGTCCGGCATCGGGCGTGTCGCCGGCCCATCCGGCCCATCCGGGTCATCGTGATCGTCGACTGCATGCTGTGATATGCAATCGCCCTGCGCGGCGGCCCGTACCTGTGCACCGTTGTCCAGACCCGCGCACAAGCTGGCCAGATCCAGGGCGTGGCTGGAGGCTGCAAGCACTTCGCCTCGAACCACCGCCAGTGCCAGGCCCGTCTGGCGCACGATCAAGGGGCGTGTCGCGAGCGCCGCGGCGCAATCAACCCGGTCAGTCGATTGCAGGCGCTGGTAATGCGCGACCCGGGCGGTCGACACGGCCCGGTCGATCATCCCCAGCATCCGGTTAGAGGCGGCGCTTGCGATCGTTTCATGAAGCGCATTGGCCAGCATCGGCAGCGAGTCGGGCTTGCCTGAGCCGGTCGCGCTGGCAATGCGGCGCAGGGACTGCAGGATTGAAGCTCGCGCGGTGCGGCTGGCGTGTCGTGCTGCGTCGGCCGCAATCGCGGGCTCGATCACCCGCCGAAGCGCACCGGCCTGGGCCATCAGCGAGCCTGGGCCGTCAAAGGGCAAGGATGCCTGGATCAACGCCGCATCCAGCAGATTCCAGCGCGACTCGGCTGCCACTTCGGTGCCGATGCCGGGACGCGCCACGATCAGGCCCTTGCCGGCGAGCTCGGCGATGGCCTCTCGCACCACGGTTCGGCTGACTCGGTGGCGCCGGCACAGCACCGCCATGTCGATCGGATCGCCCGGACGAAGGGCTCCCGAGGCAATTGAAGCGATCAGCTCGGCGCAGATGCTGGCACTGCGGGGGACTGTCTTGTTCATGTCACGAATTGTAGGAGCAATTCGCCGCCGATCAGGGGGCACAATGACGCCGGACAGGCCGCAAACCCAATTTCATACAAAGGAGACACAAAGTCATGAAGCGCTGGACACAACGCCCGCCGGGTTCCAACTGGGGAGACTTCGGCGAAGACGACGAACTGGGGCGTATCAACCTGTTGACGCCTGAGCGGGTGCTGGCCGCCGTGCGTGAAGTCCAGGTCGGGCAGGTCTTCTGCCTGTCCTTGCCGCTCGATTTGCCGGGCGGCAATCTGCTCAATCCCAGGCGCCATCCGCCGCGCCGCTATGCGACCGTGCGCGGCCCGGGGCAGTCAGCCTTCAACTTCCTGACCCGCCAGCTCGACCCCAGGCAGATTGACCTGATCAGCGACGACGCGGTGCTGATGGCCCTTCAATATTCGACGCAATGGGACAGTTTCGCGCATGTTGGCGCCCTGTTCGATGCAGATGGCGACGGTGTGCCCGAGCAGCGCTACTACAACGGGTTTCAGGCGGGTGTTGATGTGGTCGACCCGGGCTATAAGCCGGGTATCGTCGACTGGTGCTGTTCCGAGGGGGTCGAGGCGCGCAAGCTGGGCATCGAGACCATGGCGGCGGCCGGTGTGCAGGGCCGTGGCGTGATGATCGACCTGCATTCTGTGGTCGGTCGCGAGCGCCGGGTCGTGGGCTGGGACGCGCTGAAGGCCGCGATGGACGAGCAGTCGGTGAGCGTCGAGCCGGGCGACATGGTCTGCCTCTGGACCGGTTTCGACCAGGTCATTCTCGAACAGAAGGGCCAGCCGACGGCCGAGGTGCTGCACAACAGCTGCGCCACCCTGGATGGCAGCGACGAGCGAATCCAGCAGTGGGTCACCGATTCAGGGATGGTGGCCCTGATTTCCGACAACTATGCGGTCGAGAACCATCCCGGTACGACGCCCGCGCAGGGGAATTACCCGATCCTGCCGCTTCACCACCACTGCCTCTTCAAGCTGGGCGTGCACCTGGGCGAGCTGTGGTATCTCGCCGAACTCGCCACATGGCTGCGCGCCCATCGACGCAACCGTTTCCTGCTCACCGCACCGCCTTTGCGCTTGCCCGGCGCGGTCGGGTCACCCGCCACCCCGGTGGCCACGGTCTGAGCGGCCGGGTCAGGCGGGGCGGCAGCCGGGCTCAGATCCGGCTGTCGGACCCGTCCCGGGTGTAGGCCGCGCGCAGTTCAGCCAGAACCCGGTGATCGCTGGCCGCAAGCTGGGCGGTCACCGCGTCATTGTGCGCTGCAACGCTGGCCTGATGCCAGGTGTCCAGCAGATGAAGACCGGACAGCAGAAGGCGCTGAGCAAGGCTCACGCCCACCGTCACGCGCTCATAACCACCATGGGTCGAACCGGTCAGTACGGTTGCGCCCGGAGACATGCGAATCGTTGCCATTGTGTTGACTCCTTGAAACAGGCGCCTGGATGCAGGCGTCGATGGAGCGAGAATGCGGCAGTGCAACACAAAAATCCAATGGATGTTCGGAATCTCCAATATTCATTACGATGATAGTTCTCAGGCTTTGCCATTCACGTTGACTAAACCATGCTGATCTCGCGCCCTGCCTCACTGGTGAACTTCCGTACCCTCGACCTGAATCTGTTGCGGGTCTTTGATGAGGTGATGCTCGAGCGCAACCTCACCCGGGCGGCCGGCAATCTGGCCATGACTCAACCGGCGGTCAGCAATGCGCTCAAGCGCTTGCGAGAGTCCCTGCACGACGATCTGTTCGTGCGGGTCGGGTACGGCGTCGAGCCCACGCCGCGGGCGCTTGAACTCTGGCCAGCAGTCAGTGCGGCCCTGGCGCGCTTGCGTCAGGCGATGGTGGTCGACGAGGGATTCGATCCGGCCGAATCGCGCGAAAACTTCGTGCTTGCCACAGCTGATGCCACGGCGTCTCTGCTCGTGCCGCATCTGGTGCGTCAGATGGAGCGCCGGGCCCCCGGTGTGTCCCTGTGCCTGCGGCCGCTGCTGACCCGTGACCCGCGCGCCTCGCTCGCCTCGGGCGAGTACGATGTCGCGCTGGGATATTTCCCGGTGCCCATCGCCGAGATCGACGCGTCGCGCCAGCAACAAGGCCTGCCGGACACCTTCGCACATCAGCGCCTCTACCACGGCGAGCATTTCTGCGTGATGCGCGCTGATCATCCGCTGGCGCAGGTTGAACTGGACCTCGACACCTTCTGTGCGGCGAGGCACCTGATCGTCAGCCCCTCGGGCAGACCCTTCGGATTCGTGGACGAATCGCTGGCTGCGCTGGGCCGCCGCCGCCGGGTTGTGCTGACGGTGAACCAGTACTTCACCGCGGGCCGGGTGGTCGTTCAGTCGGATCTGCTGACCGTGCTGCCCCGCCATTTCATCGACTCGACCGGACTTGCCTCGAGTCTGTGCGCCAGGCGCCTGCCCTTCGAGCTGCCGCTGGTGCAGGTCGACATGCTCTGGCATCACCGGCATTCGTCTGCGCCGGCGCATGCCTGGTTGCGCGATCAACTTGCCGAAGCGGCCCGGCTGGTTTTTTCGGAGGGACCGGTACCGGTCGAACAGTTGGCGGATGCGATTCAGTGAGTGCATCGCCGGTATCATCGAAGGCTTTGCGACCCAAGGGATCCGCAGTGCCCCGCAGCCTGGCCATCGCCCACATCCTGGGCAGCATCCTTCTGGTGTTGTCTGCGGCGTATCTGCTTCCGATCGCCTGGTCCCTGATCGCTGAAGATGGCACCTTCGACGGCTTCCTGATCGCCGCGGTCGCCACGCTGTTGGTCGCCCTCCTGCTGTGGCTGCCCGGTCGGGGCCGACGCGCAGACATCCCCGCCCGCGATGGCTGCCTGCTGGTGGTCCTGACCTCGCTGGCATTGGCTGCGTTGGCCTGCCTGCCTTTCGCACTCGAGTTGCCGGGGCTTCCCCTTGCACGGGCCTTTTTCGAGGCGGTTTCAGCACTCACCACCACCGGGGCGACCCGGCTGGACAATCTCGATGCCTTGCCGCAAAGCCTGAACCTGTGGCGCCATCTGCTGCAGTGGCTCGGTGGTCTGGGCATCATCGTGCTGGCGGTTGCAATCCTGCCCCTGCTCGGTGTGGGCGGGATGCAGCTGTTTCGGGCCGACACACCCGGCCCGATGAAGGAGTCGCGTCTTGCGCCACGCATCATGCAGACCGCCCGCTATCTCTGGACGGTCTATGCTGCGTTGACCCTGCTGTGCATCCTGGCACTCAAGCTGGCCGGAATGGGCTGGTTCGACGCTGTGTGCCATGGTTTTTCGACGGTGTCTCTGGGCGGCTTTTCGACCCGGGATGCAAATATCGCCGCCTTCGATTCACCGGCCATTGAAGCGGTCATGATGGTCTTCATGCTGCTGTCGGTGCTCAACTTCACCACCCACTTCCTGGCGTTTCGCCATCGGTCGTTCGGCCCTTATCGGCGAGATACCGAGGCGCGCTGGGTGGTGGCCGCCATCGGGCTGAGCACGGTGTTGCTGGTTGGCGTGCTGGCGTTGGATCCCGGCCAGGGCCTGGGCGGCGACCCGCAGCGAACGCTTCGAGAGGTCGCCTTCACGACAGTGGCCAATGCCACCACCGCCGGATTTCATGTGGTCGAGCACTCGACCTGGCCCCCGCTGGCGGGCCTGTGGCTGCTGATGCTGTGCGCGGTGGTGGCGTCGTCCGGTTCGACCGGCGGCGGCATCAAGATGGTTCGTTCGCTGATCCTGTTCCGGCAATCGGTGCGTGAGCTGCTGCGGATGAGCCATCCCAGGGCGGTGCGTCCGCTGATGCTGGGCGAGCACCCGATCGCCCAGACGGTGGTCCTGGCGGTGATGGGCTTCATGCTGCTGTACGGCGTGACCACGGTCGGGCTGGCGCTGGTGCTGGTGGCCACCGGCCTGGAGCCGCTCATGGCCCTGGGCGGGGCGCTGTCTGCCCTGAACAACAACGGCGCAGGCCTCATGCCATTCGGGCTGTCTCCGGACTACCTTCAGCTGAGCGACGTGCAGTCGGCCATTCTGGCGTTTGCGATGCTGGCCGGACGCCTTGAACTCATGATCGTGTTCGTGCTCGCCACGCCGACCTTCTGGCGGCGCTGAGCCAAAGGACCTCCGCTGTGCTGGCGAGCCAGGCCGCAGCCGTCACCGGGCATGGCCCGTCTGACCGGGTGCCGACGCTGCTGCTGTTCGGCGCCGACCCGTTGGAAAAGAGCCGCCTGCTCAGCGGCTGGATGGCCGAGCGACCGGCAAGCGAACGCTGGGCCCTGCTTCGCAACGGCTCCATCCTGCCTGCTGACGGGATCGGCGGCGATCATCCGCTGGGCGCCTCGAGTGGGTCGGGTGTGTCGTCCGACGGTCTGCACATCAGCCACCTTGCCGGCGCGTGTGCCTGCTGCCTGGGCGGGGTTGCGTTTACCACCGCGCTTGGACGCTTGCTGCGCCAGGGCCCCTGGGACCGGCTGTTCATCGAGGTCTCTGCGCAGGCGCAGGGCGCAGCGCTCATTGACCGAATCCGTTCCTCGGCACTCAACGACAGGCTCGAGCTGCTCCCGGCGGTGCTGGTGCTCAATCAGCACGAAGCTTCTTTTCTTAATGGCCTTGGAGAAAGTGAGCATTCGCTGACTCACCAGTCGATCGAACTGGCCCGTCTGCTGCTGATCCCGCGAACCCCGGCTCCGGCCAGTCACTCGCAGCCCGCCAAGGCGTCAGGACACGCCCAAGCGCCGATGGACCCGAACGCGGCGCTCGATGCCCTCGCCACCGCTCTGGCTGCGCGTCCACCCTGGCCCCGAAGGGTCCGAATCCTCGAGAAGGCCGGCCTGTCGCTCGCCACACTGCTGGCCGATCTGCACGAAATCGAGCCGGTCAGCACCCTACCCGGGCACGGCGTGTGGCGATGGCCACCGAGCCAGCGCTTTGACCGGCGTCGTCTTCAGCAGGCCTTGGCCGAACTCATGAGCACCGGCGCTGCGTTGCATCAGAACCGGCTCTTGCAATTGCGGGGGGTGTTTCTCACTGAGCGCGACGCCTACAGCACCGATTCGATCGCAGGCCCCGCGGTCTGGCGTCCGAGTGCCTGGCGTCTGGACAGCCGCCTTGAAGTCCTTGTGCGCGGCGACTTCGACCCCAGCTCGATCAGTACGGTCCTGACGGCTGCCCTCCTGGCGCCCTGAGCCCTGAAAGGGTCATCCGTCGGGCGGCAGGGTACGGCTATCGGCAGGGGCTTCAGCGCCAGCTGCCAGGCCGACAACCTGTGTGCAAAGACCCCAGAGGCCAGCCATGCAGATGATCTACAACAGCCCGAACTATTGCGTCGTCGAATTCCGCTCGGCCGAGGGCGATCCATTTGTTGGCGGCTACGAGATCATGGACAAGTCTGCCCGCCGGGAGTTGTTCCTGGGCGGAGAGCTGGCCGACAAGTTCCGCTTCGATGTCAGTGAGCTGATTGCCCGTGAGCCGTCGATCGAGGAGGTCGACGATTTCCTGAGCAATTTCGAGGGCCTGATGCAGCAGCCGCTGGTGCTGCACTGATTCTGACAGGGTGCCTCAGCGGTTGACCTGCTCCCGGCTGAATCCGGCAAGCTGCTTGTATTTCGCCGCGATGGCTTCCAGTTCGGTGCGCGGGATCACGGTTTCGATGTCCTCAAAGCCACTCGGCGCCCGGTCTTCAGCGATCTGCATGACCTGATCGGGGCCGCCCGCGCGGTTGCCCAGGACGATTTGTCCTGTCGCCTCGCGGCGTGCCCGCTCATAGGCGGCAAAGCCCACTGTTGGGTCGATGCCAGTGCGACCGAAGCCCGAGTCATGCAGGGCATTGGCCATCGCCTCGGCGTCCAGAATGGCCTGTGAGGCGCCATTGCTGCCGATCGGGTACATCGGGTGGGCTGCATCCCCCAGCAGGGTGACGCGGCCGTGCGTCCAGCGTGGCAGCGGGTCGCGGTCGGCCATCGGGTATTCGTAGATCGCTTCAGTTGCATCGAACAAGGCAGGCACATCGAGCCAGGGAAAGTGCCAGCCGGCAAAGGGCTTCCGAAAGACCGAGGCATCCACCCGGCGGCTCCAGTCCTGGCGGGGCGGTGTGTCGCCGGGCACCGGCAGTTCGGCGATCCAGTTGATGCGCGCCCGGCCAGCGTCGGCGAGTTGTCTGGAGATCGGGTAGCAGACGAACTTCTGATTCGTATGGCCTGCCTGAATCATGGTGCGCCCGTCCAGAAAGGGTGGGCCTTCGATCGTGCCGCGCCACAGCATGTAGCCCGAGAACCGGGGCGGGCCTTCATCGGGGAAGAAGCGCCGGCGTACCACCGAATGAATCCCGTCGGCGCCGATCACAGCGCGGGCCATCACTGCAGGGCGCGCCGCACCGTTGTGATCGGTGAAGTGCAGTTCGACCGCATCGCCGCGATCGACAAAGCCCGACAGCACATGGTCGACCTGGATGGCCGATTCGCCGAGCCGCTGGCGGGCGGTGTCGTAGAGCAGCATCTGGAGTTCGCCGCGGTGGATCGAGAACTGCGGGTAGGCGTAGCCGGCCGCCAGGCCACGCGGCTCGGACCAGATCAGCTGGCCATGCTTGTTGTAATAGGACAGCGCCGCGGTTTCAATGGCGGTCGCGGCCAATGCCGGCTGCAGACCGAGCCCGGCGAGCACTCGCACCGAATGAGGCAGCAGGTTGATGCCCACGCCCAGCGGCTTGAGGGCCTGCACGGACTCGAACACCGTGCAGCGAATGCCCTGGGCCTGCAGGGCCAGCGCGGTCACCAGCCCGCCGATGCCACCACCGATGATGGCCAGGTCGATGACCGGCTCGCCCGCAGCAAAGGCGCTTGGGTCGGATCGATGGGTCGGGCGGGAATCAGGTACGGTCATGGTCTTGGGCAGGCTGAAGCGATCAGTCCGCAAGCATAGCGTCCGGGCTCATGTCACGGAATCGTCCTCAGACTGAAGGTGTAATCAAGGGTTGACCCTTTTCAGGAACGCAATGGACACCCATTCCGACCTCCTTGTCGTCGGTGCTGGCATCCTCGGACTGGCGCACGCGCTGGCTGCGGTTCGCCGCGGCCTGAAGGTGACGGTCATCGACCGCGACGCCCAGGCCAACGGCGCGTCGATTCGCAATTTCGGATTCGTCACCGTCACCGGGCAGCAAGACGGGGACTGCTGGCGCCGCGCGATGCGCAGCCGCGAGGTCTGGGCCGAAGTCGCTCCTCAGGCCGGCATCCGCATCGAACACACCGGACTGGGCGTGGCGGTGCGCCATCCCGAATCCCTGCCGGTGCTGCAGGCCTTTCTGAAGACCGGGATGGGTGAGCGCTGCGAACTGCTGACCGCCCGTCAGGCGCGCGACCGCATGCCGGTGCTGCGTGAAGACGCGGTGCGCGCGGTGCTCTGGAGCCCGCATGAGTTGCGGGTCGAGTCGCGCGACGCGATTCCAAAGCTCGCCGCCTGGCTTTCGTCGGCCCATGGCGTTCAGATCCTGCGCCAGGTCAAGGTGCTGGGCATCGACTTGCCGCAGGTCGAGACCTCGATGGGCCGCTTCACAGCGCAAGCGGCCGTCGTCTGCCCGGGCGACGATTTCGTGTCGCTGTACCGCGATCGCATTGCGGCCTATGGACTGACCCGCTGTGCCCTGCAGATGCTGCGCGTGCGTCCGACCAAACCTGCGCGGTTGGGTGCGGCGCTGATGTCCGATCCCAGCCTGGTGCGCTATCTGGGCTGGTCCGAGCTGCCCGAATCAAAGGCCCTGCGCGAGCGCATCGAGCGTGAATCGCCAGAGCTGCTGGCGCATGGCATCCACCTGATCGCGGTGCAATCAGCCGACGGCTCACTGGTGGTCGGCGACAGCCATGTCTATGCCGACACGCCCCCGCCCTTTGCGAGCGAGGCGGTCGATGACCTGATCCTGCGCGAACTCGATGCGGTCGCAGATCTCCCCGGTCGGGTGGTGACCGAACGCTGGATGGGCACCTACGCCTCGGCGACCGATCGCCTGATGCTGGTTGATCGGCCCGCCGAGCGGGTCCGGCTGGCGATCGTCAGCAGCGGCACCGGAGCCTCCACCTCATTTGCCATTGCCGAGGAAGTCCTCGGTGAACTGAACTGAACCGACCGAGCACGCCATGAATGCATCCCCGAACGCTGCACGCGGTCATCTGAAGGCGGTGGTCTTCGACTGGGCCGGCACGGTGATCGATTTCGGTTCACGCGCCCCGATGGGTGTGTTCGTTAAGGCCTTCGCACACTTCGGCATCGAGCTCTCGATTGCCCAGGCGCGCGGCCCGATGGGCATGGCCAAGCGCGATCACATCGCCGCGCTGATGGCGCTTGAGCCGGTGGCGCAGGCCTGGACTCAGCGTCATGGCCACGCGCCCGGGCCGGCCGACATTGATGCGGTCTATGAAGTCTTCATCCCGATGAATGTGGCGGTCGCGGCCGACCATGCCGAACTGATTCCAGGCGCGGCCGAGGTGGTGGCCGGCTTGCGTGCCCGCGGCCTGAAGATCGGCTCGACCACCGGCTATACCCGGGAGATCATGGCGCCGGTCCTGCCGATTGCCGCGGCAGCAGGCTATGCGCCCGACAACCTGGTGTGCGCCGGCGATCTGGCCGAGGGCCGGCCGAGCCCGCTGATGATGTATCGCTGCTTTGCCGACCTGGGCGTGTATCCGCCTCATGCGGTGGTCAAGGTTGACGACACCGTACCTGGCATCGGCGAAGGGCTGGCCGCCGGCACCTGGACGGTGGGTGTGACAGCGTCCGGTAACGAGGTCGGACTGTCGCTGGCCGAATGGAATGCCCTGAGCCGCACCTCACAGGCGCAGGCAATCGATGTCGCCGCTCGGGTGCTGAACCGCGCCGGTGCGCACTACCTCATCGACTCGATTGCCGACTTGCCTGCGGTGCTCGACGCCATCGAGCAGCGCCTGGCTGCCGGTGAGAGGCCGCCGATTCCGCCCGCGCGCTGACCGCTTTTGAGACGGGCAGCCGCCCGCCTCAGACGCGATGCCATTCTTCGAGGGTGCGATCGATCATGGCGCTGGCATCGGACTGGGCGACAGGGCTTGGCTGCGACGACCCGGATGACCCGATGCACAGCGCTTCCAGGGTTTCCCCGATCGCTTCAGAGGCACTGCCCGCGCACTCGAAAAGCGCCCCCAGCGTGAACCAGTCGGCCTGCCAGGCGCCCAGTCTGCCATCCAGGTCGACTGCCTGCTGCGCCAGCAGGGTCGAGGTCAGGCCAGGTGCCCGAAGCGCGGCCTGCAGCGCGTACATCACCGCGACCGGATGGCCGGTCAACTCGACATTCGCCGCGTTCGGCATCAGCCGCGACAGGTCCCGTCCAATCCGCGCCATGGCCCCGGTGGCCAATGCCAGCTCTGCACCGAGCCGGGCAATCCGGTCGCGGCTGCCGTGCCAGCTGATGCCCGGGTTGCTCAATTCCAGGCGTGAGGCCAGCGAGTCGGCCATGGCATCGCCCTGACCGTGCAGTGCCGAGCGCATGCCGCAGTCGCCTCCGAACTGAAGCACCGCAGCCTCTTCGATGGATTGCGACAGCGCGCGCTGCAATCGCGGCAGCGGCGACAACCAGCAGGCCGCCATCCAGCCGAAGGGCAGCGGCGACGATGGCTGCGAGCGAGCGCTCACCGCTGTGGTGCGATGCGAATCGGCCAGCCTTACCAGCAGATCACCGACCCGAGTGACCTGTGCCAGCAGTTCATTGCCTGCTGATCGCGACTGAAGCGTCACCGCGGTGTCCAGCACATCCTGTGCGCTGGCGCCAAAGTGAACCCAGCGGGCGGCCTGCGGATCGTCGCGTGAAACGGCAGCAACCAGCGCATCGACGAATGGCATCGCCAGGTTTCCGGTATGGCGTGCGGCCGGCCCGAGAACCTCTGGCGAGAAGGCTGCAGGCAGCGCGGCGATGCCGTCGATTCGCAGGCACAGGGCGGCAATCTGATCGGCTGCCGCACGAGGCACCAGGCCGGCATCGGCCTGCGCCTGTGCCAGGGCGCCCTCGAATCGCGCCATGGCTGCGAGCAGGGCCGCATCATCGAAGTGCCGCGAGATGGTCTCGCTGGCGAACTGGCTGCGCAGGTGGTCGCTCATGATCGTCTGATCATCGCGAGGAGCGGCCCTCGGGGCAAGCAGGGCCGGGCGTCTGGAGGGCTACACTGAGCGATCAGGGCGCACTCCTACCGTCTGACCGACCTCACCTCGACCATGCCATCGATCACCTTCGTTCTCCCGGATGCCACCGAACGCACCGTGCAGGCCCGCAGCGGCAGCAACGTCATGCGAATTGCACTGGACCATGACCTGCCCGGCATCATCGGCGAGTGCGGCGGCAGCGCCACCTGCTCCACCTGCCATGTCTGGGTCGACGCGGCCTGGATCGACCGCCTGCCGATTCCTCTGGAAGACGAACTCGACTCGCTGCAGTTCGTCGCCGGCGACTTGCGTCCCGGCAGCCGTCTGGGTTGTCAGATCGGGCTGCATGACGACCTCGACGGACTGCGCATCGAGCTGCCCTGAAGCTCGGGTAACTGAAACGGGCGCAGGGTTTCTCGCGCGTTCCGGCCGCGCTACAGTTCATGTCCCTCCACCTGCCACCAGGATCTGGCCATGAACCACAGTCGACGTCTCATCGAAGGACTTCAGGTCCTCTGCCTGCTCGTTTCGCTGACCCTGGTCGCACCGCTGGCTCTGGCGCAGGAGATGCCCGCCCGCAAGGCCGGCCTGTGGCAACTCAGCATGACCGTTTCGGGTGCGCCGGCGCAGAACATCCGCCATTGCATCGATGAGAAAACCGATAAGCAAATGCAGCAACTCGGCCAGGGAATGGATCGCAGCACCTGCAGCCGCAATGAATGGCGTCAGGACGGTGATCGCTTCATCGGCGAATCCGAGTGCCGCTTTGGCCCATCCACCACCACGACCAAGACCGTCTTTCAGGGCGATTTCAGCAAGTCGTACAAGGGCGAGATCGAGGGCCGCATCGATCCGCCCATGGGTGGCATGTCGCAGACCCGAACCACAATCACCGCACGCTGGGTCGGCGCCTGTCCGGCCGGCTGGAAGCCGGGCGACATGGAGATGCCCGGTGGCATGGGGCGCATCAACGTGAACGATTTTCCGGCGGGCCGCGCCGCTCGCGGCAACTGAGTACACCGACTTGAGTCCAGAGCCCGCCTACAGTCCGCTGCCCACCGCCGACGGCGTTTCGCTCGCCGGTCTGGCGCTTCGGCCTGCGACCGATGCCCGGGCTGCGGTCGCCATGGTCCACGGACTGGGCGAGCATTCGGGCCGATACCGTGATCTGCATGCAGCCTTGCTGGCTCGCGGCTTTGCAGTAGGCACAGGCGATCTGCGCGGCTTTGGCCGATCACCCGGGCCACGCGGGCACATCAACGCTTGGACCGACTATCGCCTCGATTGCGATGCGATCGTGTCGCTGGCCGCATCGCTTGCGCCCGGCAAGCCGGTTTTTCTGTTCGGCCACAGCATGGGTGGTCTGATCGTGCTCGACTATGCCTTGCAAGGCGGGTGGTCGCAGCGGCTTTCAGGTGTAGTGGCCAGCGGTCCTGCGCTGATTCAGGGCGGCCCGCGTCGCTATGTGCTTGAGGCGGTGGCGCGCATCCTGTCCTTGATCGCACCCCGCACCCCCACCCGCATGAAGATCATGCCCGAGGGCATCTCGAGTCAGCCGCAAGAGGTGGCCGCCTATCTGGGTGATTCGCTGATCCACCATACCGTCAGCCTGCGCTGGGGCGCCGAAATCCTGCGCACCATGCCTCAGACGCTGGCCAGCGCCCATCACTTTTCGCATCCGCTGCTGTTGCTGCATGGCGCAGACGATCCGATCAATGCCCCGGAAGGCAGCCGCCGATTCAACGACACCTGTGGCCATCCCGATCACACGCTGCGCCTGTATCCGGGCTCGCGCCATGAGGTGCATCACGACATCGGCCGGGCGGATTTCGAGCGAGACCTGCTGCGCTGGCTCGACGAGCGAGCACGCAGACGGCCTGACATCACTGTCCCGAAGGCATCCGCATGAAACGCAGCTGGATTCTGATCGGCGCGCTGTCGGCAGCACTTGCGGTCATCACTGGCGCCTTCGCAGCGCACGGCCTGCGCGGCCACATCGATACCGCAGGGCTGGCCATCTGGGAGACCGCATCGCGCTATCAGATGGTCCATGCGCTGGCCCTGGTCGCAGTCGGTCTGGCCTCGGAGCGTCTGCGTGGACGCGTGCTGGCTGCGGCGGGTGTCTGCTTTCTACTGGGCACGCTGCTGTTTTGCGGCAGCCTGTATGCGCTGGTCCTGAGCGGTGTCCGAGGCCTGGGTGCGGTCACGCCGATCGGCGGCGTGGCGTTTATCGCTGGCTGGTTGTGTCTGGCCTGGGCTGCGGTGCGATCTTGAGCACTCAGCTGTTCGGGTTCAGGTCCATTCGTGCCAGCCGCTCGGCGCCATCGTCCGGATTGACGCTGAGCTTGAAACCCAGTTTGGCGCAGAACTTCAGCATCGACTGATTCTCGGCCAGCACGATGCCTTCGAGCATCCGGTATCCCCGCGACGGTGCAGCAGCAATCAATCGCAGCATCAGCTCCCGGCCCACGCCTGAATGCTGCATCCAGTCGCCGACCACGATCGCGAATTCAGCCACACCGTCGTCCCAGGTCGGCAGGATCCGGCCGACCGCCGCGATGCGCTGGGTGGGCGCAGCACCGCCTGCATCGCCCGCTGATTCGACCGTCTCGATCGCCACCAGGGCGAGTTCGCGGTCGTAATCGATCTGCGTGAAGCGTTCGATCAGCGCATCCGGCAGCGCCTTCACCGGCATCATGAAACGTCGATACAGGGTCTCGGGCGAGAGCGCGGCAATGAACGCGCGCTCGGCATCGGCATCTTCGGGCCTGACCGGACGCAGTCTGACGCTGCGGCCATCGCGAAGCGCCAAGGTCTCCTCGAGTTCACGCGGATAGGGGTGAATTGCGAGATGCCCGTATTCGCCGCGCCAGGGCAGGCTGTCGGCCCGAGTATCGGCCCGCAGGCGTACGGTGATCTGTGCCATGTCGACATCGAGATCATCCAGGTTCAGGGCATTGATGCGCAGGCAGTCGATCCACGGACAGGCACACACCAGGGTCGACAGGCGCAGCAGCAGCCGCTGCAACTCGATCGCATCGACTGCAGGCACCTCGCCGAAGGCCCCCAGCCGGCGCGACAGTCGGGTGCGTGCAATCAGCCCTCTGACCAGCGTGGCGTTGAGCGGCGGCAGTTCCAGCGCGATGTCATCGATCTGCCTGAACGCCGGGCCGCCGGCCCCGAAGGCGATCACCGCACCGAACACCGGGTCGGTGTGCAGGCCAAGGCAGGCGGCTCGGGACGGCGCCCGGCCCATTGCGGCACTGACCGTCGCACCCGACGACAATGCGCCTGCCCGCGACTCCTGTCTAAACCCGATGCCGAAGGCCGCGAGCAGCGCGCGCGCCTCGGTCTCGCTCAGTTCGACACGCCCCGCGGCCACAGCCGCATCGCGGATCGCACGGGCCGTATCGATCTGCGCGATTGCGTTCGGATCGCTTGCATCCGGAACCTGTCGCAGTGTGCGCTGGTTGCGGGCGAACTGGCGCAGCAGCGACAGCGCATCGATCGCATTTTCGGCGCTCAGGAAATGCGGCACGCCCAGCGCATCGAGGCGCTTTTGCCCTGCTGCCACCGAGGCACCACCGACCATCGCCACGGTCACCGGTTTGGCCTGCGATGACGATGCCGCATGAATCGCATCGGCGGCTGCCTCACTCGGCGCGCTCGATTGAGGCGCAATGCTGATCAGCACTGCATCCACCCCGTCATCGGCCAGCACCGCTCGCACGGCGGCCTCGATGCGGGCCGCATCGGCATCTGCGTGAAGGTTCACCGGATTGATTGGCTGGTTGCCGCCCGGGATCAGTGCATCCAGGGTGACGATCGATGCGTCCGACAGGACAGCCAGTTCAAGTTGCCGGCGAACCGCTGCATCGGCTGCAATCATGCCCAGGCCATCGCCGTTGGCCAGGATCGCCAGCCGTGATCCACCCGGGCGTTTGCGCAGGGCCAGCAGCCGCGCGGTGGCCAGCAGTTGCTGGGTCGTGTCGACACGAACCGCGCCCGCGCGCGAGATGGCGGCATCGAC
>Ga0209598_10001153_pt1 | contig 21683 bp, 10 predicted proteins | sample M_140807_EF_Meta_FD_187317 | JGI IMG/M metagenome (GOLD analysis project Ga0209598, IMG submission 187317) | Freshwater microbial communities from Lake Montjoie, Canada to study carbon cycling - M_140807_EF_MetaG (SPAdes) (version 2) | ecosystem: Environmental > Aquatic > Freshwater > Lake...
GCAAAGAACCATTACCTATAACCAAGACATTGACATGCCTAAAATTGCAGCGATGGCCAGAACACATCAGCCAGGACTTCTGGTAGTGGACAGAACGGTGCATGGTGAATACGAAAATTATGTTACGCCTGAGCAACAAGTACCTGCTACCTATTTACCGTATCCTTGGGAAAGCTGTATAACACTTGGTAATTCTTGGTCATATGTGCCTGGCGATAAGTACAAATCTTCTCGAAAAGTGATTCATATGCTTACCGATATCATTTCAAAAAATGGTAATCTGTTACTAAACGTTGGTCCTGGACCTGATGGGGAGTGGGACTCACTAGCGTATAACCGATTAGAAGCTATTGGCAAATGGATGAAAATAAATGGCGAAGCGGTATATGACACTGAAGCAGATCCTAATTTACCCCGTCAAGGCAAGTGGGCATTTACCAAAAAAGGCACAAGTATTTATGCTATTTACCAAGTAGCAGAAGGGGAAACTATCGAAAATTCACTTTCAGTAACGTTGCCAGCTGGTACGAATGTTAAAGGAATATCGGTGATTGGCGGTCCTCAAAAGGTGAAATTTACCAGTGCAGGTGGTAATGTTGTTTTGTCTACGACCGACAAGTCTATTGTTAAACAAACCGAAGCCCTTGTCTTTAAGATAGTTACAGAGTAAAAACACCTTTTTAAACATGTACATTTTACACTAAGTCAATTTTAACCCCTGTTTGCCAAAATTATGTTAATGCGGTGCTATTAATTGATAATTTAATATAATATTCTAATCAAAATTTAGTTCAACTTTAAGATGCTAAATTTTAGCACTGGACTATTAAAACGATAATCCGGTAAAAGTTTTTTATTTAACCAAAATTTTAAACAATGAGGACAAAAATTCGTTTACTGACACTCCTTGTATTGATGTTTGCGGGCAGCACATTATTTGCCCAAGACAAAGCAATATCGGGTGTTGTAAAAGACAACACTGGCGCAGAATTATCTGGCGCTACAGTGTCTGTCAAAGGCACATCTAACAGTGTCATGACAGATGCAAAAGGTAAGTTCACTATCAAAGCAGGCGCAAAGGCAACAATTGTTGTTTCTTTTGTGGGTTTCCAAAGCAAAGAAGCTGCTGTTAACGGTCAATCAACTGTTAACTTCTCTTTAGAGCCAGGAACAAGTGCTTTAAATGATGTAGTTGTAACTTCTTTAGGTATTTCTAAAAAGCAAAAAGCGTTAGGTTATGCGGTTAGTACTGTAAGTGCTGAACAAATTACCGATGCTGGTACGCCAAACTTTGCAACTGCCCTTTATGGTAAGGCGCCAGGTGTACGTATCGCTGCTACACCAGGTGGTGCAACTTCTGCAGTAAACATTAATATCCGTGGTATCAACTCTATCACTGGTAAAAACGACCCGCTCATTGTAATGGATGGTGTACCTATCCGTAACGGTGAGGTTAGAAACAATGACTACTGGAGTGACCAACGTTTAAGAGGTAATGGTTTATTAGATATCCAAACAGAAGATATCGAAAACATTTCTATTTTAAAAGGTGCATCTGCTGCAGCCCTTTATGGTTCTGAAGCCGTAAACGGTGTTGTGTTAATTACAACTAAACAAGCTAGCAAAAATAGAAAAGGCTTAGGTGTAGACGTTTCTACAAACTACAGCATTGATAAAATTGCTTATTTACCAAGATACCAAAACGTTCGTGGATTTGGTATTTCTAATACGATTTCTAACGGCGGTCAAGATGACGCTGGTTTTATTTATCATGACTTAAATGGTGATGGTATCAAAGAAACTAGAAGCTTAGGAAACTTTAGTATCAACTACGGTCCTAAATTTGATGGTCAACCAATTTTAATTTGGGACAACCGTATCATTCCTTATTCTCCCCAACCCAATAACTACGATGCTTTATTCCAAACTGCGCGTAACTCAAGCGTTAACGTTGCAGTTTCTAAAGCTACTGATAATGCAAGCATTCGTTTTTCTTTAACAAGACAAGCAAATGAAGGTCTTAGTATGGGTTCTAACAATGAGAAAAACTCTATGAACTTAAATACAAGTTTTAGATTGTCTCCCAAGTTTTCTACAGACGTTACTATTACTTATGTTAACCAAACCATCAAAAATCGTCCGTACTCTATTGATCGTATGATCAACAACTTTACGGGTATGATGGGTCGTTTTGATAATGGTGAGTGGTACATGAACAAAGCGGTAACTTCTAAAGGTTACAGATACCGTACTGTTGGTCAACAAAGTGCAACCCCATCAGAAAATATTTTTACTGCTGGCGCTGGCTTTAAAGGTGATATCGCTGATTATGCATGGCGTGTAAAAATGCACCAATTGTTAGAAGTTAGTAACCGTGTAATTGCGAGCATGACTAACAACTATACCATCTTACCTGATTTAAAATTACGTACGCGTTTAGCTACAGACTTTACTTCAGCTAAAGACGAAACTAGACAACCCAATGAAGTTCCTTTAGCTTTTGGTAACTCTGGTTACTTTGGTTTAGGTCAAACACAAAACACTATTTTATATGGTGACGTGTTAATGACGTACACTAAAAAAATCAACAACGATTTAGAATTAAACGCAATGGGTGGTTATACGGCTAACAGAGAAAGTATGTTACGTACAACACGTGGTACCAATGGTGGTTTAAGCACAGAAAATTTATATGATATCGCTGCTTCTATTAATACAGCAAATAGCGGATCTTCTCGTATGTCTATCAATAAAGATGCATTCCTTGCAACTTTTAATGGTAACTACAAAGACTATTTATTTGTGGAAGCAACTGTACGTAGAGACCGTACTTCTACTATGAATCCTAATAACAACTCTTTTGTTTACCCTTCTGTAAACTCAAGCTTTATTTTCTCTGATGCGCTTAAAATGCCATCATGGTTAAGTTATGGTAAGGTTCGTGGTTCATGGGGTATTGTGGGTAACTACCCAGATGCTTATTTAGCAAACGTTGCTTACAACCAAAATACATTGGGTAGCCAAGGTGGTAACCCAGTATTGTATACAAATATTCCAGGAAGTTTTGGTAATGATGCGATCCGTCCAGAGCAAAAGAAAGAATTTGAATTTGGTATCGAAACAAGGTTATTTAAAAACCGCGTAACATTTGAAGCGAGCTATTATAACGCGCAAGTGGTTGACCAAATTTTACCACTTTCTTTACCAGCAACTTCTGGAGCTACTTCAATTTTAGCAAACGTAGGTACACTTAGAAATACGGGTATTGAAGTTACCATTAGCGGTTACCCTATCAAAAAAGCTAACTTTAGCTGGGAAACTGGTGTTAACTTAAGCCAAAACCAAAATAAAGTAGAGCAATTAGCGCCAGGTTTAACTGAGTTATTGCACGCTGACTATGATGGTAACGCAGCACAATTAAAGTCTGTAGTTGGTCAACCAATGGGAGATTTTTATGCGCACCCAGTACTTAAAAATGCTAAAGATGAAATGATTGTGAATCCTGATGGTACTTATGCATTAGATGCAAACAATATGTACAAAGTAGGTAACGCAATGCCAAAAGTAATTGGAGGTTGGTTTAATACGGTGAAGTACAAGAACTTTAGTTTTGATGCGATGATTGACTTCCGTTTTGGAGGTTATGTAATGCCTACTGGTATTTACTGGATGATTAGCCGTGGTTTATTAGAAGAGAGCTTAGAAGCGATGGATAAAGAACACGGTGGTTTATCTTATTATAAAGATAAAACTTCTGGGAAGTATGTTCAAAGTACAGCAACTGCTGGCCCTCAAGGTGAAAAGATTTTCAATGATGGTATGTTATTACCTGGTGTTAAAGCCGACGGTTCTAAGAACGATTATATCGTTCCTCAATCATACTATTTCTGGAATACTTACAACTGGGGTGGTCCTCAGTATAGCTCATCTCGTTATGAGTTATACATCCAGAAGAATTCATATATTAAAATGAGAGAAGTTACTTTAGGTTATACAATGCCAACGAAAGTGGCAAGTATGATAGGTGCGAAAAAATTACAGTTCTCTGTATTTGGTCGTAACTTATTTTACATCTACCGTACACTTAAGCACTTAGATGCAGAACAAACTACTGCTGGTTCACGTTGGGCGCAAAACCTTAACAACGCTGGTGGTAACCCTTCTACAAGAAGCTTTGGTGTAATGTTAAGAGCTTCTTTCTAAGGTTTAATTTCTCTGAAAATTTTTAAAAAAATTATATGAAAAAAATATTATTCATTTCTAGTTTAGCTGCAGTGTTAGCGGTTTCTTCTTGTAAGAAATCCGACTTTGCTAATAGCTATACCGATCCTTCTAAAATTGCGGTATCTTCTGTAGAGAAGCAATTTGCAGGATTTATAAACTCAAACCTTGGTTATATTATGCCAGGTTATTGGAACTACTTTGTGGTTCAAAGAATTACCAACAACCGCTACACGCAGTCTGTGGGTTGGTCTAATGCAACAGGTCAGTACATCCCTGGTGGTGGCGCTGTTTCTGATCATTGGAATGCTTACTATTCTTTCTTGTCTCAGTACAAAGAGTTAGTAAAAATCAATAAAGCTTTATCTGCCGCTGATCAAGCAGAAAGAAGAATTTTTATGATTGCTGCAACCATTTATTTTTATGACTATACCCAAAAAATGGTAGATGTTCATGGAGATCTTCCTTGGTCTGCTGCTGGTATGTTAAGCGCAAACGGTGGTGATTATTTATCTTCATTACCTAAGTATGACAAAGCACAAGACATCTACACTAAAATGTTAGATGATTTAAAAGCTTTTTCTACAGAGTTAAATACTTTAACTGTTCCTGCTGCTATTCAAACAGCGTTTAATACTCAAGACTTCGTGTTAAAAGGTAGTAAGGCTGCTTGGACTAGATATTGCAACTCACTTCGTTTAAGAATGCTTACGCGCGTATCTGGTTCTTCGGAATTTGGTGCAAGAGCTACTTCTGAAATTGCTGCAATGGTAGCTGCTCCATCAACTTTCCCTTTAGTAAGTGCAAATGCAGAGAATATCCAAATCAATGTATTTAGTACAAGTACGCCAGTTGCTGGTAGTAACTTCCAAGGTGGTTTAGAAGATTGGAATGGTAACCTTGCTAGTAAAGCAATGATTGATCATATGAATACCAATGGTGACCCACGTTTACCAGCTTTATTTGAGCCAGGTACTGCTGCTGGTGCAACTTATAAAGGTATTGATCAAATGGCTACTGCTTCTGTAACTGATGCATTAATTTTAACCAACACTGTTGCGATGTACAACCGTTCTACTACCAGTAGAAACTTGTTCTTCCCTGGTGTGTTAATCAATGCTGCTGAAGTTTCTTTCCATTTAGCGGAAGCTTACTTAAAGGCTGGTGATGCTGCAAATGCAAAAGCTGCTTACAATAAAGGTATTGATCAATCTACTGAGTACTATTATAACTTACGTAAATTATCTACCAATACTACAAGCCCTGCTTTAGTTCCATACACTGCTGCTCAAGTAACAGCGTATCAAACTGCTGCTGGTATCAACTGGGATCTTGCAACAACAACTGCTGCAAGACAAGCACTTATTTCAAATCAACGTTGGTTACATTACAATGTAATTCAACCATTTGAAAACTGGGCTGAAGTTAGAAGAACAGATTTACCTGCTCTTAATTTCTGGACAGATGCTGCAACACCTTCTGCAACTAACGTTCCTACAAGATGGATGTATCCTTCTTCAGAAAACGTGTATAACAAAGCAAACTATGCTGCTGTTAGCGGAAACGATAAAGCAACTGCAAAAATTTTCTGGGATAAATAATTGATCTACGGAAATTTTTAAGCATAAAAATAGCCGCTCGTAAGAGCGGCTATTTTTATTTATCAAATTGCACCCTAAATGCTTTAGGACAGCAATTTTTAGTTTCTTTAAATAATTTATTAAAATTAGAAACCGATTTGTAACCACAAGCATAAGCTACTTCAGAAATACTCCAATCGGTTTCAATTAAATATTTACATGCTTGTGCAATGCGCATATCATTTAAATATTCAACAAATTTTTTCTTATTGCGCTTTTTAAACAACCTACAAAAAGACTGTGGCGTAAGATTTGCAAGCTCTGCCACTTGATTTAAAGAAATAGGTTGTTTGAAATTTTCGTGCACATATTTATAAACACTTGCAAGCCTATCTGTGCCGTCTTTACTAATAGGTTTCGTGTAACCTTCTGTAGTAATAAGCTCACTATCTTTTGCAGTAGAAATTAAATGTAGCACTTCAAAAAGTCCAATCACACGCTCAAAATTTTTTTGAGCCAACATTTTTTCTAACTTTTGTCCTATTTTTTTTCTGGTATCATCACCAATTTTAATACCTCTTTTTGCCTTTTCAAATAAGGCCTTAATATTACTAGCCTCATCTAATTCGTAAAAGGTAGAACCAAAAAGGTCCCTATTAAAATATACGACAATAGCTCTGGCTTTATGATTTTGTTGACCATTGTAATAGGTTTCGTCATTTAACCAAACATGGGGTAGGTTTTCACCTATAAAAACCATGTCATCTTCTTTAAATGGCTCAATTTTATCTCCTATGATACGTTTTCCATGGCTCTCTTTTACCCATACTAGTTCAAGCTCGGGGTGGGCATGAAAGGGGGCCATAAAATGAGGCTCGTCTCTTTCAAGCACAGAGATATAGCTATTAGGACTCTGTGTTATTTGCGTTTGCAGCAATTTCATATATAAAGGTTTTCAATGTGAAACAAAGAAAATTACCTTGGCAGGCGAATCGTGCTTTAAATCTAGCTCTATTTTAACAAACAAAATTGTTTAAAATTAACAATAATAGGCTCAATATTAACTTATTTAAAATTTTAATTTAACGAAATGTATCAGTTTTTTTTATGAATTTGTGTAGGCTTAGAAAGCACTTGGTTTGTGTTTTGGCTCTATTCATCAAACTGTAATGAAATATGCTGCAAAGAATCTTGTTGGTTTGTGTTTTTATTGTTGTTACCATTTCCTGTTTTAGTCAAACACTATTTGAAGCACCACGTTGCGGTGCTGATATGTTTAACCAAATACTGCGCAAAGATCCGATGTATGTTTCTCGCGAAAATGTGATGAATGAAAAAATACGTGAATGGGTGTTGCAAACAGCTGGGCAAAGAAGTATTAAAATCGCTGAAAATAATCAAGGGAATAATAACATTATAGTAGCTCCATTTTCTGTACCGGTTGTAACGATTCCTGTAGTGTTTCATATTGTTAATCAAAACGCCGCTGCTATTACTGATCAAATGATTATTGATGCAGTAGCAGAATTAAATAAAGCTTTTGCGCACCTTGGCATTTATAGTACAGATGCAAAAGGCGTAGATACGCGTATTCAATTTTGTTTGGCTTCTAAAGCACCAGATGGTTCAAAAACCAATGGTATAGACCGTATTAATAGTTATTTTCAAAACATAGACGTAGACTTAGAAAGCGGTATGCTTGGTGCACTTTCTACTTGGGATGTTTCTAAGTATGCAAATATTTGGTTGGTAAATTCTATACAAGGAGAAATTCAGCCAAGTATTTTTGAATGCGGAAAATGGGATAGAATGGGTTATGGAGGATATGCAAGTGCGGGTGGAGGTCTTGTGGTGAGTAGTTTAGGTGCTCCACTTGTTGCTCATGAAATGGGACACTATCTTTCACTACTGCATACTTTTCAGGGCACCAATTGTTTAAACAATGATTGTACTTTAGAGGGTGATTTAGTTTGTGATACACCACCAGATAGAAGCATTAAAGGATCGTCTTGTGCATCTCCCGAAAATTCCTGTAATACCGATACAATTTCTGGTCCATTTACAACAGATGTTCCTGATAATATCTCAAACTTCATGGACTACGGAAGCCCTTGCCCATCTGTGTTTACGCAAGGTCAGGCAGATAGGATGATGGCGTTTTTAAATTTGTTTAATGGCGGAAGTTTATTAACCAGTGATGGTTGTGCAGCGCCTTGTCCAGATAATTTATTAGCGTCTTTTAATTATGATGGCAATCCACATCCAATAGTTGGTAGCACTGTAAATTTTGTAAACACAAGTGTTGGTGCACTTACTTATGAGTGGTATGTAAACAATGTGCTCTTAAGTACAACTGCTAATTATTCAAATACATTTACTACTACTGGAACGTATAAAGTAGTATTAAAAGCATTTAATAGTAATGCAGCATGTTTTAGTTCGTATACGGCTAATGTGATTGTGAACTGTGGCGTAGATGCGCGTTTTTCACCAGACAAAAGAATTATTGCATCCGCTGCTGGTGTATATAAAGATCCCGTACTGTTTTCAAATAAATCATATGGTGCTACTGCCTATAAGTGGTATGTAACAGATGAACTAGGCGCCAACGAACAAATGGTTTCTACCAGCACCGATTTATTATATGACTTTTTAAAGCCCGGTAATTATAAGGTAAGGCTTGTAGCAAACGCAGGAGCATGTATTAGTAATTCTCCTACATATACCATGCAAGTGTCTAATCCGGCAGCAGATGGTCAAATCAATATTTACGCTGTTAGTTGTTATAAAAATGATAGCGTTAGGGTTGTGTTTGGTGTACGTAACAATGGCTACGATACCATACCAGCAGGCGTTTCCGTTAATTTTTATGACAGGTATCCAACGGTACCTGGTCCTATCAAAATGCTCAATAGTTTTGCTACGGATCAGGCAATTTTAGGTAAATGTGAAAAAGTGTATACGCATATTGTAAAAGCATCACGCTTAAATTTAGATTCAATTACACTTGTTTTTGATGAAGAAAATAATGTAGCAGAATTAAATGAGGGTAACAATACATCAAGTAGAAAAGATTTTAAATTTAAATTATTAGTAACACCCAAAGACACTACTGTTTTTGTGAATACAACACTTGTCATTAAAGACAGTACTGCACCTGATAAGGCTGTGTCTGTTAGATGGTCTACTAACAAAGGCACGTTAAGTTGTACGAGTTGTTCAAATCCAGTATTGTCCATTATTGATACAGCCATTGTTAAAGCAAATGCAATCAGTGTTTTTGGATGTGAAGATTCTACCTTTGCAAACATCAAAGTATTTCCTGTAGATGTATCTATAAGTAATTTAATTGTTCATTGCTACAAAAATGATAGTTTGCAAATCACAAGTACGGTTTGTTTAGACAATCATTATACCAGTTTATATAAGCGTACCGAAATAAGGTATTTTGACAAGGATAGTACACTTGCTGGTAGTAAATATTTAGGATCTGGTTGGATAGAAACAGCTCAGTCCTTTGCTGGTAACTGTGCAACCATCACACATGTGGTGCGCAATCAAAATGTAACAGGTGTATTTGCATATGTAAATACTGGACTTTCTCCTTTTGAAAACAATTTAGCTAATAATAAAGTGAGTGTAGCGTATACGCCATTTTCTATTCGATTTAATCCAACACTTATAGATGTATACAGAGGTGAACCCAATACATTATTACCCATCAATAGTGGCGATAAGGCTACAACTATTGTTTGGACGCCTTCGACGGGTTTAAGTTGCAATAATTGTTTAACACCCGTGTTAACCACCAATACAAATACTGCATTAAAAATTGTAGGCACTACTGCACTGTTTTGTAAAGACTCTGCCACACTGCAAGTGAATGCTTATTATAGGTCACATATTGCACTTCCTAATGCATTTACACCCAATGGTGATGGACTTAATGATGTGTTTTATGTGATTGCAGGAAAAGACGTAAAAATGGTAAAGCAGTTTCAGGTATTTAATAGATGGGGTCAAAAAATGTTTGAAAAAACAAATGGTAAAACCAACGACATTGGTTTTGGATGGAATGGCTATTACAACGGACAACTTGTTACGCAAGGAACCTATGTGTATCAGATAGTAATAGAACTTCTTACTGGTGAATTAGAAATTCATAAAGGAAATATTAGCGTTTTAAGATAGTAACATGAAAAAAATATATTTACTATTTATTGTGTTGCTTATTCAAACGCATTTATTTGCGCAGGATCCGCATTTCTCACAATTTTTTGCCTCTCCTTTAACCATTAATCCGGCCAATACCGGAAATTTTAGTGGCTCACTACGTGCGGCTTTAAATAGTAGAACGCAGCTACCAGATTTTAACAATGCATACGCTACCAAAACGTTGTCGTTGGATGCACCAATACTTCAAAAGTATATTAGAGAAGACGATAAATTAAGTGTGGGGTTATTAATTTTATCGGATCAGAGTGGCAATAAATTACTCAATGATAACAATATTGCTTTTTCTATTAGTTATAGTAAATCTTTGGATGAAAACGCCAATCACTCTATTGCTGCTGGGTTTCAGGTAAATTATAGTATGTACCGTTTTGACCCAACAAAAGCTAATTTTGAAGATCAATTAACCGCTGCTGGTTTTACAGGTAGTTCTGCAGAACTTATTTTAGGTAATAATTTTACAAAAAATACCACAGATATAAATGCCGGTATTTTATATACAGGGTCTACTTCTGACAATAATATTTTTTATGTGGGTGCTTCCTATTATCATTTTGCAAAACCCACAGTGGGGTTTACTACTCCAAATTATTTTACGCCTGCAAGAACCAACTTGCATGGCGGCGCTTATTTTTCTTTGTCTAATGCAGCCTCTTTACATACAAGTTTTCAGTACCAACAACAAGGCCTTACAAATGAGTTGTTAGTTGGCGCTGCCCTTAGTTATTATTTGGGAACGGATAGCGACTTAGAAATATATGCCGGACTATGGAGCCGAGTGAAAGAAAGTATCATACCCTATGTTGGACTCGAGTGGAATCATATAAGAGCTGGATTTACCTATGATATTGGTGCTGCTAATCAACTAGCTTCCTCCAAGTTTTATCAGTCTTCTGAATTTTCGCTGATTTATATTTTGGATAATAAAAGCAAAGCTTTTAAGATTAAATGCCCCAAATTTTAATTTAATTCTTTCTGTGCCGATAACACTGCATTTATTACTTGTGTTGTTGGCGGCATATCTGTTTGTTCTAAAATGTCAAAAAGTGCAGTAAACTTTCTATACAACGCAGGATTTTTATCCTTTGTTTTTTTACGGCCTTCGTAACAAACTACGGAAAGGTCGTGTTGCTTTTGTAAATCTTGCAAACTTGTTTTTACACGAGGGTCCATTTTTATTTGTAGTGTTTGTGTATAGGTTTTACCATTTACTTGTAACGTAACTGTATACAAACCTGGCATAACCCATGGTGCTGTTGCATCTGGTGCCGTATTGTTTTTTACAGCGGTCATGGGATAGTTTACCGGAATATTTAATGGTGCATATTTTAAATCCCATAAAAAACGGTGTGCACCTGCAGTAGCAGATAAAATATTTTGAGGTCTTATCCAGTATAAAGGAATATTTACTTCCGGAATTTTATATAAACTATCGGCACTAGAAAAACTTCTAATTATATTTCCTTTTGCATCTGATATACTTATTGTTACTGCACCTGTAGTATTAGCTGGTAAATGATAATCAATTACAGCGCCATCTGGAGGATTTTGTCCAGCTGGTTCTTCGGGAGGAAGCGGCGTGTCTGTATTCATATTCCATCTTACACGAAGTGCAGGTTGCGGTTTAAATAAAACCGTTTCATTTTGTGTATTGCTATTTATTTGACGAAGTGGTGTGATATTATCTAATATCCAAAAACTTCTTCCGTGTGTTCCTACTACAATATCATCCTCTTTTATTACTAAATCCCTAATGGATGTTGGTGGCATGTTTAATTGTAAAGAGTGCCAATTGTTTCCTCCATCTAAAGAGGTGTAGATTGCATTTTCTGAACCAGCAAATAACAATCCTTTTTTAACAGCGTCTTCTCTTACTGAATTAATAGGCTCGTTGGGTAAGCCTTTTGTAACAAGTTTCCAAGAAGCGCCACCATCTGTAGTTTTATAGATATAGGCTTGTAAATCATCACACCTAATTCTATTAACAGCAACGTAAGCTGTTTGTGCATCAAATCTGCTCGCTTCTATCATTGAAATTTTACTCCAGGATGTAATTGCTGGAGGCGTTATATTTTTCCATGTTTTTCCACCATCTTTTGTTATATGAATAAGACCATCATCGGTACCAGCCCATAAAATATTGATATCTTGGTAAGAAGGCGCTAGTGTATAAACAACACCTCTGCGTGGCATTGTTTTTAATTGTGCTGTGGTGAATACGCCAACACTGTTAGGTATGTCCCAAGCCTCTCTAGATAAATCTGGGCTAATGGTTTGCCAACTATTACCACCATCTGAAGTTTTAAATATTACGTTACCAGCAAAAAATAAAGTTTTATTATCTACTGGAGAAAATAAAACAGGCGCTGTTCTTAAAAAACGAACCTTACCAGAACGTACTGGCTCTGGTGCAATGTTTTGAACCTGCCCGGTTAGCTTGTTATACTTTGTAATTTTTCCGCCATAAATAATATTAGGATCGAGTGGATCTGGAGCGATGTATCCATATTCTTCTACACCAACCGGGTGCCATTCTCTAAATGTGATATTGCCATCATTAGATCTAGATACAATACCCACCGAACCGCTTTCTTGTTGCCCTCCATAAACATTGTACGGGAAAGCATTGTCGGTGTTAACATGATAAAACTGTGCTGTGGCCTGGTTATACCAACTAGAATAGGTTTCACCCCCATTGACAGTTACAATACCACCTTGGTCTAACCCAATGGCCATAATGTTTGTATTGTTTGGATTGATCCAAATACGGTGATAATCATCACCACCTGGAGCACCTTTAATACCTGTCCAATTTTTTCCGCCATTGGTAGACTTCCACATGACAACATTTGCAGAGTAAACAATGTCTTCGTTTTTAGGATCGCATTTTACTTCTGCAAAATCAGAACCTCTTCCCCAAAATCTTGCATCTGCGGTAAGCAAGTACCAATTTTCTCCAGCGTCATCACTTCTATAAATACCCCCTTTTTTTTCTGCATCAACAGTTGCATACATTCTTTTTGAATTACTAGGCGCAATGGTAAAACCAATTCGTCCTAGTCCATCTTCTGTTGTTGTTGGAAAACCACTCGTGATTTTTTTCCAATTTTTTCCGCCATCTATCGATTTATATAAACCACTTGCTACACCATTAAATGTTCCATTTTCCCAAGGTCCTTGTCTAGCCGCCCAAAGTGTTGCAAATACAATTTGTGTGTTATTAGGATCGATTGTAACCTGCACTGCGCCTGTGTTTTCATCGATATACAATACTTGCTCTAGTGTTTTTCCGCCATCGATACTTTTGTAAACACCTCTTTCTTTATTGGGACCATACGGATGCCCAAGTGCTGCAACAAAAATTCTATTTTCGTTGGTAGGATCTATGCTGATGCCACCAATTTGTTGAGCATCATGAAGCCCCAAGTTTATCCAAGTTTTTCCAGCATCACTTGATTTATATAAACCATTACCAATTGATAAGTCTGGTCTTTGAATACCTTCTCCACTTCCTACATATACTACATTTGGGTTAGAAGGAGCAACTGCTACATCACCTACGGAGCCTGTATTTTGATCATCAAAAATGGGAAACCATGTGTGTCCAAAATCGGTTGTTTTCCAAACGCCCCCATTGTTTACACCCATGTAAAATACATTTGGTTGAGAAGGCACACCACACATACCCACTGTTCTTCCACCACGGTGTGGACCAATCATTCTGTATTTTAAACCACTTAGCAAACTTGGTTGAATAGTTTGCGCGTCAATTGCGGCACTTAAAAATGAAACGAGTAATACCAGCAGTAGATTTTTTTTCATGGGTATATTTTTGTTCCTTAAATGTAATAAAAAAACCCAGCTACAAGAAGTAACTGGGTTTAAAAAAAAGAAGTAAATATTTCTATTTTACAAAAAAGGTAACTATTAAGTAAGTAATTGCAGCAAGTGTTGCACTCACTGGAATGGTTAATACCCATGCCCATAATAGATTGGTGGTTACACCCCATCTTACGGCACTTAAACGTTTAGTAGCCCCTACACCTATAATTGAACCGGTAATGGTATGTGTGGTAGAAACTGGGATACCCATTTGACCTGTAAAAAATAAAGTAAATGCACCAGCTGTTTCGGCTGCAACACCTTCTAATGGAGTTACTTTGGTGATTTTAGATCCCATTGTTTTTACAATTTTCCAACCACCACTCATAGTGCCAAGTCCAATAGATAAGTAACATGCAACAGGAACCCAGCTTGGCAATTGTCCAAAATCTTGGATGCTACCACTTGCAATTAAAGCAGCACCAATAATTCCCATTACTTTTTGTGCGTCGTTACCGCCATGGCCAATACTAAATGCAGCAGAACTAAATAGCTGCAATTTTTTAAACATATTTCCTACTGTATAAGCAGTAGGTGTTTTAAATTTTTCAACGTATAAATAAATCAAAATAAAAATTAACGAAGCAATTAAAATACCATAAACAATCATGGAATTGTCTGCTTTGTCTATTTCTGAAGCAAAAGACTTTTCGATATTAAATTTTTCAATTTTGCCTTTTACTTTTTCAATGTTTTGAGGCTTGATAGGATAAATAGCATTTACGGCGCTAATAGCTGAATCCATAGAAATTTCACCAGCTAAATAATGTTTCAATGGTTCTTTGTAGCCTTCTGTTTTGTCTTTTGCTATATTGTATTCTGCTTTAGCTGCCTTATCTTCTGTTGCTTTAGATTCCAAAACCAGATAATCATTTGCATTTCTTACTTCATCTTTAATTTTACTTGCAGCAGCGCCTTTTAACCAACCACTATCATTTGCAATTTTTGCTATAGCATTTGCACTACTATTGTCAAAATCATCTACAAGTGGTTTAATGTGGTTGAAGTTAATGTTAGCATTATCAAGTTTTTCTTGATTGACTGCTAGCTTAGCAAGTAAAACAGTATCTCCTTTTTTTGAAGCAAGGTCTTCATTAATTAAACTAATTTCTTTGGTGTATTTATCAATTCCGTAAAATTTTTGAACGTTTTCGTTCATTTTATTATTTTCGAAATTGTCAAATAACACAGCAGTACCAAGGGTTACAGCAATAATGATGGCTACCCGAATCCATATATTGCGCATGATAGTAACAATCGTAATAAACACGGATATTACAATACCAATGATAGGAGCTAAAAAGATAAATAGTATTGTCATTAAGATAGTATGACTATCTACAATTCTAGACCAAGGGAATGCAAATCCTTTTTCTAAGAGGGCGTGCGCAATGGCAGCTCCTGCAAAGCCACCAATTAATGTATGCGAAGAAGAAGAAGGAATACCATACCACCAGGTAAGTAAGTTCCAAAAAATAGCAGCCAAGAGACCAGAAAAAATAACTGGCAGTGTAATAAATTCTTTATATACTGTTTTGCTAATTGAGTTGGCAACAGCATGATCTTTAAAAATAAAAAATGCTACCGTATTAAATAATGCTGCCCATAAAACTGCTTGAAAAGGAGTAAGCACTTTTGTTGACACCACTGTTGCAATGGAATTTGCTGCGTCATGAAAACCATTGATATAGTCAAATATTAGCGCAAGCGCTATAATAATAATTAATAAACTCATTATAAATAGATATTATGCGTACTTGATGATAATTGATTCGATCACATTTGATACGTCTTCAATTTTATCAGTGGCAATTTCTAGAACTTGATAAATTTCTCTCTTTTTAATAATGATTTTAAAATCATTTTCTTGCTCAAATAATTTTTCGATACTCATATCAAAAACATCGTCTGCTTGATTTTCAATGCTGTTTACTTTAATCATAGCATCGGTCATTTCTTTGATATTTTTCATATCGCGAAGACCCAGTACCGCTTTTTTGGTTTCAATGGTACCTTGTAAAACAAGTTCCGTTAATTTATGAATACCTAAATCGTTTGGATTAATTTTGTAGAAGTTGATTTTTTTTGCAGACGCATAAATGTAATCTGCGATATCATCAAGTGACGTTGCTAGATAGTGAATGTCTTCTCTATCAAAAGGAGTGATAAAATTTCTACCCAATTCTGTAAAAATATTATGCGTTAAATCGTCGTTTGTGTGCTCTAAATTTTCTATTTGGGCTAAAATGCTCGCTCTTTTGTCTGCATCAGACTCATTTACCATATCTTTCAACATGACACCCATCTCGTGCACATGTTCTGCAACTTCTTCAAATAATTGATAAAAAACACGGTCTTTTGGTAAGAATACCTTGAAAATTGAGTTAAAGTCCATAACAATTTGTTGTTTAATTAATTGATTGTAAAGGTCTTTAAAAGCCGAACCAACTAACGTTTGCCAATATTATCAAATTGTTAAGTCGAAGACAAGAAAATTATTCAACTAATTGATAATCAATCATATAAAATAATTACTGGTAGAGTTTAACCCAATCAACTGCCATATTTATGGGGAGCTCTTTTAAATTGGTGACTTTACCTGGCCAGCTACCTTCTAATTGCTGGTCAATAATTAAGTAAAAGGGTTGGTTAAATGGCCATTGATATGTGTTACCATCTGCAACTTTTGGATAAGTAATGGTTTCAATGCCATTAATGGCGTACACTAATTTATCGGGGTACCAACTTAGGCTATAGGTGTTATATCCGGTTGGGTCAATTTTTCCTGTGTTAAATTTTTTTGGTATTTCCTGTTTTAATGTGATTGTAGCATGATTGTGTGTTGTTTGATAAGCAAAACTGTCATGGTTTAACCTTTCCATAATATCCATTTCTCCATTGTTTTGATTTGGATAAATATCTTTTTCAGATAACATCCAAATGGCAGGCCAGGCGCCATTTGCTGGATCTAATTTGGCGCGAACTTCGATGCGCCCATATTGAAATGCAAATTTATTATAGCTATAAATACCTCCAGTTAGCATTGGTCGAGGATCACCATTTATCGTATCATTATTTACGACACCTCTTAATAAAACATTTTCTGTGTCAAATTGTACAACCCGGTCATCGGTGTCTGTGATATATCTAAAACAGCCCGTATTATCTCTCCATTTTTCTTTAGGCATTTTCCATTTTGGTGTAGAAAATAAACCAATTTTACTCCAATGGGTTGTATCTAAATAGCCTTTATTGAAATTATCTTCCCATACCAATTCCCATTTTGTTTGTTCATTTCTTCGTTCGGGTTTTTGTATAAAAATATATGCATCATTTTTGTACAAGTGCGTTGAATTCATTATTTCTTGTAATACGCGCATCCATGGATCTTCGTTGCTGTAGGTACTTTCCTCACTATTATTGGCTTTGCTTAGAACCCAATTAAATGTTTCCTTAAATTGAGGATATTTATTTATTTGAGTTTGCATCCATTTATTCCAATCAAAGCTTTCATTCAAATCATTGTAGGCCCACTTGGTTATTAAATTGTTGGCTGGCTGAAAATTTCTTATAGTGTTATAAATGCCAGGTTTAAAGGCAGTAATTTTTTTAAGTAATGCTTGTGCACTGTCTGATTGTTGCAAAGCTTTTAGACAGGTATATTGTAGATATTGTTCTAGGCGGTTGTCTATATCAGCTTCATATGGCTTACCGGCACCTAAATTTTCTGGCCATTCCTGCGCTTCATGAATAAATTGAATAGCACTCGTGTAATTTTTATCTTTTAATGCTGCAATACCTTGCATCATTTTTGCTTCCCAGTAAAGTGCTCTGCCATCTGTTGATCCTTCAAAAGGAATTACTTGCATAGTTGCTAGTAATGAATCACAAGTTTTATATTGTTTATTAAGTAGAAGCGCTTTTGCTAAAAGCATATCCATGATAAAATTTTCTTGACTATTTGAATTTTTGAACTTTTCTACGATGGCAAGTGCTTTTTCATAGTCTTTATTTTGAATATACAGTTGCGTAATTAGTTTATGGTATCTCCACCCAACTGGGTCTAATGAGATGGCTTTTTGTAGATCCGCTTCTTTGGTGATTAAGTTGGTTGTGTTCCATTGAGCCCGAAGTCCGTAAAAATGAGCATCTGTAGGTGTTGAACCTAAATCCGTTAATATTTTTAGCGCCGCTGCTTTTTTATTTTTATCATGTAAGAGCAAGGCTAAATAATAATTAGGTTTCCAGCTTGTGCTGTTTTGTGCAGCCCATTGTAAAATGGGAATAAATGAAGTTCTAAAAGGAAATATAAGTGTTGTTGAAGCGCTGTTTGCTTTATTTAGTAATTCATTTGCATGATTATTGTTGGACCTTTGCAAATAGGCTTTCCAATAAATAGCGAGTGGATTGTTTGGGAGCGCCTCTAATATTTTAGCTACTTCCGATTCTAGTTTTATATCTCCGTAAAATGAAGCGAGTTCTAAAATAGACTCTTCTGGTAATTCATTTTTGAATCCTCCAAATTTATTATTATTCCATTTTACATGCAAATTTAAAGGTTGCTCTTTTTCAAGTTGTGTAATAAGTTGTTTTGCATTTGAAGAATTGCCCAATTGTCTATTGGCAATAATTTGAAGTGCAATGGCGTCTGCATTATATTTATTAAAATCAATTGCTTGCGATGTGTAAGTTAGAACTTTGTTCCATCGTTTGTGTTGTGCATGAATTTTTGCAAGTTCTGTTAGTGCTGCTGACTTGTATTCGACACTCATTGTTGCTATGCTAAATCCATCAATGGCGTCAGCCTCTTTGTTTATGCGAGCAGCACTTAATCCATAATAATAATTTGCTGCACCATGGTGTGCATCAATAGAAATGGCAGTTTTGGAAATGTCAAATGCTTTTTGATCTTCTCCATTTCTGATGTATAGTTCAGCTAGTTTTACCAGACCCAGTAAATGATAGGGTTCTTTTGCTATTGCTTCATTTAATTTAATTTCAGCTTCTGAAAACATTTTTTGATCCATCAATTCTTTTCCCTGAATCACAAGCCCTTCTGCGCTATTCCATTCAAATTTTGTAGGCGTTTCGAGTGGTCTAGAAAGTGCATTAAAATTGGGGTCACTTTTCCAAGTAAGTTGTTGTTTTTTTAATGAAATGGACAGATCATTTTTTCCAAATCCTATTTTAATGGAGTCAATAATTGTTTGTAAGGGTTTAGCATTGATTAATTTTTTTACAATTGACTTACCATCTACATGGATTTCTAATGTATCATTAAAAAATGCTACTGGAGAGCAATACCATTTTAAAAATCCATTTTCTATTTTTACGTTGAGGGCAGCAAATTCGCCAGCAACAACAATGCCATTTGTTTTATTAACTGGATACCAATATTCTTTCCATGTGTCAGTACCATGTGGTGTAAATTCTACATGTTTAAATGGCGTAAAGCTACTGTTTTGCGCATTTTGATTAAAGAGCCGCCCAGACTGTATTTCAGCGTACTGTCCATCGGTATCTGTAAGTATTTTTTCCCAAATCATACCCTGACGTGATAGTCCCCAAATCCAAATCTTTTTTCCTGCTTTATTATCGTAAGGTGCATAGCGTACCATGCCATAATTATCATCATGCCAGTAAGCCCCAAAAAAATCGGTTTGTTTTCCAATAACATGGTATGATTTATAAGTGCCAAAATTATTTTCTTCATAAAAATTGATACGCTTGCCATTGTCCTGATTGATTGGCCATGATGCATACTCACCGCCATGCCCAATATAATTTGTTCCTGGATAAATAAATTCGAGATTTCCCTTTGTTTTTATGCCTGCGTTCATCCAATGGTAGTAGGGTTGACCAATGCTCGTGTTATTATTCCAAATAGAATTTGTGGTAAAGTATGCTTTGTTTTTAGGTAAGTTAATTTCTATCTGCCAATTGGTTCTGGTTAATAAATCTAGCACACCAATAAAACAACTTACACTTCCATCTACATTATTTTTAGTGCTATAATCCACGGGCGTGGCACAATTGGGTGTATGTCCTATAATGCCATAATTGGCTTCGAGGCCACCACTGGTCCAAGGCCCGCGCATAGCAATATCCCTGAACTTAATAACCTTATTGTTGTATAAAAATTCTTTGCCGGTAGTTTTATCAATTGCGGTCCAAATTTTACCGCCAATTTCAGGAAGGATTACAACTTTGATATAATCGTTTTCTAGTTCTACAACCGTCCATGATTTGTTAACGGGCTTATTGGTAAAACCATCAAACCTATAATATGGATAAATGGCTGTTTGAGAAGCTATTGGATCCGGATCCGAAAATGGATACGTCACAAACACCTTTTTGTATTCTTTAATTGAAGCGGGAGCCTGCGACCATATTTGTCCAAATGGTATAACGCTAAGTAAAATGGCAATTACTCGTAAACGCATAACAGTATTTTTAAGTGTACTTAAAAATACTAAATGTGGTTGATTATTTAAGCGTCTGCTTTTTCTAATGCTGCTAGTAATTGACTATTAACGGATTGGAACCTTTTCATAAGGTATAGGTAATAATCGCATCTCATTTCAAATTTATTGGTGTGGATACTAAAGGTTGGACTTAGTATCGCAGCCTTAAAAGCTAGATTTTTTTTATGGTCTTCTAGTACTTGTTGATGCGATAGTTTCGCAAAACCTTTAGTGACTTCAGAATTGATTGAATTCCCAATTTGCATATCGGTACGAATGTATTCATTGAGTTCGTCATCTAAATTTCTATTGTTGTCGGAGAGTTTAACACTCAGTTCTTCGTAATATTCTGCAATCAGTTGTTTAATAGGTAGTGATGAAATTACACTTAAACTACCGGTAGCAATGGTATTTTTATATGCCGAATTGTTTGAAAAAAAACTATCTCCAATATTAGATGAATCGTATTGATTGGTTACATAATTGATAAAATCAGGTTCACTCATTTGCTGATTGTGGTACTGATAAGAAGCATACTTTAAATTCTCAAAAGTTTGAACGGCTTTGGTATATTCTATAATTCTTTGTTGTAATTGGACCGAATCTCTTTTTAAATCCTGTACCATTGCTAGCAAATTCTGGTTTTTTCTTTCAATAACTACTTGATGCTCTCTTACATTTTCTGCAAAAATCCTAGTGTAACCGCCGCAAAAAGCATGATAAACTCTGTAATGTATTCTTTCCAGTTTTTTGGCTTGTGGGAATGATGATGTACTTCCATAGTTTAATGCGTATTTTCTAGAGCATCATGCTCTATTAGGTAGTTTCTTAGTAGGGCTAAAAGTTCGTGACACTGCTTTTGTGTAGGCTCAATATAGTCTATATTGGTAGAAAGTCTAATTGTTTGAAGCATACCTAAAATAGCAATATAATTATCCCAATCTAGTTGATCTTTTTTCATAATTTTTAGATTGGTAGGAATTAGGACGCCAACAACTATTTTATTGTCTTTAATTTTAAAGTTATCTCCTGAAGCTCTGTTAAAATTAAATTCAAAATTTTTAGTTGATATAGGATCTAACATTCTATCTATGTAACTAAATTCACGCTGTTCTCTTAATTTTAGACCACTTCCAAAACTAGCGTAGCGTTGAATAGCAGCTTTTAATTCGTCTGATTCTAAAAATTTTAATGTTCCCGAACTTTTTACTTCATCTAATGCAAGTGTATTCATTTGGTATAACATTCTTCTTGTTATATAGCCATGAGCAGCATAAACTGATGGTATTTCTTTGTCAAGCGT
>Ga0209598_10001156_pt1 | contig 21674 bp, 19 predicted proteins | sample M_140807_EF_Meta_FD_187317 | JGI IMG/M metagenome (GOLD analysis project Ga0209598, IMG submission 187317) | Freshwater microbial communities from Lake Montjoie, Canada to study carbon cycling - M_140807_EF_MetaG (SPAdes) (version 2) | ecosystem: Environmental > Aquatic > Freshwater > Lake...
CGTTGTAGCAATTGTTGTTCACCCCGCCCAAGTAGTCGCGGCCGGCCGCGGGCGAGTCGAGCCAAGCGATGCCGAGATCGATGGCCGTCTCGACGTCGTTGCTGAAGTTCGTCGTCACGGCCTGCGCGCTCGAAACCGCGCCCAGCGTGCCTACGAGCGCCGTGAGCGCGCCCCATCGCATCGTCTTACTCAAGTGACCTCCTGCAGTCCAAAGCGTTCGGAGTCGATGGGCACACGTCCCCCACTCCCCGTTCGGGACGCACACTAGCGAAACCCACGTGGGTGATACTAGAAAAACTACCTATGGCCGCGAAGGGGCGGTCACAGCATCCAGCGGTACCCGGCGACCACGTCAACGCTGCCCGCCTGGGCGTCTTTAAAGATCGCGCCATCGAGCGCGGCGCTCCCCGCGACGGCCTCGATGAGGAATGCCCCCGGGCCCACGCGCGCCTCGGCACCGAGCGCGCCGTAGCCGCCGACGGAGGTCGAGGTCTCGTCCCACTGCCCCATCGCCTCACCCGCGGCGCGCACCGCGAGCTCCGTGCGCTGCAGATACGTCCGCACGCCTGCGGCGACCGTCGGCCGAATCCACGTCGGGCCCAGAGGCACACGGTAGAGCAGCCCGATCCCTATCGCGGCCTGACGCTGGACGATGCCAAACGACGCAGCCTCACCGCCGGGCAGGCGCGGGTCGGGCTGGCCACGCGCGGCCAGCTCGGGCGCCGTGTACCGACCCGAGAGCGTGAACGACAGATCGCGACCGATGGGCGCCGGCCATGCGCAGGACCTCGAGCACGACAACCTCACCCGCCGGGTCCGTCATCGTCACGCTGGGTAAGCTTGTCCCCACGCGGAGCAGGTTGCGCCCCCGCAGGGTCACGGGCCGCGGGCCCTCCGCGGCGCATGCGACGGGCGGCTCGGCGGCGGACACCGAAGGCGGTGCGGCGACCGTCAGCGGCCCCGTGACCTCGACGCCACACCCCGCTGGCTGCGGGTGGGTGACCGCGACGGTCGGCTGCACGAAGCCGGCCTCGCCGAGCGCGGGCGTCTCCGCCGGCCAGGTGACCTGCGTCTGCCGGCACCAGCGCACCTGCGCGTCGCCCTCGACCTCAAGCGTGTCGCACGCGTCGAGGCCGGTGCGCCCGGCCGACGCCCCGGCGATCATCCACTCGGGGAGCGCGCCGTCGATGTCCAAGAAGCCCTCGCCCACGACGAGCGCCTGCCGCTCTCCCTGCGCCGTGCACGTGAGCGAAGGCTCGACCTTGGGAGACGCGCACCGCTCGACGGTCAGGCCCTGCGTCTCGAGCGGCTCGCACCCCACGGCCTCGACCACGGTGAGCACCGCCTCCGCCCCGGCCGTGTCCTTGAAGGTCACGGCCGGCGTGACCCCATCGACCCTCAATCAGTCTGCGCCTTTGGTCTCGACGACCCGCGAGCCCTCGGTCACACACACGATCGACGGCTCAATGGCCGTGATAGTCGGCGCCGGTGCCACGCGGAGCCGCACCGGCTCCGTGCTGTCACAGTCCGCGGGGGCGGGGTTGTGGAGCACCACGGGCCAGTCGCCCACAGGCAGTCCGTCGACCGCGACCTCGCGCGTTGCCTCAGCGCACACGGCGCCCGAAGTGAACGGGTGCGCGACGTCGACACAGGCGCTCGGCGTCACGGCGCCCAGGTCGACCTCACCGACGCTCGGGGTCGGCACGACATCGGCGATGGTCATCAGGTCGGCGCCGGCCAGCGTGAGCGAGCGCGCCCCTCGCGCCAAGCAGGTCAGGGACGGCGTGAGCGTCGTCAGGCTCGGACGCTCGACCACGGCGAGCGCCGCGGGTCGAGTCGCTTTCGCCCCCTGGGCGAGGGTCACCGTCAAGTCGTACAGACCCACCGGCGCAGGGCCCGGGGCCGTGCCGTCGTCCGTGGTCACGACCATGTCCGGGCCCAGACGGGCGCGCATCTTCGAGGCGCTGTCCCAGGACACGCGCGCCGCGTTGACCTCGCCAGGCCGATCGTCGAGCGTGATCTCCGCCCGACCCGTGACCGCGCTGCCGTCGAGGTTCTGGCGACGCGCGAAGGTCAGGCTGGCAGCACGACCGTCGTGTCGTCGGGCGCACCGAACAGGCTCGCGCTCAGGTTTTCCCCGAGAACGCTGACCTCCGTCTCCGCCTTGACGCGGCATGCGTAGGTCGGCTCGATGGCGACGGGCCGTCGAGCTTGTCCGCACACCCCATCACGCCCAGCGCCAGCGCGCAGACCCCGGCGATTCTCCAAACAGCAGACCGCATGTGCCCCCCTGCCCCCGTCGCCGGGGCTCCGTGAGGGTGTACGCTCGAGGGAACGAAACGGGCTCGCCTGCGCCCGCGCGTTGCGATCCCGCCGCGGATCGGCTAGGCCAGTCCTATGAATGTTCGTTCCGGACTGCCTCTCGTCTTCGGGCTCATCGCCGGCTGCGGTGCGCGCTCGGACAAGCCCACGACCAGCGCCGGCGCCTTGTGCGCCCAAGCTGCCAAGCGCTTGGCCGCGCGCCTCGGCCCCGAGCTCTCTCGCGTCGAGGTCCAGCGAGAGCTGAGCCGCCCCACAGGCAAGGAGACCCCGCCCGAGGCGTGGGCTTGCGTGCTCGTCTATCAGCCGGTGCCCGAAGAGCTCGCCGAGGAGGGCCTGCCCCCCGAAGACATGGCGGGGACGGGCATTGACCAACAGCTCGCGGTCGCGTTCAAGGCGTCGAAAGGTGAGCTCGAGCTGCACCTGGTGGACCCCTCACCCGAGGCGCCCGGTGCGGTCTCGGTCGAGTTGGAGCTCCAAGACGTTGCCTCCGGCCCCGAGCCGGAGCTGGTCGTCTCCGAGATGACGACGGGCGCCGACCCCTGGCGCGGCGTGCGTTTCTTCGCGCTCGACGCAGGCAGCACAGGCCCCCGCGACTTACTCAGCGTCAGCCTCAAGCTCAAGACCGCCGAAGGCCTCGACCTGTTCGGCGCCTGGAAGCCGACGCAGCGTGACGGTCGCCGCGGCATCACGATCGAGGCGGGCGGCGCCTCTCGCATTTACGGCTGGGACGACTCGGCCAAGACCTTCGTGCTCGACCAGGCTGCGACGGACGCGGCGAATCCGAAGCCACCCGCGCCGCCGCCGCCGGCGACCGAGGCCCCACCGACGACTCCGCCCACCAAGAAGTCGAAGAAGGGCGCGCCTGTCAAGAAGACGCCCGCCAAGTCCGGAAACCCCCTCGAGGGCCTCGGCATCGAGTAACCGCGGACGCTACACGAGCTCCTGCGCGGTCTTGATGAACAGTGCGCTTGAGGCATGAATGTACATCTGCGGCACACCTGTCAGCCGCGATAGGAACGCTGGGTCGCTGTGGTTCGTCACGAACCCCACGTGCAGCGGTTCGAGCGTCGCAGCCTTGACGAGCCGGGTGGTCCGCTCCAAGTGGTCCGTCGAGCCGAGGTGCTTGCCGTCGATGCAGAGCCAACGCCGGCCGGTCTGCTTGACCTGCCGCGCGAGCCGCTCTAGGTCCGCGATGATGAGCGCGAAGGCCTCGTCGTCCTGCTTGTGCCAGCCATCCCGAATCCGCGCCACGATGCCGCCCTGCATCGGAAAGACGGCCACGCGGAGGCGTTCGGCGGACACTCGGGCACTCGCTTGGAGCGCCACGTCACGCAGCGGTTTCGTCAGTGCGTCTACAAAGCCGGGGAGCGCCTCATTGCCCCGGGACGTGAGCGCGTACATCGGCGCGTCACCGAAGATCGCGCGCCAGGTGGATGCACCCTCCAGCCCACCCGGCGCGGCCTCATCGACGATCATGCAGACGGCGCCGCTGCGGGACGCCGCGTCGATGCCGCGCGCGCCGTCAAAGAGTACGACGTCGAACTCGTCGCCAATGGCCTTCTCAGCGACGTCCTTGACGTTCAGGGACGGCGACACGATGACGACCGAACCGCGCGCGAGCGGGTCATCATTGGGGACGGGGGCGGTCAGTGGCGTTGCCCCGGGCGTCCCCTCAGCCAGCCGCGCCGCAACCTCGATCAGCGCGAGCGGCTTCGCGAAGAAGAGGTCAATGCCCGCGCGGACGTAGCTGACCGCAGTCTCTCGGTCGATCGCCTCGACCAGAACGCCCACGCGCACCCTCTGATGACCCGGCCTCGCCCGCAGCGAGCGCACGACGTCGAGGACCTCCCCATCCGGCAGCTTCTGGTCGACGAGCAAGACGTCAGGCAGCGCAGCCTTGAGGTTGTGCACGGCGAGCGCGACCGTGGAGACGTCGCGTACGCGCCAGCCACCCAACGGCAGCAGCGTACACAAGCTGCCTCGGACGGCGCTGTCGGGTGTGACAAGCAGGACCAGCGGCTGGCGTTGTTCACCCACGTGGGTCAACGTCCAGCGGGGGTGCTCAGCGCGCTTCGCTCGCGGGCGCAGCGCTCGCAGGCGGCGCGCTCGCCGGCACCGCCTCGCTGCCGGGCACAGCACCGGGCTCACTGCCCGGCACGCTGCCCTCCGCGGGCACACCGCCGTCGACGAGCCCAGCGTCGGGCGTCGTCGGCGGGGGCGGCGGCGGCTGCCACTCGTCCTTGGCTGGCATGTCGATGGTGTAGCCGCCAGGTTTGACGGGCGTGTTCACTCCCGCCTTGTCGGCCGCCTTGTTCTGCATCGCCCGGAGCTGCTCAGCGGCGATCGTGTGATTGCCGTACTTCGGGTCGATGTATTCGCGGCTGAAGACATCGAGCAGCGTGAACAGGAAGAACAGCGACAGGAACAGCAGACCAAAGATGAAGACCAAGCCGTTGAGCTTGTTGTCGTACTTGAGCTGCATAAAGACCAGCGCGACAAGGCTCGCCTTCATCGTTGCGACGAGCATCGCGACGGGCAGGTTCGCAGCACCCAAGTCGACCTGCGCGACCGCGACAGTGATGACCGTCAGAATCAGAAGGGCGACGAAGACCGCGACGTACGCCTGCGCAGGCACCACAAAGTGCCCGTGGTGCCCTTCATCGTGAGCGGAGTGGTTCTCGTGTGACATCGGCGCGCTCCTCAGCCCACCAAGTAGAGCAAGGGGAACAGGTAAATCCAGATGAGGTCGACGAGGTGCCAGTAAAGGCCGCCGACCTCAACCGGCGTGTAGTACTCGCTGTAGAAGTGGCCCTTCGTCGCGCGGACGAGCACCCAGCTCAGCAGGATCATCCCGACGACGACGTGAAAGCCGTGCAGGCCCGTCATCAGGAAGTACAGACCGAAGAAGTAGTGCGCGTTCGCGCCCTGCACGCCCGCGTAGGTGTAGTGCGTACCCGGGAGCATGCCCTCGTGGAACTTGTGGCTGTACTCGAAGTACTTCACCACCAAGAAGCACCCGGCCAGCGCGATCGTCGCGACCAGGTAGCCGACGATCTTGCCGTTCATCTCGCCCGACTTGTTTCGCTGGGCGGCGTTCACACCCATGACCATCGTGAACGAGCTCGTGATGAGGAACAGCGTGTTGAGCGCGCCGAGCTTCCAGTCGAGGTGCTTGGACGCCTCGTGCCACATCGCGGGGTAGACGCTCTTGCCGTAGGCGTAGCCCACGAAGAGGCCGCCGAAGAGCAGCACCTCGGTGACCAGAAAGAGCCACATCCCGAGCTTCGAGGCCGAGAACTCTTGGTCGGCCGTGGCGAAGTGGTGCGCGTGTTGACGACGAACGATGCCGGTGTTCATGCGTGCTTCCCTTCTGCGCCCGACACGGCCTGACCCTCGACCGGGAAGTCGTAGGGTCCCTCGGTCACCACGGGGGTCTTGTGGAAGTTGTGGGTGATCGGGGGCGAAGGAATCGACCACTCCAGCGTACGCGCGCCCCAGGGGTTCGCCGGCGCCTTGACCCTCTGCTTGAACGAGGCGAGCAGGTTCACGGTCATGATGATGAAGCCGAGGCCGATGATCCACGAACCGAAGGTCGAGAACTGGTGCAGCGGCTGGTACTGGTCAAGGTAGTTGTAGTACCGCCGCGGCATGCCACGCGTGCCGAGGATGAACTGCGTGAAGAACGTGGCGTTGAAGCCGATGAACACGATGATGGCCGAGAACCGAGCGGGCCCTTCGCGGTACATCACGCCGAACATCTTCGGCCACCAGTAGTGCAGGCCGGCGTAGAACGCGATGACCGTGCCGCCCATCATCACATAGTGAAAGTGCGCGACCACGAAGTAGGTGTCGTGCAAGTGCACGTCAATGCCGAGCGCACCCAAGAAGAGGCCCGTGAGGCCGCCGATGGTGAAGAGCACCATGAACGACAGCGTCCACATCATGGGCGCGTCGAAGCTGATCGAGCCCTTATAGAGCGTGGCCGTCCAGTTGAAGACCTTGATGGCGGACGGGATCGCGACGAGGAAGGTCAGGAAGCTGAACACCATGCCCGCGTAGGCCGACTGGCCCGACAGGAACATATGGTGGCCCCAGACCAAGAAGCTGATGATCGCGATGCCGAGCGATGAGTAAGCGATCGCGCGGTAGCCGAAGATGGTCTTGCGCGAGAAGACCGTGATGATCTCGGAGATCACGCCCATGCCGGGCAGGATCATGATGTAGACGGCGGGGTGGCTGTAGAACCAGAAGAAGTGCTGGTAGAGGACCGGGTCGCCGCCCAAGGCGGGGTCGAAGATGCCGATGCCGAGCGTGCGCTCCGCGACGAGGAGCAGCAGCGTGATGCCGAGGACCGGCGTGGCCATGACTTGCAGGATCGAGGTCGCGTAGGTCGCCCACACGAAGAGCGGCATCCGGAAGAAGGACATGCCGGGCGCGCGCATCTTGTGGATGGTCACGATGAAGTTGAGGCCGGTCAGGATCGACGAGAACCCGAGGACGAACACAGACAGGGTCATCATGACCACGGCGCCGCTCGTGTTCGTCGAATACGGCGTGTAGAACGTCCAGCCTGTCTCGACGCCGCCGAAGACGATGGACGACAGCGCCATGATGCTGCCGATGCCGTAAATCCAGAAGCTCAGCAGGTTCAGGCGTGGGAAGGCGACGTCCTTCGCGCCGAGCATGAGCGGCAGCACGAAGTTGCCCATCGCCGACGGGATCGCCGGGATGATGAACAGAAACACCATGATCGCGCCGTGCAGCGTGAAGAAGCGGTTGTAGGTGTCCGCTTCGATGTACTGCTTGCCGGGGGCCATGAGCTCGAGCCGCAGGAGCAGCGCGAACACGCCACCCGCTGCGAAGGCGATGAGCACGAACCACAGGTACATGATGCCGATGCGCTTGTGGTCGAGCGTGAACAGCCAGGACTTCCAGCCCTTGCCGTCCTCGAGGAAGGGCACGTCGTGGGCGTCGTCGTGCGCGTGTGCGGCGTGATCGTTCATTTCGCGTGTCCCCTTACTTGAGGGTCTTCATGTATTCGATGATGGAGGCGATGTCGTCGTTCGACAGCGTCGGGAACGCCGGCATCGCGGGCGGGTAGCCCTCGACGACCTTCGCGGTCGGCACGCGGATCGACTCGACGATGTAGTTCTCGTCGACGAGGACCTTCGTGCCCCCCGTGATGTTCTCCTCACGACCCCAGAGCCCCTTGAACGACGGGCCGACCAGCCGGTTGCCGTCGATGGTGTGACAGGCGGCGCACTGGTTCTTGTAGAGCTTCTCGCCGTGCTCCTTGCCGACGGTGACCTTGCAGAAGGTCTGGGCGCGGTTCGCGAACTCCTCCGGGGGATGCACGACAACCTTGGCGAACATGGCGGAGTGGCTCGTGCCGCAGTACTCCGTGCACTGAATCGCGTGCGTACCCGGCTTGTCGGCTTGGAACCAGACCGACGAGTATCGGCCGGGCAGGACGTCCTGCTTGATGCGAAAGTCGGCGACGTAGAATGAGTGAATCACGTCGTCTGAACGCATCGTCAGCTTGACCGGCCGACCGGCGGGTACGTGCAGCTCACCTGGCACGGAGCAGCCATCGGGGTCGCGGAAGTCCCATGCCCACTGCTTCGCCGTGACTTGGTACTCGAGCGCGTCCCCGGGCGCGACCACAAGGTCCATGTAGACGCGGAAGCCGAGCACGAAGATCCAAATCACGAGTATCGCGGGGACGATCGTCCACGTCGCCTCGAGCAGCGTGTTGTGCCCGATCTGCTGCGTGGCGAGCTGGTCGGCGTGTCGCCGACGGTACTTCCACGCGAAGTAGACCACGCCGCCCGTGACGATGAAGAAGAAGACCACGCACAGCCAGAAGATGACGAAGTAGAGGTCATCGACCGACTGCGCCACCGTCGACGCCGCGGGAGGCATCCAGTAACCGTTGGGGGTATCCATCTCTACTCTTCTCCGCGCGCCTTCAAGCGCGTGTGACTGCGTCCGTGGGGGGAGCGACGTTGTCCGCGAGGTGGGCCCCGCCACGGCGCTCGAGCCGCCAGAACACGGCGAGCATGGTGCCCACCGCGATCATGGTCAGCACGCCGCCGAGGCGCATCGCACCCCAGATGTAGAACTCGTACCGCCGCGACGACGGCACGTAGTGAAAGCAATACAGGATGAACTTGTCGACGACCGACCCCAGCTTACCTTGGCTGGTCTCCGTGAGCGCCAGCCGCAGCGTGTCTTCGGGGTAGCTGATGCCGTACAGGTATCGACTGACGACGCCTTCGGGGCTGATGAGCATAATGCCGGCGCCGTGCGCGTACTGCATCTGCGTCGGGTCCCAGCGGTAGCCAAAGCCCACAGTATCGGCGAGGGTCTTGATGTTCTCGGCGCTCCCGGTGAGGAAGTGCCAGCCTTTCTCGGCCGTCGGCTTGCCCAGGGCCTCGATGTGGGTCTTCTTCTTGGCCGACGCGAGGGCGGGGCCCTCACGGTGGTTGATGCTCACCGTCACGATGTCGAACTCGACACCCGGGCTCCAAGCAAGCGCGCTCAGGCCCTTGATGAGGCCGTCGAGCACCATGCTGCAGAGCATGGGGCACTCGTAGTAGTTGAGCGTCAGGATGACGGGCCGTCCGGCGTGAAAGTAGTCACGCAGCGTGACGTCATTCGAGCTTTCGTCCGTGAAGTGAAGGTCGAGCGGGAGCTTCGCGCCCAGGTGCTCGGTGATCTCGGTGCCCTCCAACTCGACCGGCATGACCGGGTTCTGAGCGCGCGCGCGCGGCGTCGCGCCGAGCGTCACGAGCATCAGACCGAGGATGGGGAGCAGCGCACGCATCGAACCTTAGAGCCCCTCGCGGACGATGCTCTCCATCGCCTTCTCGATGGGCATCGCGCCCTTCTCAAGCGCCGCCTTCTCAGACACGCGCAACGTCTTCAGCGTGTTACCATATCGGGAGGCCTCGCCTTGCTTGGCCGAGACCGCCTCGCGCTGGTGCATCCAGAAGTAGCCCGTGAGCAGCACGATCGACACAATGACCGCGCCGAACATGGCGATGCCCCACGCGAAGACCGGGCCCGCCTTGATGTCGGCGTCCGGCTCGAGCGTCGCGTCGTGCTCTCCGCTGCCGTGGTTCTCAGACTGCATTCTCGTACTCCATCGAGGCGTTGAGCTGCGGGTCCTTGACCGGCACGATGTTGGCCTGAGACGAGCGTCGGGCCCACGCGCCGAGAGCGAGGCCGCCGACGGCCATCAGGCAGGTGATGTCGAGCCAGTGGAACGCGAAGTGGTGGTGCAAGTTCGGCATCACCATGACGTAGTGGTCGAGGTAGTGCATAGCCAGGAGCCACGTCGCGCCGGCGGCCAGTACGGTGCGATTGCGCTTCATGTGTCGGCTCATCAGCAGCCAGAACGGCGCGATGAAGTGCCCAACAATGAGCACCATGAAGGGCCCCATCCACCCGCCCTGCTGGCGGAGCTGGTACCACACGGTCTCCTCGGGGATGTTGCCGTACCAAATGAGGAAGTACTGGCTGAAGCTCGTGTAGGTCCAGAAGATCATGAAGCCCCACATGAGCTTGCCGACGTCGTGAAAGTTATCGACCGTGAGCGTGCGGGTGAGCGCGCCGTTCTTCGTGTACCAGAGGCAGATGAGGGCGAGCGCGGCGAAGAAGGACATCATTCCGCCCGCGAAGTTCACGACGCCAAAGATCGTACTGAACCAGTGCGGGTCGGTGCTCATCGACCAGTCAAACGCCGCGAAGCTGATTGTGAGGGCGAACGCAAGCGTCGACAGGGGGGCCCACCAGCGCAGCTTGAAGTTGATGGCCGTATCGCCCGTCTCGTCCTGCGCCACGCTGTGCTTGCGGTAGAAGCGCGCGATCGCGATCCAGAGGCCGAGGTAGATGACCGCGCGGACGATGAAGCCCGTGGGGTTCAGGTAAGCGGACTTGGCCTTGAGGACAGGGTCCGCCTCGACGGCATCGTGGTGCGACCAGTGGTAGATGTCGTGCATGCCGAGCACGATGGGCAAGAAGAGCACTGCCATCAGCGGCATGTTGGCCGCGATGTTCTCCGCAGTGCGGCGCAGCGCCGTGCTCCAGCTCGCCCGAACAAGGTGGTGCAGGACGACGAAGAAGAGCGCGCCCGCGGTGAGCGTGATGACGGCCATGTAGGCCGCGAGCCATGAGTAGTAGAACTGCTTGAGGCCTTCGTCGCCTTGCGTGAAGGCGCCCGCCAGGCTCGCGACCAAGCCGATGCCACCGAAGATGAAGCCCGTGTTCGCGAGCTTGCCGGCCAGCGCTGGGTCGAGCTTCGCCGAGTCGTTGAAGTGCGCGTGGCTCATCGCTCAGTTCCTCGCCGTGTAGATGTTCTGCGCGCGCTGCAGGGCCCGCAGGTACGCGACGATGGCCCAGCGGTCCTCGACAGGGATCTGCGCGGCGTAGCCGGGCATCGTGTTCTTGCCGTACGAGACCGTGTTGAAGACCTCGCCGATCGGCATCTCGGCGATGCGCTTGGCGTTCGGGTCCTCAGCGCTGATGAACGACGGCGGCGGCGTCAGGCCCGCGTTCGCCAGCACGACCATGCCCTTGCCGTTGCCGGACTGGTCGTGGCAGGGCGCGCAGTAGATGTTGTACCGCTGCTGGCCGCGCTGCATGAGGGCCGCGTCGAGCTTGAGCGCCTCGGGCCACTCCGCCGTGAAGGGTCCGTACTCGTCCGCCTCGGTCGCGCGCTGCTCGTCGCGGCCGCGATAGAGGGCGTCGTCGGCCCGCGACACGCCGTACTGAATCGTGCCCTCGGGTACCGGACGCATCGTACGGCCGTCCTCGAAGAGCTTGGACTCGCCGTACGCCTTGTACTTGTCCTGCGTGTCCATGTTCGGGTTCAAGTGAATCGGGGGGAGCTTCGAAGGCTCTCCGCGGCACGCAGCCAAGCTCGACAAGAGCGCGACGGCGATCAGGGTGCGAATCATGCCTCGCCCTCCTCGACGACGGTCACGTTGAGGCCACCGAGCGACTCGAGAAGCTCCCGGCTGCGAACGAGGCTGAAGTTCGGGTCCCGCACCTCGATGGAGATGAAGAAGCCGTCGTCCGTCACGCGTCGGAACATCGCGATGTTGTCGAGCGGGTGATAGGGCTGCGGGAGCTTATTGAGCGCGATCATACCGAAGACGGCGCCGAACGCGGACAACAGGACCGAGAGCTCAAACGTCACGGGGGTAGCGAACTCGAACGCGAAGAGCGGCTTGCCACCGATCATCACGGGGTAGTCGACCGCGCCGGTCCACCACTGCAAGAGGAGCGCGCTCACCATGCCGGTCAGGCCGCCGCCGAGGACGATCCATGGCACGATGGAGCGCTTGAGGCCCATCGCGTTGTCCATGCCGTGCACGGGGAACGGTGACCAGACTTCGTAGCGCTTGTAGCCGGCGTCGCGCAGCCCGGTGGCCGCGTGGAGCAGCGTCGCGGGGTTCTCGAACCGTGCGACGAGCCCCCAGATTCTGTTCTCAGCCATGGTGGCCCCCCTTGTCGGCGGCGGCGTGCGCATGCTGCGCCTCGTGGCCGTGGTCGCCGTGATGCCCGTAGCCCTCCCAGTGCGGATCGGCCTGAGGCATGACACCCTTGACCTCAGCGATGGCGATCGAGGGCAGGAACTTCAGGAAGAGGAGGAAGAGCGTGAAGAAGAGGCCGAAGGTGCCGATGAAGCACCCGAAGTCCCACATCGTCGGCCGGTAGTAGTCCCACGCAGACGGCAGGAAGTCGCGGTGGAGCGACATCGTGATCACGAAGCGTTCGAACCACATGCCGATGTTCACGAAGATCGACAGGATGAACGACCAGGTCATGTTCGTTCTGATCTTCTTCGACCAGAAGAGCTGCGGCGTGATGACGTTGCAGCTCACCATGATCCAGTAGGCCCACGCGTAGGGACCGAACGCGCGGTTGATGAACGTGAAGGACTCGTACTCGCTCGCGCTGTACCAAGCGATGAAGAACTCCATCGCGTAGGCGTACCCGACCATCATGCCCGTGGTCAGGATGATCTTGTTCATGTTCTCGATGTGGCGGACGGTGATGAAGTCCTCGAGCTTGAAGATCTTACGCGCCGGCACGGCGAGGGTGATGACCATCGCGAAGCCCGAGAAGATAGCGCCCGCGACGAAGTAGGGCGGGAAGATCGTCGTGTGCCAGCCGGGGATGACCGACACGGCGAAGTCGAACGACACGATGGTGTGCACCGAGAGGACGAGCGGCGCAGAGAGGCCCGCGAGGATCAGGTACGCCTTCTCGTAATTCAGCCAGTGGCGGTTCGCGCCGCGCCAGCCGAGGGAAGCGATGCCGTACGCCCAGTACGCGACCTTGCTCTTCGCGCGGTCACGCAGCGTCGCGAGGTCAGGGATCAGGCCGGTGAACCAGAAGAGGAGCGAGACGGTGAAGTAGGTGGACACCGCGAAGACGTCCCACAGCAGCGGGCTGCGGAAGTTCGGCCACATGCCCATCTGGTTGGGGATGGGGAGCGCCCAGTAGAGCAGCCACACGCGACCGACGTGAATGGTCGGGAACACGAGCGCGCACATGACGGCGAAGATCGTCATGGCCTCGGCGAAGCGGTTGATCGACGTGCGCCACTTCTGCCGGAACAGGAAGAGGATCGCGGAGATCAGCGTGCCCGCGTGGCCGATACCGACCCAGAACACGAAGTTCACGATCGCGAGGCCCCAGCTCACCGGCTGGTTCAAGCCCCAAACGCCCGTGCCCTCCCAGATCAGCCAGCCAACCGAGATGCCGAGGATGCCTAGGCCCATGAGCGCCACGAGGAAGGAAGCGATCCAGCCCTTGCTGGGTGGCGCCTCGACCACGCTGCACACCGCCTCGGTCACCGAGTGGAAGGTGTGATTCCCCGAGACAAGCGGGGGCGGAAAGATGGTCTCCGACTGCGAATCGTGGGTGGCCATGTTCGCTCAGCTCCCCAGCTCGGGGTTCGGGTTGCGCACCTTCGCCAAGTACGAGGTGCGGGGCTTCACGTTCAGCTCGGTCAGGAGCCGGTACTCACGGTCGAGCGCGCGCGCCTTGCTGACCGCGGACTCCTTGTCGGCGATGTTGCCGAACACGATGGCGTCCGTCGGGCAAGCCTGAGCGCAAGCGGGCGTAATGGCGTTGATGGCGGCCGCTGCGGCCTCCGGCGACGCCGCCTTCTTCGACGCGATGCGGCCCGCGTTGATGCGCTGGACGCAGTACGTGCACTTCTCGATGACGCCGCGGAAGCGGACGGTCACATTGGGGTTGCGCCCCATGTGCAGCGTCTCCGGGTAGTCCTTGGAGAAGTTGTAGAAGTTGAACCGCCGGACCTTGAAGGGGCAGTTGTTCGCGCAGTACCGCGTGCCGATGCAGCGGTTGTACGCCATCTCGTTCAGGCCTTCTGGGCTGTGAGAGGTGGCGGCCACCGGGCAAACGTTCTCGCACGGCGCGTTCTCGCAGTGCTGACACGCGATGGGCTGGTGAACGACCTGGACCTCGTCGGCCGGCTTGCCCTCGTCCGAGACGAAGTAGCGGTCCATGCGGATCCAGTGCATCTCGCGGCCGCGACGGGTCTGGTCCTTGCCGACCGGAGAGATGTTGTTCTCCGCGGAGCAGGCGACCATGCACGTGCCGCAGCCGGTGCAGGCGTTCAAGTCGATGGCCATGCCCCACTGGTACTGGCCTTCGTACTTGAGCTCCTCGTAGATCCCCTTCTCAGGCGGGTGCACGACCGCGGCCTTCGGACGCGGCTTGCCGTGCTCGAGAATGCCCGCCTTGGCGAACTTCGGGTTCTTCTGGAAGTCGGCGTACTCCGCCTCGCGGACGAGCTGTCGCGCCGCGAAACCGAAGCCCGGCGCTTGGCTGTCGAACACCTGCGTGCGCGCGAGCGTGTAGGTGCCGCCCGTCGCGGTCAGCTTGGCGCCTGCGATATCAGCGGCCGTGGTGCTTCGCACGGGGTTCACGTTGAAGCCGACGACGCCGGTTTCGTGGTACGGCAGGAAGCTGCCGAAGTCCCGGCCCCAGCCGAGGTAGGCGACCGCTTGGTCGTCTGCGATGCCGGCGACGACGACGACGGCGGCCTCAATCTTCTTGCCGTTCGCCTCGAGCGACACCTTGTCGGCGTCTTTGAGTCCGAGCTTGGCCGCGGTGGCGGAGCCGATCGCGATGGGGTTGTCCCAGGTCACCTTCGTGACGGGGTCCGGCATCTCGAGCAGCCATGCGTTGTTCGAGAAGCGGCCGTCGAAGATGAAGGGCGACTCGACGAAGGCGACCTCGAGGCCGGCGACGGGCGCCGAGGGCGCGAGCGTCCCGATGCCCTCGGGCGCCTTGAACGAGGGCGTCACGCCGAAGAAAGGCGTCTTCGAGAAGCCGTCGGCGAGCCACGTCCGCCACTTCTTGTAGAAGCCGACGGCGCCCTCGCGCTTCTTCCAGTAGGCGCGCACGATCTCGCGCCCCTCTGTCTCCGCGCTGCCCACCGCGAGGGCGAGGACCTCGATCTCGCTCTTGCCACCCCAAAGCGGCTGAATCGTCGGCTGCTGAATGGACAGCGTGCCGTCGGTCCCGAGGACATCGCCCCAGCTCTCGAGGAAGTGCGCTTTCGGGAGTGCCCAGTCGGCGAGCTTCGCCGTCTCGTCGAGGTACTCCGCGAGCGCGATCTTCGTCTTGGCCTTCTTGAAGGCGTCCGCGAAGGCGAGGTCGCCCGGGGCGGAGTAGACGGGGTTCGCGCCGAGCACCAGGAGCGTGTCGACGCTGCCTGCGTTGAGCAGGTCGGTCAGCCCCTTGATCCCTGCCAAGTCCCCAGCGTCCGCGTCGAAGCGACGGTGATCGGGGAAGTAGTGCACCGAGCGGCCGTTGTTGCCGATCAGGTGGTTGAGGACCGCCACGACGGCGTGCACGAGCGCCGGCTGGCGACGCCCCGCGATCAGGAGAGAGCCGGGGCCGTTCCGCTGCGCGAGCAGGTCGCGGGCGAGGACCTCGACGAACTTGTCCGTCGCTGCCTTGCCGGTGGCCTTGAGGTGCGCCTTGAGAGCCTCGGGGAACGCGAGCTGCGGATCCTTGGCGATCTCGGCGGCGAGGGCGAGGACAACGCCCTCGACCTCGGAGGACTTCACCCGCAGGCGGTGGTCGGCGTTCGTGCCTGTGATCGAGAACACGCCCTCGACCGCGTAGAGGCGCGACATCTTGTCCTCGACCGTCCGCAGGCGGCGGTTGCGCGCCCACAGATTCGCGTTGAGGACGACGTCGCCGTCTGCGCCGAGGAAGTCGCTGTCGAAGGACACGACGACGCGCGCCTCGTTCGGCCGATGGACGGCCACGTGCGGCGTGCCGAACGCGGCAGTCAGGCCGGCCCGCTGGTTGTCGTCGTGAACGCTCTCGTAGGTGAAGAACTTCGCGTTCGGGTAGGCGGCCGCGAAGCGCTCGCGGAGGTCCCGCGCGGTCGGCGACGGGAGCGCCTCGGACAACACCGCAAAGCCATTACCACCGTTCGCCTTGAGCGTGTCGAACTGCGCCTTGAGAGCGGCGGTCGCTGCGGCCCAGTCTGCGCCCTTGCCGCCCTGCATGGGCTGCTTCAGGCGGGCGGGGTCGAACAGGTTCAGCACCATCGCTTGGTGCATGCCCGTCGTGCCGCCAAACGTCTGCGGGTGGTCGGGGTTGCCCTCGATCTTCGTCGGTCGACCCTCGTGCGCCTCAACGACGAGGCCCACGGCGCGGCCCGCGATGTGCGTCGCGGTCGCGTAGTGCTGGGCGATGCCGGGGATGAGGTCCTCGGGCGCCTTCGCGTACGGCCGAATGTGCTGCACGGGGCGTCGGACGCAGCCCGTCACGCCCGAGAGCGCGACCGAAGCGCCCATCAGGCCGATGAAGTGACGCCGCGAAGTGCCGTCCGGCGACTTCGCCGTCTCGTCCTCGGGGAACTCGCGCGCGAGCGCGGCCTGAAACTCAGGCGTGTTCTCGAGCTCCTCGAGGCTCCGCCAATACCGCTTCTTGCTCATCGGTGGCACCCCGAGCAATTGATGGGCGGGTTGATCCGCGCTTCCTTCTTGATTTTCTCACCGAGCGCGAGCTGGTCGCCGCCCGGCGGGGTGTACCCCATCACGGTCGCCGTGCCCTTCGGGCGCAAGTGGTTCTCGGGCGCCTTGTGGCAGTCGAGGCACCATCCCATGCTGAGTGGCTGGTCCTGGTGGACCTCGACCATCTGGTCGATTCGGCCGTGGCACGACTCGCACCCGATCGCCGCGTTCACGTGGATCGAGTGGTCGAAGTATGCGTAGTCCGGCGTCTTGTGGATCCGGACCCACTCGACCGGCTTGCCAGACGCCCAGCTCTCACGCACGGGTAGAAGGTACGGGCTGTCCTTCTTCACGTTCGTGTGGCAGTTCATGCACGTCTGCGTGGGCGGTACGCCCGCGTGGGCGCCCTTCTCGACGCCGACGTGGCAGTAGCGGCAGTCGATCGCGAGGTCGCCCGCGTGCAGCTTGTGGCTGTAAGCCACGGGCTGCTCGGGTTGATACCCCACGTCCGTAAACCACGGTGAGAACCAGTACCAAACGGCCGCGATGACGGCGATTGGCGCGATCGCGAGCACCGGTGCCAGCAGCAGCGGGACGCGATTGTGGAACGCAGGGAAAACGAAGAGTGGTTTTCCCTCGTTGCCAGGGTTCGGTGTGCTCATCTCGACTCGACCTCGGATGAAGACCCGGCGAAACGACGCCGACCAGGACCCCCCTAGACGGCAAGACACATGCCAGTGAATGGGCCGCTGTCTACCAACGCCGGCGTGCCAAGTCCAACTCTTTTCGGTCGATCCGGCGCGGCAGATCGGTGCGGCGAGCGCGACAGGTGCGGCAGTTTGTCGCACTTGTGCCCGCTCGACAGGGCGATCACCCCAGAAACCCTGACGTTACTCGGCCGGGGCGTCTTGGCGCATCGCCCAGTGGCCCGCGATGCTGAGGGCGATCCCGACGACCACCGCGACGGGAAAGACCGGGTGCGCGCCCCGGAGGTCGACGCAGTCCCCTGAGGCCGCGCGCGTCGCGCACCGGGGGCTCACCGCCGCGCCCACCAAGCCGGTCGCGGTCAAGGCGAGGCCGCTGAGCGTGACCCAGCGTGCGGCTATCCGCGGCGGCGCCAGCGGGGGGTCGAGGGCGTGGTCGACCCCCTCGGCGTCGAGCTTGGGCGGCGGCATGGGCGGCACGAACGGCGCCTGAGCGCGCGCCTGAGACGCCATCGCCATCACGAGCGCGGCGACGGCGATGTGCGCCCGCGCTGCGCGTCGAGCGCTCACGCAGGCAGATCGATGTGTCCGAGCGCATCCACCTCAAGCGAGACGGAGCGCCCGATGTCGAGGGGCCACAGCCGCGCGGGGAACCTGGGGAGCAGCGCCTCGAGGGCAGCGACGCGTGCCTCGTTGCGCGCGCGCGGCGAGAGCTTGCGCGGTGCGACCACGAGCGCGTCTGGAAAGAACGCGTACGCGTGGACGGCGTCGAGCCCCTCGATATCCGGAAACTCGATGGCCCGGAGCGCCGCCAGCAGGCGCTCGGGTTCCAGGACGAGGGAGCCGACGTCAAACCCGACGAGCAGCGCGGCCTCGGCCCCGTCGAGGCCCATCGGCCGATGGTCTACGAGCCGGAGTCGCGCCGTCTCGAGGCCTGACCGCCACGCCGCCTCGAGGGTGGAGAGCGAGCGGCCGGGCGCAGCCTCGACAGGCGTCGAGTGGTCCGCGCACTCGTGTGTGTAGAGCACGAGCGCCGACCCGACCTCGACGCCCATCAGGCGCGCCTTGTCGAGCCCAGCGAGCGCCGCGGGACGAATCACCTTGCCGATCCGCGCCGCCTCGCTGCACAGGGGGCACTGGTCGAGGCGGGCCGTCCGCGGCTTGAAGGCCCGCTCGGCCGGGTCCCAGCCGAGGAGCTCGAAGAGGGCCTGGTTGCCCTCTCGCCCGCGGAAGGCGAGACGGCCCGCGATGGTCATCAGGTTGGTCCGCGAGACCTCCACGCCGGCGTCGTCTGCGATGCGGAGCATGACGCCGTCGACGACCTCGACAACGAAGCGCTCGTCTGCGCCGATCTCGTCTTGGGCGAGCTCGACGATGTCCCGGGCGTCCTCGAGGGCGTCGAGCAGCGGGACGTAGAACGCGCGCGCGGCGCCGACGAAGCTGCGCGCCGTGTGGAGCGCGCGCAGGAACGGATAGGCGAACTGGACCTCAAGGCGGAGCGCGTCGAGGTGGAACGCGACCTTGAGGTCTTCGTCCGGGTCCACCCACTCCACGGCGACGCCGCGCTTCGCCGCGAGGTCTTCGATGCAAGCGAGGAACTCGCTCGAGTCGGCGAGCGCGAATAGCTCGATCTCGCCACGCGCAACCGCCGCCCCCTCGTCGCCGAGCCACTCGTCGAGGCGCTCGCCGACGAACGGGAGCGCCTCGGTCTCGGACTCCGCGGCGGGGTGGCGCAGGAACTCGAGCGTGTCGTACGTACGGCGGTCGTGCTGACTGATCAGGTGCTCAAGGTGCGGGTCGTGACGGCGCTCGGGGTGAGCGTCACCCGGTACGCCCGCGCGCGCACCGACCAAGTAGCCGGACTGGACCTCCGCAAGCACGGTCTCGCGGCGGCTGCCTGACTCACGAAACTCGGCGACGAGCTGCCGCCAGGCGGCGCGCAAGTCGAAGCAGGTGCCGGTTTGCCCGCGGAAGTCGCGCTCGTCGCCCGGCGGCGGGAGGCGAAAGACGCGCCCTCGGGCGTCTGCGCGCCAGCAGCCGACGACTTCGCCGGTCGTCGGCTGGTCGCCTTCGGGCGCGTCGCCATCCGTCGCCGCGGGCGCGAGTTCGACGCCGTAGTCGAGGCCGACCTCGCCCAGAAAGTGTGCGAACCAAGCCCGCACCGCAGGCGAAGTACGGGCGGCGCCGCACTTGGGGCAAGCCGTGGCCTTGAGGGCGGAGCGCGTCGCGAACCAGCGCGCCTTGAGATCGTCCAAGAAGCGGTCGATCGGCCCTTCGACCTCGCGCCCGTAGAAGGCGTCGCGCACGACCGTCGCCTTGCCACACGCTCGGCAGAGGTAGAGCACCTCGGCCTCGTCCCAAGTCTCCGGGCCGTGCGTGCGGATGCGCTCGCGCCGGTGTTCGTAAAATCGCCGCCGGACCTCGTCCACGCGGCCAGCTTCCTCTGCCTTTTCTTGCGCTGCAGCCATCGGCGCGCACTCTATCATGCACAGCGATGCGCACTTCATTCCCAGAAGAAGAACCCACCTCCGCGGCCCACGCCGTGCCGCGCACCGGCGGCGCGTACCTGACCGCGACGATCGAGGATCCGGCCCTCGTCATAGACCTGGTCAACTTCATCCACACGACGCGGCGCACAGGCCTGATGGCCGTGACGGTCGGCGCCGTGCGGCGGTCTATCTACTTTCACCAAGGGGCCGTCATCGCGGGCGCGAGCAACCAGAGCGCCGACCGCTTCGGCGAGATCGTGTGCCGGATGGGGCTGGTCTCGCGGGAGGCGCTCGACGCCGCGCTGGCCGAGGTCGGCCCTGAGCGCAAGATCGGCAATGTGCTGCTCGCGCGGGGCCTCATCTCGACACGAGACCTCTGGAAAATCCTGAGAGCGCAGATTGAGGAGATCCTGTTCGCCATCCTCCTCGTCGACAGCGGCGAGGTGACGCTCTCGCACTTCGACCCGGGGCAGGTCCCATCGCGGACAGCGCTCAATACCCAGCATGTGTTGCTCGAGGGGCTGCGGCGCAAGGACGAGATGGAGCACCTGCGGGGCCAGATCCCCGCGAGTGACCGTCGAATCGTCAAGACGCGGCTCGAGCGGAACGTGACGCTCACAGAGAACGAGCGGCGCATCTACGACCTGGTCGATGGCGCGCGGACGGTCGGGGAGCTGCTCGACGTGAGCCTGCTCGGTGAGCTTGAGGGCGTGCGGGTGCTGCACCACCTGCTCAAGGTCGGCTTGGTCGCAGAGGGCGGGCGCGCTGCGATTCTGTTGCCGAGCGAGGGGGGTGAGCGCTCGTTTGAAGACATCCTCAACGCTTTCAACGGCGCGGTCCTGTGCATTCACGACGCGCTCGTGGCTTCGGGTGAGGCGGGGCTGGTCAGCTTGGGCGTCGACTCGTTCTTCGACGAGATCGATCCAGAGCTCGCCGAGCTGTTCGACAGCGTCGTCCCGGCGCCCGATGGTCGCTTGCCGACAGACCGCATCTTCGCGAACTTGAAGCTCACTGAGCTCAGGGACAAGAGGACGCTCCTGCGTCGTGGGCTGAGCGACTACGTCCAGTTCCTGCTCTTTCTCGCGCGGGAGAACTTGGACTTCGAGCGCGTCGAGGCGCTCGCGCGCGAGGTCAGCGAGATGCTGCGCGGCTGGGAGTTGTAGAGGCCGTCGATGGCGCAGGACGCCGAGAACGCGAGGCTCCTCGGCCACGCTCGTCGGGCCGCGAGCGTGCTCGCCATGCTGCTCCTGGCCGGCACGCTGGGCTACGTATCGCTCGAGGGGTGGCCGTGGCTCGACGCGCTCTACATGACGGTCATCACGCTCACGACGATCGGCTTCGGTGAGACACACCCGCTGAGCGACGGCGGGCGTGTGTTCACGATGGTCCTGATATTCATCGGCGCGGGCAACTTGGCCTATACGCTGGGCGGCACGGCCCAGTTCTTCGCGTCGGGGGGACTCGACGCGTGGCGAAGGAGGACGCGCATGACGCGGACGTTGGCGAGCATCAGCGGGCACACGATCGTGTGCGGCTGCGGTCGATTGGGGGGCGCGGTGGCCGGGGCGCTCATGAAGCAGGGTGCTCAGGTGGTGGTCATCGACCGCTCACCGCACGCGCTCGCTCGCTTCCTGAGTGATTCGCCGAGCGCTGCCTTCGTCGAGGGAGACGCCAGCGAGGATGAGGTGCTCAAGCGGGCGGGTATCCAGCGAGCGCGCGCGCTCGTTGCCGCGCTGAATGACGACGCCTCGAACGTCTTCCTGACTCTGACAGCGCGGGTGTTGAAGGCTGACCTCGCGATCTACGGCAAGGCCGATGACCCCGCGACGCTGCTCAAGCTCGAGCGCGCGGGGGCGAATGTGCAGTTCAGCCCGGCGCTTGTCGCGGGGCTGCGGATTGCGCACCAAATCCTGCGTCCACGGTTGACGGAGGTGGTGGCCTTCTCCGCGGGCGCCGAAGCCGATGACCTCGGCATCGAGGAGGTCACCTTGGCGCAGCTCCGGCGGCCCGTGGGCGCGCCGCTCGGCGGCACGTCCGTGTGGGGCCGCGCCGACCTCATGGTGCTCGGGGTCCGGCGGGCGGACGGGACGCTGGTCTTCCCGCCCCGCAGCGAGCACAGCCTCGCAGCGGGCGAGCGTGTT
>Ga0209598_10001164_pt1 | contig 21575 bp, 18 predicted proteins | sample M_140807_EF_Meta_FD_187317 | JGI IMG/M metagenome (GOLD analysis project Ga0209598, IMG submission 187317) | Freshwater microbial communities from Lake Montjoie, Canada to study carbon cycling - M_140807_EF_MetaG (SPAdes) (version 2) | ecosystem: Environmental > Aquatic > Freshwater > Lake...
CGGCGATACCCTCGGCGATACCCTCGGCGATGCCCTTGGCGATGCCCTCGGCGATGCCCTCGGCGATGCCCTCGGCGATACCCTCGGCGATACCCTCGGCGATGCCCTTGGCGATGCCCTCGGCGATGCCCTCGGCGATGCCCTCGGCGGCGGAGCCCTCAGGCACCCTATCTGCCTCCGGACCGATGCCGTCTCCCCGCGCCGGCCATGGGGTCGCCCCAACTCCATTCCCGCAGGTCCCCTTGTCGGGCGGCCGACCCTCAGCCCGACCTGCTCTCCAGCGGCAGCCTGCCGAGTCGGTCCGCGCCGGAAACCAAACGACTCAAGAGTCGACAGTGCCCGTCGCCGTGGACACGACTCCTTCTCCTGAAACGGTTGCAGGTGCCTTACCGTTTCAGGGGCAGGAGCCCAGTCGGAAACGCGTTGATTTAGAGACACCGCGGCCTGATCCGATCGGACCCATGGGCCCAGCGTCGCGCGGCTCGCGGAGCGAGTGGAAAGCATCGGGATCACCGATCCCACGCTCTGTTGGCATCGAAGCCTTGACCGGGGAACCGCCGTTCGCGGCTGCTGCATCGATGGTGCTCTACGGAGAGTCGCCTTCGGTGCCGCGTGTCGGATTCATCTCCGGTTCAAGTGAGCCCCTCGAAGAGGAGCCGGCCCGTTGGGGTTCTGCGGCTGAGGGACGTTGGTGGTCGCTCTCCAGTCCCGGGTCTATGCCAGAGACTGTGGCCACGGTGTCTGAACCGGCCGCCAAGACGGGCTTCCCGTCGCAGCTTGATGGTACTGATACAGAGCGACTCGCTAGTGGGGTTCCACCAATGAACATCCAACCAGTCTTGGTTCAGAACCCATCAGTGGCGCTCTCTCCGGTTTCAGGTCCGGAGGTCGCCGCACGGGAATGGTTGCCGTCCGGCTTCACGAGGCTGAGACAGCCTTCAGCGGATTCGTGGTCGGATCCAGGTCGAGTCCTAGAGCCCGTCTTCCGGTCGATTCCCGCAGCTCTGGCGAAGCTCGGAACGGAAGCGGTGGGTCCCGCCCCGGAAACCATACCTTCGAAGGGGACATCATTTGGGGAACAGGTCGCTCTGGCCGTGATCGCCGAACCCGCTTCGGGCAGCGGTGGGCAGTCTCTCGAAATTGCCCTTTCAGCCCCCCGAGATTGGGGCACGGAGGAGGTTGTTCCGGAGGCTGTGGGAGTTTTGAAAATGCCGGAGGGGACAAAAAGTTTCCAGCAGTCGACGAACTTGCCTCCCTCGAGGTCGGCAGACATTGCCTACGGGGGCTCTGGAGAAGTTGCCGACAACGTGTTGCTGGGCAAAGGGGTTAGCTCTGAATCTAAATCAGATAAAAACCCAGAAACCCCAGAAAAAAAGGCGTTTTATGACCGTGCAACTCCATTGGGGAGGGGGGACGACGCGGAGGTGATGGCGCCTCGTAATCGGTCTGGCATGACTCATGCGAGAGCCGAGATAGCGATGGCTTCCGATCGATTTCAAACCTCAGTCCCTGAGACTGCGCCCCAGCGGCGCGGAGCCGGGACCGTCGATTCGGAGCCCCTCGGTGCCCTGTCTGTTGCGAGGGACACCGATCCCTCGATGAGGATTCCGTCCCTCGCTCCTGCGATCAGCGAGCTGAATCGATTTCCTGAGACCGCAGAGGCGGTTGCCCTTCCCCAGCCACGGTCTATTACCCGCCTCTCGGATCAGCTCTCCGGTGAGGTGGTCCTGCTGCAGCGTTTACGCACCGCATCGATGACGGCCGTCCTTCGGCCCGATGCGGGTTCCGAGCTGCGGGTCGAACTTCGGCGTCGCGATGGGCGGGTCGAAATTCGCGCCACACTCGAGCGGGGAGATGCTCAGGCCATTGCCGAGGGGTGGCCCGAATTGCAGCAACAGCTCCGCGCCCAGGGGGTTCATTTGCTCCCGTTGGAGCGAGAGGGCACTGCAGACTCCTCCAAGGCATCCTCAGATCCAGCCGATGAGCGATCGGCGCATTCCGGAGGGCGAGGGCGCAACCAGCAGTCGCCTCAAGACTCCGCCCCTGACATGGGTGGCGAGGCGGGACAGAAGGCTCGATCCCATCAGGCTCGTTCGGCCCAACCCGCCGCCCTCAAGCCTGCTCACCGTCCTCTTTTGGAATCCTGGGCCTGAATTCATGAATCTCGACACTTCCAACCGAACCGTTGCCAACTCCTTCGAGGCTCCCGGTCTCACCGGGTCCACTTCGTTAACCGATCCTTCCGGAGCGCAGATGACCGGTCGCAAGCCCAATCGCACTTTAGGTCAGGATGACTTTTTCAAGCTGATCGCTGCCCAGTTCTCCTACCAGGATCCGCTGAATCCCCAAAAGGACACTGATTTCATCGCTCAGATGGCTCAGTTCAACACGCTGGACCAAACCCGATTAATGCAGTCCGACATCGCCGGCCTGCGCGCTCAGTTCAAGGGCTCCCAAGCCAATCAATTCCTGGGGCAATGGGTGTCCCTCCAAGATCCAGCCACCCTGAGGACCGTCGAGGGATTGGTGACCGAGGTTCGATTCAATGGGGGCAATCCGCAGCTCGTCGTCGGCGATGTGCCGTACGACCTGTCCCGAGTGAACATTGTCCGGGCTCCGGAAGTGCCAGATTTGAAGCCTGCCGAATCACAGTCGCTCCCCAAGGCTAATTCGTTTCCATCGATCCCGCTCAGCGCTACCGAACTCAAACTCCTTCCTAAGAAACTGGGTCAAATCCTTGGCTCGATCGCTCAATAAACGTTCAAAACCTCAGTTAAACCTATGCTCAGATCCCTCAATAGCGGCATTAGTGGCCTTCGTTTCCAGCAAGACAAGCTGGATGTTATCGGTAACAACATCGCTAACGTTAACACCGTCGGTTTTCGTGCGGGTCGCGCCCAGGGTGTCGATGTGTTCAGTCAGAGACTCTCGGAGTTCTCTACTAATTCCAGTGCCTCCCAGATCGGTAGTGGTGTCTCCCTGGCAAGTGTCTCCAGCAGCTTTGCTCAGGGTAACATCGATTCGACCGGACAACCCTACGACATGGCCATCGACGGAAGCGGGTTCTTCCTCGTTCGGGACACCGCCAACAATGCGACTTATGCGACTCGGGCTGGCGATTTCCGTGCCGATGCCAATGGGTTTCTGACCACGACCGAAGGGATGCGGGTTCAGGGAGAGATTCCTGGATCACCCGGGGTCTCCAGCGACATCAAGATAACCCTTACCCCGACCGCTCCTGCGCTTCCGGCCGATACCGAGGCGGTCTCGTGGCGCATTGAGTCGAACGGCGATGTGAATCTAACCTTGCGAAGCACCCTGGTGCCACCTCCAGCCACTCCCCCAGACCCCCTCAAGATCGCTCAGATCCAAGTTCAAACCTTCCGGGACATAAATGGTCTCAGCAAGGTGGGTAACAACCGTTTTGGTAACCTGGCGGCCGCGGGTCCCGTGGGCTTTGGCACCGCGGGACAGGCCGGACGTGGGCAAGTTCGTTGGCAATCCTTGGAGCAGGCTAATGTTGATTTGGCTACTCAGTTCACAGATTTGATGGTCACCCAGCGCGGCTATCAGGCCAACGCAAAGATCATCACCACCTCCGATGAAATCCTTCAGGAGCTGATCAACCTTAAGCGTTGATGCCCTGACTTAACCTATTATTCACGCCATGGCCGCACCCGCCTCAGACAAAAACGACGGTTCAAAATCCGAATCGTCCGGTGGCATCAAGGCGATGCTCCCGTTGTTACTCAACATCGTGCTGTTGCCCGTGATGGCTTTCGTGATGACCCAGTATGTGCTTCTGCCACGGTTAAATTTGGTCGGATCCGCACCCCCGGCCACAGAAGGGGATTTGCACGATGCCCCTGCGGGTCCTGGCGATGATAAGCATGCAGACCCAGTCGCCCATTCGCCGGATTCAGGCAAGGGCTCCCACCCACCGGCCGCCGGAGGACCGCATGGAAGTGGCACGGAAACGACCCAGATGTTGGAACCAGTCACCGTCAATGTTGCTGGCACCATGGGTTCCCGGCTGTTAATGGCCAAAATTGGCATTCGCGGCAACAATCCCAAACTGGAGGATATCGTGAAGACACGAGGCCCTGATCTTCGCGATGCAGCTTCTTCGTTGCTCTGCACCAAAACACTCATGGACATCGAGCGCCAGGGATTCCGAATCACCATCAAGGCCGAGTTGAAGAGTGCATTTCTGAGAGTTCTGAATCCTGGGGTTTTCACGGAGGTCGTGGTGCCTGATTTGGCTATCCAGTAATTTTTCACCGAGAACCTTATGGCGGACCATTCTGGATCCATGGGAGATGTGCTCTCCCAATCAGAGGTGGAGCGTCTGCTCCAACAGGTTCAGGAGGAGGAAACTAATACCGTCGTCCTCCAATCGAACGGACGGAGGAGTAATCAGAGCCGTGATTCCATATCGGCTTACGACTTTCGCACGCCGGTCTTCCTTTCGCCCATCGAGCTACGAAAGCTGCGGATCCATCACGAAGAGTTTATCCAGGCGCTGGCCGCGCGTTTGTCGATCTACTTGCGTGTGGAGTTCAATCTCCAGATGTCCCAACTGCACACCATCTCTTTCCGGCAATGGTGTGAAAGCCTCGATAGCCCGACACACTTATCTCTCTTCCGGGTGGAACCCCTGCGAGGGATTTGTACCCTAGATATTCCGCCACGCTTAGGTTTAACCATCGTAGATCGTCTGTTGGGCGGTCCGGGGCACTCGGTGACCAGCAACCGGGAGCTCTCCGAACTGGAGGTGACGCTCCTCGACCAGGTGGTGCTGCTGATGCTCACCGAATGGTGCACCCACTGGGCCAAGTACCGGGACTTACGACCAGCACTCTTTGGGCACGAGAGCAACGGGCTCTTTCTTCAGGCCGTTCATGCCGATGCAATCATGCTCGTGCTGTCGATCGAGGCGAAAATCAATGATTGCACGGAGACCATGCAGATCGCGTTTCCCTACTGGACCATCGAGCCCATCGTCCATTTGTTGAGTTCCCGGCTGAAGCCTGGCCCCGAAGATCTCCCGGACGTACCCTCAGAGCAGGGTGGGACTTGGAACTCTCACTATGACAACACCCCGATGCAGGTCTCCGCTGAGTCCAACGGATTAAAACTCCGGGCCAAGGATGTCGTTGGACTACGGGTGGGCGATATCGTGCCGCTGCCGCCGGAATTTGCCGAACGCGTGCAGGTCAAGCTGGCTTCAGAAAAGCGGTATTACGGCCGTCTCGGCACCGTAGACGGCCGTTGGGCCGTCGAAATCGACCAAATTTCCCTCGGATCCAATCCCTAATCTTTTTTTATGAGCCAAACCACCGACCTTTCAATCCTGCTGGACGTTCCCGTTGAGGTAAGCGTGCAGTTGGGATCTTGCCACCTGCCGATGCGTGAGGTGCTGAACCTCACCACTGGCTCGATCGTTCAACTCGACAAGGTGGCTGATGCCCCTGTGGACTTGCACGTAAATACCAAGTTGGTGGCTCGGGGCGAAGTGGTGGTGGTTGAGAATCGATTTGGTATCAAAATCACCGAATTGCTAACATCGCTTTAAGATTGGGATTCGGTGTTTTTCCCGCGTTTCAGGTGGATGTCTGGCCAACCTTGGTGAATTGATTTCCCCGAAAAAGTAGCCAACCTAAGCACCATGATCGGGATCGAGTCCTGCCTAGTTGGCACCATTCTTCGTAGGTCGGTGTTTTTGTTGAGTTTGTTGCTCCTGACCCCATTGGCATTTGCGGACGAAAGTCCGCCGTCGGTGCCTCGCTTCTCCATGAGCTACGTGGACCGATCGGTGGATCCGAAGCTCAACTTCTATCAGTTCGCCACCGGTGCTTGGCGCAAGAACAACCCGGTGCCCTCCGACAAATCCCGATGGGCCGGATTCGATGAACTTCAAGAGCGGAACTGGTGGCTGATCCGAGGCATTCTGATGTCGGCAGCCGCCAAAACAAATGAACCCTCCGGTTCTCCCCTTCGGCAGGTGGGTGATTTCTTCACGGCAGCCATGGAAACCAACCGTATTGAGCGGCTGGGTTTTGCTCCGTTGGATCCTGAATGGGAGCGCCTGAAGGCGGTCCAGAATCCCGAGTCGGCCATGGCTCTTTTGGCAGACTGGCATTTGCGGGGGATTGGCGCTGGTTTTGGTATGGGGGTTCAGCCTGACGCCAAGAACAGTTCGGTTTATGCCCTTCACCTGATGCAGGGAGGCCTGGGGCTTCCCGACCGGGACTATTATTTGGCCGAGGGGTTCGCTCAGCAGCGGGAGCAGTACCGTCAACACATCACCGCTCAACTGCGGCTTTTGGGCGACAGTCAGTCCGAAGCTCAAGCGTCGGCGGAGGCCGTTCTGAGTCTGGAGACCCGTCTGGCCAAAGTCTGCCGAACACGCACCGAGTTGCGCGATCGGGAGAAGAATTACCACAAGCTTACGCGTGCGGAACTCGATCAGTTGACGCCTCGGTTGCCGTGGGGCTCCTATTTTCAGGCAGCAGGCATCGCTGCGCCCGATACGGTCATCGTGGGTCAACCGGAGTTCTTTCGAGAATTGGACCGGATGGTCACCGAGGTCGAGGAACGTCATTGGTTGGCCTATCTCCGTTGGCATTTGTTGAGCAGTTTGGCCGAGCACCTGCATTCGGCGCCCGCCGACGGAGCGTTTGGATTCTACGGAACCGTTTTACGGGGGCAGCCGCAACCGGAGCCCCGCTGGCAACGTGCCGCCAAGGTGATCGATGGTGCGGTCGGTGAGGCATTGGGTCGGCTCTACGTCGAACAGTATTTCCCGCCGGCGGCGGCGGCTCGGATGTCGGAGATGATCGCCAACCTCCGGGTCGTCTTTCGAGATCGACTCTCCAAGCTGGAATGGATGGGAGAAAGCACCCGCCGTCAGGCTCTTCAGAAATTTGATCGTTTCACCGAAAAAGTGGGGCATCCCAAGAGTTTTCGCGATTACTCCGGCTTGGTGATTCGTCGGGATGACCACCTGGGAAATGTGCTCCGCGCCAACGCCTTCGAATCCGCTCGGGAATTGGCGCGCATCGGAAAGACGGTCGATCGCGCTGAATGGCACATGACTCCGCAGACGGTCAATGCGTACTTCAGCCCGCCGCTCAACGAGATTGTGTTCCCGGCCGGCATTCTTCAGCCGCCTTTTTTCGACCTCGAGATGGATGACGCTGTGAATTACGGAGCCATCGGAGTGGTGATTGGCCATGAAATCACCCACGGGTATGACGATCAGGGTCGCAAGTACGATGCCGAGGGCAACCTGCGGGATTGGTGGACCGAGGCCGACGGAAAGGAATTCGATCGTCGTGCCGCCAAGGTCATTGATCAGTATTCCTCCTACGAGGCGCTACCGGGAAAACGGGTCAACGGCCGGCTCACTCTGGGCGAGAACATGGCCGACCTGGGGGGTACGAGTATCGCTTTTGAGGCCCTTCAGCGAGCCTTGGCCAAGGACCCGAATCGCCGCCGGATTATCGATGGTCTGACCCCGGAACAACGGTTCTTCTTAAGTTTGTCGCAGCTGTGGCGGGTCAATTGGCGCGACGCTGAACTCCAGCGCCGCCTGGTCGTTGACTCGCATTCTCCTGGCCAGTTCCGTGGGATTGGGCCCCACGTGAACCTGCCGGAGTTTTACCAGGCTTGGGGTATCACCGAAACCTCGCCCCTTTGGCGAAAGCCTGAGGATCGCGCCAAGATCTGGTGATTACTCGGTCATCTTTGAGCCGTCGCGGGCCTACCGCTTCGACGGCCCGAGGGGTTGACTGCGGCTTCTGGGCCGCAGGCCCAGTTCCCGAGCTTACCAGGGCAGGCTGAATGTCTTGACGTAGCTGTAGCCTTTGATGGCTTCGATCACGCCCTCTTTGATGCCCAACCCGCTGTCCTTGATCCCGCCGAAGGGCGAGCTCTCGACTCGAAAGCCGGGCACTTCGTTGATGTTCACCGTGCCGCAACGCAGCGTTTTAATTGCCTTGAGGGCGTGGGCCAAATTGTTGGTCACAACGCCTGAACTCAGGCCGTAGGCGGTCGAGTTGGCGAGAGTGAGCGCATCGTCCAAGTCGCGGACCGTAACGATGGGGGCCAAGGGGCCGAAGCTTTCGCACACCACCATGCGGCAGTCGCGGGGTACTCGGTCGATGACCGTGGGTTGCAGCAACGCCCCATTGCGCTCGCCGCCGATGAGTACCCGCGCGCCCTGAGCCACGGCCTCGTGCACGACCGCCTCCAGCGAGCGGGCCGAAGCCTCGTCGATGACCGTGCCGACCTTGGTTGCCTCATCAAAAGGATTCCCACAGACGTATTCTCGGGTTCGTTCGACCAAGGCCTGTGTAAACTCCTCGGCGATGGACTCTTGGACGAGGATGCGTTTGACCGCCGTGCAGCGTTGGCCGGAGTTTCGGTAACTGCCTTCGGCGGCCAGAGTGACGGCCAGGTTTAGGTCCGCGTCTTCTAGGACGATGAGGGGATCATTGCCTCCCAGTTCCAGAACCAGCTTCTTGTAGCCTGCCGTAGCGGCGATCTTCTTTCCGACCGGCACGCTGCCGGTGAAGGCGACCACCTCGACCTCCGGGTGTCCGACCAGCACTTCTGCGATCTCCGAGGTGGGTCCCAGCAGCACGCTCAACATGGGGCCGGGTAGACCTGAAGCGTGAAGCAGTTCGGCAAAACGCAAAGCGACCAGCGGCGTCTTTTCGGAAGGCTTGAGGATGATGGGTGTTCCGGCGGCAATGGCAGGCCCCAGCTTGTGGGCCACCTGGTTCAATGGATGGTTGAACGGAGTGATGGCCACCGCGCAGCGCAACGGTTCCCGAGTGGTGAAAATTTTGCGTGCCTTGCCTTGTGCTGAGATGTCGCACGAGAAGATCTGGCCGTCATCGCGTAAGGCCTCCATGGCGGCGAAGCGGAGAACATCTACCGTCCGCCCAACTTCGTAGCGCGCTTCTCGCAGCGCCAGACCTGTCTCGGAGGTAATGATTCGTGCGAACTCTTCACGCCGACTTTCGAGCGCGCTTCGGGTCTTCTCCAGAATCTCAGACCGCTGGAAGCGGGTGGGGGTGTCCCGGAACGCTGTGGCAGCGGCGATCGCTTCCAGAGCGTGCTGGCGTGAGGCCAAAGTGACCGTGCCCGAGATGGATTGGTCGTAGGGGTTGTGGACGGTGAGCACGGAATCCGAATCGATCGGTTTTCCGGCGACGAGGCTCTTGAGGTTCATCGGTTTGGACAATTCAGGAAAAAGTATTGGGAGCAGTTCACCGGGGAGTTGATGAGGCTTGCAGGGCCTCGGCGAACGCCTCCATGAAGCGGGCCAAGACAGACTCAGAATGGTCGAGTGACAGGTAAAGCTTGGTACCCATCGGGTTGAGGAAGATGCCACGAGCTAACAACTCCAGCATGAGTCGGCCACCGCGGGCCCGGTCGCTGGCCAGCCAAGAGACATGGTCGGTGACTGGGGTCGCTGAGAAGGCTACCTGGCCCAGAGGTCCGTCTCCCAGGATTTGAGCGTTTTCCTCAGCGTTTTGGACGACCGATTGGAGTCCGTCTCGAAAGCGGCGACCGAGTGCGTGCAGTTCGGTATGCACACCCGGTTGCAAGAGGATGTCGAGAGTGGCGAGGGCGGCTGCACAGGACACGGGGTTGCCGCCCGTGGTGGAGGCGCTCCAGACATAGCGGGGGCCGGGAAGTCGTTGTTCCTCCAAGACCTCCATAATGTCGGCCCGGCCGGCAAATGCCCCAATTGGGAAGCCGCCACCGAGGGCTTTTCCATAAGCCACCAAATCGGGGATCACGCCGTAGTATTCTTGGGCGCCGCCGGGTGCGAGCCGAAAGCCGGTCACTACTTCGTCGAAGATGAGAACGATGCCATGCTGTCGGGTGAGTTCGCGCAGACCCTCCAGAAAACCGGGCCGTGGTTTAAGGCATCGATGCAAGGGTTCCACGATCACTGCTGCCAGCGATGAGGCGTTATCCTTGAGAATTTGAGCGGTTCCCTCGAGGTCATTGTAGGGTGCGACGAGAACATCTTGTTCGGTCCAGGGGGCACCGGCACCCGCCGTATCACAGGTGGGCAAGTTGGTAGGGCGGCTGTGAATCATTCCTGCCACTCCGACCGCATGCTGGCCGTGGTAGGCGCCCTCGAATCGCAGTACTTTGGAACGACCGGTCGCGGCATGAGCCACTCGCAGACAGAGCAGGGTGGCCTCGGTGCCCGAAGCAACGAAACGGATCCGCTCGGCACAGGGGCTCACCGAGCAAATTCGCTCCGCTAACTCGATGGAGCGTCGGTTCAGTGATGCGAAGTTTAATCCATCGCGGGCTGCCGTAGTGGCTGCCTCTACCACCTTGGGATGAGCGTGTCCCACCAGCGCTGATCCCCAAGCCATGGTGAAGTCTAGGAATTCTCGACCTTCGGTATCCCAGATTCGAGCCCCGCAGCCGCGCTCCGGCACTACTAAGAGTTCCGGAGGGACGCCAAATTCACCGTTGGAGCCTCCAGGAAAACGGCGGAGAGCTCGAGAGGCCCAACTATCGGAGACGTGGCTCACAGCAGGTTCAGAGAGCAGTGGTGCCGTTGCAGGTGAAGTCGAAGATGTCGAAGTTCCGTGGGTCGCCCAGGGCTCGGGCTGCGTATTCAGAACGCAGCGGATGGCTGAGGATGAAGGGGACGAGTTCTTCGTATCGCCCGCCGTGCGAGCGGAGACCGCCCTCGATGGCCTTCAGATCGTGGTAGGCGGGAGTTCGACCAATGACCGCGTCTCGGCCAGAGCAGACGACCAAGTCGCCCATGCGGTCGGCGGGCAGCTCCATCCGTCGAGCGGCTTGGTCGCGAGGCAGCACTTCGGTGATCCCGGGCAGGGTCGCCACGAAGTCTAGGACCTCGGCCAAGGAGACCGACCGGTCGGTCGGCAGGTGGACTTGAGCGAAGGAACCTAAGGCTCCGTGATGGACGACGTAGGGGTCCGTGATCGGCAGGATGACCCGGAAGCCTTCGCCCCAGCGCACGTTGAGTTCCGACTCCAGATAGACCACGTTGGGTGTCCCATCAGCTCGCTGTTTGGAGTTCATGCCGTGATCGGCGGTAATTCCCACAACGGCTCCGAGCGAGAGCAATTGTCCGATTTCCGCGTCGATGCTTGCATAGAACGCTAAGGCCTCTGGTGCATCCGGCACGTACTTGTGCTGCATGAAATCAGTGGTGCTGAGGTAGAGGAAATCGGCTCGGCCGGCTTGGAGTAACTGCACTCCCGCCCTCAAAACGTACAACGAGGCGTCGCCCGAATAGATGGCCGGGGTTGGGCCAGACAGCGACTCCACACCCTCGATGCCGTGGGTGGCCAGTGCAGCGTCGCGCGCCTTTTCGGACGAAAAAGCGATGCCGCCCTTGCTAATCAGGCCGCTGGCGAAGATGTCCCGAAGTTTTTCTTTAGCCGTGACCACCGCCACCTTGCGCCCCGCCGACTGGGCTGCGGGGAACAACGTCGGCACCCGGAGAAAGCTCGATGAATTCATCATCACTTCCTGCCCGATGGAGGTGTCGTAGAAGAAATTGCCACCGATCCCATGGACCGACGGAGGCACGCCCGTGACGATCGAGCTATTGTTGACGTTGGTGAAGGTGGGCATAGCGGCCCGAGCCGACCCTCGCCACCCCTGGACGGCCAATCGCTGGGCATGAGGCATTAAACCGCGGGCCATTGCAGCATCCAGATAGGCATCGGCAGAACCGTCGAGGCACAGTACCGCCACGGGTTGGGCCGGGGGAGTGTAAGTGCGTCCATTGACGGTGAAGGAATGGGCGGTCGGTTTCATTGCGCGCCGCATCATGCCTACAGTGGATCCCGGAGGGAATCCGAGAAGCTGTTCCGATTCTGCGACGGATTGACCCAAGATGATTGGATGTCCGGAAGTGGGGATGTTCTTGTCGACACAGAACGACAGGAACACTGTCAACCCATGTCCACTGCGTTGGAACTCCGACATGTTTCAAAGTCATTTGGGGGTTTTCATGCGGTCCAAAACCTCTCCCTGTCGGTTCCCGCGGGCTCGGTTTATGGTTTTTTGGGGCCCAATGGCGCGGGTAAAACCACCACCCTGCGAATGATCTTGGGCATGCTCTCGCCCGACTCTGGTGAACTGTCGGTGCTCGGATCTCCCTCGGCGATGTCGGTTCGTAATCGGGTGGGGTACCTGCCTGAAGAAAAGGGTCTGTACCGCAAGATGACGGCCACCTCTGTCATCGCTTACTTTGCTACGCTCAAAGGACTTTCCAGTACCCGAGCCAATCAACGAGCTCGAGAGTTGTTGGGGCGATATGGACTAGGAGCTTTCGCGGACAAGAAGGTGGAAACCCTGTCCAAGGGCATGGGACAGAAAGTTCAGGTGCTCGCGTCGATTGCCCACGATCCCGAACTAGTCCTCTTCGATGAGCCGTTTTCCGGCCTTGATCCGGTCAACCAGGAGGTCTTGGAGGAAATCCTCATCGATCTCAAGGCTCGGGGTTGCACGATCCTCTTCTCTACCCATGTCATGTCCCATGCCGAGCGCCTCTGTGACCGACTCATCATCCTGGGTGGCGGGCGCGGGCTCTTCGAGGGCACCGTATCCGAGGCGCGTTCCCTGCTGCCCATCCGGATCACTCTGGAGACCGCGGAGGCCTCGCCCACGCTGGAAATTCTTCCCGGCGTGCACTCCATGAAGGCGCAAAGCAGCAATCGGTGGCGATTAGAGCTTGAGCCCGGGGCGTCCGCCTCGGCGGTTTTGGAGGCCTGCTTCGAACGATCGCTGAGGTTGCGGTGTTTCGATGTCCAGGATCCGGATCTCCACGAAGTCTTTGTCCATTTAGTGGGTCCGAGTGCCCGGGAGGCCGCTTTACGATGAGAAACGCCCTATTGATTGCGGTTCGCGAATTCCTCGACAACATCCAGACCCGGGGCTTCTGGTTCGGAATCCTGTTGGTTCCGTTGCTCTGGCTGATGGCCTCTCAGGTGCCGCTGATCTTGGCTCGCAAGGGGACTCCCACCCGCCACCTCGCACTGATCGACGCGACGGCCGGAGAGCGCTTGTTCGACGTGGTTCTTCACCATCTTAAGACTGCTGAATCTCGCCGTGAATTGTTTCACTTCCGAGAATGGGTTGCACCGAGGTTGAAGTCTGGACAGGCCCTTCCGGCCGCAGATAAACAACCTCAAGCGTGGTCGAAGTTGCAGGAAGATTTAGGGCCGCTGATGAAAGTTGATGCAGGCCGGTTCGCGCCCCCAGCCCCGCTCAATCGTCTGGTGGCGCTACCCCCAGAGTTGGAGTGGCGCGGTCATCTTTCCGAGTTTGAGGGACGCCTTCGGGACTGGATGAGGGAGGAACGCCTTTTCAAGCCGGTTGGAGTCGACGAAGAAGTGCCGCTCTTCGCCGTCGCCATCCTGCAGGACGGACCGTCCTCCAATGCGCCGCCGATCCTGAGATTTTGGTCGGCCAATCAGGCGGACACTCAGTTGCAGGACCGCATCGTTGATGCGCTTTCGAGAAATTTCCGAAGTCGCGAATACACCCGGTTGGGGATGGACCCCTCTACCATCGCCCAAGTGGAGGGCTCGCAGGCGCAGTTAATGAGTTTCAATCCCCGTAAAGCTGAAGGAGAGGAGCAGGTAGGGATGGCGGATTTGCTCAGGCAATGGGCTCCCAGTGCGTTTGTGTACTTGCTGTGGATCGCCGTGTTCAGCATCTCCCAAATGCTGCTCAATTCACTGATCGAAGAACGATCTAACCGGATCTTGGAAGTGTTGCTTTCCTCGGTGACGCCGCTGGAGCTGATGACTGGAAAGTTGGTGGGTGTGGCGGCCGTAGGTGCCGTGATGACCCTGGGTTGGATCGGGTCGCTGGTCTTGATGACCTTTTGGACCCTCCACACGGCCGGGGCTGCGGCTCTGGCGGCCGATTCCATCGCCAACCGCTTGCCCTTGGAGTTGGCCACCTTGTTGTTGGATTCCTGGCTGCTGCCCGCGTTCGTTCTCTATTTTCTGCTGGGCTACCTTTTCTATGCCGCGGTGATTTTGGCTTTGGGCAGCACCTGCAATAACTTGAAGGAGGCTCAGAATTTCACCGGAGTCATTGCCTTGCTGATGATGGTTCCCTTGGTTTCGATCGCTTTTATACCCAAGGATCCGAATGGCCCGGTGGCGACGGTGTTGTCGTGGATACCGCCCTACACGCCGTTCGTGATGATGAACCGGGTCGCAGCCAACCCTCCATTGCGAGAGGTGATAGGGACCCTGGTTCTGTTGCTGCTTTCCGATGTTGCTGTCCTGTGGGGCTGCGCTCGCATTTTCAGGACGGCCGTGTTGCGGACCGGACAGCCCGCCTCCCTGGTGCAATTGGCCCGATGGGTCTTGGGCCGGGATTAGTTTTTTTGGCTAGTGCTGGACTCCTCAGCCGGGCTTCCCCCGATTAAGTGTTTCAGAAAAGCAAACCGGCGACTTCCTCAAGGAGTGGAAGTCGCCGGTGTGGAGTCTTTAGGTGAGGAGATTACTGTTTTTCAGGACGCCCTGGACGTCCCTCGCCTTGGGGACGACCTTCCCCATCGGGTCCGCCGGGTCCGCGAGGACCACCGGGACCACCAGGTCCACGACCACCCGGCGGGCGAGCCGGTCGGAGTTCTTCTTGGATGAGTTTGCCGTCACCGTTCTTGTCGAGTTTCAGCAAGGCCGTTGAGGCATTCTTAATTTCGTCGGCATCCAGAATGCCGTCATGATTCTTATCGAGGGCTTCCATCAAAGGGGAGACCATCCGCGGCCGTCCATCAGGACCGCCAGGACCGCCGGGACCGCCGGGAGGCTGGGGGCGATCTTCGTTTTGGGCGATGGCGGTGAGGGTTGCGCCGGCCAGCGCCAGCGCCAGCAAGGTGCGATTCAGTGTTTTCATAGCGTATCGATGGTGTGTTTTGTGGAAGTGGACGCTGGGCGAATGCTCGCCATGACGTTCTTAAAACATAAGATGCCACTTCTGTAATGAAATGATGTGTCTCGCAGGGAAAATTGTTAAGCAGGCGTAAATATGTGTCTGGTTCCTCTCGGTGCCGATTAGCCTGCTTCAGATCAAGCCCGATGGGTTGCTCTTGTTTTTCTCATGAAATCCAATCACGCCGACTCCGCATCCCGGGACACGCTGCCCCGCATTTTGGTCATCGATGATGACCGGAAGCTCTGCCGCCTGATTCGTGATTATCTCGCTCCCATGGGGTACTCGGTGGAGGTCGTTCATACCGGTCCTGAAGGGGTAGACCGTGCGGTTGGAGAGCCGTGGCATGCCGTCCTTCTTGATCTCATGCTGCCGGGTCTCGACGGATTCGAGGTTCTCAAGCGGATCCGCGCCAAGGTGGACGTGCCTGTACTGATGCTTACGGCCCGAGGTGACGAAGCCGACCGAATCGTTGGTCTGGAAATGGGGGCCGACGACTACCTGCCTAAGACCTTTTCCACCCGCGAACTCCTGGCGAGATTGCGAGCGGTCACTCGACGCACTGTCCGCTCCCCGGGGCCCGATGCCACCTCAGAAGGAGAAGTTGTCGTGGGCCCGCTGCGGGTTCGTCCGGCCTCTCGATCCGCCATCTTGGGCGATGTCCCGCTGAGCTTGACCCCGGTGGAATACGACTTGTTGGTCTCGCTGGCCAAGGCTCGTGGGCGGGTCAAGACCCGAGAGGCGTTGCTCGACGAGATTCGAGAGCGGGACTACGACGTGTTCGACCGCTCCATCGACGTCCACATTTCGGCTCTGCGCAAAAAACTCAACGACGATCCCAAGCATCCGCGCTTCATTCGAACGCTTCGCTCAGCGGGCTATATGATGGTCGATCCGGAGGATCCTGAATGACCCTCCGACTGCCGCTATTCAGCCGCATTCTAATCTGGTTGCTGCTGAACTTGATTATTCTGGGGGTCGCCTTCGGGATCTTCCTCTGGACCGAGCTCGGTGGGGAATCGTTGCTGGGCCGGGCCGCAGGGGATCGTTCTCAGGCCCCAGCCGGGGCGTTGATGGCCGAATTGCGGGACCGCCCGATCGTCGAGTGGGAACGGGCGATGGCCCGCTTCGAGGAAGCCTATCCGGTGCGCCTGATGCTGTTGCGGGAAGACGGGTCCCTCTTTTTGGGAGCCAAGCTGGAGGTGCCCGCCGAGTTGGCACTCCGCCTCCGAGCCTTGGTGCAGCCGGGTCCCGGCTTTGATGATCGAAGGTCAGGGCCTCCGCCCGGACAGCCTCCCGAGGATCATTTCGAGCCAGGCCCGATGGGAGCTCCCGGGCCGCGCCCCCCGCGATCGGGGCCACGGTCTTCGATGGGCGGACCCCGGGTTTTTCTACGAGCCGGTAGTCCAGCGAAGTATTGGTTGGTCCATGGTAATCCGATTCGTGGACCGGGTCTTCCGCGCGGCGTGCGGATGGCGATGGTCTCGGAGACCTTGTCGGCAGGCGGTTTGTTCTTTGATGTCCAATCCTGGTTCTGGGCCGCCTCAGCGGTGATCGCAGTCTCGGTGCTTTGGTGGTTTCCGTTCGTGCGGGGAATCACTCGATCTGTCTCTCAAATCTCGGCCGCCACCGAGCGTATCGCTGAGGGTCGCTTCAATACCGTTGTGCCCGAAGAGCGTGGAGATGAGTTGGGTCGACTGGGTGGTGCGATTAATCGCATGTCGGTCCGATTGGAAGGCTTGGTGACCGGGCAAAAGCGGTTTCTGGGAGATGTTGCCCACGAGTTGTGCTCGCCCCTGGCTCGCATGGAAATGGCGCTGGGCATCTTGGAGCAGCGGACCGACCACGACGCCCGTTCTTATGTGGACGACGTGCGTGAAGAAGTTCGTCACATGTCCACTTTGGTGAATGAATTGATGCAGTTCTCCAAGGCGGCGTTGAAACCCGCCGACGCGGAGATGACACCCCTCTCTCTGGCTGAAATGACTCGCCGCGTCGTGGCTCGGGAGATGCCCGATGCGACCGGCCTCACGGTTCAGGTGCCCGAGGAGTTGATGGCTCAGGGGCATCCGGAACTCGTAGAGCGAGCCATGGGAAATCTCCTGAGGAATGCTCGAAATCACGCTGCCGCCTGCGGACCCATCCGGATCGAGGCTTTTTCCTCGGGCTCCCATCAGGTGCTCTGGCGAGTGGTAGATTCCGGTCCGGGTGTCTCTGAATCTGAATTGGGCCGATTGGGCGAACCATTTTATCGGCCGGATCAATCCCGTTCGAGTGACACCGGAGGCACTGGTCTGGGTTTGGCTATCGTGAAGACTTGCATGGCGGCCTGTCAGGGACGCCTCGAATTGACCCGAGGCCAGGAACGTGGATTGGTGGCGACTTTGGTTCTTAAATCGACCTCTTAGTCACGATTCACCGGAGCCTCCAATGGCGGATAAATGCTTTCCGCGTTTGCGGTGAAGGGGATTCCGGGTCTATCCATGTCCGCGATGCGGATCACGAACCTCAATCCAGACAACGACATCGGAGCCAGTGCCTGGATGCTCTCCGTCGATGGGCACCAACTTTTGATGGACGCTGGGACTCACCCGAAGCGCGAAGGCCTTTCCTCTCTCCCACTGTATGAATCGGTGAAGGATCTGGAGGTTGACGCCATCGCGCTCACCCACTGCCACCATGATCATGTCGGATCGCTACCAGTGGCCCTTCAGTATTTCCCCCAGGCTCGGGTGCTTATGACGGACCTGAGCTACTTCATCGTTGAGCGAGTCCTGCATAATTCGGTCAATGTGATGGTTCGCCAGCGCGATGAACTGGGGATACGCGAATACCCGCTCTATACGCATGAAGAGGTGGACGATTACGCCCCAGTCTTTCAGGGATTCGGCTACCGTCGCGAGATCGAGTGGGCTCAGTTTGCCCGCAGCCAGGGAGCCACTCCGGCGCGTCGGCATGGGCCGACCTTAGAATTCTTCGATGCGGGGCATGCCCTAGGTTCGGCCGGTGTTTTGGTGCGGGGTCGCAAGCAGACCATGTTTTATTCGGGCGATGTCTGTTTTCACGATCAGACCCTCCTCCGCGGCGCGGATTTCGAGGGGGTACGAGCCGATGTGTTGGTGATGGAAACCACTCGGGGAGCTCGTCAATTGCCCCCCAATTTTAGTCGAGATCAGGAACTGGAGCGTCTGGCCGAGGGAATCAACCGGGTTCTGGCCCGCAAAGGTACGGTACTCATCCCGGCCTTTGCGCTGGGGCGAACCCAGGAAATCCTCGCCTACCTTGCCCTGCTCATGCGGGCAGGAAAACTTCGGGAACAACCGGTGTATATCGGGGGGTTGGGACGGGTCTTCACCGAGATCTACGATCTCCAGTCGAACCGGACCAATCGGCATCATCCGAACCTCAAGCTGACCAATGCGCTGAACATCCAGGTGGTCTCCACCAACGACATCGAATCCATGTCGCTGCGTGGCGGTAGGATCTTTGTCATGACTGCCGGTATGATGAGCGAAAATACCGGAGCCCACGCCTTGGCCGCACGCATAGTGGGTGAGGAGCGGCATGGTATCTTCTTTGTTGGCTACGCCGACTCGGAGACCCCGGGTGGTCGTCTTAAAGTGGCCAAGCATGGTGAGCGATTCCATTTCAGCCCTTCGGTTGGGAAGTTGAATCGAAACTGCGAGGTCTTCGACTTCGATCTAACCGCGCACGCCCATCGTGACGACCTCATGAACATGGTTTCAGAGATCAATCCCCGCGTGGTGGTCTTGGGTCATGGCGACACCCAAGCCAAGGGTTGGATTTGTGAGCAAATCCAAATGCGCCATCCCAAAATTCAGGTGCTGCAACCAGCACCGGGCGAAGCCTTGGAAGTGTAATTCTAGCAGGGGAGTCGCGTCATGAGCCCGGTGCCGATGCTCTTGGGGTGTCTTCTTTTGTTGTATTTGTCCGAGTTCTTGGTTTGGGTGCGCTCCGACGCTTGGCTTTTCAGGCGTCGTGGGCGCGGGTGGGAGGCGCTCACCCAAGGGGGGCTGATGTCCTCGTCGCGTGGATCTCTGCATTGGGTGTACCCGGTCCCTCAGCTGGGTCGGGCCTATTCGGTCCGAACGTCTCCACTCGCAGGCTCAACTGTTTCAACCGCCCTCAGACCTTCCATCGACACAGCTTTCAGTGTGGTGGAGATCGGTAGGCGCTATCAGAGCGTTGAGGAGGCGTTCCAGCCGCTCCGCTGGACCTCGTGGTGTCTGTGGGGGCTGGTCTGGATCGTGTGCCCGGTGCTGCTGAAGTTCTTGGAGCTCCCATCAACGCTTTGGATTTTAATTTCTGGAGCGTTGATTCTCATGATCACCAACGCCTGCCTCCTTGCCCGAATCCACAGAAAAATCTTCTCCGAGTTTGGAGACGAGCGTCTGAGGTTGGTGCTTTCCGCGAGTCTCTCCCCGCTGGCGGCGATTCGGTCTTTGGATCTCGCTCAGAAGCAAGCCCTGGACGGTTTTCACCCGTTGGCTGTGGCCGCGGCTCTTCCGGATTTTCGGGGTTGGGAAGCCTTAGCGGCCGTCGAATGGCGTCGCTTACGGTATTCGGTTGCCTCGGAGAGCTCCACTAGCGGAGCGATTCCAGTTGATGCTCCGAGTCCTGTCGAGGTCCGTGCGGCCATTGAGGTGCTTGCTAGGCGGCGCGGAGTTGACCCAGCCCTCTGGGACATGGCTCCCAAGGCCGAGGACCCCGCTCACACGCAATACTGCCCGCGATGTCGAACGCAGTTCACTCGACAGGCAACCTTCTGCCGCGATTGCCGATGGACATCCTTACTGCCGATTCCCCAGTAACCCGGGGCCTATGTCCCTTGGTGCATGGATCCGCAGTGGCAGGCTTAGCCGGAACGATTTGATGGGAACCGTCGTGTTGGCTGCGTCTTCTTCCGCAAGAGCGTCGTTGTCCACCCGTCACGAGCCTTAAGCATGGTCCACAGCACGGGCCCCGCCTCGTCTTGCGGTAGAATCCGCCACGCCAAATTGGGTCTCCCTACACAAATCGATCCGATTCAGTGCAGGATACACAAATCGTGGCGCTCACCCATCAGATCGGCATCGCGGTCGAGGAACCAATCCAGACGGGAGTTTGTCTCATCCAGGTCAATCTCTCGGGCCATGATGAGATAGGTGGCGTAATGGTTGCCCTCCGATACCACCAACGACTGATAGAATCGCGATAGAGCTAAATCACCGTTGGCTAGGTAGGTTGCGAGGATTTGGAACTTCTCGCAGCTGCGACCCTCGATCAAGGCACACACCACCAAATGATCGATGGCCGATTCACGGCGCCCCTGACGAATGCCCCTCATCATGCCTGTGATCCACTCGCTGCGTTGAGGTTGGCCAAAAGCCCAGCCCCGTTGTTCCAGAAGCCCTAGAACCAATTCGAAGTGCTCCAACTCCTCGATCGCGATCCGGTTCAGGGTGTGAACCTTCGGGAAAAGTTCGCGGTACTTTTCGAGATGAATGGCTGTGGTTGCCGCCTTGCGCTCGAGGTGAGCGTGATCCACCAGCAAATCCTCTAGACAGCGGGTCACTCGAGGGGCCCATTCCGGATCGACTGAACGACGCAGCATCAGCATGGCAAAAGCTATATCGAAATCGATGGCTAGATAAAGCAGATCGAGACTTTCTGGAAAACCCGAGAAAATCAGGGTCCTCCAACGCGCCGCAGGTCAGTGACGCTGTCAAAACCGGTGAATCCTGCAGGTTTCAAAACCACTAAGCCCAGAAACTCAACGGATCATCGATCCGGCCTCAGCGTGTCGGTAGCCCGAGGGAATTCTTATCCAGTCTGATGGGCCCTCAAACGGATTCGGCCTCAGTTGAAAGCAGAGAAAAACGCTGGCGTTCATCCCGGGACAAACCGATCCGAGGATGCGGCATAACCACTGATTTCAAACCGGCAACTTTCCGTGGATTCCGAAACGTTGCTGAGAGCCGCAGCCAGTATCAGGGGCAATCAAACTCAATTCGGTGCGGCGTTCATCCCCAACCAACGGAGAGTCTTTTCAGCCCAAAATCTCCGCCTCATACTGCCAAAAACCCACAAAACCCCAGTAAAACTTTGGTTTCCACAGCCGGTCATCGGGTGTTATTTGCATCCCATCGGTCCGTCAGCAGGGCAATCGCATCAAGAAACGTGAGTGGTTCGGCTGTGCTGCAGAAAATAACTTCATTCGATTTTGCCGCAAAAACCCAATGAAACAGCCTGTTCCGATTCAGTTTCAAAATTTTTACCAGAAAGGTGTTGTCAGTCTGCAGGTCCTAGGCTTAACTGTCCTCGTTCTTACGAACAACGCGGTTCAAAGCCGCTGAGTTGATCAGCCGGATTGGGTTGAAGCTGAAATAAACTTCAATCACATTTTTCGTCGCCTGAAAGGGTGGTTTTCGACCGAAAGGTTGAGAATATGAGCTTTTAAATGTTGCAATGAGGTTAAACTCACGGCACAAATAGCTCAGAGCGAAAGTGAAATTTCGCTGAGTTCATTGAAAATTGAAATGCACGATGAGTGAAGAGCCCGGCAACTGAGCAATCAGTTGCCACAAAAAGTAGCTCTCGCA
>Ga0209598_10001165_pt1 | contig 21572 bp, 7 predicted proteins | sample M_140807_EF_Meta_FD_187317 | JGI IMG/M metagenome (GOLD analysis project Ga0209598, IMG submission 187317) | Freshwater microbial communities from Lake Montjoie, Canada to study carbon cycling - M_140807_EF_MetaG (SPAdes) (version 2) | ecosystem: Environmental > Aquatic > Freshwater > Lake...
TGGCCCATGCCCATATCTCGCCGGTGCTCACCGCGCATCCGACCGAAGTTCAGCGCAAGAGCATCCTGGATGCACAGCGAGCGGTCGCAGAGTTGATCACCGCGCGGGATGCAGCCGCCACCGATCATGAAGGCAGCCGCATCGAATCCCTGATTCGTGCGCGCATCACCCAGCTCTGGCAGACCCGGATGCTTCGATACACGAAGCTCACCGTGACCGACGAGATCGAAAACGCGCTGAGTTATTACCGCTCAACCTTCCTTGCGGAAATCCCGCGCCTCTACGCGCAGATCGAGGAAGCGCTGCCCGGTCATGAGATCGCCCCGTTTTTTCGCATGGGGAACTGGATCGGTGGCGATCGGGACGGCAATCCCAACGTCACCGCCGACACGCTGGCGCTTGCACTGCGCAGGCAATGCGAGATCGCGCTGCGCTTTTATCTCACCGAGGTGCATGAACTCGGCGCTGAGCTCTCACTCTCCACCTTGCTGGTGCAGATCACACCGGCAATGGCCGCGCTCGCCGAGGCTTCCGGTGATCACGACGAGCACCGCCACGACGAGCCCTATCGGCGTGCGCTGGTTGGCATCTACGCCCGCCTGGCGGCGACCCTGCATGCATTGACCGGGACCGAAGCGCTTCGCCACGCGCTCGCGCCTTCCGAGCCCTATGCTGATTCGCAGGCCTTTCTGGCCGATCTGAAAACCCTCGCGGAATCACTCGCTGCGCACCACGGCGGCGCTCTGGTGACGCCTCGCCTTGCGCCATTGATGCGGGCGGTGCAGGTGTTCGGATTTCATCTGGCCACCGTCGATCTGCGTCAGAGCTCTGACAAGCACGAGACCGTGGTGGCCGAGTTGCTGGCCACCGCGGGCATCGAGCCGGACTATCGCTTACTTGCCGAACCCGATCGACAAGCCCTGTTACTTGAGCAGCTCAACGACCCCCGATGCCTGCGTGTTCCGAGCGCAGGCTACACACAGCACACCCTCGATGAACTGGCCATCTTCGATCTGGCCCGCGTGCAATTGAAGCGATTCGGCCGGCAGGCGCTGCGCCACGACATCATCTCCCACACCGAGGACGTGAGCGACCTGCTGGAAGTGCTGCTGCTGCACAAGGAGAGTGGCCTGATGCGGGGCACCCTGAACAGCGATGCGGTCAATGACCTGATCGTGGTGCCGCTGTTCGAGACCATCGGCGATCTGCGTCAAGCAGCCCCGATCATGAAGGCTTTCTATGCCCTGCCCGGCATTCTCGATCTGATTGTCCGATCAGGCGGCGAGCAGGACATCATGCTGGGCTACAGCGACAGCAACAAGGACGGAGGCTTTTTCACCAGCAACTGGGAGCTGTATCGGGCCGAGACCGAACTGGTTGATTTGTTCGAGCCGCTTCGCCAGCAACACGGCCTGACCCTGCGCTTGTTCCATGGGCGCGGTGGCACGGTTGGGCGAGGCGGCGGGCCGAGCTATCAGGCGATCCTCGCGCAGCCACCGGGCACGGTCAACGGCCAGATCCGGCTGACCGAACAGGGCGAAGTGATCGCCTCGAAATATGCCCATCCGAAAATCGGGCGTCGCAACCTCGAGACCCTGGTGGCAGCAACCCTGGAAGCGACGATGCTGCATCCAACCCGCAGCGCCCCGGCCCGTTTCCTCAAGACCGCCGACGCCCTGTCAGTGGCCAGCATGGCGGCCTACCGCAAGCTGGTCTACGAGACGCCGGGTTTTGTCGACTACTTCTTCGACACCACGCCGATTCGCGAAATCGCCGAATTGAACATCGGGTCGCGGCCCGCTTCGCGCAAGGCCAATCGTGCGATCGAAGACCTGCGCGCGATTCCCTGGAGCTTTAGTTGGGGGCAATGTCGCGTCGCTCTGCCCGGCTGGTACGGGTTTGGCGCTGCGGTCAACGCGTTTCTCGATGCACCCGACGCATCGAGGGACGAGAAGCTTGAGCTGCTGCGCCGGATGTATCGGCAGTGGCCGTTTTTTCGCACACTGCTGTCGAACCTCGACATGGTGCTGGCCAAGAGCGACCTGGGGATTGCGGCGCGCTATCTCGAGCTGGGCGCCGATCGCAAGCGCCAGCGCCGCCTGTTCGACACCATTCAGGCGGAATGGCTGGCCTGCCAGTCGGTCCTGTCGGAGATCACCGGCGAGTCCGAACGCCTGGCATCCAATCCATCGCTTGCCCGCTCGATCGCGCATCGCTTCCCGTATGTCGATCCACTCAACCACCTGCAGGTTGAACTGATGCGCCGATACCGGGCGCGCAATGCCAACGAACCGATCAACGAGCGGGTGCGTCGTGGCATCCACATCTCGATCAATGGTGTGGCCGCAGGTCTCAGAAACACTGGCTGAGTCCGAGCACGCGGCCCGATCGCATGGAGTGAACTCATGGTGATGAGACAGGACCCGACCCATCAGGGGCAATTCGAAGACACCGGTGGGCCGCTCACCGCTGCCGATCTGAACATCCGCACGCTCGGAAAGTGCCTGCTGCCCTCCCCGGTTGCCCGTCATCTGGGCGAGCGTGGGGTTCAGTTCGTGGGCGCGGCCGACAAGGTTCTGCTCGACGACTCGCTGATGCGCCTGAAGGCTGCGCTGAATGATCCCGACTCGATTCCGGCGTTTGAGCTGGCCGGACCGCGCAATCAGATCTTTTTCGACCCGCGTACGGTGCGCTGTGCCATCGTGACCTGCGGCGGCCTGGCCCCGGGCCTGAACAATGTGGTGCGCGGCATCGTCCTGGAGTTGTGGGCGGCCTATGGCGTGCGCCACATCTACGGCATCCGCTATGGCTATGAGGGCCTGATCGCCCGCCACGGCCATGTGCCGATGACCATGACGCCGGAGTCGGTGGCGCATATCCACCATGAAGGTGGCACAGTGCTCGGCACCTCGCGCGGTGCGCACGACCCGGCCGAGATGGTCGACCACCTCGAGGCCAATGGCATCGGCGTGCTGTTCGTGATCGGCGGCGATGGCAGCATGAATGGTGCGATGGCCTTGAGCCGTGAAATCGAGCAGCGCGGGGCGCGCATTTCAGTCATCGGCATTCCGAAGACCATCGACAATGACATTCCCTTCATCGATCGCAGCTTCGGTTTCGTGACCGCCTACTCAGCGGCGGTCGATGTGATTCGCAGCGCACGTGTCGAGGCGCTGGCTGCGCGCAATGGCATCGGGCTGGTCAAGCTCATGGGGCGCCACTCGGGCTTTCTGGCCTGTCAGGCCGCGCTGGCCTCGACCGAGGCCGATCTGGTGCTGATCCCCGAAGTGCCGATTGCATTGGAAGGCGACACCGGGGTGTTCGCCTGCATCGAGCGGGTGCTCGAGCGTCGCGGCCATGCGGTCATCGTGACTGCGGAAGGCACGGCTCAGGATCTGATTGATGAGCCACTGACCGGTGAGAAGAACGACAAGAGCGGCAACGCGCGTCTGAAAGACATCGGGGTGTTTCTGCGCGACCGGATTGACGCGCATTTCAAGTCGCGGGGACGCGAAACCACGATCAAGTACATTGATCCGAGCTATGCGATCCGAAGCGTCCCGGCCTGCCCTTCGGACAGCGTTTTTTGCTGGAACATGGCGCGCAATGCGGTGCATGCCGCCATGGCCGGAAACACCGCCATGCTGATCGGTCGGTGGCACGGACGCTTTGTGCATGTGCCGATGACCCTGACGACCCGCAGAAGCCTGAGGGTCGACCCCGAGGGCGACCTGTGGATGTCCGTCATCGAGGCCACTGGCCAGCCCAGAACGCTGACCTGAGCTTACTGCAGGATTCCGGACCGCACCTCGTTGCGGGTCAGCAGGCGCACTGGCACCGCATTGACTCGCCAGATCTCCCGGGCATATTCGGCGATCGTCCGATCCGACGAAAACGGGCCCGACCGCGCGACATTGAGAATCGACATCCGGGTCCAGTGCGCCGGGTCTCGAAAGGCGGCATCCACCCGGCGATGACACTCGATGTAATCGTCGAAGTCTTCCAGCAGCATGTAGGGGTCATGGTGGATCAGGCCATTGACCAGCGGCCTGAACAGCTCCGAATCGCCCTGGCTGAAATGGCCTTCGGCGATCATGTCGAGCACGCCCTTGAGCCGCTGATTGATGTGATAGTGCGCAAGCGGCTGATAGCCCTGTGCACGGATCAGGTCGATCTGCTCGACGGTGCGACCAAACAGAAAGAAATTCTCGGCGCCCACCGCATTGCGGATTTCGATGTTGGCGCCATCCAGGGTGCCGACCGTGAGCGCGCCGTTCATGGTGAATTTCATGTTGCCGGTGCCCGAGGCCTCCTTGCCTGCGGTTGATATCTGCTCGGAGACATCGGCAGCCGGATATACCCGGTGGCCACTGCTGACATTGAAGTTGGGCAGAAAGACCACCCGAATCAGCCCCCTCACCAGCGGGTCGTTGTTGACAACCGCCGCCACCGAATTGATCAGCTTGATGATGAGCTTGGCCATCCAGTATCCGGGTGCAGCCTTGCCACCAAAAATGAAGGTGCGCGGCGCGACGTCCAGCCCGGGCTCCTCGAGGATGCGCCGGTACAGGTCGATCACATGCAGCACGCTCAAGTGCTGGCGCTTGTACTCATGAATGCGCTTGACCTGAATGTCGAACAGGGAGTTCGGATCGGCTGCGACGCCGGTTCGCCGACGCAGCAATGCGCTGAGTACCCGCTTGTTTTCGAGCTTGATCTCGCGCCAGGCTTTGTGGAACCCGGCGTCCTGCGCGAGCGGCTCGAGCCCGCGCAGCATGTCCAGGTCGCGCAGCCAGCCGTCGCCGATCGCCTCGGTGATCAGCGACGCCAGGCTTGGATTGCTCAGCGCCACGAAGCGCCTGGGTGTAACGCCGTTGGTCTTGTTGCTGAACTTCTGCGGCCACAGTGCGTGAAAGTCACGCAGCACGTCTTTTTTCAGCAGCTCCGAGTGCAGTTGCGCCACGCCATTGATCGCATGGCAGCCCACACAGGCCAGATTGGCCATGCGCACATGGCGCTCGCCGTATTCATCGATCAGGGACAGGCGGGCAATGAGGGCTGGATCGTTTGGAAAACGCCGCTGCACCTCCTCCAGAAAGATTGCATTGATCTCGTAAATGATCTCGAGGTGGCGCGGCAGGATGCGTCCCAGCAGGTCCAGTGGCCAGCGCTCCAGCGCTTCAGGCAACAAGGTGTGATTGGTGTAAGCCAGCGATTTGCGCGTGATCTCCCAGGCGTCCTTCCACTCCATGTCCTGCTCATCGACCAGCAGTCGCATGAGCTCAGCCACCGCAATTGCCGGATGGGTGTCATTGAGTTGAATGGCAAATTTCTCGTGAAAGCGCGACAGCGGCAGCTTCTGAGTGCGCATGATGCGCAGCATGTCCTGCAGCGAGCACGCCACGAAGAAGTATTGCTGCTCCAGGCGCAGCTCCTTGCCCTGAATCTGCTCGTCGTTCGGATACAGCACCTTGGTGATGTTCTCGGAGACGATCTTCCGGTTGACTGCGCCGTAGTAGTCGCCCCGATTGAACTGCTCGAAATCGAATGACTCGGGCGCTTCGGCCCGCCATAGCCTCAGGGTGTTGGCGGTGTGGGTGCGGTAGCCCAGGATGGGTGTGTCATAGGGAATGCCGTTGACGAGGCGGGCCGGCACCCAGCGCACGCGCTCCTTACCGTCGGCATTCCGATAGCGCTCGGTGCTTCCGCCCAACCTGACCTGGACTGTCCATTCAGGACGCACGATCTCCCACGGATTGCCATGGCGCAGCCATTTGTCGGTCTTTTCGACCTGCCAGCCATCGGCAATTTCCTGATAGAAAATACCGAATTCGTAACGGATGCCATAGCCCAGCGCAGGCAGCTCAAGGGTGGCCATGGAGTCCAGGAAACAGGCTGCCAATCGGCCCAGGCCGCCATTGCCCAGACCAGGCTCCTCTTCGATGTAGAGCAGTTCGTCGAAGTCCAGGCCCAGTTCGGTGACCGCCTGGCGCACCTGCGAAAAGATGCCCAGATTGATCAGGTTGTTGCCCAGGTGCGGGCCCATCAGGAACTCGGCCGAAAGATATGCAATGGTGCGTGCACCTTGCTGGGTGTAGGCCGCTGCGGTGCTGATCCAGCGCTGAAGCAGGCGGTCACGCACCAGATAGGCGAGTGCCAGGTGGTAATCGGTGCGTGTGGCCAGTGCCGGGAACTTGCCCTGCACGTAAAAGAGCGAGTCCAGAAAGGCCTTCTTGATCTCGTCTTTACTCAGCCCGGTGCGAGGATCCTCGCGTTCTGCTTCCATCAGAGGCTGGCCGGCGTGCAGTGGGGAGGTATTCATCTTCGATGCCCTGTTCCGGTGAGGGTGCAGAAGTTTAGCCAGAAACATGCCAATCCCGGCCCGACGGCCTCATCATGTCGACCTTTCCTGTCATCAAGCCAAACATCGCATGTCTGAACCCATCCTCACCACCTTCACTGATCTCGGCCTGAGCCCGCCCCTGCTGCAGGCGCTCGGTGAGGTCGGCTATGAATCCCCCTCGCCCATCCAGGCAGCCACCATCCCCTTGTTGCTGGCCAATCGCGACGTGCTGGGCCAGGCGCAGACCGGAACCGGCAAGACCGCGGCCTTTGCACTGCCGGTGCTGTCGCGTCTGATCATGAAAAAGATGTCGCCGCAGGCGCTGGTGCTGGTGCCGACCCGCGAACTCGCATTACAGGTGGCCGAGGCATTTCAGCGTTATGCAACCCATCTGCAGGGCTTTCATGTACTGCCGATCTACGGCGGCCAGAGCTATGGACCGCAGCTGGCCGCGTTGAAGCGAGGCGTGCACGTGGTGGTGGGTACACCGGGCCGGGTGATCGATCATCTTGAAAAAGGGTCGCTCGACCTGTCTGCCCTGCGCACACTCGTGCTCGATGAGGCCGATGAAATGCTGCGCATGGGCTTTGCTGAGGATGTCGAGCGCATCCTGCAGGACACGCCCAAAGGCCGCCAGACCGCGCTCTTCTCGGCCACGATGCCGGTGGCGATCAAGCGGATTGCGCAGACGCATCTGCGTGAGCCTGCCGAAGTGACCGTGGCCGCAAAGACCGGGACCGCCGACAATATTCGTCAGCGCTACTGGCTGGTGAGCGGTATGCACAAGCTCGATGCGCTCACCCGCATCCTTGAGGCCGAGGCCTTCGATGCAATGATCGTCTTTGCCCGCACCAAGCTCGGCACGGAAGAGCTGGCCGGCAAACTGCAGGCGCGAGGCTTCGCAGCGGTGGCCATCAACGGCGATCTGCAGCAGCAGCAACGCGAGCGGATCATCGGGCAGATCAAGGACGGCACCGTCGACATTCTGGTGGCAACCGATGTGGCTGCGCGGGGCCTGGATGTGGAGCGCATCAGCCATGTGATCAATTTCGATGTGCCCACCGATCCCGAGAGCTACACGCACCGGATCGGGCGCACCGGTCGTGCCGGACGCAGTGGCGAGGCCATCCTGTTCATCACGCCGCGTGAACGCGGGCTGCTGCGGGCCATCGAGCGCTCGACTCGGCAGCCGATTGCCCTGATGGAGTTGCCCACGGTCCAGGCGGTCAACAATGTCCGGATTGCGCGCTTCAAGGCCGAGATCACCGCGATGCTGGCCGAGGGTGAGTTGGAGCGTTACACCCGGATCATCGAAGAGTACGAGCGCGAGCACAATGTGCCGGCGATCGAGGTGGCCGCGGCCCTGGCGAAGATGTCGCGCGGCGGCGCGCCCTTGCTGATCGACCGGCCCAAGCGCGAAAAGCGCCCGACCGAGGCATCGCAGGACGCAGTCGATGAGGACGGCGCGCAGGTGGCACCGACGCCCAGCGCTGCTGCGCAGCCCTCCCCTCATGCTGGCGCGCCTGCCCGGGAAGCCGTTTCTGCGCCGCCTGCCAAGCGCACGGCAGCGTTTCGTCCAGGCGAATCGGGCAGCCGTCCGTACCGGGTGGAGGTCGGCTATGCCAGCGGCATCAAGGCCGGCAATCTGGTTGGGGCGATCGCCAATGAAGCGCAGATCGATGCAAAGCACATCGGCCGCATCGAGATTCTCGAGACCTGCAGCTACATCGAACTTCCCGCCGACCTGCCTCGCAAGCGCCTGAAGCACCTTCAGACGGTTCGGGTCGGCGGCCAGACGCTGCGCATCGCGGAAGTCGATGCCATGCCCGCACCGGCCAGAAAACCCCGCAGCAAGCCGACGAGCCGGGGTTGAATCCGCCCAGCGTGATCATCGTCGGCGCCGGCCCTGCGGGCCTGATGGCGGCCGAGCGGTTGCTGGCTGCCGGGTTTGAAGTGGATGTGTTCGATGCGATGCCTTCTGCGGGCCGCAAGTTTCTGCTGGCAGGAAAAGGCGGGCTGAATATCACCCACAGTGAACCGATCAGTGCGTTTCGAACGCGTTATGGCGATCGGCAAGCATCGGTCGATCACTGGCTCGATGCGCTTGATCCGCAGGCCTTGCGTGATTGGGTGCATGGACTGGGCATCGAGACCTTCATCGGAAGTTCAGGTCGGGTGTTTCCGGCGCAGATGAAAGCCGCGCCTTTGTTGCGAGCCTGGCTGCATCGACTGCGGCATCAGGGATTGAAGCTGCACATGCGGCATCGCTGGCTAGGGTGGCCCGATGCCGAAGAGCCGACACGGTTGCAATTCGAGGCGCCTTGCGGTGAGCGGGTCGTTTCAGCCGATGCGGTGATTCTGGCGCTGGGCGGCGCCAGCTGGCCGCAACTGGGCAGCAACGGTGCCTGGGTGCCTCATCTCATGGAACGGGGGGTGGAGGTTTCGCCGCTGCGTCCGGCCAATTGCGGATTCGATGTCAGCACGGAACTGACCCCGGGGGGCTGGAGCGATTTTTTTTCGCAACGATTCGCGGGCACCGCATTCAAGACCATCAGATTGAGTTTTAACGATGGCGTTGGGCCGGCGTTCGAGCGAATCGGCGAGTTCAGCATCACCAGCACCGGTATAGAGGGCAGCCTGATCTATGCCGCGTCTTCACGTATCCGCGAAGCGATTGCAAAAAGCGGCCCTGCCACTGTGCACCTCGATCTCCTGCCCGGGCGCAGTGTCGAACAGCTGCTTGGCATGCTGGCTCGCCAGGGCGAGTCGAAGTCTGTTTCCAACCAGCTGCGATCAATCGGCATCGATGGCGTTCGTGCGGGCCTGTTGCGTGAGCGCTGGAGCGCAAGCGAACTGCAGGCAAAAGTGAGCAAAGACCCTCAGTCGCTGGCCTGCGAGCTGAAAGCCTGGCCGCTGCGACTGACCGCGCCACGCCCGATCACTGAGGCAATCAGCACCGCGGGCGGTGTGCGCTTTGAAGCACTGACCGACACCGCGATGCTCAACGCCTTGCCCGGTGTGTACTGCGCAGGCGAAATGATCGACTGGGAAGCGCCCACCGGCGGCTATCTGCTCAATGCCTGCCTGGCCAGCGGCGCCTTCACGGCGGACGGGGTGATCAGCACGTTCAGGGCGTCAGAGCCTTTGAGCCCTGCGGTAGCATCGCCAGCCTGAGGCAAGCCGGTTTGATGAGGAGCACACCATGGATGCATTGCAGGGCCTGAAGGTCCTCGAGCTCGGGCAACTGATTGCGGGCCCCTTTGCAGGCAAGACGCTGGCGGATTTCGGTGCCGACGTCATCAAGATCGAGCCGGTCGAGGGCGGCGACCCGCTGCGCACCTGGCGACTGCTGCGTGAAGGCACCTCGGTCTGGTGGGAGGTTCAGTCTCGCAACAAGCGGTCTGTTGCGCTCGATCTGCGCCAGGAGCATGGACAAAAAGCGGTGCTGGAACTGGCGAAGCATGCCGATGTGCTGATCGAAAATTTCAAGCCTGGCACGATGGAAGACTGGGGCCTGGGCTGGGAGGTGCTGCATGCGCTGAACCCTAAGCTGATCATGCTGCGGATCTCCGGATTCGGTCAGACCGGTCCCTACAGCACCAAGCCCGGATTCGGTGTGCTCGGCGAGGCGATGGGCGGGCTGCGGCATTTGAGTGCCGAACCGGGCCGTGTGCCGGTTCGGGTCGGGGTTTCGATTGGCGACACGCTGGCGGCACTGCATGGGGTGATCGGCCTGCTGATGGCCTTGCGCCACCGCGAGGTCAATGGCGGCCAGGGCCAGATGATCGATGTGGCGCTCTATGAAAGCGTCTTCAACGTCATGGAGAGCCTGCTGCCCGAGTACGACGCATTTGGCACGGTCCGAGGTGCAGCAGGCAGTGCGCTGCCGGGTATCGCGCCCAGCAATGCCTACCGCTGCGCGGCAGGTGCCTATGTACTGGTTGCCGGCAATGGCGATAGCATTTTTCGCAGGCTCATGCAGGCGATCGGGCGCAACGATCTGGCCACCGATCCGGGCCTTGCCCGCAACGATGGGCGAGTCGCGCGGGTCGGTGAGATTGATGCAGCCATCGAAGCCTGGACCTCCACTCGGCCGATCGATGAGGTCATCGCAGCTCTTGAAGCGGCGAATGTGCCGGTTGGGCGCATCTACACCGTGGCCGATATCGCGACCGATCCTCAATACCTGGCGCGCGAGATGATCGTACAGACAGCCGATGCTGATGGCCGCCCGCTGAAAGTGCCGGGCATCGTGCCCAAGCTCTCATCCACACCCGGGCGCCTGCGCACGCCCGCCCCTCGCCTGGGCGAACACTCGGAGCGCGTTCTGGGTTCGGCCGGCTGGCCGGGTCGTGATGACAACGCGCAATGATCCCGCCTGACTCCGGCGTCTAAGTTCAGATGTCCGTGATGATCGCGACCTCGACATAGCGATCTGTCGGCAGCATGAGCGAGTCGGCCATCGGCTGATCCAGGCGGTGCATCAGCATGAAGGGCCAGCGAATGAAAAACGGCATTGCGTGCCTGCGCCCGGATCTGAGCAACTCGCGGCTTGAGAACCAGGCGATCTGATCACGGTCTGTCCACCATCCGGCTTGCAGTCCATGCTCGATCAGCGGCTCGACCGAAAAGCGTTCAGCAAAACCGGCCTTCAGCATCACCGAATGGATGCCGGGCTCATGACATTCAACACTCAGACGCTCGGATGCGGGCACCATCGGGGTGTCTGCGGCACACAAGGTCACCACGACCGCCGGCGAAGCCAGTGTCGAACTCAGCTGGACCTCGCGCAGCAGCATGTGCGGTGCAATCGATTGATCTGATGGAAATGGAAGGTGCTGAAAGTAGACCCCAGCGCGAGGCCATCTGCTCAGATCGGTGCGTTCAAGCAGGCTTTCTGCGAACAGCGCAACCGGCATGTCCAGGCGCTCTGCCCGATCCATCAAGCGTCGATTCCCAATCAGCCAACTGGCGAGCAACCAGACCACCAGACCGGCGACCAATGCGATGAGATAGTGCCCATCCTGCAATTTTCCAACGGTTGCCATCAGGAAGATCAGGTCGAGCGGCAGTGCAAACAGCGAAAAGATCAGGACTTTCCAGGCAGACCAGCGCCAGACCTTGGTCACGACGAATGTGAAGGTCAGCGTGGTCAGCAGCATGGTTCCAGCTACGGCAAACCCATACATGCCGGCCAATGCTGAAGAAGATTCAAAGAACACGGCGAGCGCCATGCAGCCAACGGCCAGCACGGTGTTGACCAGCGGCACGTAAATCTGGCCTCGCTCCGAGCCTGATGTCTGGACAATCCTGAGGCGAGGCAGGTATCCAAGCTGAATGGCCTGACGGGTCAGTGAAAAGAGTCCGGAAATCACCGCCTGACTCGCAATGACGCTGGCGGCAGCCGCCAGCACGACCATTGGCACTTCCCAGCCTTTGGGGACGATCGAAAAGAACGGCGACACCTCAGCCGGCCCGAAGGATTGCGTGTGCAGCAGCCACGCCCCCTGCCCCAGATAGCTCAGCAGCAGTGCGTTCAGTGCCACGAAATACCACGACAGGACGATCGGCCGCCGCCCGAAATGACCCATGTCGGCATAGATGGCTTCTGCGCCGGTCACCGCCAGCAACACCGAACCCATCAGCGTCAAAATTTGAGTCGCGTTGAGCAGGCCAATCAGTCGCAGCGCGTGGATGGGGTTGAGCGCTGTCAGGATCTCGGGTGCCTGCATGACCTGCACCAGGCCAAGACCTGCCAGGGTCAGAAACCAGACCAGCATGATCGGACCGAACAGTCGACCGAGAAACGCGGTTCCAAAACGCTGGGCTAAGAACAGCGCCAGCATGATCACAAGTGTGCCCGGAATGACCCATTCCTTCGCACCGGGCGAGACCGATTCGAGTCCTTCAAGTGCTGCCATGATCGACAAGGGCGGCGTGATCAGGCTGTCTGCGAAGAGCAGACCCACAGAAGCCAAGGCAATGACGGTCAGCCCGAGCTGAAACCGCGGCCCGGTGGTCGCGCGCCTGCGCAGCAAGGCCACGATTGCGAAGATGCCGCCTTCACCCTCATTGTCTGCGGCGGTGACGAACAGCAGGTATTTGATGCTGACGATGAGGAACAGGGTCCAGATGATCAGCGAAATGATGCCCAGCACCGCAACCTGATCCGCGGGCAGCCCTGGCGTGTGCAGCGATTCAGCGATGGCATACATCGGGCTGGTGCCGATGTCACCGAAGACAACCCCGATCGCACCCAGCGCCAGCGCCATCGTCCGGTTGAGATCGCGATGCTGATGAAGCGTGGGTGTCGAAGCGCCCATCAAGAAACAGGACCCAATGAAAGATGATCGAAGCCCGCACAGGGTAGCAGCCACGCTGGATGTTCGGCGTTCCGCAGGTGCCAAAAAAAACAGCCCCTTTCGGGGCTGTCTGAGTGTGAGTCGACACAAGCCGATCACTGATTGACTCCCGTGCCGGACGGGATCACCGCTCGGCAGGAATCGATCAGAGAACGAAGTCAGTGGCAACCAGGATGGTCGCACCGGTCGTGAAGTTGCCCTGAAGCGCAATCTCAAGCTCGATGGTGGTGGTGGTGGCATTGGTGTTGCCGGTGATCACCGTCAGGTTGTTGACTGCGTCGTAGGTCATTCGGATTTGCGCTGCGCCGGTGAAGGCCTGAGTGCCCCGGAAAGTGAAGGCCTGATCCCCAGCAGTCGCGGTATTCGCATCCAGTCCCGACAGGTTGATCGTGTCCTGACCCTTGACGAAGTCGGTGATGACGTCACGGGTCGCGGTGAGCGATTCACCGACGGTTGCCGTGTAGATGAACACGTCGTTGCCGGCTCCGCCGGTCAGGGTGTCAGCGCCCGAGCCACCGGTGATCGAATCATTGCCAGCGCCACCAACCAGACTGTCGTTGCCGGCTGCGCCCACCAGCGAGTCATTGCCGACCCCGCCGTCGATGGTGTCGTTGCCTGCAGCGCCGGTGACCGTGTTGGCGAGATCGTTGCCGGTCACGGAGATGCCCGCAGCAGCAATGATCGTCAGGTTCTCGATCCCTGCCGCCAGCGAGTAACCGGTCAGTGCGGTGCGCACTGTGTCGGTGCCAGCCGAGTCGATGATCAGATCGCCTGCGGCATCCACGGTGTAGGTGTCATTGCCTGCACCACCGTTCATCGTGTCATTGCCTGCACCACCATCGATGGTGTCGGCACCGGTCGACCCGATGATCGTGTTGTTGCCCGCATTGCCCGTGCCGGTGAAGGCTGCCGTGCCGGTGTAGCTCAGGTTCTCGATCGACGCGTTGGCGGCAATCGAGTACGTGGCCAGCGAGGTCTGCACGGTGTCGGTGCCGGATGCGTCAACGATGGTGTCGCCTGCGTTGTCGACAACATAGATGTCGTTGCCTGCACCGCCATTCATCGCATCTGCGCCCGCTCCGCCATTGATCGAGTCGTCACCCGCGCCAGAGGTGATGGTGTTGTTGCTGGCGTTACCTGTTCCGGTGAAGTTGCTGGCACCGGTGTAGCTCAGGTTCTCGAGGTTGGCGATGTTTGCGATCGAGTAGCTGGTCAGCAGCGTCTGCACCGTGTCGATCTCGTTTGCGGTTGCTGCTTCGACGATGACATCGCCTGCATCGGCCACGACATAGATGTCGTTGCCTGCACCACCAAGCATCGAGTCATTGCCTGCGCCACCGATCAGGCTGTCGTTGCCTGCGCCACCGTTCAGCGTGTCATTGCCGCCGGCGCCATCCAGCGTGTCATTGAGGGCGCCACCGGTGATGACGTTGGCAAGCTCATTGCCAGTTGCTGAGGTCACCGTGCCGGCGAGCGCAATGTTCTCGATTTCGCCGGACAGCACATAACCCGCGACGCTGACCCGAACGGTGTCGCTGCCACCGTTTGCAACTTCAATGATCACGTCGTTCAGATCGGCCAGCACGTAGGTGTCGTCACCGGCACCGCCATCCAGGGTGTCGATTCCAGCGCCGCCATCCAGGGTGTCGTTACCCAGACCACCGACCAGACTGTCTCGGTCGTCGCCTCCAACCAGGCTGTCATTGCCGGCGGCGCCAATCAGAGTGTCGGCACCCGCGCCACCCGTCAGAACGTCGTTGCCCGCTCCGGCGGTAATGACGTTTGCGTCGGCATTTCCGGTGCCAGTAAAGCCCGCGGTCCCGGTGTAGGTCAGGTTCTCCACATTGGCAAACGCAGCGATGGACAAGCTTGTCTGCGTGGTTGTAACCACGTCGAAGCCTTCGCCCGCCAGCTCGACGATCGAGTCGCCCGCACCCAGGATATAGGTGTCGTTGCCGGTGCCGCCCGCCAGGATGTTGGTGCCGCTGCCGTCACTGAGCGTGTCGTTGTCTGCACCACCCAGCAGGGTGTCGTTGCCGGTGCCGCCGTTGAGGGTGTCTGACCCAACACCGCCGTCGATCGAATCATTGCCACCGGCACCCAGTATCGAGTCATTGCCGGCGCCGCCGATGAGGGTGTTGTTGGCGTTGCTACCCGTGAGGACGTCGTTGAATGCGCTTCCCTCCAGATCTTCGATGTTCGACAGGGTGTCATTGCCCGAAGCGCCGCTGGCCTGGTTGGTCGTCAGATTGACGGTCACTGCACCGCTGGCGCCTGCATACGAGGCCTGGTCGGTTCCACCGTTACCGTTGAGGATGTCGTTGCCCAGGCCACCCACAAGCGTGTCGTTGCCCTGACCACCATCCAGGTTGTCGTTCCCCAGGCCACCATCGATCCGGTTGGCAGCGTTGTCGCCGATCAGTGTGTCAGCGAAGGTCGAGCCAATCAGATTGCTGATTCCAACTAGCGTGTCCAGGCCGTCGTTGACGGTGTCTTGCTGACCGACAATGCCCAGGTTGACTGTCACGCCGGTCACGCCTGGCGTGGCTGTTCCAGCCACTGCAGCCAGGCTGCCTGCGGTTGCATAGCTGGCGGTGTTGATGCCCAGCCCGCCGTCGATCCGGTCGTTGCCTGCACCGCCTGCCAAGGTGTCATCCCCTGCATCGCCCGACAAGACGTCATTCCCAGCCAGACCGCTCAGCACGTTGGCATTGGCGTCTCCGGTGAGGGTGTCGTCGAATGCACTGCCGGTGACATTCTCGAAACCGGACAACAAGTCGCGGCCTGCATTGATCGTGTCCTGAACGGTGGTGACCCGCAGGTCGACGGTGACGCCGGTGACGTTGGGCGTGGCGATCGGAACCAGCACACCCGGAATGCTCGCCGTGCTGCTGGCGGTTTCATAGCTGATGGTGTCGTTGCCTGCACCGCCCGCCAGCATGTCGACGCCCACACCTCCCTGCACCGAGCCGAAGAGGTCGTTGAAGAAGTACTGTCCGGTCACCGGGTTCAGATCCCAGCGTCCGGTGCCATCACCGCCCTCGATGGTGTCATTGCCCGCACCACCATCGATGTTCACGGTCGAGGTGCGGAAGATCGGCACGAGTGCCGTACCGAAATTCACCGGCACGCCGAACTTGTCGACCAGCAGATTTTGCTGCAAGCCGACATTTGCGCCACCGCGAATCCAGTCGTTGTAGGCCGAGCCGATCAGGTTCTCGATGCTGACGAACACATCGGCCGGCGGCGGACCGGGAACCGGCAGAACCGGAACGATGACGGGTGCCATGTCAACGCGCACACCGATGCGCCCACCGTTCACATCCGGGCCATTGCCCACCGATGCCGAGTAATCCACGGTATCGGTTTCCATGCCGCCATCCAGGCTGTTGCCAAAGCCGATGTCAGAGGCATCCATGACGATGCGGTCGTCACCGAAGCTGCCGGTAATGACATCGTTGCCCAGGCCGCCGTAAATCACGTCATTTTCTTCGCCGCCGTCGATGACGTCGTCGCCCGCGCCACCGTAGATGGTGTCGGCGCCGCCCCCGGCAATGATCACGTCGGCTTGGCCTGTGCTGTCCATCACCTGAATCTGCACACCGGCAAACACCTGAGTGGTCAGAGCGCCGGAATCGCCGTAGATCAGGTCATCGCCCACGCCGCCATCGATTGCATCTGCACCCAGACCGCCGCGCAGGGTGTCGTTGCCGAAGCCACCGAACAGTGCATCGATGCCTGAGCCGCCATTGAGGTTGTCGTCGCCCTCGTTGCCCCAAAGGAAGTCATCACCCTGCTCATCGGTGATCACATCATTACCTTGCCCGCCATGCAGAAAGTCGTTGCCGCCACCGCCTTCGATGGTGTCGTTGCCGCCATCACCCCAGACAGTGTCATTGCCGCCCAGAGAGTTGATGCGGTCGTCGTTCTCGGTGCCACCGATCAACTCGCTGGCATTGCCCTTGATCGTGGCTGTGTTGTTCGGGCTGTAGACGCCGCGGGCATCCAGATATTCCCCAGGATTGCCGTAGAAGGTGTGGTTCGTGCCATCGAAGACCCAGCCTGCGCTGTTGACCTTATGGCTGACGCCCTCGATATCGGTTTGCAGCGTCGAGGCACGTGCCAGGCTGTTGAGGCTGCCGTACTCGTTCGAGCTGAATGAAGACAGCTCGATGGTCGAATCGGCCACGCTGAAGATGTCGCTGTACAGGTGCTTGACACCGGTATTGCGCATCACGATGTCCGAGAAGAACTGCGTATCGATCGAGGCCAGCAGGTTTGTGCCGGCCAGACGATTGAGGTAATAGAAGCGGTCCGCGTTTTGCAGGTGGACCATCTGGTTGGCAAAGATGAAATCGAAGGTCGCGCCCAGCATGCCGCCCGGCACTTTGGTCTCGGCCAGACCGCCCAGCCAGAAATCGATGGTGTCGAGGCCGACCTTGCCGTTCATGAAGTTTGCGTTGTCGATTGCCGAAATCGCTGCGGCGCGCAGGGCTGTGGCATAGGCTGCCGGATCGGAGGACTGCAGGGCATCCCAGGCGGCCAGGTCCTGCACTTGCACGCCGGCGGTCGTGGCGTCTGCGTCGCCAAAGCGCGGGAGAATCTCATCGCGGGCATAGGCCATGATGAAGTTCTCAAGCGACTCCGGATGCACCAGGTGCGCACCAAAATCATCCCAGCTCGCATAGGGCTTGAGCGAAGCCAGGCCAGTCTGCTGATACAGATCGGCGCGAACCTGATTGAGGCTGCCAATCCCGGTGTCGCGGCCGCGAACGATGTTCAGGGTGGCCAGGTCGAGCGGCAGGCCCAGCAGGTTATTGCGCAGTGAGTCGGTGACCCATTCGTCGATCAGGTTGCCGACCTGATTCGACATGCCGATGGCAACTTCACCCGAAGTGGTGTCGGTGTAGGCCAGGGGGTTGAGGAAGGCCTCAATCAGGCCCATGGATTTGTCGGTGCTGTTGGCAATCCCTGTGACCGGATCAAAGCCTTGCATGTCGACGGTGTCGGTCAGCATCGAGTGGCCGAAGCGATAGACCGCATGGGCAAATTCAGCGCTGATCGAGGGATCGATGGTCACGTCATAGGCGGCAAAGGCATTGATGTTCGGGCTGAGTTTGCGTGTGAACTCGGCAAACACCAGATGCTGATACTGCATCTCGGTGGTCAGCTTGGCTGCCTGGAAAAAGTCTTCGCCGGTCCAGCTGGCTGCGTCGGCACGGGCGGTGTATGTCACGCCGTCGCTGTCGGTGCCGCCCAGCACCAGCGCCTTGATGTCGCCGAGCACGCGGTTGTGCTCCGAGTGGAAGACATCATGAATAGAGGTGAGGCCGATGTTCTCGTTGGCACGGCCGTCGCCTGCCACGAAGTGAGCATTGAGCAGAGTCGGATCGGTGAGGTCGCCGGTGACCAGATTCATCGTGCTCATCACGCCGTGAGCCATGTCGTCCAGGAAGGCATGGCCGATGCCCTGCAGTAGCAGGTTGCCTTTGACCGCGTCCAGATCGGCGCCGGTGAGCACGGTGGTGGTGCCATCGAGTTCCAGACGCAGTGCGATTGTGTTGGCCGAGATCAGGCTGTCCTTGACGTAGTAGACCTGCCCGCTGACATGGTCGCGCGAGACAAGCCACAGGCCTTCGCTGCCCGGGGTGCTGTCGATGAACGGCGATCCCGTGGCCGTCAGGCGCACCTCGGGAACGTCGTACACATCCTTGTCGTGCAGGATCACGCCCGCCTTCAGGGCGTTGGCCTTGATGTCGGCCCATGTCGACATCTCGCCATTGGCGGCACTGGCCAGCCCGCCGGTGATGGTGACCGTGCCACCGACTTTGGCGTATTCGCGAACGAAGGCGGTGTGGCTGGGGGCCGAGCCATAGGACTGGCTCAGGTCGATATAAGACGAAGTCGTGTTGAGGCTTTGATTGGCGCGATAGTCGAGCACCAGACGGCCTGCGCCATCGATTGAGGCGCTCACGCCGGTGTGCACGGTCACGGCGTTGATCGCGGTCACGGCGTCGGTTGCGGTCGCACCGCGTGCAACGTCGATGGCCTGATTGTTCAGAATGATCACGCCGCCATTGGCCAAATCGCCGACCGGTGCGCTGCCGGTGATACGACCGACTGCAAAGCCGGCATCGCCCGCGGTGTAGCGGTCTTCGACCAGGCCCAGTGCAGAGATCAGGGAGTCAGTGCTGGAGCGCGCAATGTCGACATGGACGGTATTGGTGCGCGAAGCCAGGATGAAGTTGTTGAAGCCGCCATGACCGTCTGCACTGCGCGGGTCGTTATAGAGCGGATCGCCCGGCAGGATCTGAACCATGACCATGCCGTCCTTGCCCTTCTGGACGAAATCCAGACCGTGGTCGAAGAACTGGCCAAACAAGGTCATGAAGCCGCTGTAAGGCAGCGGATTGTCCGGACCGGTCAGGGGTGAGAGGCGGCCATTCGGCGTGCTCGACGGGTCATCCAGAACAGCCAGCTTTTGCTGGCCTGGCGTGGTGTAACCGATGGCCGAGAGTGATTCGCTGCTTTGGCTCGAGACCAGATTGCTGATGATGCGCGGCGCGTTGTCGATCAGGTTGATATCGCGGATCGCATACGAGACCGGTGTCATGTCGAACACCGGGCCGCGCTGACCCATGGTGAAACTGCCTTGCGCATCGCGCCAGGCCGGGGTGCTCACCCGGGGAAACAGGGTGTCGGCGCTGCCCCATGAGGGGTTGAGGAGGTTGTTTCCAGCCCCTTGCACGTCGCGGATGCCGCGCGGATCGAGGATGGTGCCGTTCAGGGTGCTGCGCGGGTCATTGCCCGGCAGGTCCAGCTGTTGACGAATGAAATCGATATCGGTTTGATCAAGCAGGTTCACGGGTGCCACCATCAGTCGGGGTTATGGTGGATTCATGCTATCGACCGCTCGTCGGCAAAATGTGATCGATTACCGGGTTTTACTTGCCGGACACCCTTGTTCACCGGGTGTTAACTGTAGTGAAAGGCGACCGATCATTACTTGAAAGGCAATAGACAGGTTCGTCCATTTTCACGCTTGCTGCTCAAAGGTTTAACTCAAGGCGTGCTCATAAAAAACAGCCCCTTTCGGGGCTGTCTAAGTGTTAGTCGACACAAGCCAATCACTGATTGAATCCCCTGCCGGGCGGGATCACCGCCCGGCAGGAATCGATCAGAGAATGAAGTCTGCAGCCGTCAGGGTGTTTACACCGGCCGTGAAGTTGCCCAGAAGCGCAATTTCAAGCTCGATGGTGGCCGTGTTGGCGTCGGTATTGGCGGTGATCAGCGTTCTGTTGTTGACTGCATCGAAGCTCATTCGGAGCTGAGCGGCCCCATTGAACGCCAGGGCGCCCCGGAAGGTGAAGGCCTGATCCCCGATCGTTGCCGTGTTTGCATCCAGACCCGACAGGTCGATCCGGTCCTGCCCTCTGACGAAGTCGGTGATGACATCGCGAGAGGCAGTCGTCGACTCCCCGACTGCTGCCGTGTAGGCGAACAGATCATTGCCTGCACCGCCGGTCAGGGTGTCGGCTCCAGCGCCACCGGTGATCGAGTCAGCACCAGCACCACCGATGAGGCTGTCGTTGCCAGCCGCACCCACCAGCGAGTCATTACCGATACCGCCATCGATGGTGTCGTTGCCTGCCTCTCCCGTGACCGTGTTGGCAAGGTCATTGCCAGTTACCGTGATGCCACCTGCTGCGGCGATGCCAACGGCTGCGATGATCGTCAGGTTCTCGATCCCCGCGGCCAAGCTGTAGCCGGACAGTGAGGTGCGCACGGTGTCGGTGCCAGCCGAGTCGATGATCAGGTCGCCTGCAGCATCCACGATGTAGGTGTCATTGCCTGCGCCACCGACCATCGTGTCATTGCCTGCACCACCATCGATGGTGTCGGCGCCTGTCGACCCCATGATCATGTTGCTGCCTGCGTTGCCGGTACCGGTGAAGGCAGCCGTGCCGGTGTAGGTCAGGTTCTCGATCGACGCGTTGGCGGCAATCGAGTACGTGGCCAGCGAGGTCTGCACGGTGTCGGCGCCGGCGGTATCAGAGACCGTGTCGCCGACCGCATCGACGACAAATGTGTCGTCGCCCGCACCACCTGCCATCACGTCGCTGCCAGCACCGCCGTCAATCGAATCATTGCCGTCGCCGCCGCTGAGCGAGTCGTTGCCTGTCCCACCGATGAGCGTGTCGTCACCCGCTGCGCCATCGATGGTGTCGTTGCCGACACCGCCAGTGACCGTGTTGGCCGCTGCATTGCCGGTGACAGCAATGCCAAGCGCTGCGGTGATCGCCAGGTTCTCGATCCCGACTCCAGCGGTGAAACCGGTCGCCGAAATTCGTGCAGTGTCGATGCCGCCCGTATCGGAGATGATGTCGCCCGCCGCATCGACAACATAAATGTCGTCGCCTGCTCCACCGGCCATGGTGTCGTTGCCAGCGCCGCCGTCAATCGAGTCATTGCCGTCGCCGCCGTCAATCGAATCATTGCCTGTGCCACCGATGAGCGTGTCGTTACCGGCACCGCCACTCATGGTGTCCGATCCCGTGCCGCCGGTGATGCTGTTGTCCAGACCGTTGCCGGTTAAGGTCGAGGCCACACTGCCGGTGAAGCTCAGATTCTCAATTGAGGTGAGCGCTGCCAGGTTGAACGAGCTCAGCGAGGTGCGGATCGTGTCCGTGCCCGCTGAGTCGGTGACGGTATCGCCGACATTGTCGACCGTGTAGGTGTCGTTGCCTGCCCCACCATTCATCGAGTCTGCACCAGCTCCGCCATCCAGGGTGTCGTTACCGGCCCCCGAGATGATGGTGTTGTTGCTGGCATTGCCCGTACCGGTGAAGGCGGCTGTGCCGGTATAG
>Ga0209598_10001168_pt1 | contig 21529 bp, 18 predicted proteins | sample M_140807_EF_Meta_FD_187317 | JGI IMG/M metagenome (GOLD analysis project Ga0209598, IMG submission 187317) | Freshwater microbial communities from Lake Montjoie, Canada to study carbon cycling - M_140807_EF_MetaG (SPAdes) (version 2) | ecosystem: Environmental > Aquatic > Freshwater > Lake...
TTTATTCAGGAAATACAGAAGTAGAATCTGATCAAATTTCTCGTCAAAATTATTATGCATTTGAATGGGGCAATACTCTTTTTGTAACACTAGATGTGTTTAGATACTCAAATATTTCAGCCTCAGATGAGGAAATGCGTGAGCAGCAAAAAGGAGGCAAAGGGGGTGAAAAGGGTGATGAAAAAGGGGGTGGAAAAAATCAAGAGGGCAAGAAAAATAAACAAGGTGGTCAACAAAATAAAAAGGGTGGTGGACAGCAAGCAAAAAAAGATCAGTGGGCATTTACGCTTGGTGATGAACAGTATAATTGGTTAAAGAAAACTTTATCAGAAAGTAAAGCTACTTTCAAATTTGTATTAGGTCATCATGTGATGGGTTCTTGTAGAGGTGCAGTAGAATGGGCTACCTTATTTGAGTGGGGAGGCAAAACCAGAAATGGAGAAGCCCAATTTAAACGCTTTAGGCCTACTTGGGAAATGCCTATACATGATTTATTTGTAAAGTATGGAGTTACTGCTTTTGTCCAGGGGCATGATCACTTATTTGCAAGACAAAACTTAGACGGCGTTACTTACATTACCTGTCCTATGAGTGGAGATCCGGGTTACAATACCTATAATTCAGATGCATATCAGAGTGGCGACAAGCTAAGCAATACAGGGCACTTAAAATTTTCTGTTCAGCCAAAAAAAGTTACCATGGATTATATAAAAGCAGTATTGCCTAAAGATGAAATCAATCAAGGTGTAAATGGTCGAACTGTTTATTCATATGAATTTAATACTTTAAAAAATGCGTAGTATTTTAGTTTTATTAATTGTCAGTGCCCATTTTATTGGTTTTGCGCAAAAGCAAAAAGAAACGGGTATTTTCAAAACAGATATACCTGCTCAGGAATACAATATTATAATTGGTCGTCCAACAGATACTTCTGTAGACATAAGTGTTTATTCTTATCAGAATATGGCTGTCCAAATAGCTTATGGCTACGAAGCTGGGAATTTAAAATATTTGACACCTAAAATGAATATTACCAGCCAACAAATGCAGGTTATTAATTTGGAAAATTTAGAGGGAGGAAAGCGTTATTATTATCAATTGTATTATGTAAGGGAAGGTCAAACGCAATTGCAAAAAAGCAAACTGAGTTTTTTTCAAACCCAACGTAAAGTAAACCAAGCTTTTTCTTTTTCGATTCAAGCAGACTCTCATTTAGACGAAAATACCGACCCGGCTACCTATTTGCAAACAGTTAAAAATATGGCTACCGATTCTGTAGACTTTTTAGTTGATTTAGGCGACACTTGGATGACAGATAAATATAGTGAAGATTACAAATTATCTGCAAAGCAGTATGAGGCCCAACGATATTATTTTTCCGAAGTTGCTAATCAAGCCGCATTGTTTAATGTGCTTGGTAACCATGATGGAGAGTCAAAGGCAAAGGGTAAAAAAGGAGATGGATCAAATATGCAAGTATGGAGTAATCAAATGAGGAGTAGCCTATATATTAATCCAATCAAAAATCAGTTTTACTCCGGAAATTCTTCAAGTTATTATGCATGGCAATGGGGAAATGCTTTGTTTATTGTGTTGGATCCTTTTACTTATTCAGCAAATGGACGTGATCCTTGGCAGCGTTCATTAGGAAAAGAGCAGTATGACTGGCTTAAATATACACTTGGTTCGAGTAAAGCAAAATTTAAGTTTGTATTTATGCATAACCTTGTTGGAGGGGTAGATAAAAAAGGAATTGCCAGGGGTGGCGTAGAAGCTGTGCCTTTTTGGGAGTGGGGCGGACTAGATAGCACGGGTGTAAATACTTTTAGTCAAAATCGGGTAGGATGGGAAATGCCTATTCATTCCTTGTTTCAAAAATACAAGGTGAATGTTGTTTTTCATGGCCATGATCATTTTTTTGCTAAGCAGGACAAAGATGGGATTGTCTATCAGTTATTACCCCAGCCAGGCGCAATGCATTATGGTATCAATAAATCCGTTAAAGAGTATGGCTATGAGCAAGGTGTTATATTAAATAGCCCAGGATATTTAAAAGTGATAGTGGACAAGGACCTTGTAAGAGTTGAGTATATTCAAACAAGTATTAACAATAATAGAGATAACAAGAAGATATTATACAGCTATCAATTGGAGTAACCCCAAAGTATACTGCTTCTTTAATTTAATCGGCTTTTAATATGTTAGACTGGTTATTAACTTTAATCAAAAAGCCCCGCATTGCGGGGCTTTTTTTATTAGAACAAAGTTTGAATTATAAAGTTTTTAAAACGTCGTTCATACTTCTAACAGCATCGGCGCTTTTGTTAAACGCCGCTTGCTCGTCTGCAGAAAGATCCATCTCAACAATTTTTTCCCAGCCATTCTTGCCAATTACAACAGGAACGCCTAAGCAAATATCTGATTGACCATATTCGCCGTTTAAGCTAACGCAACAAGTAAATAATTTTTTCTCATCACGTACAATGCTTTCAACTAACGCAGCCCCAGCAGCACCTGGTGCATACCATGCCGATGTGCCTAATAATTTAGTTAAAGTAGCACCACCCACCATGGTGTCTGCTATGATTTTTTCTTGCTGCTCTTCAGATAAAAATTTAGTTACCGGAATGCTATTCCATGTAGCATGCTTAATTAAAGGAATCATAGTTGTATCGCCATGACCACCCACTACAAGTGCATTTAAATCGGCGGGGCTACAATCAAGTGTCGTACTTAATTGATATTTAAAACGAGCGCTATCAAGTGTACCACCCATTCCAATAATTCTATTTTTAGGTAAGCCCGTAGATTGAAGTGCTAAATATGTCATAGTATCCATTGGATTACTAATCACAATAATGATAGCGTTAGGAGAGTGCTTTAAAATGTTTTCGCAAACACCCTTTACGATACCCGCATTAGTGCCAATGAGTTCTTCACGTGTCATGCCTGGTTTACGTGGTAAGCCTGAAGTAATTACTACTACATCTGAGTTAGCTGTTTTAGTATAATCGTTGGTGCTACCAGAAATGCTGGTATCAAAACCAAGCAATGCAGCTGTTTGCATCATGTCTTGTGCTTTACCTTCTGCAAAGCCTTCTTTGATGTCTAATAAAACAAGTTCGCTTGCTAATTCTTTGCGCGCAATATTGTCTGCACAGGTTGCACCTACTGCTCCAGCGCCCACTACCGTAATTTTCATATAAAATGTATTAAAAGGTGAATGTTATTTTCAGGCGCAAAGGTACGTACGAAATACCATTATAATGCCTTAATGGGTCCCAATTAATTTGAGTAATTCCGGGATTTCTACCCCCATTTCATAGGCCTTTATAAACTGCTTTTTATTGTCATAAACCGCTACAAAGGGTGTGTATTTTACTTGGTAATAAGAAGGGATGCTGTACTGCTGGTCTTGGCCGCATACTAGATTGGGGAGGGCATTAAAACCGTATTTTTCAGAAAAGGCTTTAAGTTCAGGTATACTTCTACTGCCTGCCCATACAAAATAAACATGTTTAAGGCTGTCTATGTTTTTTACCATTTCTGTGGCTTCATGCTGGCAGTGTCCGCAGTCGGGGCTAAAGTAAATAATGATCGTATACTTTGACGTCGGAATATTGTTTTGGGTGAAATTTTCCCCATTAGCGAGGAGTAAACTAAATGCTGGAATATTTTTATTGGTCAAATAAGGTGCATCGGGTCTTACAGGGGCATTGTCTTGGGCTAAAAGTTGTTGAGCACCCAATAAAAGTATGGCAGCAAAAAGAGAAATTATTTTTTTCATTTGGGGGAGGGTTATTTTTTTGCCTGATCATCTTCTAGCATACGCATTTGCTTGGCGTCTTGTAAAAAAGAAGAGGCAAATATAAATTTATTAAGAAGTTCATCTTTGGAATAGATAATATCTTGATTGGTGCCTTCCCACTGTTTTTTTCCTTGGTGTAGGTAAATAATATGCTCGCCAATTTCCATCACACTATTCATGTCGTGGGTTACCACAATGGTGGTAATATTGTATTCGGTGGTGATTTCTTGAATGAGTTTATCAATCACCATGGATGTTTGCGGATCAAGGCCAGAGTTAGGCTCATCACAAAAAAGATATTTTGGGTTCAGTACAATGGCGCGCGCAATACCTACTCTTTTTTTCATACCGCCACTAATTTCAGAAGGGTATTTTTTATGAGCGTCTATCAGGTTAACACGTGCTAGTACTTCGTCCACTCTTTTTTTCTTTTCGGCGAGGGTCCAATTGGTAAACATGTTAAGTGGGAACAAAACATTTTCTTCTACAGTCATAGAATCAAATAAGGCAGTTCCCTGAAATAGCATACCAATTTGTCGTCTTAACTCTTTGCGCTCATTGTTGTCCATGAGCAGCATGTCTTTGCCGTCAAATAAAATCTCTCCAACTTCTGGTTTAAAAAGTCCTACCATACATTTGGTAAGAACCGTTTTTCCACTTCCACTGGTTCCAATAATTAAATTGCATTTACCAGCAATCATGGAAGCGCTGATGTCTTCAATGATGCTTCTTTCTCCAAAACTTTTGCTGATATTTTTTAATTCAATCATGGTTGAGTGGGCTTGCGCTTACAAAACTTCAATTTGATTTCTTGTAAGGTCTTCAAAGGTATCTCTTTGTCTGATCAGTTTGGCCTCGCCTTTTAAAATCAGGACTTCGGCGGGCTTATAACGCGAATTAAAATTACTGGCCATTTCAAAGCCATAAGCGCCAGCATTTTCAAATACCAATAAGTCACCTTCTCTAATAGTAGCAATTTGTCTATCAGAAGCAAATGTATCTGTCTCACAAATATTTCCCACTACATCATAGGCAGCTAATGCGCCATCTGGGTTGCTAAGGTTTTTTATTTCGTGATAGGCTTCATAAAACATAGGCCTAATTAAATGATTAAAGCCACTGTTAACACCTGCAAAAGTGATAGTGGGCGTTTGCTTTATAACGTTAACCTCTGTAATAAAATAACCAGATTTGCTCACCATATATTTACCAGGCTCAAACCACAACTCAAAACTTTGGCCATAGGTGCTTTGTAGTTTTTCCTGAAACTTTTGAATTTCAGATGCTAGTTCTGGAATATTTGTAGAAGGATCTCCTGCTTTATACGGCACTTTAAAACCACCCCCTAAATCTAAAAATTGTAAGGTTGGAAATTTAGGAACCAAATCAAAAAACACGTCGGTGACTTTCATAAACACAGACACGTCTTTAATTTCACTTCCGGTATGAATATGTAATCCAGCAATATTTATTTGATAGGTGTCTACAATGGCAAGTAGCTGATCTAATTGCTCTAGGGGCACTCCAAACTTGCTTTTGTCATGACCTGTAGAAATTTTTAAATTACCACCAGCCATAATGTTTGGTCGCAGTCTAATGCCAACAGGGTAGCTGCCGCCAAACTTTTTTCCAAATTTTTCTAGGTTAGATAAGCTATCAATGTTTACATGAATACCAAGCGATACGGCTGTTTCAATTTCACTAAAATGAATACCGTTACTTGTATATAAAATATTATTAGGAGCGTGTCCTGCTTTTATGGCAAGGTGTGCTTCATTGATAGAACTGCAATCAACGGCGCAACCCATAGTAAGCATGAGTTTTAAAATATTGATATTGGTAAGGGCTTTACTCGCATAAAAAAACTTGACAGGTTGCCCTGCAAAAGCAGTGGTTAATGCACTGTATTGCGCCTCAATATTGGCAGCATCATACACATAAAGTGGTGTGCCAAAACTATTGGCTGCTGCAATGAGTTGTTCGTTGGAAAGTGATTGTGACATAGGTCCACGAAGATAACACTTCGGGGCATTTATTAGGCAGGATCCTTGTCCGAATTCTCATCATCTTCTTCAGATGCTTCTTCGGCATCTTCAAAATTATCAGACTCGCTAAAATTGCCATCGTCTTCGGTGTCTACTGCTTCATCTTCTGCGGCAGCTATCTCATCAATTGGATCTTCGGAAGTAGGGATATCTGTATCGATGATTAAACTTTCTTCTTCAAATGCTGTGCTACCCGCAACATTTTGATCTGTAAAGTCTTCGGGGTTTATGATGGTGCCTTCAATTAATTGCTCTGCTAGTACTTCTTTAATTTTAGGAAGGTCTTCTGGGCTATTGATGCCAAAATAATCCATAAATGTTTTAGAAGTCACATATAAAAGCGGTTTACCCGGCATGTTTTCACTGCGGCCACTGATTAAAATGAGTTCTTTTTCTAATAATTTTTGAATGCTATAATCGGTGTTAACCCCTCTGATAGATTCTATTTCACCTTTGGTGATGGGTTGCTTGTAAGCAATGATAGCAAGTGTTTCCAGCGCTGCGTTTGATAAACGCTTTAAAAACTTATCGCCGTTGAGTTGTGCAATGGTTTGGTGAAAATCTTTTTTAGTTAAAAATTGCCAACCACCGCCACTCTCTTTTACTTCAAATGGATAAAATTCGGAGTCATACTTTTCTTTAATTCCATTTACTGCTGCATCCACTTGATCTAAACTAATGCGCTCTTCTAAAAAGCCAAAAGTGTTATTGATGAGTTCAACAATATCAAGAGAAGTAAGTGGTTTTTCACTTGCAAAAATGAGAACTTCTATATGCGGTATGATTTCACTAATCTCCATAAACTAATATTAAGGTTTATCCTTGAAGTGCAGCTGCGCCACTTACAATTTCTGTAAGTTCTGTGGTAATGGCCGCCTGACGGGCTCTGTTGTAGCTAATTTTTAGCGACTTCAAGAGTTCGTTAGCGTTTTCGCTCGCCTTATCCATTGCGGTCATGCGGGCGCCATGTTCACTTGCATTACAATCAAGCACCGCTTTAAATAATTGTGTGTTTAATATTTTTGGCATCAGCTCTGCTATCAATTCTTCTTTAGCTGGCTCAAAAATAAAGTCTGATTTTTTTGCAGGACCTGAACTTTTTACTTTAGGTATAGGTAAGAAAGCTTCTGCTTTATATTCTTGAGAAGCTGCATTTTTAAATTCAGAATAAATAACTTCTACGGCATCAAAAGTTTTGTCTTCAAATGCTTTCATTGCAGCTGCAGCAGCGGCTTGTACGTTTTCGAAACTTAGTTGTAAAAAGATATCTTTAAAAGTAGCGTCGGTGGTATAACCTGCTTTGGTTAAACTCTCATATCCTTTTTTACCAATGTTCCAAATGGTAACATTGCCTTTATTAAATTGGCTGCTATATTTTTCTGCGATGGTACTTTTTGCAAGTTTAATAAGGTTGGCATTGTAACCACCACATAAACCTCTATCAGAAGTAATCACAATTAATAAAACGTTTTCTACCGTTCGGGTTTCTGCTAATTTGATAGACAAATCACCCTCTGTTGTGCTAACAATATTGCTCAGCATTTCTTGTAGCTTTTGCGCATAAGGGCGCATTTGCGTAATGGCGTCTTGCGCACGGCGTAATTTTGCCGCACTCACCATTTTCATTGCCTTGGTAATTTGCTGCGTACTTTGTACACTTTTGATCCTATTTCTAACCTCTTTTAATTGACCTGCCATGGTATTAAATATTACTCGTTTTCGGTGGCAAAAGTAGCAGAAAGACGCTGAAATTCCATAAAGAAGTTTTCAAGAAACGATCGATCCCTGTTTTAGGGTTAAAAACGGTAAGAAAGGCCCATGCCGGAAGGGGTTGGCCCAACGCTCCAAATGCCAATTTTTTGACCGAGTCTTTTGCTGTTTTTATGGTGTGCGCCGTATTGCAAAAGGTCGTAAGCCAGTAAAAATGCCCCTTGTAACATAATACTGCCGCCATACCCTTGTATTTTGGCGTTTTTATTGTTAATCCCGCTTTTGCGCATTAAAAGACCAGTAGCAAAATAACCTACGTCTAAAGCGCTGTTAATGAGCAGTATTTTTTGAATTTTTTGCTGTGCCTTCATCTCAGAGTCCAAAGTATTTGTTTTTAACAGCTGCTTTTTGATACCTAAAAAACCAGCGGCCGCAATCCCAACGTTTATGGTATTAAAGTAGGCACTCATTTGGTGAAAATAATGCTCAGGACCCACGGTGTTGGTAGCAGAAATACTGCCCTGCACCACATTTAAAAGCCCCCAGGCTCCCAGGGCGGTCATGTAATTGCGGGTGATATCGATTCGCTCCATGGCAACAGCCTCCGGCAGGGGCATTTGGATGCTGTCTTTTAAAGCAGTTTGAGCCGAATCTGGAGGGTTATTTTGACTTTTTGCAGGCAAAGTCACCATAAAAACGGCTAAAAACACCCAAAATGCCATCATCCAACCTTTGCTTATAATCTTGTTCATAATCAGTTCTTTGTAACCGGGTTACAACCGCTCCAAAATCTATACCTTTGACGGCCTTACAATTGAGTGCCAAATTGACGTAAAATTAATTCCCGCACTCTTTTTGTGTAAGTTATTTTTTTAAAAACAGTTTATTTAACAATATGTTGAAATTTATAACCAAATTATTTGGAAGCAGTAAGAGCGAGAAAGATGTTCAGAAGATACTTCCGATTGTAGAAAAGGCCAATGCATTTTTTGCCTCTTATGCTAATTTAACCAACGATGAGTTAAGAGGAAAAACTGCTGAGTTCAAAAAAAGAATTCAAAATCATTTAACGGCTATTGACGCACAAATTGCAGAGAAAAAAGAAATCGCTGACGCACTCAGTGATACTGAAATTCACAAGCGTGATGCTATCTATAAAGAGGTGGATGCCTTAAATAAAGAGCGCGATCAAAAAATTGAAGAAGTGCTTGCAGAAATTCAGCCAGAAGCTTTTGCGGTTGTAAAAGAAACAGCGCGTAGATTTTCTAGCAACGAAGAATTGGTGGCAACGGCTACCGAGTTGGATAGATCGTTTAGCGTTAAAAAAGATTATATTTCTATTAAAGGCGAGCAAAGTGTTTATAAAAATACTTGGACGGCTGCTGGCGGAAAAGTTACCTGGAACATGGTACACTATGACGTTCAGTTAATTGGTGGTAGTGTTTTACACGAAGGTAAAATTGCTGAAATGTCTACTGGAGAAGGAAAGACCCTCGTATCAACACTTCCAGCGTATTTAAATGCACTAGCAGGTGAGGGCGTACACATTGTAACAGTGAATGATTATCTAGCAAAACGCGATAGCGAATGGAACGGTACTTTGTTTGAGTGGCTTGGACTTCGCGTAGACTGTATTGATAAACATGAACCCAATAGCGAAGCACGTCGCAACGCATATTTAGCAGACATCACTTACGGTACCAATAACGAATTTGGTTTTGATTACCTCCGCGATAACATGGTGCATACGCCGCAGGAAATGGTGCAACGTAAACATCATTTTGCCATGGTGGATGAAGTGGATTCGGTGTTAATTGATGATGCGCGTACCCCACTTATTATTTCTGGTCCGGTAGGACACAATACCAACGAGCAACAATTTTTTGAATTAAAGCCGCGCATCGAAAAATTAGTAGATGCACAAAAGCGTGCCACCAATCAATTTTTAATTGAGGCCAAAAAGAAAATTGCAGAAGGCAACGATGATCCTAAAGATGGCGGTCTTGCACTATTTAGAGCACATAGAGGTCTTCCTAAAAGCAACGCCCTTATTAAATATTTAAGTGAGCCGGGTATTCGCGTAAAATTACAAAAGGCCGAAAATTATTACCTCGCAGATCAGTCTCGTGAAATGCCTATTGCCGACGAAGAATTGTATTTCTACATCGACGAAAAAAGCAACTCGGTAGAGCTTACCGACAAAGGTATTCAGCTCATTACAAAAGCTGGCGAAGACCAACAATTTTTTGTCTTACCTGACATTAGTTTGTCGCTATCTTCTATTGATAAATCAACGTTGGCTGCAGAAGAAAAACTACAACAAAAAGAAACCATCATTAATGATTATTCTGTTAAGGCAGATCGTATTCATACCGTTCAACAATTACTAAAAGCGTACACGCTATTTGATAAAGACATTGAGTATGTGGTAATGGATGGTTCTGTAAAAATTGTAGATGAACAAACGGGTCGTATACTAGATGGTCGTAGATACTCGGATGGTTTACACCAAGCTATTGAAGCCAAAGAAAATGTAAAAATTGAAGCGGCTACTCAAACTTATGCAACCGTTACATTACAAAACTATTTTAGAATGTACCACAAACTTTGTGGTATGACGGGTACTGCCGAAACAGAAGCAGCAGAGCTTTGGGACATCTATAAACTAGATGTGGTTTCTGTACCTACAAACGTAACAGCAATCAGAATTGATGAGCAGGATTTAGTGTTTAAAACCAAACGTGAAAAATTTGGTGCTGTTATTGATGAAATTGTAAAATTAAGAGAAGCGGGAAGACCGGTACTTGTTGGTACCACAAGCGTTGAGGTAAGTGAACTATTAGGTCGTATGCTTCGTCAAAAACAAATTCCACACAACGTATTAAACGCCAAGCAGCACGCTCGTGAAGCACAAATTGTTACCGAAGCGGGTTTAGCAGGCGCTGTTACCATTGCCACCAACATGGCAGGTAGGGGTACCGATATTAAATTAGGCGAAGGTGTTAAGGAGTCGGGTGGTTTGGCCATTTTAGGTACCGAGCGTCATGAGTCTCGCCGTGTAGACCGTCAGTTAAGAGGTAGAGCAGGACGTCAAGGCGATCCAGGATCTTCTCAATTTTTTGTATCCTTAGAGGATGATTTAATGCGCATGTTTGGTAGTGAGCGAATTGCTAAAGTGATGGACTTTGCAGGTTACAAAGAAGGCGAAGTAATCCAGCACAGCATGATTACAAAATCTATTGAGCGTGCTCAAAAAAAGGTAGAAGAAAACAACTTTGGTATTCGTAAGCGCCTCTTAGAATATGACGATGTAATGAACAAGCAGCGTACCGTAATTTATGCTAAACGTCATCACGCATTATTTGGTGAAAGATTAGCACTTGATTTAGACAATGCTTTTTATGGTGTTGCCGAAGGACTCGTGTTTAGCTTTAGAGAACAAAGTGATTTTGAAGGATTTAAATTAGCCGTAATTGTAAACTTTGGACTAGATACTGCCATTACAGAAGAGCAGTTAAACAAACAAAGCGCACAGAACGTTGCAGAGTTATTATACCAAGAAGCCATTGCACATTATAACCGCCGCCGTGCCGACATGATGGCACAGGCTATGCCGGTGTTTAAGCGTATTCGTTTACAGCAGGGCAACCATATCGAAAATGTGATTGTTCCTTTCACGGATGGTAAAAAAGCCATGGAAGTTCTTGGCAATATGGATAAAACCCTTGCTAGTAATGGCGCAGCTTTAATTAATTCGCTTGAAAGAACCATTGCACTTGCGCACATAGACAATGCTTGGAAAGAGCATTTGCGTGCCATGGATGATTTAAAGCAAAGTGTACAAACAGCTACGTATGAACAAAAAGATCCACTCGTTATTTATAAAATGGAAGCCTTTGAGTTATTCAAAAAAATGGATACCGAAGTCAATAAAGACATCATTGAATTTTTGTGTCATGCCACCATTCCTTTAACCGAAACGGATCAGGTACAAGAAGGTCGTCAGCAAAAAACCGACATGAGTAAGATGAGCGTTACCAAGCAAGATGCGGCTGCGCCACTTACCGAAAATGATTATTACGATCCTACTCCAGAAAAGCAACAGCCAATTACGGTGGGTCCAAAAATTGGAAGAAATGATCCTTGTCCTTGCGGTAGCGGAAAAAAATACAAGGCATGTCATGGAAGAGACGCCGATTAATTTAATTTTTGATTGATGCCATTAAACGCTTACATCGACCATACCATTTTAAAGCCTACAACACTTGTTGCAGATATTGAAAAGCTCTGCGCCGAAGCGGTTGAGTATGGTTTTGCAGCTGTATGCGTGCCACCCAATTTTGTTAAAACAGCAAAGGCGCTTGTGACGGGTTCATCTGTTAAAGTAGCAACCGTTATTGGATTTCCATTTGGATACAGTGCTGTGGAATCAAAAATTGCTGAAATTATTTTAGCAGTAGTTGATGGTGCCGATGAGTTAGATGTTGTTGCAAATATTAGCGCTATTAAAAATGCCGATTGGGCATATCTCGCAAATGAACTGGGTCATATATTACCCATTGTAAGAAGCAAAGAAAAAGTAATTAAAGTTATTATTGAATCGGGTGTATTAACCAACGATGAAATTATTAAGTGTTGCGAACTGTATGGAGTAGCAGGCATTGATTATTTAAAAACATCGACAGGATACGCCGAAAAAGGAGCAACTATAGAGGCGGTTCAATTGTTTAAAGCGCATTTACCTTCCAATGTTCAAATAAAAGCGTCTGGCGGCATTAGAGATTACGCATTTGCTAGTGCGCTTGTAGCCGCTGGTGCCACAAGGCTAGGCTGCAGTGCCAGTGTAGCAATTGTTGCAGGAGCCGCGGCCTCAGGAAGCTATTAATGTTGTAACTTAGTTAGTAAACGAAACTGTTTTTATCATGAATTTAAAAAGTGTCCAAAATATAGCTTGTGCATTTGTTGCAGTTTTACTTGCATCAAGTGCAGCTGCTTCAGATACTATCATTGTAAAAAAAGACCCCCGCTTAGATATTTTATCACAAAAGCAAGCGTTTATTAATAAACGTACTTCGGTACTTACAAGTAATGGCAAAGTAAAAGGGTTTAGAATTCAAATAACCAGTACCAATAATCGCGATCAAGCTTTTAATGCAAAGGCTGCTGTGCAATCAAAATTTCCAGATCAAAAAGTGTATACCACTTATCAGGCACCATTATTTAAAGTGCGTGTAGGCGATTTTTTAAAAAGAGAAGACGCAGAGCGGTATAGAAAATTAATGCTCTCCATTTTTCCGGATGGCATGTATGTGGTGGAGGATGTAATCGAAGCAAGTTTAGAAGATATCGATCAATAAAATGACAAATTGTTTATGAGTCAACTACAAGAAAAAATTAAAGCTCTAGCAAAAGAATATGCACCTGCACAAATTGCAGTGCGTCATCATTTGCATGCACACCCAGAATTAAGCTATCAAGAATTTGAAACGGCTAAGTATGTAAAAGCTCAATTAGCTGCTATGGGCATTGCTTCTGAGGAAAAAGCAACCACTGGACTTGTAGCAATTATTGAAGGAAAAAACCCTACCTCCCGCATCATTGCGCTTCGCGCAGACATGGACGCGCTTCCTATTCAGGAACAAAATGATATACCCTACAAGTCAACGGTACCAGGTGTTATGCACGCTTGTGGCCATGATGTACATACTTCTGTTTTATTAGGTGCTGCCAAAATTTTATTGGCTACAAAAGATAGTTGGGAAGGTACTGTAAAATTATTTTTTCAGCCTGGCGAAGAAAAAAATCCGGGCGGCGCAAGTTATATGATTAGAGATGGTGCATTGCAAAATCCAGCACCTCAGGCAATTGTTGCGCTGCATGTACATCCAGGTTTAGATACCGGTAAATTGAGTTTTAGAAAAGGTCGTGTCATGGCTAGTGCCGACGAAATTTATATAACTATTAAAGGGTCTGGAGGACACGCTGCTTCTCCTCATTTAGCACCTGATACTATTTTAATTGCTTCTCACGTAATTATTAGTTTGCAACAAATTATCTCACGCAACAAAAATCCAATTACTCCTTCTGTATTATCAATTTGCGCTGTCCAAGGAGGTAATACAACCAATGTAATTCCTTCCGAAGTAAAACTCATGGGAACATTTAGAGCAATGGATGAACAGTGGCGTTACAAAGCACATGAGCTTATTACTAAAACGGCTAAAGGTGTAGCAGAATCTATGGGGGCCGAAATTGATGTGCTTATTGATATTGGTTATCCTACCGTAGATAATGATCCTGCTTTTACAGATACAGCCTGGAAACTAGCCGATGATTATATGGGTGTTGATAATGTATTAGAAACAGAGATGAGAATGGGGGCCGAAGATTTTGGTTATTATACAAGTGAGATTCCAGGTTGTTTTTTTAGACTTGGTGTAAGGGATGAAGCCGCTGGCATTGTACATAACGTTCATACTCCTCATTTTAATATTAACGAAAATGCTATTGAAATAGGTATGGGGATGATGGCATGGCTTGGCGCAACGGCTCATATATAGTATTTTATTTATTTGTTAGGCAAACAAGTGTTAGTCTTTCAGAATTAATGGTAAATTTGTAATTCGAACAAAAACACACAGATGGCAAAAAACAATGACCTCCGCAGAGAACAAGCACTTGAATACCACGCAAATGGTAGACCAGGAAAAATAGAGGTGGTGCCTACCAAAGAGGCTAAAACCCAGCGCGACTTGTCACTTGCTTATAGTCCGGGAGTTGCAGAGCCTTGTAAAGAGATTTTTGAAAACATTGAAGAGGTTTATAAATATACTGCTAAAGGAAATTTGGTAGCCGTAATTACAAATGGAACGGCAGTTTTAGGCCTAGGTGATATTGGTCCAGAAGCTAGTAAGCCTGTAATGGAAGGTAAGGGCGTACTCTTTAAAATATTTGCAGACATTGATGTTTTTGATATTGAGATCAATGAAAAAGATCCTGAAAAATTTGTTCAAATTGTAAAAGCATTGGAGCCAACTTTTGGCGGCATCAATTTAGAAGATATTAAAGCGCCCGAATGTTTTTACATCGAGCAGCAGTTAAAAGAGCAAATGAAAATTCCGGTAATGCATGACGATCAGCACGGAACAGCCATTATTAGTGGTGCAGCTCTTTTAAACGCATTGTATCTTCAAAAAAAGAAAATAGAAAAAGTAAATTTTGTTGTAAACGGAGCAGGTGCTGCAGCAATGGCCTGTGTGCAGTTGTACGTAGCACTAGGGGCTCGTTACGAAAATTTTATCATGTTTGATAAAGATGGGGTATTGCATGAAGGCCGTACAGATTTAGATGCTACACGAAAAAAATTCTCTGTAAAAAAACCGGATTTTACACTTGATAAAGCCATGCGTGAAGCAGATGTTTTTTTAGGCTTAAGTATAGGTGGCGTAGTTACGCAAGACATGATTAAATCGATGGCCAAAAATCCAATTGTTTTTGCCATGGCTAATCCGGATCCAGAAATTTCTTACGAAGATGCAACAGCAGTTCGTAAAGATATTATTATGGCAACCGGCCGTACCGATTATCCAAACCAAGTTAACAATGTATTAGGGTTCCCGTATATTTTTAGAGGTGCACTTGATGTGCGTGCTACAAAAATTAACGAAGCCATGAAACTAGCTGCTGTAAAGGCTTTAGCAGAACTCGCTAAAACAGCAGTGCCTGATATTGTAAACTTAGCGTACAACCAAACCAGCATGAGTTTTGGGCCTGAATATATCATTCCAAAACCGCTCGACCCACGTTTACTTGCTACGGTAGCGCCCGCTGTTGCAAAAGCAGCAGTAGAATCTGGTGTAGCACAAAAACCCATTCAAAATTGGGATGCGTACACCCTTCAATTAAATAAACGATTAGGGCTCGATAACCAATTGATTCGTGTAATTGGCAACAAAGCAAAACGTGATCCTAAGCGTTTGGTGTTTGCAGAAGCCGATAATCAAAAAGTATTAAAAGCAGCGAGTATCATTTATGATGATGGTATCGCGTATCCAATATTACTTGGAGATCCTATAAAAATTAATGCAATTGCAGAAGAACACAATATAGATTTAACGGATATACCTATCATCGATTCACGTAGTGACGAAATGGAGGCGAAACGCGAATTTTATGGTGAGTTATTCTTTAAAAAGCGCCAGCGTAAAGGATTTAACCACTACGAGAGCATGAAAATAATGAAAGATCGAAATCATTTTGGTTGTATGATGGTTGAAACCGGTGATGCAGACGCAATGCTTTCAGGACTTACAAAAAATTATGCAGAAGCCATTAGGCCAGCGCTTCAAATTATTGGTACCGAAGAAGGCGTTAAAAAAATTGCGGGTATGTATCTATTATTAACCAAGCGTGGTCCCATATTTTTAGCGGACACAACGGTTAATTTTAATCCAAATGCCGAAGAGTTAGCTGATATTGCTATGATGGTGGCTAAAGAAGTGCGCAATTTTAACATCACGCCACGAATTGCCATGTTAAGTTATAGCAATTTTGGTAGCTCAGATTCTGAAGAAGCTAAAATTGTTGCAGAAGCTACACGTATTTTAAAGCAGCGTAATCCTTCTTTGATTGTGGATGGTGAAATGCAGGCGAGTATGGCATTTAACAAAGAAATTTTAAAAGATAATTACGGGTTTAGTGACCTAGTGGACGAAGACGTTAACGTACTTATTTTCCCTAATCTTACTTCAGGTAACGTGGCATACAATCTTTTAAGAGAAATTGGTGGCGCAGATGCTATCGGTCCTATTTTGTTGGGTCTTAAAAAGCCAGTGCATGTGCTTCAGTTAGGCAGCTCTGTAAGAAGTATTATAAACATGGCACTTGTTGCAGTTGTAGATGCTCAATTAAAATCGCGTATTGATACAGACGAAGCCGTGCAACGCAGTAGTTGGTGGAAGCGTCTCAAGAAGAGAAAGAAATAGTTACCTTACAATAGCTTATGAATATAATCACGCATTTTGGGAATTATTTGCTCATGTTAAAGGGGATGTTTACCAAGCCCGAAAACCTGCGTATGTATTGGAAGGAGTTTGTGCACCAAGCTGTTGAAATTGGCTTAGGATCTTTACCCATTGTATTAATTATTTCTTTTTTTCTAGGGGCTGTTACAACCGTTCAAACAACATATCAGTTGGTAAGTCCGCTCGTGCCACTTTCTACCATTGCTCAAATTGTTAGAGATAGCTTATTACTTGAATTGTCACCCACCGTTGTATGTATTGTGCTTGCAGGTGTTGCCGGCAGTAAAATTGCTAGCGAACTTGGAAACATGCGCGTGAGTGAACAAATTGATGCGCTAGAAATAATGGGTATTAATACAAAAAGCTATTTAATATTACCAAAAATACTGGCTTCTTTACTAGTGATACCTTGTTTAATCACACTTTCTGTAGCGCTTGGTATTTGGGGTGGAAGGCTTGCAGGACATTACACAGGACTTATTTCTACCGATGTTTACGATGCCGGCCTACGTCAAAATTTAAATACTTTTTATATCAATTTTGCATTGTATAAAGCGTATACTTTTGCATTTATCATCAGTACCATTTCGGCGTATTATGGATACTATGTTAAAGGTGGTGCACTTGAAATTGGAAGATCAAGTACGAGTGCTGTTGTAGTAAGTTGCATTTTAATTTTGATTTCTGATTACATATTGGCATTACTTCTTTTAGGTTAAACAATTTTTTATGAGCCCTAATTTTGCAGCATTTAAAGCGTTGATTATGCACCCGGTTAAGTTCTGGCTGTATATGCTAATGAAGCTTCCAATGGGTTTTTTAGCTGGGCTTAAGCTTACTCAGTTGGATTCAAGTAAAGCGGTGGTGCAAGTAAAGTATAAATGGCTCACGCAAAACCCATTTGGCTCTATGTATTTTGCGGTACTGTCTATGGCCGCAGAATTTAGTACGGGCATTTTATGCCTAGCCAATATTTACAAATCAGATCCTGCCATTAGTATGCTAGTGGTAAAAATGGAATCTCATTTTTATAAAAAAGCAGTAGGTGTTATAACGTTTACTTGTGACGATGGAGACGCCATTATTGATATCGTAAAAACAGCCAAAGAAACAGGTGAGGGGGTTACACTTGTAAGTAAGTCTACTGGGGTAAATCAGAATGGCGAAGTGATTGCCGAATTTTTTATTACTTGGAGCTTTAAAGCAAAGGCTTCTAAAAGTTTCATAGCTAAATAATTTACATGAAAATTTCCTTTCACGGAGCAGCACAAACAGTTACAGGGTCTAAGCATTTAATTACACTAAATAGCGGTTTTAAAATATTACTGGACTGTGGCATGTTTCAGGGTATGGGAAGAGAAACGCAAACACTCAATAGCACATTGGGGTTTGTTGCACCTTCGGTAGATATTTTAGTTTTATCGCATGCACACATAGATCATTCGGGCCTTATACCTAAGCTTTATAAAGATGGGTTTAGAGGTAAAATATTTGCAACCCCTGCTACTAAAGATTTAGCTGCAGTGTTACTCGAAGACTCTGCTGTTATTCAAAGAGACGATACAAAATTTATTAATAAACGAAGGGCTAAGCAAGGGCTTCCTCCATTTGAAGCCCTCTACGATTTAGAAGACGCTGCAGAAGCATTGACGCTTTTTGAAGTGGCTGCTTATGATACATGGACCACCATTGCACAAGGCGTTGAGCTATTGTTTACAGATGCAGGTCATATTATTGGAAGTTCATCGGTGCATTTAAAAATTACTGAAAACGGCATTACCAAGCAGCTTAGTTTTAGTGGAGATATTGGACGATATAATGATGCTATCTTAAGGGCACCTGCTGTTTTTCCGCAAGCTAATTATATTATTATTGAAAGTACCTACGGAAACAAATTGCACGATGAAGTGCACGGTACACCCGATGCACTTTTGTCTTGGATAGAAAAAACCTGCATTCATAAAAAAGGAAAATTAATTATTCCTGCGTTTAGTGTGGGTCGTACACAAGAGTTATTGTATGCGCTTAATCAACTTAGTATCGAAAAACGACTTCCACGTATTCCTTTTTTTGTAGACAGTCCGCTCAGTAAAGAAGCTACCGAATTATTAAAAAGATATCCTCAGTATTTTAATAAGACCATTAAAAAAATCATGGAAAGCGATAGTGATCCATTTGATTTTGATGGCTTAACTTTTATTGGTTCTGTAGAGGAAAGTAAAAGATTAAATACACTCGAAGGGCCATGTGTAATTATTTCGGCAAGTGGTATGGCAGATGCAGGTAGGGTAAAGCACCACATTATGAATAATATTGGAAGTAGAGACAATACCATATTAATTGTTGGTTATTGTGAGCCAAGATCACTTGGAGGTAGGTTATCAAGTGGTGTTGAAGAAGTAAAAATTTATGGTGAATATTATAAGGTAGGTGCCGAAATAGGTCAAATGCGCAGCATGTCTGCTCATGGCGATTATGAAGATTTGTGCCAGTATTTGAGTTGTCAAAACCCAGACCTGGTTACGCAGCTGTTTGTTGTTCATGGCGACTATGATGTGCAGCAAGATTTTGCAAAACGTCTTGAGCGTAAAGGGTTTAAGGATGTTTTAATCCCGGAAATGCACCAGACCGTGCCTTTGCGCTAGAATTTCAGGTAATATTTTGTTTAAGGTTTTGCTCCATTTTAAAGCAATTGCCGGTAAACATTTGCCAATCACCGAATTTTGATGCAATTTTACCCATACATACAATGGGCTTCCCCTTAAAAAATACCATGCTAACCAACACCCGAGTACCAGTGCTTACTGTTATTTGGTTTTTGTTCCCAATGCTTGCCTGTATTGCAGAAATTAGCAGAGGCCTAGGCGACATCAATAACTTTTTAATTTATAAGCAGGTTTTCTGGCATACTATAGAGCAAAAACATTTGTATTTGTACTATCCATCAGAATATGCAGATGTAAATCATTACGGACCTTTGTTTAGTATTTTAATTGCTCCATTTGCACTAATGCCCGTTTTTGTGGGATGTTTTTTTTGGTGTTTGTTAAATGTGGCTGTTTTATTTTATGCCATCAAAAAGTTGCCGGTTACCATTTTACAACAGCGTTGGATACTACTGATTGGCGTTTTTGAACTTATTACTTCTATTCACTCTGTACAGTTTAATCCCATGCTTTGCGGCATGATTATTTTGAGTTTTACAGCTTTGGAAAAAGAGGATGTTGCACTAAGTACATTTTTTATTGTTGCGGGCACCCTTATTAAAATTTATAGTGTTGTTGGTTTATTATTTTTCCTATTTACACCCCATAAGAAAAAGTTTATTCTTTACAGTGCTATGTGGTTTGTGGTATTGTTTTGTTTACCTATGCTTATTTCTTCTCCAGCTTTTATTATTGATTCCTATAAAAATTGGTTTACGGTTCTTATAGAAAAAAATGGTCAAAATGTTGTGTCTAGTATGAATGCTGGCATGCAGGATATATCAGTGATGGGAATGATTCGTAGAATATTTGGGGCATATCAGATGCCTAATACTTTAGTAATAGTTCCTGCTGGTATTTTAATGTTACTGCCGCTACTTAGGTTTAATTTTTGGCAAAATCAGAGCTATAGGCTTCATTATTTAGCAATTTTATTAATTGGGCTTGTAATTTTTAGTTCTTCTGCCGAATCGCCAACCTATATAATAGCGGTAATTGGCTATTTAATATGGCATGTACAACAGCCCAATAACAATAGGTTGCCCTACAAGGTATTAATGGGCGTAGTGTTACTCCTCACTATTTTTTCCCCCACCGATTTGTTTCCTCGTTTTATTAGAGAACAGTATGTTTTACGTTATTCTTTAAAAGCGTTACCTTGCTTTATAGCTTGGCTTGCGGTGGTGTATACCCTTTTCAAAAGCCAGTTTAATAAAAAAATGGCATGAGTAATTTAGTTGAAATAGTAATTCCTGCGCACAACGAAGAACACAATGTACCGGTTATCTATACCGCTATTAAAAAAGCGTTTGAAGGTACGGGTTACGAGTGCAAGATTTTATTTGTTGATGATGGTAGTACCGATGGTACACTCGAAGCAATTCAACAATTAGCGCACAATCAAGACGACGTTTTTTATATTTCTTTGTCTCGAAATTTTGGCCATCAAAATGCATTAAAAGCTGGCCTTGATGCGTCTAGTGCAGATGTTGTAATTATGATGGATGCCGACATGCAACATCCGCCTGTACTCATCCCTTCATTGTTGGCTAAGCATCATGAAGGCTATGACGTTGTTTACACTGTTAGAAAAGACAATGAACATATTTCATTTACAAAAAAGGTTACCGCTAACTTTTTTTACAAAATCATGAATTACTTATCTGAAATTGAAATAGAGCCAGGCTCTGCAGATTTTAGACTTATGAACCGTAAAACACTCGATGCTTTATTATCACTTCCAGATCAAGAAATATTTTACAGAGGATTGGTAAAATGGATTGGTTTTAAGCAAACAAAAATCGAATACGAACCGCAGGCTAGACATACAGGCCAAACAAAGTATTCTACAAAAAAAATGCTTCAGTTTGCCATTACGGGTATTGCAACCTTTAGTAATAAGCCCCTTTATTTTGCAGCATATATGGGTTTTGCATTTGCATTTTTATCGCTCCTTTATATTCCTTATATCATTTATGCTTTTTATAGTGGAACCGAAGTACACGGTTGGGCATCTATTGTTGCTACGCTTGCCTTTTTTGGCGGCATCATACTTATGATGCTTGGTATTGTAGGTATTTATTTAGGTAAGCTATTTGAACAAAGCAAAAACCGTCCACAATATTTAGTGAAAGCAGCCAAACTATGACGCCTCAAATTTTATTAAGTTTTGACGTAGAAGAGTTTGATATGCCACTCGAGTATGGTGTTAATTTACCACTCCAAAAACAATTGGAA
>Ga0209598_10001175_pt1 | contig 21493 bp, 19 predicted proteins | sample M_140807_EF_Meta_FD_187317 | JGI IMG/M metagenome (GOLD analysis project Ga0209598, IMG submission 187317) | Freshwater microbial communities from Lake Montjoie, Canada to study carbon cycling - M_140807_EF_MetaG (SPAdes) (version 2) | ecosystem: Environmental > Aquatic > Freshwater > Lake...
CGTCGCCTCCACGGACGCCGGCCTCGCGGCTGGCGACTCGAGGGCGAGTGGCTTGTCGGGAATGCTGGTCGGAACCGGGATGCCCGGCAGCGGCTGAACTGACGGGAGCTGGGCCCGGGAGTTCGGGCCGGCGACAGCACTCGGCATCGGACCTTGCGGCTGCCGACTGCTGGCGAGCAACCGCTCCATCTCGGGCCGTGTCGTGGCACCGTCGATCCGGCCGACCTCCTGACCCTTCACGAGCAGGACGTAGCAGGGCACGCCGGTGACGCCGAATCGGCGGACGAGATCCCCCTCGCGATCGACGTCGACGTGCCGCACGTTCCAGCCTGCGGCGGCGATCTCGCCGATGAGAGGCGCCATCGAGCGGCAGGGGCCACACCAGGAAGCCGAGAAGTCGAGGAGCACGATCTCGTCGGGGGCGAGAGGACCGGCGGCCTGGGATGTGCCGGACGGCGCGGGTGCCGCGGCGACCGCGACCCGCGGCTGGGAAATTGCGACCAGAACCAGAAGAACGGAGATGATCGACGCCAGACGTATCGTCGGCCGTCTGCTGCATTTGGCTCGTGAGGACAGGATCATCCGCGGCTCCATGCTGTCTGCGCTGTCATTCATCGTGCTGCGAATCGACTCGTTCTGGTGCCCGGCCCTGGCAATTGGCCCAAGGGCTCGCCGAAGCGGCCGGTGGCCCCGAGCGGGCGGGATAGTGCCGCCCTCGCTGCGGCGCGACAAGGCCACTTTCGCTCTCGGGCAGGTTCCGCTCGATGGCCACAACCCGCCTTCCTGCGTTGTTTCCCCGTTTCAACAGTCCCGCTCCGTTCCTACAATCCGGCCCATGCCCAATTCGCCACGCCGTATCCTCGTCACCTCCGCCCTGCCCTACGCCAATGGGCACATCCACCTCGGGCATCTGGTCGAGTACATCCAGACCGACATCTTCGTCCGCTTTCAGAAGCTCCGCGGCCAGACCTGCATCTATCTCTGTGCCGACGACACCCACGGCACGGCGATCATGATCCGGGCCCGGGCCGAGGGCCGCAGCGAGCAGGAACTGATCGCCGCGATGCGGGAGGCCCACCTCTCCGACTTCGCCGGATTCCAGATCGCCTTCGACCATTACGGCAGCACGGACAGCCCCGCCAACCGGCGGCTGTGCGGCGAGATCTGGTCGGCGTTGCGGCGGAAGGGTCTGGTGACGGCACGCGACGTGCGACAGCTCTTCGACCCCGTGGCCGGCGTGTTTCTCGCCGACCGCTTCGTTCGCGGCACCTGCCCCAAGTGCGCCGCGGCCGACCAGTACGGCGACTCCTGCGAGCAGTGCGGGGCCACCTATGGCCCGGCCGATCTCGTGGCCCCGAAAAGCACCCTCTCAGGCGCCACGCCCGAGGTTCGGTCCGCCGAGCACCTGTTCGTCACGATCGAGGCGCTGCATGAATTTCTCGCCGTCTGGACCCGGTCGTCAGGTGCCCTCGATCCCCGGATCGCCAACTATCTCGCCGGCCACTTCCTCGGTGAACCACTCCGCGACTGGGATATCTCCCGGCCAGCCCCCTACTTCGGCTTCGAGATTCCCGACGCCCCCGGGCACTACTGGTATGTCTGGTTCGACGCCCCGATCGGCTACCTCGCGGCCACGAGTGAATGGTGCGAACGCAGCGGCGGGACGTTCGAGTCATGGTGGCAGCGGACCACAGGCGACGAGGCCGCGGCCGAGATCCACCACTTCATCGGCAAGGACATCACCTACTTCCACACCCTCTTCTGGCCGGCGATGCTGGAGGCGGCCGGATTGGCCCTGCCGACGAAGGTGAGGATCCACGGATTCCTGACAGTCAACGGCCAGAAGATGTCGAAGAGCCGCGGCACCTTCCTGCTCGCGCGGACCTACCTCGGACACCTCGATCCGGGAATGCTCCGCTACTACTACGCGGCCAAGCTCTCCGGCGGGATCGACGACATCGACCTCAATCTCGAAGAGTTCACCGCCAAGGTGAACGCCGATCTGGTCGGCAAGGTCGTGAACCTCGCCAGCCGCACCGCCCGCTGGCTCGCCGATACCGGCCTCTCGCCCCGCTACCCCGAAGACGGCGGCCTGTTCGCCGCGGCGGCTGCCGACGGCACCGAGATCGCCGCCGCCTACGAGGAATGCGACTTCGCACGGGCGATGCGAACGATCATGCTCGCCGCCGACCGGGCCAACGCCTATGTCGACGCGGAACAGCCCTGGAAGCTCGCCAAGGCCGGCCCCGAGGCCGCCGGAAGGCTGCAGGATGTCGCGACCGTGGCGCTCAATCTGTTTCGGCAGCTGGCCGTCTATCTCGCGCCGGTGCTGCCGCGTTTCGCGGAGCAGGTGGGCGACCTGGTCGGTGGACCAATTCGATCCTGGGACGAATCCCAGCGGCCGCTCGAGGGGCTCGCCATCGGCAGGTTCACGCCGCTGATGCAACGGGTCGAGGCCGCACAGATCGAGGCCATGCTTGCCCAGTCGCTCGCCGAGGCCCCGCCCCAGCCCGGCTCCCACTCACCCGGAGGACCTTCGATGACCACGCAGCCAACCGCCGATTCCACCGAACCACTCGCCGCCGAACCGCTCGCCGCCACCTGCACGATCGACGACTTCACGAAGGTCGACCTCCGGGTGGCCCGGATCCTCGCCGCGGAGGAGGTTCCCGAGGCGAAGAAACTGCTCAAACTCACGATCGGCCTCGGCGGCGATGTCACGCGGACGGTGTTCGCGGGAATCAAGGGTTTCCACGAGCCTTCCACACTCGTCGGCCGGCTCGTGGTCGTCGTCGCCAACCTCGCCCCGCGGCAGATGAAGTTTGGCCTCAGCGAAGGCATGGTGGTGGCGGCCAGCGGCGCCGGCGCCGACGGCGTCTACCTGCTCAGCCCCGATTCGGGCGCCCTGCCGGGCATGCGGCTGCGATAGTTCGCGGGAGGTCGCTGGCGTTGACCCGGCCCTCCGGGCTTGGCGCCGGCGAGCGAGGTTTCCCTACGGCCGATTTGCCCGCAGCGTAGAATACTTCCGAGGATGAGTCGCTCCATCTCCCGGGCAGGCATGCCGTCAACCGCAGGAGTTCCCGCCATGGCAGAGCAGAAAACGATTCTCTTTCCCACCGACTTCTCCCATGCCAGCGACGCCGCGCTGCGTCATGCCGAGGCGCTGGCCCTCCAGTCAGCCGCCCGACTCTTGATCGTCCATGTCGAGGAGCCGCCGCTCGCCTACGGCGGAGGGGAGCTCTACTACGGCCTTCCCGAGCCGAGTTCGGAGCGGATCCTGAAGATGCTCGAGGACGTGAAGCCCTCCGACCCGAAGGTGCCGTTCGTGCACCGGCTGACGATGGGTGATCCGGCCGGCGAGATCGTCCGGATCGCGGGTGAGGAGGGGGCCGAAGTGATCGTTCTCGGCACCCACGGCCGCACCGGCCTGACGCGGATCCTGATGGGAAGCGTCGCCGAGGCGATCGTGCGGCGGGCGCCCTGTCCGGTGCTTGTCTATCGGGAGACTGCCGAGAAACTTTCCTCCGACAGGCAGCAGCCCGCGTCCGTCTGATCCCCGCCTCCGCGACAACCCGGCCAAAAGCATGAGCCGTCCGATTCCGATACGGCAGATGCTCGAACTCCGTGCCGCCGTTCGCTCCCGGCTCCGCGGCGTGTTCGACGGGCTCGGCTTCATCGAGGTCGATACGCCCGTGCTTTCGGCGGAGGTGCTGCCGGAGGCCCAGATCGAACCGATCCTGGTCGAACTCGACGGCCGAAGCCGCTACCTGCAGACCAGCCCCGAGGCGTTGATGAAACGGTTGCTGGCGACCGGCTCGGGATCGATCTACCAGTTCGCCCGCTCCTTCCGGGCGGGCGAGCGGGGTGACCGCCACGACGTGGAGTTCGTGCTGCTCGAATGGTACGCACCGGGCACCGGGCTCGACGATGCGGCAGTGCTGCTCGACCGGCTCTGTCAGGCGGGGCTCGGAACCCGTGGCATCGATCGGATCGGCTGCCGCGAGGTATTCCTCCAGTTTGCCGGTGTCGATCCGTTCGCGGCCCGGCTCGACGACTGGCGGGCGGCCGGCGGAAGGCAGGGCGTCAGACCGCCGGAGGGCTGCAGCGACTCGGCCGAACTCTGGTTCGAACTGCTGCTCGGCGAACGGGTGGCGCCACGTCTCGGACATGAGCGGCCCTGCATGCTCGAGGCATGGCCAGCGGCTCAGGCGGCGTTCGCCAGACTCGATCCCGCCGATCCACGAATCGCGCGACGGTTCGAACTGTTCTTCGGCGGCGTTGAGCTGGCCAACGGCTGGGAGGAGGAGCCGAGCCGGGAGGTTCTCTGCGAACGGATCGAGGCCGCCAATCGGGTCCGGCTGGCCGACGGCCGGACTTCCCTGCCGCTGCCGCTCAGGCTCATCGAGGCCCACGGCGACTCGATGCCGGAGGGGGTCGGGGCTGCCCTGGGCTTCGACCGTCTCGTGATGCTCGCCGCCGGCGCATCCTCGATCGACGCGGTTCGCGGCTTCAGTTCTCGCGACTCCTGACCAGATCGACGGAGTTGATCATCCATCGGTCCGCGGGCCTTCCCTGACGGATCGTGCGTGTCGGCGCGAGCCTGACCACGGCTTCGCAATCTCCGATCGCAGCCTCGACGACCCAGGCATCCTTCGGCTCGTCCGCCCAGCTGCGTCGCACCACCGCCGGCCCCCCGACACAGGCCGCAAGAGACTCCACCGCCCCCGCGACCTCAGGCTGGCACATCCCTCGGGCATCCCCGACGCGGCCATCCTGGATCGCCGCCAGCCAGACTCTGGCCGCCGCCTCGGCACGCGAGGCGGCCAGCAGCCGGCCGGTCGCCGTGGAGACGACTGCCTGGGTGCCGAACCCCACCGCCAGCGCCAGTCCGGCGATTGCCGCCAGTCGCCCCGCCTTCGGCAGTTCCGGCCTGGCGACGTCCCGAAGCCCGACGACCGCCATCGCGATTGCGATCAGGGGGAGGACCCAGAAGACGGGACTGACGACCGCTATCGCCGAGGCGGCCCCGAGGGCCGCGGCAGTCACCGCGGCGACGCTCATCGGCCGGTAATCCGCCGCACCGTCAGGCATCGTGCGACTCGCCCTCCGAAAAGATCCGGTTCACTGGGGCAGAATGAGCGACGGCTGCTCCGCGATCTCTTCGCGTCGCTTGGCATGCCGTGCGAAGAAGTCGCCCTCGGGATCGAACGGCTGATCGGTCACGGCGAACGGCCCGTTCCGGGAGCCACCGCGAACCCACCAGAGCCAGCGGGAGTCGGGGCCGAATCCGAAGAACATCGACTTCGCCGGCGGCAGGGGCACGGCCTCGTTTCGGACCGGGGCGACGTGCAGCGAGAACCCGGCGAACTCGGTCACCGTCCAGGCCGTCATCAGGCCGAGCAGGATGCTGCCGGCGAGATCGACCCACTTTGGAAAATGCACGGCCCTCTTGCCCACCTGCTGGGTGGCGGTCATCAGCACCAACAGTGGCACCGTGAACAGCACCCAGATCGCCACGATGTCGAGAAAGTAGGTGTAGGGGGCGAGATACTGCTGCAGGAATGTGGCCACGGGCTCGTACCAGGCGGTCGCCAGACTGGCGGCCAGGAGCACGTCGAGGAACACGAGGGCGGCCTGCCAGAGTCCGCAGCGGGCCACGAACACGGCAATCGTGATCAGGATGACAAGCAGCGAGAGGTCGACGATCAGTCCGACGTTCATCCCTGTGGCTCCTTCTTGAAAACCCGCTGCAGCTCCTCGAGCGACGTCGTTCCGGCAAACGCCATCGCCACGCCCGCGTCCTTGATCCGCACGGTCCCGTCCTTGGCGGCGGCCTTCTGCATCGTCCTGGCGTCGGCCTTGACGAGGATGCCCTTGCTCACCGTCGGCCCTCCGGCAACTTCGAAGGCGGCCGTGCGGCCCATGAAACCATGCCCCGAGCAGACGCCGCATCCGTCGGCGGCCGCCCGCTTGAGCGTTGCGGCGGGTTCGGCCGGCCGATGAAACTTCGCCAGCAGTTCCGGGGTCGCCGGAAATTCCTGGGCGCAACCCTGACAGAGTTTCCGCACTAGCCGCTGTGACACGCTTGCCTGCAGGACCCGGGCAAGCGGTTCCCGGGGCATCCCCAGGGAGATGAGCTTCTCGATGGCGTCGATCGAATCGTTGGCACGAATGCCCACGATGACGAGCATCTCGGCCGCCCGACTCGCGAGTTCGACGGCCAGTTCTCCATCACGAAGGTCGGGAACCGCGATCCCCGTCGGGTAGGCGAGCATCGCCTTCTCGAGCGTGGCCAGAGGCGTCGCGGCATCATCGCCGCCATAGCGAAACGGCTTGACGTTCTGGATCTCCTTGAGCGGCGAGGCTGCGTCCTCGATCAGCACGATGTCGCGGAGCAGGCGGTCCGTCGCCAGCACGACCTGCGTGAACGTGGTCGTCAGCCCCTCTCCCGACGGCGCTGAGACGACGACCAGTCCGTTCTCGAGCACGAGTGCCCTGGCCACCCTGCCCGCGGCGGCTTCATCCATACCCAGGGCGGCCAGCGTGGGGAACGTCGGGTCGGGCTGGTCCAACTCGATCACCATCCTCTTGCCGGCAGGCGTTGATTCGAGCGAGAGCCGACCCGGTACCTGCTTGCGGTCGACCGTGGCGATGAACTTCCCGGACCGCGACGACTTGCCCGACTTCCTGGCCGGCAGACAGAGCGTCTTGACGGCCTCCATCATGGCCGTGGTCGCCTCGGGAGTGATCGGTGCCGACTCCTGCCACTTCTCCACGCGTTTCATCTTTTCGCGGACGGCGACCGGTCGCTTTGACGGCTGCCAGGCACCGTCGACCCGCTGCCTGACCTTCGTGCCCGTTTCGCCCATCTCGAGGACGACCTGCCGGGCCCGGGCGGATACCGCCCACTGCAAAAGTTCGCGGAAGGGGGCGAAGCCCGGCATCGCCTTCGCCTCGGCCGCGAGCGCCTTGGAATCGATCGACGGATCCTCGAACACCCCCGCGAGGGCCAGGTCCGGGAGCGCAAAGCCGGGCTTCTTTTCCCCCTCGGGAAGCTTGATTCCGACCCGCCTGAGCATGCCGGCGGCGGACTTGGACACGTGGTGCAGCGAGAGCACCCGATCATCGACGCCGACCTTCGCGTCCCGCAGGCGGGCATACGGCAGGAGCGGTCCGAGCCAGGTGATCGCCAGCAGCGGCAGGGCGACGAACGACCAGGGAAGCCACCAGGCAAGAATGGCCACCGCGAAAAACGGCCCGGTCAACAGCGGAAGCCAGAAATGACCGAAGGTCGGCAGTTTCGAGCGGTCGGCAGCCGCCCAATTGGTCGTGCCTGCCCAGAGCAATACGAGCAGCCACCAGACCGCCGCCGGCAGGATCGCCAGACCGCCGCCACTGCCGCGAACGAATCCCTGCTCCTCCTCGACGACCTCCTCGGCCGCCTTCGCCTCCGCATCGGCAGCCGCCTTCTGTCGCTGGTCCTCGCCGAGGGTTTCCCCCTTGGGACGCTGGTCTTCCTGCCCAGCGGGGGCGGCGGCATCCTGGGCTGCATGCACAGATCGGCCCGAATCGGCCACCGGGATCACAAGGCCGGCGAGGCAGAGCAAAAGCACCACCGCCGGCAGTCGGCCGGTCGCGAATCTCCGATCCGGTGGCATCAGGAGACTCCGATGCCCTTGAGAGACATCATCAGCGCCTCGCGGTTGGGCGCGATCTCGAGGGCGTCATTCCGGTCGATGAGCCCCTGGTCGATCAGGCTCTTGAGGCTCATGGTGAAGTCCTGCATGCCGTCCTTGGCCGACTTGCGGATGTGGTCGGCGAGCAGGTGGTCCTGCTCCTCGAGGACGTACTTCCGCACGAGGACGTCGAAGAACATCATCTCGACGACAGGCACGCGGCTCACCCCCGGCTTGATCGACTTGAGCAGTTTCTGGGCGACGATGCCCTTCATGTTGAACGCGATGGCGCTGCGGATCGCCGCATGCTCCTCCTGCGGAAACAGGTCGAGGATCCGGGTCACGGTGCTCGGCGCGCTGGCGGCGTGGATCGTGCCGAACACCAGATGCCCCGTTTCGGCGGCGTGGATCGCCGTCTTGAACGTCTCGACGTCCCGCAACTCGCCCACGAGGATGATGTCCGGATCCTCGCGGACGGCATGCTTCATGCCGATCTCGAAGTTGCGGACGTCATTGCCGATCTCCCGCTGGTTGATCAGGCACTTGTCCTCGGTGAAGACGAACTCGATCGGATCCTCGAGCGTGAGGATGTGCTTGCGGTAGTTGCGGTTGATGTAGTTGAGCATCGACCCGATCGTCGTGCTCTTGCCGGAGCCGGTCACGCCTGCCAGCAGCACCATCCCCTGGTCGAGTTGGCAAAGCCTTTCGATCGAGTTCGGCAGGAAGAGCTTCTCGAAGTCGGGGATCGTGTTGTTGACGCGACGGGCGACGAGGCCCCAGGAGCCCTGCTGGGTCAGCATGTTGACCCGGAACCGCCAGCGGACGCCATCCACCACGCAGGTGTAGGCGAAGTCGGCGCCGCCGTCGTCGTCGAAGATCTTGCGGTGCCGCGGGTTCATGATCGGCCCGCAGAGCCGCTTCATGTGCTCGGCCTCGATCCGCGGATACTTGAGCGGCTGGAGCGCACCCTTGACCCGCATGAACGGCGGCTGGCCGACCTTGAGATGCAGGTCGCTGCCGTTGAGCCGGACCATCGCCTCGAAGAGGCGGTCGATCTCGCGGTCGCCGGGGTCTCCGGGGACGGGCTTCTCGACCGGCGGGACCGTGGCCGCGGGGGCCGACGAGGCCGTCGATTGAGCAGGTGCCGTGGTGGGATCGAGCGTCATGGATGTCTCATCGATGTCGGGCGTCTTGGCGCTGGTTGGGCACCGGCCGGACGGGGATGCCGCGGCGGGCAAACTCCTCCTTCACCTCACGGATCGTACACTGCCCGAAGTGGAAGATTCCAGCCGCGAGCGCAGCGTCGGCACCCCCCTGCTCGATCGCGTCGGCGAGGTGCTCGGGGCTGCCGGCGCCGCCACTGGCAACCACGGGGATTCCGACGGCCCTGCTGACGGCGGCGGTGATCTCGAGGTCGTAGCCGTCCCGCGTGCCATCCCGATCCATGCAGGTGAGCACGATCTCCCCGGCACCCCGGGCCTCGACCTCCCTCGCCCAGGGAACGGCCTCGAGCCCCGTGGCGATCCGGCCTCCGCTGACGAAGACCTCCCAGATCTCGCGGCCGTCGCGGATCACCCGCTTGGGATCGATGTTGACCACGGTGGCGCAGCTCCCGAGCCGGTCGGCCACCTCCGTGATCAGGTCGGGCGTGCGGACTGCCGCCGAGTTGATGCTCACCTTCTCGGCGCCCGCCTGCACGAGCTGACAGGCGTCGTCGAGCCTGCGGATCCCGCCCCCCACGGTGAACGGCATGAAGATCGTCTCCGAGACGCGGCGGACGACCTCGAGCATGATCGCCCGACCCTCGTGGCTCGCCGTGATGTCGAGAAACACGAGCTCGTCCGCCCCTTCCGCCTCGTAGCGAGCCGCCACGGCCACCGGATCGCCGGCATCGACCAGGTCGAGGAACCGCGTTCCCTTGACGACGCGGCCCTTCTCGACGTCGAGGCAGGGGATGATCCGCTTGGCGAGCATCAGGCCGCTCCACCGGACTGCTGCGGCCCGCCGCCGATCAGGCCCGTCTCCGGACTCGACGCCGTCGCGTAGAGCCGCTTCGGCATCCGCCCCGCGAGGAACGCCTGACGTCCGGCGAAGCAGGCGGCCCGCATCGCTGCGGCCATCCTCAGCGGATCGGCGGCATGGGCGATCGCCGTGTTGAGCAGCACGCCGTCGACGCCGAGCTCCATCGCCTCGGCCACGTCGCTGGCCGTGCCCACGCCGGCATCGACGATCACGGGATACCCGGGATCGCCGGCCTTGAGATACTCAAGGCAGATCCGCAGGTTGTTGGCGTTGAGGATCCCCTGCCCCGATCCGATGGGGCTGCCGGCAGGCATCACGCTGGCCGCGCCGAGATCCTTGAGCCGCCGGGCGACCACGGGATCGTCGCTCGAATAGACGAGCACCGCGAAGCCGTCCTCGACGAGCCGGGCGGTGGCCTCGAGCGTGCCGACCGGATCGGGGAGCAGCGTGCGGGAGTCGCCGAGGACCTCGAGTTTGACCCATTCCGCGCCGGGATTGCCGAGATCACGGAGCAGTTCGCGGCCCAGGCGGGCGACGCGGACGGCGTCGTCGGCCGAATAGCAGCCGGCAGTGTTCGGCAGGATCGTGTACCGGGAGGCGTCGAGGTGGTCGAGGATGTTTTCGCCGGCGGCGTTCACGAGCCGCTCCCGCCGCACCGCCACGGTCACGCAGTCGGTGCCGGAGGCGTCGAGGCAGCGGGCCATTTCGGCGAAGCTTTGATACTTGCCGGTGCCGACGACCAGCCGGCTGCGGAGCGTCACGCCGCCGACGCGGAGATCGTCGGCTGCCGCCGGGCCGGCCGGATCAATGGTGCTTGACCTGTTCATGGTGTGGGTGCCGGGAACCTCGTCTCAGCCGCCGCCGACAAGCGTCACGATCTCGATCCGATCGCCCGCCGTGAGCATACAGGCTGCCAGCCGGGCCCGCGGAACCACCTGCTCGTTCACCTCGACGGCCAGAGGCCTGCCCGCCAGACCGAGGGCGGCCACGATCTCGAGCGCCGACGACCCGACCGGGGCGCGGTAGGGTTCGCCGTTGACGGTGATCGCCAGATCCTGCCCGTGGGTTTCCATCCGGCCTTCTTCCATCAGGCGGTCAGCGGTCCTTGGCCTTCACGGGACCTGTCGGCTTGGCCCCGCCGGCCTTCGTGCCGCCGCCCCGAGGACGGGCGACATCCAGCGGCAGCAGTTCCGTGCCCACCGATGCCGGGGCCGCCTGCTGTGAGTTCCAGGGGATGCCATAGGCCACGGTGACGCCGGTCGAGGAGTCGGTCACGTAGAGCAGTGATGATGCCAGCGGCAGGCTGCCGGCCGCTGCCATCTCGGCCCCCCCGCTGACGAGCAGAAACTTCGGATTCTTGACCTGCCCAGCCTTGAAACCGAGATCGCCGAGCACGTTGTGCTTGTAGGCGCCCATGAACCGCCTCGTCGTCGGATTCATGACACCACCAGACAGCTCGCCTGTCTCGAAGTCGAGCATGAAGATCCCTTCGACACCGACCGAGAGCGGCACCGTGCAGACGGCAAACGATTCGTCTGCCAGCGAGCCAAGCGCCAGCGCCCGCGAAACCGCAGGCCGCGGGGCGACCACGAGGCCAATCACGATCCCGGCGGCCAACAGTACCGCTGCCGTCGCCAGATCCCGCCAGCCAGGCATCCGCATCCTATCCCTCTCCATGTCTCGATTCCCTCTCCACAAAAATGCCTGCCCCCAGGCAACAGTTCAGGGTTATTTCTTCTCGTCAGGCTTCTTCTCGTCAGGCTTCTTCTCGTCAGGCTTCTTCTCGTCAGGCTTCTTCTCGTCAGGCTTCTTCTCGTCAGGCTTGCTCGGTCCCGGGGAGCCGGCCGCGATCCGGAATTTTCCCAGAGCGTGCTGCCCGTCGGCGTACTGCTGATCGATCGTGATCGTCAGGGTTGCCCCCGCCGGGACGGCGACATCAGGGGCCAGTGTGAAGGTTGCCACGTGATCCTTCCCCGCGGCCCCGCCGATCCCCCACCCGGTCTCAGGTTTGTCGTCGATCGCGCCGGCGGCCGGATAGTTGGACTGCTCGTGATCGGCCTTCGCCCCGCCGAACCGGACCACCGTCGGCGGCTGCCCGGCACCTGCCGGCTGGGCCAGCACCGCAAATGTGGAGACGATGAAGTTGCCGTTGCCGGCCCGGCCCGGCCCCTTCGATGGAAGGCTCGGATCTGCGAGCGGCTCAAGCCGGATCGCCTTCAGATCGCACCCCGCGGGCACGACCGCCTTGAGCGTGTAGGTGTCCTTGGCAAGGCTGCCGCCGACCATCACGACGCCTTCGGCCGAGATCGTGCCGGTCGCGTTCGCCATGCTTTTGAACTCGGTCGGCAGGAGCGGCTTCCAGCTGAATTCGACCGCCTTGGGGGCTGCGGGCGGGCTCGCGGCCGGAGGCTGTGCAGCCGCCACCGCCGGAGCGGCCACTGGAATGAGTTTGGGCGCGGGCGTCGCAATCCGCCGGCCGCCCGCGTGGGTGCCGACGAACACCGTCTTCGCATCGGGAGCGAATGCCAGGCACCAGACGCTCGATTTCTGGGCCGCCAGTCCCTCCTGCTCAGCCTTGGCCTTCACGTCCCAAAACTTCACGGCGCCGTCGAGGCTGCCGGTGGCGAGCCGCGTGCCGTCGGGGGAGAAGGCAGCCGAGGTCACCCAGTCCTTGTGTCCTGAAAGCGTGGCCTGTGGTTTCGAATCGGAGGTCGTCCAGAGCCGCACGGTCCGGTCTGCCGACGTCGTCGCCAGGAGGGAGCCATCGGGGGAAAAGACGACAGACCAGACGGCGTCGCCATGCCCCTCGAGTTTCGCCTTCTCGGCCCCCGAGGCGACGTCCCAGATCTTGACGAGCGAGTCGCCGCCGCCGGTCGCCAGCCTGCCGCCGTCGGGCGAGAAGGCGACGGACCCGACGCTGCCCGCATGGGCTGCGATCGTGGCGAGTTCCTTGCCGCTCGCGGTGTCCCAGATCACGACGCTGCCATCCTCCCCGGCAGTCGCCAGCCGCGAGCCGTCAGGGGAGAGATCCAGCGATCGAACCCAGCCCTTCTGTTTCTTCAGGTCGGCCTTGAGTTTTCGGGAAGGAAAGTCCCAGAGTTTCACGAGCCCGTCATAGCCGGCCGTGGCAGCCAGACGTCCGTCGCGGGAGAGTTTCACGGCCCAGACCGCCGTCGGATGGCCGGCCAGTTCGCCATCGCGGGTTCCATCGGCCTTCCAGACGATCAGGTCTCCGGGCCTGTAGAGGAGGCTTTCACCCCCCGCGGTGACGAGCGTGGCTCCGTCACGGGCGAAGTCGGCCGCGATCACCCAGCGACCGTGGGCATCGAGCGTTGCGGCCGGCCCGGAGGCAGGGCTCGCCGCCGGCGGGGCCGCGGCGGCCGGTTCGGCGCCGATCGCCGTCGGGAGCGGGCCCAGTCCGGCAAGAATCACGATTCCAATCCAGATGGCACGATTCGGTAACATGCTGAACACCCTCTGTCCTGGTTCTGGGTTTGAAAACGCAACGCGCCGCAAAGGAAACCGATCGACCGGCGGAGCGACCTCGCTCCTGCAGCCACCCGCGAGACGGCGGCCGGTTTCGACGCCGATCCGATGGAGTATAGTTGCCGCGAACGTCGCGATTCCATGCGACGGCTTTTTGGGAGGGCTTCAACCCATGGCTGCATCAAAGTCCGGATCGCGGCGGCGGGCCATCCTCGTCGCCAGCGGCGACCTGCGTGAGGAGGCCAACCGGGTCTGCTGGCCCGCCCAGCGGGCGATGGAGGCGGAACTCACCCGGGCGTTCGCCGATGCAGGCTGGACGCTCGACCGCGGCCACCGGGCCGGTAAATCCCGAGGCCACGGCTTCATCGCCAGTGCCCGCGAGGGGCTCGATGTATTCGCCGCGATCGATCCCCAGACGCCGCTGGTGGTGGCCGAGGCGGTCTGGCAGTACTCGAACCACGTCCTGCCGGGGCTCTCGACGCATGCGGCGCCGATCCTGACCGTGGCCAACTGGTCGGGGCAGTGGCCGGGCCTCGTCGGCATGCTCAACCTCAACGGCTCGCTGACGAAGGCGGGGGTTCCCTATTCCACGCTCTGGTCGGACGACTTTGCGAGCCCGAGTTTCCGCCGCCATCTCGGGGCCTGGCTGACTACGGGCCGCGTCCACCACGACACCAGCCACGTCATGCCGATCGAATCGGTGCGCATCCCCCGGCCTCTCGCCGGGGTCGGCGAGTCGATCGCAGCCGACCTGCGCCGCCGCAAGGCGCTGATGGGCGTCTTCGACGAGGGCTGCATGGGGATGTTCAACGCGATCATCCCCGACCACCTGCTCCACGCCACGGGCGTGTTCAAGGAGCGGCTCAGCCAGAGCGGCCTCTACCACGAGACGATGCGGGTCTCGGATGCCGAGGCCCGCGACGTCTTCCGCTGGCTGGAAAAGGCGGGGATGACGTTTCACTTCGGCAAGTCCGAGACGACCGACCTCACCCGGGCCCAGGTGCTCCTGCAGTGCAAGATGTATGTGGCGACGCTGCGAATCGCAGACCGCTTCGGCTGCGACTGCGTCGGCATCCAGTATCAGCAGGGGCTCAAGGACCTCCTCCCGGCCAGCGATCTCGTCGAGGGCATGCTCAACGATTCGAAGCGGCCGCCGGTGACCGCCGAAGGCTCGTCGAAGGTGCTCTGGAAGGGACGGCCGCTCGTCCACTTCAACGAGGTCGACGAGTGTGCCGGACTCGACGGCCTGCTGACGCAACGGGTGCACGAGGCGCTCGGCGAGCCGGTCGAGAACACGCTCCACGACATCCGCTGGGGTGACTGGGACCAGTCGCGATCGACCGATCAGTGGGTCTGGGTGTTCGAGATCTCGGGCGCAGCGCCGCCGTCCCACTTCGTCGCCGGCTGGAAGGGGGCGTATGGCCACCGGCAGCCGCCGATGTACTTCCGGCTCGGTGGCAGCACGCTGGCGGGAGTGAGCAGGCCGGGCGAGATCGTCTGGAGCCGGATCTGGATCGACAACCGGCAGGGGCAGGAAAAACTCTGCATGGACATCGGCCGGGCTCAGGTCGTGAAACTTCCCGAGGAGGAGACCCGGCGCCGGCTCGATGCGACCACGCCGCAGTGGCCGATCATGCACGCGGTGACCTACGGCATCTCCCGCGACCAGATGATGGCCCGCCACAAGGCGAACCACATTCAGGTGGCCTATGCCAAGGACGCCGCCGGGGCCGACAAGGCCGCCCTCGCAAAGGCTGCCGCGGCCCGGGCCCTCGGCGTCGAGGTGCACCTCTGCGGCACCCGCGGCCACGGCGTTTCGCCAAGCCTCCGCTGGGATGCCTGACGACGCAACCCAGGGTTTCAGCCCCGTGAGCTGAAAAAGCCTCGACGACTCCTGTCCTTCGGAGAACTGACCTCGTGAAAAGAACCGGCTATCTCGGCATCGATGCGGGCACACAGGGGCTGTCGGTGATCTTCACCGATGAGGCGATGCGGATCCTCGCCACGGGCGAGGGGGGCTACGAGATGCTGCCCGGACTCGGCCCAGACTGCTCGGAGCAGCATCCGGGCGACTGGGAGCGGGCGATCGAGGCCGCGATGGCCGACCTGCGGCGGAAACTCGCCGCCGTCGGCATCGAGATGGATGTCCTGGCGATCGGCATCTCCGGGCAGATGCATGGCGAGGTCCATGCCGACGCTCTCGGCCGGGCGATCGGGCCGGCCCGGCTCTGGTGCGACGGACGCAACGAGGCCGAAGGGAGGGAACTCACCGAGCGCCTCGGCGTGAAGTGCCCCAAGCGGCTGACCGCCTCCCGCTGGCTCTGGACGATCCGCAATCAGCCGGAGAAGGCCGCCAAGGTGGCCCACATCACGACGCCCTCGGGATGGATCGCCCGGCTGCTCACCGGCCAGTGGAACCTCGGCATCGGCGACGCCGCCGGGATGTTTCCGATCGACCAGCAGAGCCTCGACTACGACGCCGCGAGGCTCGCCGACTTCGACGCCCTCGTGGCCGCGACCGTGCCCACAGCGGCCGTCCGGCCGCTCCGCGAACTCCTCCCCAGGGTCCGTCGGGCCGGCGAGGATGGAGGCCGGCTCGATACCGCCGGCGCCGGGCTCCTCGGCCTGCCCGAGGGGATTCCCGTCGCCCCGGCCGAGGGAGACCAGCCCGCGGCCCTGGCCGGTTCGCTGATCGGCTCGGCCGGTCAGGTGGCGATGAGCTTCGGCACGAGCGTCGTCGCGAATTCCGTCGGCGACCGTCCGTTCGTCGGGATCGCCGACGCGATCGACCACTTCTGCGCCCCCGACGGCCGTCCGATCAACATGGTCTGGCTCCGCAACGGCACGACGCCGATGAACACCGTCGTGGAAATGTTCGCTCAGGTGGTCGATCCAGGCGCGGGAGGCCGCTCGGCCGGATTCGCCGCCCTGATGCCGCAGCTGCTGGCGGCGGCCGACGACTGCGGCGGCCTGCTCGCGCTCCCCTTCATGGACGATGAACCGGGGCTCGGCGTCTCCCGTGGTGGCGCAGCCTGCCTGGTCGGCCTCAACGCGGCCAATGCCACGCCGGGCAACGCGGCCAAGGCGATGCTCCTGGCAACGATGTTCAACCTCCGGATCGGCAGCGATCTGCTCGACAGACAGGGCTTTCCAAGAACCGAGATCCTGCTCTCGGGCGGCCTCACCAGGACGCCTGCGTTGGGCCAGATCCTGGCCGACGTCTTCAATACGCCGGTCTCGATCCTCGACGGGGCCACCGAGGGCACGGCCTTTGGGGCTGCCCTGATGGCCAAGTATCGGGCCCTCGCGGTCGCCGGCAGGCCGCCCGAGTGGTCGGCGTTTCTCTCTGGCCACGCCTCCGGCACGCCGACTCGGTTCACCCCGCGGCCGGCTGCGATGAGAACCTACGCCCAGATCTACGACCGCTACCGACGCCTCGTCGCCCTGCACGGTTCACTCGAAGCGCTGCAGCCGACTAGCGGCCAGACCGCTCCTTGAGTCGGCGGCTGGCCCGGGTGAGGGTGTCCCGCTCGTCGTTCGTCAGGCTGCCCTCGCCCGAGCGGCTGATCTTCTCCAGGATCCGATCGACGGCCTCCTGCAGTTCGGCGTCGAGGGCCGACTGCGAGCGGGCATCAGCGACGCGGCCACCCGGTGCCTCGTCTTCGGGCCTCACGACCCGCATCCTGCTGCGGCGAAATCGCTCCCGCAGATCGGTGAAGCCGCCGAGGTTCCAGCCCTGCCAGGCGTAGAGCCCGCCGAAGATGGCACCGGCGAGGTGGGCCACGTTGGCCACCTGCCCGCCCCCCGATGCGGCCCCCTGCAGGTCCGAGACGAAGTAGAGCACCCCGAGGGCCCAGGCCGGCACCGGGAGCACGCCCCAGAGGAGCACCGTCTGGCGGGGAAAATACCAGATGAAGACGGCGAGCACGGCCATCACCGCGCCGCTGGCGCCGACCAGGAACATCCGCGGAGCAAACAGCGGGCTCCCGATCTGCACGCTCACCAGCCAGGCCAGTCCGGCGATCACGATCGCCGTGAAATAGAACCGCAGGAATTCCGCCCGCCCCATGATCGCCTCGACCTCGCGGCCGAAGAACCAGAGCGCGAGCATGTTGAAGACGAGGTGCCAGGGATTCTGCGAGTCGTGGACGAAGCCGTAGCTGACCAGTTCCCAGGCCTTGAGCAGGTGATTGGGCAGGTCACCCCCGAGGGCCAGAAACCGGTTCAGGGGAAACTCGTCGGCCCCAAGCAGGTTGGCGACCCAGACGGCGACGTTCGCCACGATGATCGTCAGCACCCCGGTCCATTCCTCCATGAACGACGGTGACTCGGATCGGTAATAGCCGCGGTCGGCGAATCCCATGAAGGTTCCGGGTGGGCGGAGGGGCGGACGGAAAGACCCCTGAATCGTAGCAGGCAAGGCGGGTGTGCTACAGTTCCCGTCTCACGACCCGGCTGCAACGGGGACATGGGCGTGTCCGGCGCCGGGTGGCTCAAAGAGGAACAGCAGAGGAGCGATCGCGATGGCCACCAATGGCGCACTGGGCAGAAAACTGCGGATGGGAATCGTGGGGGGCGGACAGGGCTCTTTCATCGGCCGCGTCCATGTCACGGCGGCGGTCCTCGACAACCGGGCCGAACTCGTCGCCGGCGCCTTCTCCAGCGACGCCGCCCGCTCCAAGGCCAGCGCCGCCGACTATGCCGTCGATCCGGCCCGGGCCTACGGCTCGTTTGATGAAATGTTCGCCGCCGAGAAGGCGCTGCCGGCCGAGCAGCGGATCGACTTCGTCTCGGTCACGACGCCCAACCACATGCACTTCCCGGTCGCCAAGGCGGCGGTCGAGGCCGGCTTCAACGTGCTCTGCGATAAGCCGCTGACGCTGACGCTCGCGGAGGCCGAGGCCCTGGCCCGGATCGTGCAGGCGTCGAACGTCGTGTTCGCCGTGTCGCACAACTACACCGGCTATCCGCTCGTGCGGCAGGCGAGGGAGATGATCCTCTCGGGCGAACTCGGCGAGATCCAGGCCACGAGAGCCGAATACATCCAGGGCTGGCTGCGAACCCGGCTCGAGGCGGAGGGGCAGAAGCAGGCCGCCTGGCGGACCGATCCCAGCAAGAGCGGCGCCGCCGGCTGCTTCGGCGACATCGGCACCCACGCCTACAACCTCGGCCGCTTCATGACCGGTCTGCTGCCGGAGACGATCAGCGCCAACCTCAAGATCTTCGAGCCCTCCCGGCCACTCGACGACTACGGCCATGCGGTGATCCGCTACCAGAACGGCGGCCTCGGCACCGTCACCGCCTCGCAGATCAGCCACGGCCGCGAGAACGACGTCCGAATCCAGATCGACGGCACGCTGGCCAGCCTCGAATGGCACCAGGAAAACCCGAACCAATTGTTTGTCCGCAGCAACGGCCGGCCGCACCAGATCTACACCCGCGACCCCAACGCCCCCTTCATGAACGCCCCGGGTAAAGCCGCCTGCCGGCTGCCGTCGGGCCACCCCGAGGCCTTCTTCGAGGCCTTTGCCAACATCTACCGCGGCTTCTACGACGCCATCGAGCAGCAGTCCACGACGGGCAATCACGAGCGGACCAACACGATCTATCCCAACATCCACGACGGCGTGGAGGGGATGTACTTCATCGAGCAGTCGGTGGCCTCGAGCCGGGCGAACGGCGCCTGGCTGCCGCTGCACCATCCGCTGGCCCGACGCTGAGCCAAGAATCGAGAGGCAGGGAGGCAGTCGCGATGGGCACGTCCGGCACGAAATTCTTCGTCTTCGACATCGAGAGCGTGGCCGACGGCGGCCTCGTCTCACGGCTCAGGTATCCGGGGGAGAGCCTCTCGCCGGAGCAGGCGATCGCCCGCTACCGGGCCGAACTGCTGGCCGAGAACGGCAAGGACTTCATCCCCTACACCTTCCAGCTGCCCGTCTCGCTCGTGATCGCCAAGATCGCCGACGACTACCGGCTCACCGACCTGGTCGCGCTCGACGAGCCCGAGTCGCGGCCGCACGAGATCGTGCGGCTCTTCTGGGAGGGCTGGAGAAAGTACCGGCGGCCGCGGCTGGTCAGCTTCAACGGCCGCGGATTCGACCTCCCGCTGCTCGAGCTCTGCGCCTTTCGCTACGGGATCTCGATCCCCGACTGGTTCGCCGAAGACAAGAAGAGTTTCGACCAGCCCCGCAACCGCTACAACACCTGGGCCCACTTCGACCTGCACGAGTGGCTCACCAACAACGGCGCCTCCCGGTTCAACGGCGGCCTCTCGCTGGCCGCCAACCTCGTGGGCAAGCCCGGCAAGATGGACGTCGCCGGCCACATGGTGCAGGACCTCTGGGATGCGGGCAGGGCGGCCGAGATCCACGACTACTGCCGCGGCGACGTGCTCGACACCTACTTCATCTTCCTCAGGTCGCGGGTCGTGGCCGGCGAACTCGACCTCGACGAGGAGCATGCGATCATCGAGGACGCGCGGAAGTGGATCGAGTCGCGGGCCGCAACGTCGCCCGGACTCGCCCGCTATCTCGCCGCCTGGGGCGACTGGAAGAATCCCTACGCCTGAGGGCCGACTGCTCGTCCTCGTCAGCCGATCCGACCGCTCATTCGCTGATCGGTTCCTTGACGAGCTGCACGAAGTGCTGCGACCGCGACGAACCGGTCAGGTCGGCGGCCTTCTTCTCGGCGGCCTTCTTGTCGGCATATTCGAAGAGCACGAGCCGCTTCATCGACGGATTGAAGACGCCCCAGTAGGCCTTCATCCGGGTCTCCTTGGCGACCTTCTTGCGGCTGGTCTTCTTGGCGGCGACCTTCTTCGGCTCCTTGGCGGCCTTTTCCTTCTTCTCCTTGGCCGGCTTCTCCTTGGCGGCCTTCTTCGTGGTCTTGGCGCGGGCTTCCGCCGCGTCCGCCTGGGCCCTGAGTTCCTTGCGATTCACCACTTTGCGTGCCATGGATGCCTGCCGTCCTTCCCGAAAAATGTCCCGTGTTCCCGACGGAGTGCCGGGGGCCGGAAGTATACCGATCCATCGGTCCCGCCGCACGGTCATCTATACTCGGTGCATGGCCACAGCAGTCACCGATGTCCCCCTCGCCGCCCCCTTCGCCGCCTACCGCGGCCTCGATGACGCCGTGCTCCAGGACCGCATCGAGGCGGTCCGCCGCCAGCTCGGCCGCCGGCTCGTGATCCTCGGACACCACTACCAGCAGGATGGGGTGATCGCCCACGCCGACTACCAGGGGGACAGCTACCAGCTCTCGAAGTCGGCGGCGGAGCGGTCTGACTGCGAGGCGATCGTCTTCTGCGGCGTCCACTTCATGGCCGAGACGGCCGACATCCTCGCCAACCGCCCCGAGCAGGTGGCCGGCCGCGGAGGCCGGCGGATCGACGTCGTCCTGCCCGACATGGCCGCCGGCTGTTCGATGGCCGACATGGCCGCGATCGGACAGGTCGAGGATGCCTGGGCCGACCTCGGCACGGTGATCGACACCGGCGAGATCACCCCCGTCACCTACATCAACTCGGCCGCCAGCCTGAAGGCCTTCTGCGGCCGGCACGGCGGCATCGTCTGCACCTCAAGCAACGCCCGGGCCGTGCTCGAGTGGGCGTTTGCAAGAACGAAGCGGGTGCTGTTTTTTCCCGACCAGCACCTCGGCCGCAACACCGCCCGAAGGATGGGAATTCCGCTCGAGGAGATGTGCGTCTGGAACCCGCACGACCCCGCCCTCGGCGGCAACTCGCGAGAGCGGCTCGAGACGAGCCGGGTGATCCTCTGGCAGGGGCACTGCAGCGTCCACGCGATGTTCAAGCCGGAACACGTCGACGCGATCCGGGCCAACCTGCCGGGCGTGAAGGTGCTCGTTCACCCCGAGTGCTCGATGGAGGTGGTCGACAGGGCCGATCTCGTCGGCTCGACGAGCTACATCCTGCGTCAGGTCGAGGAGGCCGCCGCCGGCTCCATCTGGGCGATTGGCACGGAACTGCACCTCGTGAAGCGGCTCGAGAAGGACCATCCGCAACAGACGATCCGGTTTCTCTCGCCGGTCGTCTGCATGTGCGCGACGATGTACCGGATCGATCTGGCCCACCTCTGCTGGAGCCTCGAGCATCTCGCGGCGGGATCCCCGGTCAACCTGATCCGGGTCGACGAGGAAACGGCCCGCTGGGCCGTGACGGCCCTCGAACGGATGCTGGCGGTGAGTTGATGACGGGTTTCACGCAAACACACGGCATCCTGCCGTTGTTTGCTTGGCCGGCTCCGCCGGCTGGTGCTTACCCGGCCGGCGGTTTCACGCAAACACACGGCATC
>Ga0209598_10001178_pt1 | contig 21454 bp, 18 predicted proteins | sample M_140807_EF_Meta_FD_187317 | JGI IMG/M metagenome (GOLD analysis project Ga0209598, IMG submission 187317) | Freshwater microbial communities from Lake Montjoie, Canada to study carbon cycling - M_140807_EF_MetaG (SPAdes) (version 2) | ecosystem: Environmental > Aquatic > Freshwater > Lake...
GAGCGGGCGGTGCGCCGCCACAGTGCCTCGGCGGTCTACCTGACAGAGCCGGGGGAGTGGCGCCTGCGTCTGGAGGCCGACACCTGGGCCGACACCCTTGGGGTCCCGGTGACCGTCCTGGAAGATGACCGGTTCCTGGCCTCCCATGGGGATTTCGAGGCCTGGGCGGAGGGCCGCAAGGCCCTGCGCATGGAGTTCTTCTACCGCGAGATGCGCCGGCGCACCGGCCTCCTCATGGAGGGCGAGGCGCCCACCGGCGGGCGCTGGAACTTCGACGCCGAGAACCGGGCCCCGCCGGCTGGCGACCTCTTCCTGCCGGAGCCCCTTCGGCATGACCCCGACGTCGTGACCGGGGAGGTCCTGGCGATGGTGGCGAGGCGCTTTCCCGACGGCTTCGGAAGCCTGGACGACTTTCGCTTCGCGGTCACCCGGGAGCAGGCCCTGGCCAGCCTGGCGCACTTCATCGACGCGGCCCTACCCGCCTTTGGCGACGACCAGGACGGCATGCTTGTGGCCTCGCCCTACCTGCACCATGCGGTGCTCTCGCCCTACCTCAACATCGGCCTGCTGGGCCCCCTGGAAGTCTGCCGAGCGGTAGAGGCGGCCTGGCGGGCGGGGAAGGTTCCCCTCAACGCCGCCGAGGGCTTCATCCGACAGGTGATCGGCTGGCGGGAATACATGCGGGGCGTCTACTGGCGGGAGGGGCCCACCTACGTCCTGCGGAACGCCCTGGAGGCCCGGCGACCCTTGCCGGACTTCTACTGGACCGGGAAGACCGACATGGCCTGCATGAAGGCCGCCATCGGCCAGACCCTGGACCTGGCCTACGCCCACCACATCCAGAGGTTGATGGTGACTGGCAACTTCGCCCTGCTGGCCGGGATCGACCCCCACGCGGTCCACGAGTGGTACCTGGGCGCCTATGCCGATGCCTTCGAGTGGGTGGAGGCGCCCAATACCCTGGGCATGAGCCAGTACGCCGACGGCGGACTGCTGGGCTCAAAACCCTATGCCGCCAGCGGGTCCTATATCCACCGGATGTCCGACTATTGCAGCGGCTGCGCCTACAACGTGAAGGTGCGGAGCGGCCCGGGCGCCTGCCCCTTCAACCGGCTCTATTGGGACTTCATCGACCGGCACGCGGCCCGGTTCGCCCGTAACCCGCGCATGGCCCAGTCCGTGCGGACCCTGGAGCGGATGGGCGAAGACCGCCGCCAGGAACTGCGCGCCGACGCCGCCGCCTGCCTTGCGGAACTGGGCCTGTGAAGGCCCGGCGCAAGGCAGACCTGCCGACCAAGACCTGCCCGGTCTGCGGCCGCCCCTTCGCCTGGCGGAAGAAGTGGGAGAAGGTCTGGGATGAGGTGAAGTACTGCTCCGAGCGGTGCCGCCGGGCCTGAGGCCTTGCCGTTTGTGCACGCCCCCGCTGACGCCGGCCGCGATCCGGTGCAGGGTGGGGCCATGAAACTCGTCCAGGCGGGAGACCGCAGCATCCTCTTCATCATGGCCGCACCGCCGGAGTACGGGCCGGCCCTGCGCGCCCGCTTCACGCCCCTGATGACCGGGGTGGGTCCTGTCGAGGCGGGGCTGGCCGTCGGTGCCGCCCTGGCCCGGCTGGAGACCCGGGGCGAAACTCCAGACCTGGCCGTCTGCCTGGGATCCGCCGGCTCGCGCACCCTGGAGCAGACGGAGATCTACCAGGTGGCCAGCGTCAGCTACCGGGACATCGACGCCTCGCCCCTGGGGATCCCGGCGGGACTGACCCCCTATCTCGACCTGCCCCGGGACCTGCCCCTGAGAGTTCTGCTGCCGGACCTGCCGGCCGTGCGCCTATCCACGGGCGGGGCGGTGATCTCCGGGGCCGCCTATGACGCCATCGACGCCGACATGGTGGACATGGAGACCTTCGCTGTCGCCCGCGCCTGCATGGCCCATGGTGTGCCCCTGGCGGGACTGCGGGGCGTGTCGGACGGAGCCGAGGACCTGCGCCACATGGACGACTGGAAGGCCTATCTCCACGTCATCGATGAGAAGCTTGCGGCGGTGGTGGACCGGATCCTGGCGCTGGCGGACTGAAGGCGGCGGGCGCGCCCGCCGTCAAAGCCTCAGGCCCAGGCGCGAGGCACCCCAGAGGGTAAGCAGGTAGAGGACGACCGTCAGGATGCATCCCGCCGCCAGGGCCGGCCAGAAGCTGACGCCCCTGCGCAGAAGCCAGGGCATCAGGGCGAACATGGGCAGGGACGGCAGCACGAAGACCAGGGTCCCGGCGGCGTGGTCTGCGAGCCGCACCGGATCGCGAGTATCCGACCAGAGCCAGACCATGCCGAGGATCGAGACGAGGGGCAGGGAGGCGACTAACCCGCCGATCCCAGGATTTCGGCGGGAGATTTCCGAGACCAAGGCGACGATGAGACCCGAAAGCCCAGCCTTCAGCAGCAGATAGAGCATGCCGTTCCTCCCGCACACAGGCTCCAGCGAAAGCCATAGGCCGTCAAGGGCAGCTCGGACGAGGTCCTGCGCTATATCATCGGCGAGCAGGTCCGGGGCCTGCCCAGCGACAACCGCGTCGACAAGACCGTTGCGTTCCGCGACATTCCCACCAAGGGTCGGAAATAGCGCCGCCCCGGAGGAGACCCCCATGCCCAGGCTTCGCGGACTGCACCACCTGGCCTTCAGCACCACGGACATGAAGGGGCAGATCGCCTTCTTCAGCGAGGTGCTGGGCATGCGGCTGACGGCCCTGTTCTGGATGCACGGCGTGCCGGGCGCCTGGCACGGCTTCCTGGAGCTGGACGACAACGCCTCGGTGGCCTTCGTGGCCATGCCCGACAATGCCAAGGGCAGGAGCGAGCTGGGCTCCAGCCACGCAGCCCACGGCGGCGGGCCCTCGGCTCCGGGGACCATGCAGCACGTGGCCTTCAACGTAGAGTCGATGGAGGACCTGATGGCCTTCCGCAACCGTATCCGCCAGAGCGGGACGCCGGTCTTCGGGCCGGTGGACCATGGCTTCTGCCAGTCCATCTATTTCGCCGGGCCTGAGGGCCTGAACCTCGAGATTTCGACCTCGGTCAACCCGCCCGATCCCGACGAGTGGATCGACCCGGAGGTGGTGGCCCTGGCTGGAATTTCCGCCGAGGAACTGGCCGCCTTCCGCAATCCGCCCCCCGGCCCGGGCGCGCGGCCGGAGACTCCCCAGCCAACCTTCGACCCCGCCAGGCCGCACTTGAAATACCCAGCCGCGCTCTACGAAAAGCTCCTGAAGATGCCCGACGCGGATTATGTGGCCCTGGCCTCATTCAATGAACCGCCGGTGCGCAAGGTCGTGGCGGACCCCGCGGAATGAGCGGACGCGCCGCCGTCATCCGGACGCCCATCACCATCGTCTCGCGCGATCCCTCCGCCTTCAAGGACACCTACGGCGGGGCGGTGGGCCTGGTGGCGACGGGGGCCACCCTGATCCGTCCGGAGACGGCCTCCGACACAGTGTTGGTCACCATGCATCCCATCGGCGGCACGGCGGGCCTGCCGGTCATGCGCCTCTTCGCCGAGGCCGGGGTGCACATCCTGGCCGCTGACAGCCGCTATCGCGGGGTGGACAACGCCCTGATCATGGAGAAGGTCGCCCTCGACCTCGGCGCGGCCGTTCGGCACGCCCGGGACAAGCTCGGCTATTCGAAGGTCATCCTGCTGGGCTGGAGCGGCGGCGGCGCCCTGTCGGCCTTTTACCAGGCCGAGGCCGAGCAGCCCTCCATCACCCACACCCCGGCGGGGGACCCCCTGTCCCTGGTGGATGCCCGGCTGATCCCGGCGGACGGGGTCATCCTGATGGCCGCCCATGTCTCGCGGCACGGCACCCTGACCGAATGGCTGGACGCCTCCATCCTGGACGAGACCGATCCCGAGTGCCGCGATCCGGAGCTGGACCTCTATGGCGAGGTGGTCCGGCCGCCCTATTCCGACGCCTTCCTGGCCCGCTATCGGGCCGCGCAGGAGGCCCGCAACCGGCGCATCACCGCCGGGGTCAAGGCACGGCTGGACCATCTGCGCAACACCGGACGGCCGGATGAGGAGTTCGGCTTCGTTGTGCACGGCACCATGGCCGACCCCCGCTGGCTGGACCCGGCGGTGGACCCCAACGACCGGTCACCCGGCGTCTGCTACCTGGGCGATCCGCGCATCGTGAACATGAGCCCCATCGGCCTGGCGCGGTTCTCGACCCTGCGCAGCTGGCTGTCGCAGTGGAGCCTGGACGACGCCCGCGCCGACGCCCCGGCCTGCCTGGCCCGGGTGAAGGCCCCCGTCCTGGTGATCAACAACAGCGCCGACGACGCCTGTGCGCCCAGCCACGCCCGGCGGTTGTTCGACGCCGTTACCCACGACGACCGGCGCTTCCACGAAATTGCGGGCGCCAGCCACTACTACCAGGACCAGCCCGAGCTCGGCGGCCAGGCCGTCGGCCGGGTGAAGGCCTGGCTCGAAGACCATGATTTCAGGATCTGATCGCCCAAGGGCCAAGGGAAGAGGACGACATGCAGTTCGACGAGGTTGTTAAGGGCCGGCGGAGCATCCGCGGCTTCAAGCCGGAGCCGGTGCCCAGGGCCCTGATCCGCGAGGTGCTGGATCTGGCCATGCGGGCACCCTCCTCGCTGAACACCCAGCCGTGGAACTTCTACGTGGTTGCCGGGTCCGTGCTCGACGCCATCCGCGCCGGCAATACCGAGCGAAACCTGGCCGGCGTGCCGGACTCCCGCGAGTTCCGCAGCCACGGCGCCTATGACGGCGTCCATCGGGAGCGGCAGATCGAGGTCGCCAAGCAGCTCTTCGCGGCCATGGACATTGAACGCGAGAACAAGGCCAAGCGGCAGGACTGGGTGCTGCGCGGCTTCCGCCAGTTCGACGCCCCGGTCTCCATCGTCGTCACCTATGACCGGTCGATCCACGGCGGCGACATCGGTCCCTTCGACTGCGGGGCGGTGACCAACTGCCTGGTCAACGCCGCCTGGTCCCGGGGCCTGGGCTGCGTGATCAACAGCCAGGGCATCATGCAGTCCCCCGTGGTCCGGGAGCACGCCCGTATACCGGACGACCAGGTCATCATGATCTGCGTCGCCATGGGCTGGCCCGACGACAGCTTCCCCGCCAACGCCGTGGTCTCGAACCGCAAGTCGGTGGACGAGGCGGCGGTCTTCATCGGCTTCGACGGGGAGTGAGGCCATAGGCGAGGCCGCGATGAGCGCGCCCCTCACAGCCCTGGTCGTCGGCGCGGGCGTCGGCGGGCTGACGGCGGCCCTGGCCCTGGCTCGGGCGGGCCTGTTGGTGACGGTCGTCGAGCAGGCGCAGGCCCTGGGCGAGGTGGGGGCGGGGCTGCAGGTCTCGCCCAACGCCACCCGTGTGCTGTTCCACCTGGGCCTGGAGGCGGGCCTTTCCGCCCTGGCCTTCCGGCCCGAGGCTGTCGAGGCGCGGGGCTGGCAGCAGGGTCAGGAGATCCGTCGCGCACCCCTGGGCGAGACCGCGCGGGAGAGATACGGCTTTCCGTATTTTCACATGCACCGGGCGGACCTGGTCTCGGTGCTGGAACAGGCCAGCCGGGCCGAGCCCCGGATCCATCTGCGCCTCGGCGAAGCCGTCGCAGCCTGCGAGGGTGACGGGACCCCATCCCTGGTCCTGGCCTCGGGCGAGCGTCTGGAGGCGGATGTCCTGGTCGGGGCGGACGGCCTGCGCAGCCTCGTGCGCGAGGCCCTGTTCGGACCCGCCGCCCCTCGCTTCACCGGCAATGTCGCCTGGCGGGGACTGATCCCCGCTGAGCGGCTGGAGGGGGCCGACATCCGGCCCGTAGCCACCCTCTGGATGGGGCCCGGCGCCCACTTCGTGCACTACTCTGTCCGGGGTGGGGCCCTGGTGAACTTCGTCGGCGTGGTCGAAGCCGACGACTGGCGCGAGGAGTCCTGGTCCAGCCGGGGCAAGGCCGCGGACCTGCGCAGGGACTTCGCAGGCTGGCATCCCACTGTCCGGCGGATCGTCGAGGCCGCTCCGGAGGAGGCCTGCTTTCGCTGGGCCCTGTTCGACCGGGATCCCCTGCCGAGGTGGAGCCACGGCGCGGTGACCCTGCTGGGCGACGCCTGCCACCCCACCCTGCCCTTCATGGCCCAGGGCGCCTGCATGGCTATCGAGGACGCCGCTGTCCTGGCCGCCTGCCTGTCAGGTTGCCGTCGCGGCGACATCCCCGCGGCGCTCTCCCGTTACGAGGACCTTCGCCGCCCCAGGACCGCCGGCATCCAGGCGGGCTCGCGCCGCAATGCGACGATCTACCACCTGCGCCCGCCCTTCAGCTGGGCCCGCGACCAGGCCATGAAGGCTGGCCTGGGCATGGGGGCGGCCATGGACGGCCTCTACCGCTACGACGCCCTGTCGGCGGTAGGCGGCTAGCCAAGCGGAGGCGACTCCGGAAACCGCAGATGGCGCAGGCCAGCGGCGGCGTAGATGGCGTCCAGGGTTCGCTGCTGGCGCAGGATGGCCTCGCCTTCAGTGGGCAGGGCCTGGCCAGACTCCAAGGCCCCGAGCACAGCCTCGAGCTGGTAGGTGTAGCTGCTGATCCGAGGCACGGGCAGGTCGCGGACGGCGTCGCCAGACATCACCGTCAGCCGCCCGCCCAGGTGGGGGACCACCGGGTTCCAGTAGCGGATCTCGCCCGTCTCGCCGATCACCCGGAGGCTGGCGTCGAAGGCCAGGCCCTTGCCCATGGAGGCCGACAGCTCCACCTCGACACCGCCGGCGAAGGCAAGCCGGGCGGTGAGGCTCTCGTCCACCCCTCGCGCTGTGAGTACGGCCTCGGCTTCGACGGAGGTGGGCTCAGCCCCCAGGAGTTGCAGGGTCAGGCCGAGGGGATAGCATCCGAGGTCCATGAATGCGCCGCCACCGGTCTCGGGCAGGTGGCGGATCTCTGCGCCATCACGCTCGGGCACTGTGATGAAGAATCGCCCCTCCACCCTCCGGAGCGCGCCAATGGTGCCGGAGGCGACTGTCTCCATCAAGCTGAGCATGGCGGGGTGGTAGCGGGCGTGGAAGGCCTCGATCACCCGACGGCCGGACGCCCGGGCCGCGGCGAGGACCCCTTCGGCCTCGACCGCATTCATGGCGAAGGGCTTTTCGCAGAGGACATGCTTTCCCGCCTCCAGAGCCCGACGGCTCCAGGGCGCATGCAGGTGGATGGGCAGGGCGTTGTAGACGAGGTCAATGTCGTCGGCCGCCACCAGGGCGGCGTAGTCAGCTTCGGCGCGCTTGAAGGCATAGCGGGCCGCATAGGCCTCGGCCCGGGCCGGATCCCGGGCCGCAACGGCCTGGAGTACGGCGCCGGCCCGGACCGAGGCCGGAAGAATGACGGCGCTGGGCGTGATGGTCGCCGCTCCCAAGCATCCAATCCGCATGACCATCCCCGTTTTCATTTTCAAGTATGGGATCAATGCGCTTCGAAGGTTCAGATTCAAGCCTGTTTCCTCGCCCATCGAGTTTCAGGTATGCTCGTCTTGTCAGTCCTGTCCTAGGGAGGAGAGAGCCCGTGCATCGTCATCTTGTCGCCAGCTTCGCCAGCCTGGTCCTGATCCTCATACCGCTTGCCGCCGCAGCGGCGCCCTTGCCGACCAGCGGAAAGACCCCGATCGCGACGCTCGCCAAGGATCCAATGACCCGGGAGGTGCTGGACGCCTACCTCCCCGGCGTACAGTCGCATCCCAAGTATTTCGACTTCCAGTGGCAGACGCCCCGGGAGCTACAGCGGTTCGATCCCAGGATCACGGACGACGCGCTGACGCAGATGGACAAGGCCCTGGCCGCCACCCGGGCCCCGCCATCGGTCGAGACGACGCCGATCTTCCTCCTCGCCGCGCGTCCTGAGACCCGGGCGGTCCTGGAGACCTACATGCCCGGCATGCTGCAGCACCCGAACTATCCGAAGTTCCGGTACATTTCACTTAAGGCGCTACAGGGGTTCGACCCGCGCATCACGGACGAGACCCTGGGCGTCGTCCAGGCCGAGCTGGAGGCTGCGGGCGCCTTGGAGACGGCAAGAAGCAAGTAAATCACGCGAAGGGGTCGGTCCCGGCCCGCATGAGGGGGGCGATGCGGTCCGGTTCCGGACCCTGGGGGTCATCGTAGGGGTAGAGGGGCCGGCCGATGATGCGGTCGAGTTCCGGATGGCGGTCCAGCAGGTCCTGCGGCAGCCGGCCCCGGTAGTTGATCATGGTCCGCATGTAGGGACGGAAGTAGTTCTGCACGAGGGTGACGCGCAGGCCCGGTGTGGTCCGGGGGACGGCCCCGTGCCAGGTGGCGCCGTTCCAGATGGCCAGGGAGCCGGCCTTGCCGATGATGGGCACGGTGCGGAAGGGCGTCTCGCCCAGGCGCCCTTCGTGCGGCAGGGTGGCGCGGCCATAGTGATGGCTACCGGGCACGAAAACTGTCGGTCCGTCCTCAACCCCGGCGTAGTCCGTGGCCAGCCAGGAGGCGTTGCACATGTGGGCGATGGTCCCGCTGCCCGGCGGCAGGCCATGGGAGTCGCTGTGGAGGCCCAGGGGGGTGCCGTCAGGGCCCTTCAGGATCCAGGTCTGGCCGCCAAAGACGGCAGAGCCGCCGCACAGCCAGCGGACCAGGGCCAGGACCACCGGGTTGGTCGCCGCCTCGATGAAGACCTCGTCCTCCTCGATCAGGTCCCAGCCCTTGCCTTGGGTGTTGACCCTCGGAAGGGGATCGGTCCGCCAGTCGCCGATACGTGCGCCGGTTCGCGTCTCGAACGTGCGGAGAATAGCGTCGCGCAGACGGTCGACGAACCCCTCCGAGGCGCGCATTTTCTCGGGTGGCACCACGGTCACCCCATAGGCCTCGAGCTCGGCCACATGGCTGAAGAGGTCCCAGGCCGCGAGGTCCCGCATCAGGGGATCGAGGGTCGGCGCGGCGCCATAGTCGGCCATGGTCATGTGGGTATCCTCAGGCATTGGCGGCGGGGTTCCGGGGGCCCCGATAGTCGACCTCGGGATCCGAGGCCGCAAGCTGCCGGGCGTGCTCGCTGTAGCGCCAGTCAAAGTCGGCAGAGAGGGACGCCGGCCGGGAAAGGGAGAGTTCTCCGATCGGTGTGACTGGCTTGCCGGGATCGGTAGTGTTCCCGTCCACCATGCCGAGGCCGCTGAAGGTGCGAAAGCCCACGAGGCCCTTGAGCTTGGGGGAGAGGGCAGCGAGTTCAGCGTCAGTCAGGCAGGCCAGCTGGGTCTCCTGCTGGCGCATCTCCGGGCGGGCGTAGAGGATTCGGCTGGCGAGGCGGGTCCCCGGCTGGGTGCGCTTGCCGCCCGAGTGCAGGACCCGGCTGTCGGTGACCAGGCAGGTTCCCGCCGGCGCCGTGAGGGCCACGATCCGTTCCTCTGCAAGGTGCGCATAGTTGCTGTCGGGCCGGACGAGGTTCCGACCCGGGGCGTCCCGGTGCGAGCCAGGGACAATGTAGGTGCCGCCCTCCTCTAGGCCGAAGTCGGTGTAGAGCCAGATCAGCAGGCAGTAGAGTGGGAAGGGCGGGTGCGGCAGGGGTACGAAGCCCTGGTCCTGGTGCAACTCCTGCAGGCCGCCACGCTCGTGGACCAGGGATCCATGTGCAGTGGCGAGGTGGTAGGCGGGCCCAAGAATCCGCGAAACCAGGTCCTCCACGAGTGGGCCGCCTTGGGCGGCCGAGGGCTCGAAGGCCGACAGATCCCGGAAGACCTGCCCCTTGGCCAGGAGGTTGAAGATGGTCTGGGAGTGGCCGTGATTGGCCCGCCGGGCCACGCCAGCGGCGCGCTCGGCCTCCGCCTGGTCCACCAGTCTGTCGACCTGGGCCCGCACCTGGTCCGGCGACATCGCGTCGGCCACCAGGCAATAGCCCCAGCGGATGAAGTCGGCCTCCAGCTGTTCCTGGTCGCGTGTGGGCGCGGGGAGCTCGGGAAAATCCGTGCTGGACCGAATACGCTCGCGCTCCCGGCTCAGGCCCGAGAGTTGGGACCCGGAGTGAACCTGCCGGCCGTAGGTGATCCGCCGCGGCCAGGTGCCTTCGGCCACGCCGTCGGCGCGCGCCTCGCCCGCTGGCGTCCCGGTGGCGACGACAGCCTGCAGGCGTTCGATCTCGGCGCGGAGCTGGGCGATCTCCTCTGCGGCCGAGGGCGTCGGGGCGGTGGTAACCCCCTGGTCCTTCAGGGTCGGAGTGACGGAGTCCATGTCAGGCCTTCCCCTCTGCGACCAGCTTTGCCCGCATGGCCGGGTCGATCGCCGGATAGAGGTGGGGGCTCCACTTCGAGGCGATCCCGAGGTCGCGGCCCTCGCGCTGCCAGTTGTCCTCGCCGGGACGGGTGCGCACCAGGCCCCAGGCCAGCAGGCTGTCGGCGTTGTCGCGGACGCTGGCCTCGACGCTGTGCGGTTTCAGGCCCAGCTGGGTGATCGCCTTCTCCATCACGGAGACGGGCGACCGGTAGCGACGACCTTCGCGAAAATCCCCGCCGATGCCGCACCCCGGGTAGAGCCGCTGGAGCAGGGCCTGGAGGTCCTCCTGGAACATCAGGCCGCTCTCGTCGGGTGCCACGAGGTTGTAGCGTTCGCCATTGCGATTGCGGTCGGACTCCGCCGCCAGGACCTGGGTCTCGGCCACGTCCCGGACGTCGACGATGTTCCAGTACATCCGGGGATGGCCATAACCCTCCAGCATGTCGCCGATCCGGGTCTGCCAGCTCCAGGGGCGCTGGTGCGAGGCCGACAGGAGCGGGCCGATGACGTGGCAGGGGCAGATACCAAAGGCGGCGAGGCCAAGCCGGTCCGCCTCGGCGTAGACGAAGCGCTCGGACTCCAGCTTGGTCATGGCGTAGGCGACTTCCCGGTTGCGGGACACGGTCTCCAGGGACCAACTCGCTTCAGGCCGGCGTCGGTCCGCGTTCATGTCGGCGGTCGAGGCCTCGGTGTAGAGGTGGCCCTCGTCCGCCGGGTGAGCGACCGCGGCGAAGGAACTGGTGTAGACGAGCCGGCGGATGCTCCCGGCTGCCGCGACGCTGTCCATGAGCATGCGCGTGGCGAGCAGCCCGCCATCAAACACCTTCTGGGGCGTCGATCCCTCGAGGTTGCCCATCTCGGCAGCGGCGTGGAAGACGCCCTGGGCGCCCCGGAAGGCCTCGTCGTAGGCGCCCGGCACGGTCATGTCACAACGATAGAGACTGACGGATCCCGGGCCCTCGTGGCCGATGGCGGAGAGGTGGGCGGTGTTGGCCAGGATGCCGGGGTCGCGGACACAGGCTCTGACCTCGTAGCCGCGCCGGACCAGGATCCTGACGATATGCGAGCCGATGAAGCCAGCGGCGCCAGTGACGACGACCGGACCCCCGTCCGGACGGATGGGAGAAGTCATGGGCGTTTCCTCCACGTCTGGTCACCTGACTGAGAGCTTCTCGCCGGCGCCCGCGTTTGCCTTGGGGTAAAGCCTGACCCGAATTCCCGCGACCATCAACCGATTTCGCAGGCTGCCCCACATACCCAATCCAGAATTCGACTGATCCTGCGAGCCAGCCCGGCCGCGACTGAAGATGGCCTGCGTCTGGAAGACATAGGAAAAGGCCCCTGAAACCCGCCCTAAATCTCCAAACCTGCGGGAATGGTGCGATCCTCGTCCGATAGCGCGAAATTTCCGAATGCAAGCCCCGGTTTGCGATGGTAGCCTTGCTTCAGCAAACCACTTGCTCAAAAGTGGTGGCCGACCGGGAGGCTCAGGACCATGGAACAGGGCTCGACTCTTCGTAAGCTCACCGATGACGAAAAGCGGCAGTTCTATGCCGAGGGCTACGTGATCGTCCGACAGGCGGTTCCGAAGGCCCTGGTCGAGGCGGCGCGCAACAGGATCCGCGGCGCCGAACGCGGCGAGAATCTCTGGATGGATACAGCCCTGACCGACCTGGTCAACCGGTCGGACCTGACCCCCGTCCTCAACGACGCGCTCGGAAGGTTTGACCCGCCCAGCGCCTGCCAGGTGGGAATCCTGAAGCGTCGGGACCCGGGTGAATCCTTCAACAGCGTCGGCTACCGGGACTGCGACATGCCCTATTTCGGGGCCGAGTTGCACATGGACGGGAACATCACCATCCGGTCGCCCCAGGAGCCCATGGAGGGGACACCGGAAGAGATTTACCGGCGGCACATCGCCTCCGGTCCGCTGGGCGACATCGGCCGTTGCGCCGAGGTGATGGGGCACAACCACACGCCCCTTTTCCAGGATCCGGAAATGACCCTGTCCCTTGGAAGCTTCAACGCCTTCCTCTTTGTCTGCCTGAATGACCAGACCGAGGAGGGCCGGGGACAGACCATGGTCCTGCCGCGCTCCCACCACGCCAGCGAGCAGTTCTTCCAGTGGCAGAGGGCGCAGAACGGCTGCATCGGCCCCGAAGGCCCCGGCTGGTCGCGGCTGGACACCAAGGCGCAGAACCGCTGCGGCATGGTCTACATGCCGGACACAATGCGGGACGCGTTCACGAACGCCGATAGCCTGACAACACCCGACGGAAGGCGATGGCCAAAGCCCACGCCGGTGCTCATGGAGCCAGGCGACGCCTGCATCGCCAACTATCATATCCTGCACTCCGGCTCACGGAATGAGCGGGGCACGGAGTCCCGCAAGAACATCATCTTCCGGATCCGCAACAAGAGCCGCCAGCCGGGACAGGTGCTGACCGGCATCTCCGACCATCCGGACCGGGGCTGGGGCGGAGAGTGGCTGGAGTACGAGCCCGGCAACAATCCCTGGGAGCGCTCCAAGAACGCCATGTGCGACCAGTGGGCGGAGTGGGAGGGCATGGCCGGGGCTGTCGCCGAGGGGCGCAAGTCCGCCGAGACCGCCAAGGCATGACTACCGTTCCGGTCGAATTCACCCCCGACTTCATCGCCGCGGCGAGCCCGCGCGAGGCCCAGCTCTACGCCGACTTCCTCCAGAGCGGGGAGCCCTACCGCAGCCTCTACCGGACAGGGGTGCACACCGCCGCCAAGGGCGGGTTCAGCCATGACCCGAGCCGGGCTCCCGCGGACCTGCCGACCCCCGGGATCGACCTGGAGGACGAGGACCTCTACTTCAACACCTCGGGCGCGGCCCAGGCCTACTGGAAGGACGCCGAACTGCCCCGGCCGGTGCGCGACATCGCCCGCCTGCGCCAGGACCTGAAGACCTGGGGCTACTGCCTGATCGCCGACGCCCTGTCGCCCGACCAGCAGGCCCGCATGCGGCGGCGGGTCGAAGACCAGGCTGAAGCCGAACGCCTTGCGGGGCTCGCCGTCTGGCAGGGATCGGCTCCGCGGCCCGATGAGGCCCTGCCCAGGCTGCAGTTCATCCACTGCCTGATCAACAAGGGCGAGCAGTTCGTCCAGTGCGTGGAACACGACCCCGCCGGCGTGCAGGGCGGGCCCGTCATCGAGCAGCTGCTGAATGAGACCATGGGGCGCGACTTCCTGATGTCGTCCTTCATCGCCATCATCAGTCAGCCCGGCAACAATCCCCAGGGCCTGCATATGGACCAGGGCACGGCGCCCTTCCACCTGCCCCACGCCCCCTTCACCATGAACACCATGTTCATCCTGGCGGACACCTCGGCGAAGAACGGGGGCACCCTGGTGGTGCCGGGCTCGCACCGTCTGATGGCCGACACCCCCCCTGGCCAGCCGATCACCACGCCACTTCCCCCGGCCATCAACCTCGAGGCGCCGGCGGGGACCGTGATGATGTTCGAGGGCCGGCTCCTGCATGGTACAGGGGTCAACCGCAGCAATGACCTGCGCCCAATCCTGGTGATGAACAGCGTCAAGCCCTGGATGCGGCAGCAGGAGGTGCACCTGATGTCCACCCGGCGCGAAGTGCTGGAGTCGGCCTCCTCCAAGCTGCTTTACCGCCTTGGCGCCCTGACCGGCTACGGCGGGGTCGAGGGGGCCTGGAACGGCTCGGAATACCAAGTGTCCCAGCGCCTCATGATGGATGCGGGAAACTACCTGCGGATCGGCGAGCTGGGACCCGACTCCCCGCCCGAGGCCCTGGGTGCCGAGTATGGCTGGCGGTTCGGCGACACCGCCCGGCGCCAGGCCCAGCACCAGCCGGCCACGCGCCCGGAGATCCGCGCCCGATACGAGGGCCTAGAGCCGCCCTGGCGGCGGCCAGACAAGCCAAGGTTCCCGCGGGGGAGCTGAGACGGCTTCAACCCGTCACACACCTCTGTCAGGCTATACCCAGAACAGAGGAGTCGCCCCATGATCATCGCCCTGCTCGCCGCCGCGGCCGTCGCCGCCACCGGATGCGACCTCGAGAAGCCCTCAGGGGTGCCGGGGTGCACGCGCCAGGCCGTGGACGCCCTGCCCATGACCGCCCTGCAGGCGCTGGGCACCCACAACAGCTACAAGAGCGCCATCGCCCCGGCCGAGATGAAGCTGCTGAGGGCGGCGAACCCGAAGACGGCGGACAGCCTGGACTACAGCCACCCAGCCCTGACCGAGCAGCTCGACGCCGGCGCCCGGCAACTGGAACTGGACATTGTGCGGGACCCTGAGGGCGGTCGCTGGACCCGGCCCCTGGGCCTGAAGATGGCCGGGGGCGGCGACTACGATACCGGGCCCATGGCCTCGCCTGGCCTTAAGGTCATGCATGTTCCGGACATCGACTACCGCAGCGTCTGTCCAACCTTCCGGGCCTGCCTGGAGGAGGTTCGCGCCTGGTCGTCGCGCCATCCGGACCACCTGCCCCTTCTGATCATGATGAACCTGAAGGACGACCAGATCCCCTTCCCGGGCGCGACGCCCCTCCTGCCCTTCGATGCCGCAGGCATGGATGAGGTGGATGCCGAGATCCGTGCGGTCTTCGGGAAGGATCGGCTCATTACCCCGGACCGGGTACGCGGCTCGGGGACGTCCCTGCGCGAAGCCGTCCGGCAGGGGGGATGGCCATCCCTGGGCGCGGCCCGGGGCAAGGTCTTCTTCGCCGTCGACGAGGGGCCAGGGAAGGTGGCGCTCTACAGCCAGGGCCGTCCTTCGCTGGAAGGGCGGGCAGCCTTCGTCAACACCGACAGATTCGAGGCACCCTATGCTGCCTATGTCACCCTGAATGACCCTGCGAAGGATGGCCCGCGCATCGCCGAGGCCCTGCGCCTCGGCATGGTCGTCCGCACCCGCGCAGACGCCGACACCGTAGAGTCGCGAACCGGAGACCGCAGTCGGCGGGAAGCCGCCTTTGCCTCTGGCGCGCAGTACGTCTCCACGGACTACATGACCCCGGACCTCCGGCTCAGCGACTACTCAGTCGCCCTGCCCGGGGGTGGGACGGGCCGGCGGGCACCGGCGATCAGACCATAAAGCCAAGATCCCGGCGGGAGAAGTTGCCGAGGTTGGGGAAGATGGTGAGCAGGTCGGCATCTGCGAGCCCGAACCACTTCCCCAGGGTCGAACCCACTTGGTAGACCGACGTGGTGGGAACAAGGATGTTCCCGCTCATGTCCGGATTGCTGAAGCCCGTCCGGTCAACGCCGACAGTCGGGAACTGGCCGAAGACGTTCCGGCCCCGGACTGCACCGCCCATGACGAGATGGTGACCGCCCCAGGCGTGATCCGTCCCGTCGCCGTTGGACGTAAGGGTCCGACTGAAGTCGGACATGGTGAAGGTGGTCACGCTGCCACGCATGTTCAGCCCGCCGATATTGCCCAGGACCCCGTCAAAATAGGCCATGGCATGCGCAAGCTTGCCCATCAGGTTGGTGTGGGTGGTGTTCTGGTTGTCGTGGGTGTCGAAGCCGCCAAGGCCCACGAAGAAAACCTGGCGGGTCACGCCCAGGGCCGTCGCGGCGGCCACAGACCTGGCAACTGTGTTGAGCTGAGTGGCGAGTGTATTGGCCTCCACGACGCCCGTGACGGGGTTCGTGTAGTTGGACGGTGCCGGGATCGAGGCGGCCGGGCCGCTGGCGAAGGCGGCGTTCAGGGCCTGGGCGGAGTCCATGGCCCGGCGGGTCATGGCGCCATGATCCTGCGCGAACAGGCTGGTCCCCGAAACGTCGCGGATGGACTCTGCCAGGGTGAGGGCGGCGGTCTGCGAACCGTAGAGCGTACTTCCGGACGCCGCATTGGGCAGGACTGCCGGCTGGGCCGAGGTGTTGATCTGGTACTGGACCGCCGTATTCCCGGCTAGGAAGACGGCGTTACCGTTTGCCGAGACCGCCGTGAAGACAGCACTGGAGCCGTTCTGGGCCAGCATGGTGTCCGCCATGAGCCCGCCCCAGCCCCGCCTGGCGCCCTCGGCCGCACCGGATTGCCAGATCGAGACCTGATCGTTGTGCGACATCAGGTTCGGCGGCAGACTCACGCTGCGGTTGTTGTACTGGGTCTTGGTGGTGGGAACGATCAGCGTACCCACATTGGCGAGCACGGCCAGGCGTCCGGCGCTCCAGGGGCTGGCAGTACCCTGGACCAGGGGCGACATAGCCGGATGTAGGGCGAAGCTCCGGCTGGAGGCGTTGGTTCCGGCGGGTACGGGGTTGGGTGTCTGGGGCGTGATGGGCAGGACGCCGCCAAGGAACTCCGGCGTGCTCCGGGTGACGGTGCGGGCGGTGACCGGCGAGACACTGCCCACAGCGGCCGGCGGCGTACCGGGAGGCATCAGGGCGATCGGGTCATTTCCCGTATTCCGGGCCGCAAAGTACCGGCCCCAGGAGTCCGAGTCCGTGGCCAGGACCATGTTGTTGCTGTCATTGCCGCCGAACAGGAAGATGCAGACCAGCGCCTTGTAGCTGGTAGGCACCGTCTGGGCCGCCGCCGAGCCCAAGGTCGCCATCTGCAGGGCGAAGGGGGCCGCGACCCCAAGGGGTGCTGCCGCCGCCATCATCTTCAGGAGGTGCCGCCGCGTGGCGGGAGAAGGCCGGGTCATTGTGTGCGCCTCACCTTTGGACCAAGTATTCCGGGGACGTCATAACGAGCAGGACCGCCGCCTTCACGCGGTTGGTCTTGGCCTGGCTCGCCTGGGTCAGGTCCGTCGGCGAAATCGCGTAGGCGTTGAGGGTGTCGAGTACCCGCTTGCGCAGGGCGCTGCTCATCTGACCGGCCAAGAGTAGACGATTCAGCCGGTCCGCCAGAAGTTCAGGCTGATCTGCAATCAGGACCTCATTGCTGAGCGAAAGCCGAACGTCGTTGCTTGTTCCGATTCCGTTGCTGATCGTCTGTTCGATTACGTTCACATAGCCAGCGTTGGTGACCTCGTTGACGATCTGGAACTCCGGGGCGACGAGGTTCCGGGACCCGAGGACTGTGGTGGCGGGGGGGACGTAGCCGGGACGCCAGAAGTTGAAGACCGAGCTTGCAAGAAGGGGCGTTTGGCCAAGGGAGGTGTTGGCGCCGGTCGTACGCACCTGCCACTTGCCACTCGCGGAGTTCCCCTGGAAGGCGCGCATCATGTGGGTCATGCGGATGACCGGCTCGCGCAGCTTGCCATAGGCCGGATCCTCCGCCGAAGTCGCGTTTCGCGCCTCCGGATCCATGAGAATGGCGGTGACGACCGCACCCATGTCCCCACGCACCCCGGCACCGTTGTTGTTGAACACGCCGGCGACCCGCTGGACATAGGCGGGCGAGGGATTGCTGGTCACCAGGCGCTGGATCAGCTGCCGCGAGACGAAGGGTCCGGTGTTCGGGTGGTTGAACAGGGTATCGAGAGCGATCTTCAGGTCACCCGGACCGTCGACCGTCGCCGAGGCGGGAATGGTTGCGCCCAGGAAGGCCTTCTGGGAGGTGGAATGGTACTGCGGATAGATGATCATCTGCCGCACCTTGGAGTCCGGGTCCGGGTTCCCGCCGACAAAGGTCGAGGCCGACGGTGCGGGGCTGTACCAGGACCAGCCCGTGAAGACCTTAGCGAGGCCCGAGATGTCGGCTGGACTGTACGAGGCCAGGGGCTTTCCATTGAGGTCTGTCTTGGGCGTTCCGTCTAGGTTGAGCTGGTACAGGCCAAGGGTCATCAACTGCATGACCTCGCGGGCATAGTTCTCGTCCGGTGTCCGGGTTCCCGCCGCGTCCTCCTTCATATTGCCGAGATAGGTGAGGTAACGCCCCATCATCGGGTTCAGGGTCACCTTCTCGAGGAGGTCACGGTAGTTCCCGAAGGCGTTGGCCGTCAGCATGTCGTAGTAGGCACCCGCTCCCCGCGGATCGACGACATCCGAGGCCAGCGAGATCACGAAGATCTGGGAATAGGCAAAGGCGACCCGCTCCCGGAGCTGGTCTGGACCCGTCACCGAGGCAAGCCACCAGCTTTCGACGAAGTGGTCGTAACTGAGTGTTGCGTTGGGAGAGGTCACCCGCAGCTCGGCAAGCCGGGCGTCCAGGTAGGCCTGGTGGGAAACCGAGGGCGGCGGCGTGTTAATCTGGGCGCGGATCCAGGACTCCGCCGTACCCGCTCGGACCGCTTCAATGCTGGCTTCGGTCGCCCCGAATGTCCCCTGGGCAAGCAGGCGACCCGCTTCGGCCTCGGTGGGGCCAGGGATTGGCGCCGGGCCAGACCCGGTGGAACCGCCGCCGCCACCTCCACCACCGCCACAGGCGGCGAGAAACATGCAGGCCGCGATCAAGATCCAGATGCGGTGCATCACTTTTCACCCTGTCCCATCAAACGTCACGATGCCCTTGCGCGAGTCTTGGGACGCGAGGGGATGTGGCTTTTGACCTGCCAATAAACAAGGTCAATACGTTTTTATTCTAGCATAAAAATGACGGCGATCCTACCCCAATCCAGTTCCGGGCCTAGGCCGCCTCCAGGATAAGCCTTAAGGACCCCCGGTCGATTCGGCAGCGCCGTAGCACCTTCACCACGCGTCCCAGACGGTCCAGCCCGGGCGTGACGTGCTCCAGCGGCGGGTGTGCCCTTCCCCAGCCTGGAGCCGAACTGTGTCCGTTGGGCGAAGGCGCGGACCCTTATGCACCCACCCAGTTACCGTGGAAACCGAAGGGCACCCGGCGGGGGACCTTGGCGATCGCCACCGGGCCGCGATCGATGTTGGAGGCGTCGAGCACGACGAGGTCGGAGCGGTTGTCCGCAGCCCGCCAGACGACGGTCGTCAGCCAGCCATCGCCTTCCGCCGCGGTCGCGGAACGGGGGGCGAAGACCGGCTCCGAGACCTGGTCACCCGGCTCGAAGTTGCAGACCTTCCGGACGCCCGTGGCAAGGTCGATGTGAGCAATGGCGTTCATCTTCACCGACTTCGCGCCCGTCGTGTCGGCGGTATAGTAGCCGTGGCGGTAGGCGAGGCCGGTGAACCGCTCGTCGAGCCTGGGGAACTCGGAGTCGAGGTCGTCGATCGCCGTCTCCTTCACCTGGTCGGTGGCACCGGTCAGGTCGAACTCCCAGCGGGTCAGGCGGGCGCCGCTGCGTGAGCCGGGCTGGCCGTCGGCCAGGGGGAAGAGGGGTGCAGCATCGTAGAGGCAGACCTCGGCGATGATCCGGTCGCCCTCCTCGCGGGCGTTCATCGGGTGGAAGACATAGCCTGGCTTGGTGGTGAACCAGCGGATGGCCGAGGCATCGTCGCCACGCTTCATGAGGCCGACATAGGACGGCTTCTCCGGCTCCCAGGCATAGCCCGGCAGTCCCTTCATGGCTCTTTCCAGGCTGCCAGTGAGAGGCATGACCGGGAAGAGGACGTAGTTCTCGGTCACCAGGAAGTCATGGACCATGGCCGAGTACGGGGCCTCGAAGTCGGTGCGGCGCACGACCTTGCCGGAGGCGTCCGTCACGCCATAGCTCATGGTGGTGGAGAAGGGGTGCGGGCCGACGCCATAGCCGAACCAGACCATCTCGCCGGTCTTAGGATCCAGCTTGGGGTGGGCAGTGACCCGTCCGGCATACTCAGCCGCATAGCCCCGGGACTCCAGGGTGTCGCGGTCTAACTCGAAGGGCATGTGCCCCTCTTCCAGGGCCAGAAGCCGGCCGGCGTGGAAGAGGATGTTGGTGTTAGCAACGCCGCTGTCCTTCCCCATGGTGACGGGGTCGCTCAGCATGGGGTTGAAGCCGCCGAACAGGGCCCGGCCATGCTGGCGCTCAAGCTCCCACTTCGGGGTGCGGACATAACGGTTGCGGTAGGTCACCTTGCCGCCGTCGATCCGGAAGGCGTGGACCATGCCGTCGCCGGTGAACCAGTGGTAGTGCGGATCCAGGGGATCGAACTGGGGATTGGGGCCCGTGCGGTAGAGCGTGCCCTCAAGGCCCGCTGGGATCTCTCCCACCACCTCGAGGTCAAAGTCGTCCTCGGACCGGAGCGGGGCGAAGTTACCGTTCAGGTAGGGATTGCCGCGGGTCTTCTCGCTCATCGGGGTCTCGCCTCAGCCGGATTACGTTGTAAAGTGGTGGACCTTCCGGCGTCGGGACGCAAGTCCGGCGACGCACGGGCCTGGAGACCGCATGCCGCGCATACTGTCGGAAGCTGACGTCGCTGATTTCCGCGCCCGCCTCTGCGCAGCGGCGGAGGAACAGTTCGCTGAGCATGGCATCGAGGCGGTGACCATGCGCCAGCTCGCGGCTGCACTGGGGGTCAGCCCGATGACTCCCTACCGATACTTTCGTGACAAGGACGAGATCATCGATGCGGTCCGGACGAGCGCCTTCGACCGTTTCGCCGACGCCCTTGAGGGGGCCTTTGACGCGCATGGCGATCCCGCAGAGAGGTCGATCGCCGTCGGAGAGGCCTATCTGGATTTCGCCTTGAACAATCCCAGGGCCTACGCCCTGATGTTCGACCTCAAGGACTTGAAGGCACCTCCCTCCGAGGGCCTGCTGGCGGCGGGGCGGCGCGCCCAGGACTGCCAGGTGCGGCATGTGCAGGGCCTGATCGACGCTGGTCTGATCGCTGGCAACGCCGAAGACCAGGGCCGCATCTTCTGGGCCAGCGTCTACGGTTTCGCGGGGCTCGTCCTGATGGGGCAGATCTCGCCGGAAGAGGGCCGGCGCCTGCACCGTCTGGCCTCCCGGAGCATGATCACCAACGCAGCCCCTTGACCTCGCCACCGGCAGGCGGTGGAGATGCGCCACCGCCAAGCTTGCCGGAGACGTGCCATGCCAACGCCCTTTGAAGTCCGCTGGAGCGAGCCCGAAGTCGAGGCCGTCCTCGCCCAGGTACGCGCCTATCCCTGGCCCATCGCCCCAGAGGTCGAGGACGGTTGGGCCTATGGCTGTGACGGCGCCTGGCTGAAATCCCTCTGCGCCTACTGGGCGGACGGCTTCGACTGGCGGGCGGCAGTCGCCGACCTGAACCGGTTCCCGCAGTTCACGGCGAAGGTCGGGGACTTTGACCTGCATTACCTGCATGTGGTGGGCGAAGCGGGGGGCAAGCGGCCCCTGCTCATCACCCACGGATGGCCGGGCTCGCACTTCGAGTTCTGGGGCGCCATTGAGAAGCTCGCCTTCCCCAGCCGCTTCGGC
>Ga0209598_10001185_pt1 | contig 21387 bp, 17 predicted proteins | sample M_140807_EF_Meta_FD_187317 | JGI IMG/M metagenome (GOLD analysis project Ga0209598, IMG submission 187317) | Freshwater microbial communities from Lake Montjoie, Canada to study carbon cycling - M_140807_EF_MetaG (SPAdes) (version 2) | ecosystem: Environmental > Aquatic > Freshwater > Lake...
GCAGGAGCCCAATCCGTGGTCCCCGATGTGTTCGAGGGAAGCCTGGCGCTCGCGGCCCAAACACTCATGAAAGTTGGGGTTGTCGCTGACCGCGTCGACGCACTCATACGCGATGAGCGGCGCGGATACTACGATCTCAGACCGCAAAAAAGTTCAGAGGCTTGACGAAATACTGAGTTTTCGTTGAACGATCTACTCAATGGTTCCAAGATTCATCGCCGTGCGCCTTTAATAGGCTTTCAATTCTGACAGAGCGAGCATTTATTGGCTCCGCCGCGCTAATCCGTTTTTGCACAATACGATGTATTTAGGTACACATCGCCGCTCGTACTTGTGTCTTTGACCAACTCGTTCTTTGTGACGACGCCATTTGCCATCTTAAATTTTTTCTTGGGGTTGTAGGTCCCGCTTGAATCGTAAGAGCAGTCCCAATTTCTTTCATCAAAAACCATGCAATTACTCTGCAACCTCGTCGAGGTATTGGCCTTGTCACTATAATTCACTTCAATAACCGACCGTTCCTCCTTGTTTGCCTTATAACTTCTCTTTACATTCTTCTTGATTTTGCAGCCCTTTTTGCAGGCGTCTGCCGATGCCTCATCCTTGCAAACGTAAAGATCAAGTAACTTTCCTTGTCCGAATGCCGCTGAGCAATAGAAGAGCATCGCCAAAAAACTAGCGGAAGCTGTGTTTTTGATGCTTAAAATCAACACATTCGGTCTTTTCAATTTCTTGCCCTTTCTGGCTCTCGAAGTGAGAGAGCTAATAATAACTTTAGATAACTTCCCGTTGCATGATCGGGTAGCCCAGGAATGGATAAACCAAGCAGATAGCAGGTTGAAGTTCTTTGCCGCGATCTTACTGACCTTGAATTGCGCCAGGGAGGTCATCTAATCGAGACACGCTTGCACAATTTCGAAGTCGCGGCCCTCTCGGATTAAGCCGATGCCGATTTCCCTATTTATTTTTTTGCAGCATCGAGCGGCAATTCGACGACCACTGCGTTTTCGCCTGAGGCGAGCCTGGCGCGGCTTTCAGGGCTTTCCCTCGGAGAAGGGAACCAGACTTCGATTTGGAAATCTGGTAGGCGCGATTGGATTCGAACCAACGACCCCCACCATGTCAAGGTGGTGCTCTAACCAACTGAGCTACGCGCCTGCCGAGCTTTCAATGTTAACACGCCATGCAAGCCAACCGGTTGGGATCAACGCAAGCGCGACAATCACCAACGACGGTGCGGCCGCCATCGTGAGGCGCTCGTCTGACGCAAACTGATAAGCCACCACCGCCAGGGTATCGAAGTCAAAAGGACGCAAGACGAGCGTAGCCGGCAACTCCTTTAAGCCATCGACAAACACCAATAACGCTGCAACGCCCAAAGATGGCTTTAAAAGGGGCCAATGAACCCGGCGCAAGACGCCCCCCGGAGCTTCCCCCAAGGAGCGCGCGCTTGAATCCATCGCGGGACTGATCCTTTTGAGCCCAGCCTGTAAGGACTGGAAGGCGACTGAGAAAAAGCGGACGCTATAGGCCCAAACCAGAACCCAAAGGCCACCGCGTAACCAATGCACACCAACAAAATCCGCTAATTGCAGGATTGCTAACATCCCGACCGCGATCACAACGCCCGGCAGGGCATAACCGCCACAGGCTACCCGGGCGGCCCACACCGTCCAGGCCCCCGGCGCAAACCGGACGGCATATGCGGCCAACAAGGCCCCCGCAACGGTAACAACTGAGCCGCTGGCACCCAACACGGCCGAATTTAACGTCCAGGACCAAATACGCTCGTCAAAACCCCCATCCGCAAATCCGGCAGCCTGGATCAGCAGAAGCACTGGCGCAAGGAAACCGAGCACCACCGGGGTAGCACACGCAACCACCGCCCCCAAAGCGCTGGCGCCGCGAAGGGGGCGCCTGGGGGCCGCCCGTCCGACTCGGGGTGGGGACTCGAGCTGGCTGCGAAAGCGCCGCTCGACCCAGGCCACAGCACCCAGACCGACCAACAAGATGGCGGCGAGACGTGCAGCGGCGACCGAGTCCCCCATGCCTTGCCAGGCCCGATAGATGCCCGCGGACAATGTATCCACAGCAAAGTACGACACGGCGCCAAAGTCGGCCAGCGTCTCCATCAAAACCAGCGCAGCGCCCGCCACAATTGCTGGACGAGCTGCTGGGATCGTTACTTTCCACCACAACATCAGTCCAGAAATTCCAAGACTACGGGCCGCGTCCGAGAGCGCTTGACTACGCTCCGCAAAGGCCACGCGGGCGAGCAAAAAGACATAGGGATACAGCGCGAGGCTTAGCATCGTCGCAGCGCCTGCCATCGATCTAATCTCGAACCAACGGCCTGGACCGCCGATTAACCCACCGGTCAATTGCGCCATCCCTCGACGAACGCTACCTGATGAATCCAGCGCATCGGTGTAGGCATAAGCCATTACAAAAGCCGGTACGGCCAGTGGTAGCACCAGGGCGGGTATCAGCCACCGACGCAGCGGGAACTCAAAAGCCGCCACTAACCAGGCACAGCCCACGCCCATCAGGAGGGTCAGCGTGAGCACGGCGACCGACAACTCGATCGATGCAAGAACAAAGCGCGGCAGGACCGTCTGTACCAGATGGGCGATCGTGCCCTGCCCCTCGCCGAGCGCCGACTGAAACAGAACTGCCACCACAGGCGCGATTACCAACAACGCAGCAGCAGTCGCAACGAGATGCAAGGAACGGGTGGCAGTCAAAACAAGCGCGCTAGAATTTCGTGAATCTAAATTATAGTCATTCGCATTCATGCCACTTCTTGAGATCGATCAACTCACGGTGCATTTCCCTGGGACAACTGACCCGGTGGTGCGGGCGATGTCGCTGAACCTCGAGCGCGGGGAGATCGGCTGCGTGCTCGGTCCATCCGGATGTGGGAAAACGACAGTCTTGCGGGCGATCGCAGGGTTCGTTGCCCCGAGCGCCGGTCAAATTCGTCTAAATGGCGTTCAAGTCGCGGGTCCTGACCACATAGTCGCCCCTGAACAGCGGGGTGTTGGAGTGGTTTTTCAGGATTACGCCCTCTTTCCGCACCTAACCGTGGCGGAGAATGTCGCCTTCGGATTGCGCCACTGGACGAAGATCGAGCGGGCCGAGCGGGTCGCCGAATTGCTCGCCCTCGTCGGCTTGGCCGATGCGGGCAAACGGGGCACGCAGGGGCTATCCGGAGGACAGCAACAGCGCGTCGCACTCGCTCGGGCACTGGCTCCGCGGCCCCGGCTACTTTTGATGGATGAGCCCTTCTCAAACTTGGACCCCGATCTGCGCGAGCGACTAGCCATCGAGGTGCGTGAGATCCTGCAGGCCGATTGCACAACCGCCCTGCTGGTCACCCATGATCAGCTCGAAGCTTTCGCGATGGCCGACACCATTGGAGTCATGCATGCAGGCCGGATCGAGCAGTGGGACGCCCCGTGGATGCTCTACCACCGACCTGCCAGCCGCGTGGTCGCAGACTTTATCGGACTGGGCGCCTTCCTCCCGGGGCGGCGCATCCTGCAAGGCAGTACGGCACTGCTTGAGATGGAATGCGGAACGCTCCCGATACCGGATGCAGATCGATCATCGCTCGAGCGCAACGCCGATGCACAAGGACGCGTCACCGTGCTTTTGCGTCCCGATGATGTGGTCCATGATGACGCCAGCCCCTTGCAAGCTGAGGTCGTCCGCAAGGCATTCCGTGGTGCTGACTTTCTATATACCCTGCGTTTACCGAGCGGCGCGACCATGTTGGCCATGGTCCCGAGCCACCACGACCATGCAGTGGGCGAGCAGATCGGCGTCCGTTTCGACGCCGATCACGTAATTACCTTTTCGCCAACGCCTGCCAGAGCTTGAGGTCTTGGACATTGCCGCGGATTGGATCCGCAAACATGGCATCCACAGGCGCCGCGTCGGGCAAGGAGGCCCGAATCATACGAAGACGTGAAATGACCAGCCGGGCCTGCTCGAACGCCAGCTCGGGCTGAGCCGCCAGGGCATCCACGGGGATCGTCATCGCCGGCACCCCTGAACCTGATTGACCCGGGCCGCTAGCGCCACCCTGGCCCCCGTGAACGCCCTCGTGCCGGATCTGATCCATCAACTCACGAGAACTCGCACGGTCATGTTGTTGCTTGATGCGCTCCGCTTCTTCTCGCGCTTCCTCGACCAGCAGGCGCCTGACCTTCGCGACGACCCGATCGACCTCTGAAGGGGCCATGTGAAGGGATTTGGCTTCGGCTGCGAGCATCTCGCGCTCGATCTTGGTGATCTCGCCATCGTGCAAGGTCTCTCGCACTTTGGTTTCAAACTCAGCCCGGTCAATCCGCAGCTGATCGGTGAATGCAGAGGCCAGAAGACCCGCGGGGATTGCAAACAAGGCAATCCCCAGCATCGCAAGAATCGACGTGAGGCCGCGCCCAAGACCTGTTACCGGCGAAATATCGCCATACCCAACGCTAGCCAGAGTAATCACGGCCCAATAAATCGACTGCGGGATGTTCTCGTATTTGTCCGGCTGCGCCTCGTGCTCAAACAGATAGCCCAAGCTTGCGGTCAGAATAATGATCAGGACGAGCACGAAATTGGCGGCATTCATCGTGTCCTTTTCGCGCGCCATCACCTTCATAAGCGTCCCCATCGCGCCGCTGTAGCGCGTGAGCTTGAGCAAACGCAGCAAACGGAACACCCGCATAAATCGCAAATCGAACAGGTGATTTAGGAAGAGCTCGAGGAAAAACGGTGCAATCGCGACCAAATCAATCAATGCACCGCCGGTCGTCCCATACTTGAGACGCGACATGAAGGTGTAGCGGTGCTTGAACTCCGCGTCCTCCGGGATGCAATAGATCCGTGCCAGATACTCGGTCGAAAACAAGGCAACCGCGATGTAATCAAGAACCTTGAATTCAAAGGCGAGCGGATCGTGAATTGACTGCACCGTCTCCAAAATCACGGCAACAACCGACAGCAAAACCCAGAAGGCAAAGAAGCTGTCGATCATCGAGCCGAGAGCGCCTGACTGGGGCGTCATGAAAAAGAGCGAATGCACTTTTTGGCGGAAGGTCCGACCGACATTGCGCTCGCGAAACTCGCGAATGGCCGGAACGAGGATGCGCGTCAGTTTGAGCAGACGTAGCAAACGCAGCGCTCTGAGCGCTCGCAAGTCGACCGAAATAAAGAGAGACAAATAAAACGGGAGGATCGCTGCGAGGTCGATGATCGACATCGGCTGAGTCGCCCAGCGCAGTCGCGTGAGGCCTTTGCCCTTGAGCTCCGGCATCTCAGGCGCGGTGTAGAAGCGCAGAACATATTCAACCGTGAATACGACCAGCGAAAACATGTCGAAGACGTGGAACAGCCCAGCATTGGCCTCATGAATCGCCGGGACATGCTCGAGCATGAGTGCGAGCAAATTGGCCACGATGAGCGTTGCCGTAAAGCTATCAAACCGCTCCTGGTAATTGCCCGGGCGATTGGTGTCAAAAAGCGCAGCGTAAACTTGCGCCCGAATTCCGACGGGCTTAGAAAGCTCTTCAGACTGCATCGGTTGGGAAGACATCAACACTCCTGCCGGAAACAAACCCGATTGGTCGATTCAACGATCCACATCATATCCGGGAAAGCTCAAAATCACCTCTAACCCACCGAATTTGCTCGTTTTTAATATCACGGTGGCGCCATGTAGCGCCGCAATCTCCCGAACAATCGCCAAACCAAGCCCACTCCCCTCGCCCAAAGCGCCTCGACCACGAGTAAATCGCTCGAAAACCAGATCGCGCTCATTTGGGGAAATCCCCGGACCCGAATCAGAAATGATGACCCGCGCGGGGTCTTTGGCCAGCTCGATCAATACACGCCCCCCAGTCGGGGTGTAGCGAATCGCGTTATCGAGCAAATTCCCAAGCGCCTCGGACAGGAGTTCAGGCTGCATCCGCACCGAAATCGGGTCGTCCACAGTCACCAGTTCAAGGTCGACACCCTTGCTCAGCGCCTGGTCGACATGGGCCGCGCCGACATCCTGAACCAGAATCACGAGGTCATCCATCTGATCGTGCAAGTCGTGCCCCGCCTCCGGATCGAGTCGACCGATCGCCAAGAGTTGCTGGACCAGTCGGGCCATTCGACGGGTCGTTTGTTTGAGCTCACTTAAGAGGTCCCTCACCTCCGTGGGATCGCTGGTTTCAATCGCTCGGCGCAAACCGAGTTGGAGTCCCGCCAGTGGCGTCCTGAGTTGATGAGCGGCAGTCAAAGCAAACTGACGCTCGCGGGCCAACATGGCCCGGATCCGCGCGAGCAAATCATTGAGGGCGGTTGCAAAGGGCAGGAGTTCGCGGGGCACGTCATCATCGCGCACCGGTTGCAGAGACGCATGGGCACTCTCGTTCCAACGCGCTGCGATGGCTTCAAGGGGGCGCACCGTTCGGCGCACCGCCTCGTAAATAGCGAGCGTGGCCGCAATGACGAGAGCGACCATTGGCCATAAAACCCACTCGAGCTCTTGTCGGGTTCTGTTGCGTTTGATGACCGTCTCAGCCACCAGGATGATCACGCCTTCCTCTCCGGAGGGCCCCGCCAGATTAATTCTCGCGATTCGAACGTCCTGCTGATCGAGCCATCCAGCAAACGCCTGGCCTCGAGTTCGATCGCCGGACTCCCGATCGCCTTCAAGCGGAATATCCGGGCGCCCCACGATGAGGCGCTCACCCTGATGCACGCTAAAATAGACCCGATCAACCTCGTCGTAGAGCAAAACCGTCTGAGCGGCGACCGGCAAATTAACCAGTGCGCGACCCTGCTCGAACCGCACCGCAGCACCCACCGATCGCGCTGCATCGAGCAACCAGCTGTCAAAAGCGCGGTCTACCAGGCGTTGCGCTGTGTATACGCCAAGCACTGCGGTGGTGACCATGATGAGCAGCAATGGCAGAAGCAGCCGGATCAGGAGGTCCCGCTTTAACCATTGAGCCGGTTTGCCCCGCGGGCTTATCGCCCCCGCACGATCAGTCATGCAACACCAACATGTAGCCAAAACCCCTCATGGTGCGGATGGCCGTCCCTGACCCGATCAGTTTGCGCCGAAGACGTGAAATATAGGTCTCAACAGCGTTTTCACTGGCTTCAAATTCACGCTCTGCCAAAGCCTCCATGAGGTTACGCTTGGCAAGCAAGCGCGGCGCTCGGCCGATCAGCAGACCAAGCACTTCGAACTCGCGGGGCGACAACTCGAGTGTTTGTCCATTGGAGTAGGCGACACCCTCCCCTCCGAGCCATGACAGCCTGCCGAAATGCAGCAATTCACCTCGTGTCAATTGCCCGCGTCGGCGCAGCGCAGCGACCCGCGCGTCGAGTTCATTAACCGCGAAGGGCTTCACCAAGTAATCGTCGGCGCCGGTTTGGAGCCCCAGGACCCGATCGGAAACCTGACCACGCGCCGACAAGACCAGGACCGGCGTCAGGCGGTCGCGCCCCCGAAACTGAGCCAGCCATTCCAACCCATCGCCATCGGGTAACCCGAGGTCGAGCACGATCAGCTCATAGCCTCCGGTCTCAGTATGGTTTTCAACACAACTCTGGGCGGCTTTGAGCGTGGTACACAAATCAAGAACCCAGCCTTGGGTTTGCCAATGAAGACTCAACTCCCGGGCGATCAATGCGTCGTCTTCAATCAACATCAAGCGCATGGCTCAGTCCCGATGCGATTGACAGGTATTTGACAGGCAGCGTTTGTATAGTTCGCCACCTGACGCTGGAAACCGAATGCCCAAACGACCCTCCCCCCGTTTTCTGATCACTCTGATCGTTCTGATTGTTGTCGGTTTGTGCGGAATTGCGTGGCTCGCAAGCGATCAGACAAAAGCCATGTTCAGTGGCGCGACACCATCGGCTACGCCGCCCTCGCCCGCTACGACCAACGCTCCGGGCGCATCCACTGCCCCCAGCCCGACCACCCCGCCGGTTGCAATTGTCCCCCCAGAGGGTGGGGTTGCACAGGCGTTGCAATTCCCGGTTGGTTCGGCCCAACTGGCGATGATTGAGACGCAGGTGATCCCGTCTTCCCCGCTACCCCTTACAGACTCCCTGAGCGCGAGGGTAGTCTACGATGAGGATGTGACAGCACGCATTGGCGTGGGCGTCGCCGGTCGCGTTGTCTCAATACGGATAGCCCCGGGTGATAGCGTCAAGATCGGTCAGGTCCTTGCCGAGATTGACTCACCCGACTTTGGTACCGCCTACGCCGACCTGGCCAAGGCCCGCGCTGAGGAAGACCGGAAACTCCAGATCTTGAACCGGGCCAGCAGCCTCGGTGCCGGTGAGGCGATCGCGGCGCGCGAAGTTGAGGCGGCGCAAACCGATTACGTGCAGGCCCAAGCCGAGACAATCCGCGCCGATCAACGGCTCAAGACACTCAATCCCTATGGACACCCGATCCGAGGACAGCGGGTGTGGCTCAGCAGCCCGATCGCCGGCATCGTCGCTGAACGCACGGCTACGCCAGCCCTCGAGGTCGTGCCGGGCATGACCGTACCCCTTTTTATATTGACCGACCCCACCCGTCTTTGGCTCCTGATTGACTTGCCCGAGCGGCTCGTTGGCAAGGTCAAGGTAGGCGATGAAGTCGCGGTTGAAAGCGACGCATTCCCAAGCGAGCGTTTTGTCGCGAAAGTCGTGCAACTGGGGCAGGCCGTTGACCCAAATACCCGTCGGGTTGTGGTGCGGGCGCGGATCAAAAACCCTGATCGCAAGCTCCTCCCCGAGATGTTCGTGCGCGCCTCGGTTTTGCAGGGCGTCGGCACCGCAGTCCGGATTCCGAATGGGGCACTGATCAACCGCGGGGTCTATGCCTTTGTGTTCATTGAAACCACTCCGGGTGCGTTTGTGCGACGGCCCGTCAAACTGCAGGGCCAAGGGAGTGACTTCAGCTATGTCGGGAGCGGACTCGAGGGAGGCGAACGCATCGTTGTGACCGGAGCCCTGTTGCTGGATGCCGAGCTAACCGCTCGTGCAGGCAGCAAACCATGATCGCTCGGATCATTCTCTTTGCCTTAACCCAGCGGGTCTTTGTGCTGGTGATGGTCGCCGCGCTGATCTGCACCGGGGTGCTCGCGCTGACCAACCTGCCGATCGAGGCGTTTCCTGACGTTCAGGACATCCAGGTCCGCGTAATTTCGCAGCTCCCCGGGCAGGCTCCGCAGGACATGGAACGCTCGGTCACCCTGCCAATTGAACGCGAGGTCGCCGGTATACCGCGCTTGACGAACGTTCGGTCAGTCACGATGACGGGGCTCTCGATCGTCACGCTGACGTTTGCGGAAGATACAGACAACTATTTTGCACGCCAGCAGGTCACCGAAAAACTCGGTACCGTGACGCTCCCGGTTGGGGTTCAGCCGCAACTGGCCCCGCTATCCACGGCAGTGGGTGAGGTCTACCGGTACACCATCGAGGCCCCCGGTCTCAGTGACACCGAGATTCGTACCCTGCAGGACTGGACGGTCCGTCCCGTTCTGCGCATGACACCGGGGGTGGCGGATGTCGTGAGTTTTGGCGGTGCCATCCGCGAATACCACGTCGAGTTTGACCCACTGGCCTTGCGCAAATTTCAGGTCACGCTTGATCAACTCACGCAGGCCATTGCAAACGGCAATGGCAACGCCGGAGGCGGGTTGGTTCGCCAGGGTGACGCGTCACTGGTTGTCCGATCATCTGGGCTGTTTGAGTCAGTTGACGACGTGCGCAAGGTCGTGATCGAGTCCCGACAGGGCCGCCCGATTACGGTCGCAGATCTCGCAACCGTCAAGATCAGCGAGCGCCCTCGCTACGGATATGTCGCATCGGACAAGCGGGACAGCATCGTCGAAGGCATCGTCTCGATGACGAAGGGTGGCAACCCCTCAAAGATCAACGCGGCCCTTAAACAGCGCATCGCTGACTTGCAGACGCGTCTCCCGGCCGGCGTCAAGATTTTGCCGATCTACGACCGGACAGAACTCGTGCATCACACGGTCACCACGGTCGTTGAAAACCTGATTGTTGGCGCGCTGCTGGTGATTGCCGTTTTGGTGGTCTTTCTGTCGAGCTGGACGGCCGCTCTGGTCGTCGCCACCGTCATTCCGCTGGCCCTGTTGTTTGCCTTCATCCTGATGGACGCCCGCGGAGTGTCGGCCAACCTCATCTCACTCGGCGCTGTCGACTTCGGGATCATCATCGACAGTGCGGTGGTGATCGTCGAGGCGCTCATGGTTCGGTTGGCGGTCCACACCGCCCACGAAGTGGATTCACCGCAGGGTCGAAAACATCGGATGCAACTGCTGAACCGCACGATGACCGATATGGCATCTCCAGTACTCTTCTCAAAAGCCATCATTATTCTGGCCTTTGTCCCGATTTTTACATTTCAGCGTGTTGAGGGAAAAATCTTCACGCCAGTTGCGCTCACGCTGACCTTCGCCCTGCTTGGCGCGGTCTTACTGACCTTTACCCTGCTGCCGACCCTACTCGCTTTCGTAGTGCAAAAGCGGCCTCTCGCTGAGACTCACAAATCTTGGCTGGACTGGTTGCAGAACCGCTACCGTGAACTGCTCGACCTCACCATTCACAACGCACGCAAGACACTTTTTCTTGCACTGATTCCGGTGGTGGTCGCCTTCGGACTGGCTGCTCGTCTGGGTAGCGAATTCATGCCAAAGCTCGATGAAGGAAACATATGGCTCACCATCACGCTGCCAACCTCTGCATCGCTCGAGACCACCAAAAACATCGAGCGGCTGGTCCGCGCCAAGATCCTCACTTACCCCGAAGTCAACCACATCATTACTCAGGTGGGCCGCCCTGACGACGGATCGGATCCGAAGGGTCCGAATAATCTCGAGAATCTGGTTGACCTGAAACCCCGCAACACCTGGCGCTTCGCCAGCAAAGAGGCGCTGGTCAGCAGCATGTCCGATGCCCTGAACGTCATTCCAGGCATCACGACTAATTTCTCGCAGGTCATTCAAGACAACGTTGAAGAGTCGCTCTCGGGGTTTCGCGGCGAAATCGTCGCAAAAATCAGCGGCGACAATCTCGATATTCTTGAGGAGAAAGCCGACGACGTCGTCGAAGTCATTCAGCAAATTCGCGGAGCGACCGACGTTGAAGCCACCCGAATCGGCGGTCAGTCTGAAATCGTCGTCACACCCGATCGGTCGCGACTCGCTCGGTATGGGATCGGCGTAACCGATGTCAACCGACTGGTTACCCAAGCGATGTCCGGGGCACCGGTGACGAGCTTTTACGAAGGGGACAAGCGATTTGAGGTCGTCGTTCGGGCAGATCCCACCAATCGCAACAGTATCGACGCCATCTCGAGCCTGCAGCTAGAGATCCCTGGGACACAGGTTGGCAATGGTCCAGGAACGATTTCGCTGGGCGAAGTCGCAAAAATCGAAGTCCACCAAGGCGCATCGCGTATTCTTCGCGAGGCAGGCTCGCGGATTGTGATCGTTAAGATGAACCTGCTCGGCCGCGATCAGGGTAGTTTCGTCGAAGAGGCCCAGGCGAAAGTCGCCGACAAAATCAAGTTGCCCCCCGGGTACACCCTGACGTGGGGCGGCCAGTTCGAAAATTCACAACGAGCAGCCGAGCGGTTGATGGTCATCATCCCGCTCACCGTTTTGTTGATTTTCTCGTTGTTGTTCTGGGCCTTTCGATCGGTGAGGCTTGCCGTCCTGGTGTTGGGGATGGTGCCATTTACGTTGGTGGGTGGGTTTGCAGCACTGGGCCTGGCTGGGCTTCATCTGTCGGTTTCTGCAGCAGTCGGGTTTATCGCGGTCGCCGGGATTTCGGTTCAAAACGGCGTCATCATGGCCGAGGAGGTCCTGCTTCGCGTGCGCGAAGGCGCCAAGGCCACACCCGCCATTCTTGATGGTGCGGTTTCTCGTCTGCGACCGATTCTGATGACCGCGCTGATGGCTGGGTTGGGGCTACTACCCGCCGCTCTATCGCAGGGTATTGGCAGTGAAACCCAGCGCCCGTTTGCCTGCGTGATTGTCGGCGGTATTGTCACCGGTACTGTCTTTACCCTTCTTGTCCTGCCGGTGGCCTTGCGGGTTTTTGGTGACTTCTTTGAACGCAGTGATCGCATTGAACCCTAAACGAGTCCCCCGACTACTTGGAGCGCTCGCGATCCCGTTGTGTCTCGTGAGTGGCTGCGCAATCGGGCCGGATTATGTTCGGCCAAGGTTGCCTGAATCACTGTCCTTCGGCGCGAGTGGCTCTTCGCGCGCCACGTCAAAGTCCGGCGACGGGGATGCGCAGATCACGAGTGGCCAACGATTGATTCAGGGCGCCGAGATTCAATCGGACTGGTGGACGGCTTTTGGTTCGCCCGACCTTAATCGCCTCGTTGAGCGCGCACTTGCGGCCAACCCAAACATCGACGTAGCGCATGCCGCCTTGCGCGCAGCCCAGGAAAATGTCTCGGCCCAACGCGGATACTTTTTTCCTACGGTGCAGGCCAACTACGCCCCGCTGCGCGTTCGGAACCCTAATAGCCAGAGCGGCAACACGCCTGGCGCGCAAACCAGTGGCCCGGGTGATGCGTCTAGACTCTATAACTTCCATACCGCGCAGCTCACGGTGGGGTTTAATCCCGATGTCTTTGGTGTAAACAAGCGCCTCGTCGAATCGCTGCAGGCGAGCGCCCGGCTGCAACGCTTCCAACTCGAGGCAACGACGCTCACACTGGCCAGTAATGTCGTGGCGGCAGCGATTCAGGAGGCCCTTCTGCGACAACAGCTCGCGACCACCGAGGCCTTGATCGGCAGCGGCGTCAGAGCACTCGGAATCGTACAGCGCCAGCAATCAGCAGGCGTCGCATCTAAGCTCGATGTGGCCAACCAGGAAACCGGATTGGCGCAGGCGCGCCAGCTCGTGGTGCCGCTGCGCAAACAGCTCGAGCTCAACCGGAACCTCCTGCGCGCGCTTTGTGGCGCGCCTCAGGATGCCGAACTACCCGAAACCTTCACGATGGAATCGCTACGCCTGCCTGCCGAGCTGCCTCTCATGCTGCCGTCGCAAGTCATCGAGCAGCGCCCCGATGTGCGCGCCGCCGAAGAGCAATTAAGGGCAACGAGCGAGCTCGTTGGCGTCGCACGAGCAAACCGGTTACCACAGTTTTCAATTGATGCTTCGCTTGGCGGGGGGGCTCGAAACTTTGCAGGAATGTTCTCGTCCGGAGGACCATTCTTTAATTTGGCTGGCAATCTCGCCGCACCACTGTTCGATGGCGGAACGCTTCGCTTTCGGGAGCGGGCGGCCCGCGAAAATCTCAACGTCGCCACCGCGCAATATCAGGCAACCGTCATCAACGCCTTTCAGAATGTTGCGGATACCCTTCAGGCAATCCAATCCGACACTGAGGCGCTCGATGCCGCACTCGGTGTGGAGCGGTCGGCCCGAGTTGCTTTAGCACTCACAGAAAAGCAACATGCCAGCGGTTATATTGATCGTCTTGTTCTGCTGAATGCACAACGCACAGTGTTCCAGGCGAGCTTTGATGTCGCTCAGGCACAAGCGAGCCGACTCGGCAACTCAGCCGCCTTGTTTCAGGCGTTGGGTGGTGGCTGGCAGTCCGCATCAAATAACCGGTAATGCTCATGGATGATCAGACTCCTTACGTTCCACCCAAGGTCTGGATCTGGAACAAACCCAACGGCGGCCATTTCGCCAGCATCAATCGACCCGTCGCTGGCGCGACGCATGACAAAGAACTCCCGCGCGGTAAGCACCCGCTTCAGCTTTATTCGCTGGCCACGCCAAATGGCGTCAAGGTCACCGTGATGCTCGAAGAACTGCTCGCTCTGGGGAACGAAGGCGCAGAGTACGATGCCTGGTTGGTGAACATCCGCGACGGCGCTCAGTTCTCGAGCGGCTTCGTTGGCGCCAACCCAAACTCAAAGATTCCCGCTCTCGTCGACTGCAGTGTTGCCGAACCGGTGAGGGTCTTCGAATCGGGTGCGATTCTGCTGTATCTGGCCGAGAAGTTTGGCACGCTCGTACCGACAGACCCCGCCTTGCGCGCCGAATGTATGTCCTGGTTATTTTGGCAAATGGGTAGTGCGCCTTATCTCGGCGGTGGGTTCGGACACTTTTATGCCTATGCTCCAATCAAGATCGAATACGCGATCGACCGCTTCGCAATGGAGGTCAAACGCCAACTCGACGTGCTCAATCAGCGCCTCGCGATCAGCCGATATATCGCCGGTGACGATTACACGATTGCCGATATCGCGATCTGGCCCTGGTATGGCGGCATGGCTAAAGGCCATTTGTACGAGGGCGGCGAATTCCTTCAGGTCCACGAATACACCCATGTGATTCGCTGGGCCGACGAAATCGCTCAGCGCCCCGCCGTGCGTCGGGGCCGGATGGTCAACCGTGTCATGGGCCCCCTCGAGACTCAACTGCACGAACGTCATGACGCCAGCGACTTTGAGACACAAACCCAAGATAAGCTTCAGGCCGCCGGTTCAACCTGAGCATTCAACCCCCAAATTTGAAGGAAACCTTATGACGACCGCTCTGGAAAAAGTTCTTTACACCGCCCACACCCACGTCACTGGTGGACGTGACGGCCATGCGAAATCCGATGACGGCCTGCTCGATGTCAAGCTTTCCCCGCCCCCAGGACTCGGCGGCAAAGGCGGCGCGACAAACCCAGAACAGCTCTTTGCTGCGGGCTATTCGGCCTGTTTCATGGGCGCGCTCAAGCACGTCGCTGGTCTCAAAAAGGTCGCCGTTCCAGATAACGCCTCAATCGACGCCAGCGTTGATTTGGGCCCGATCCCAAACGGCTTTGGAATTGCAGCCCGACTGCACATCAGCCTACCGGGACTCGACCGCCACGTGGCCCAGGACCTCGTGGACAGCGCACACATAGTCTGTCCTTACTCCAATGCAACCCGCGGCAATATCAACGTTGAACTAACGCTGGCCTGAAGTAGAGCGAGGTAGATAAGCGCCCTGACAGAACATCAGGGGCTCGCGCCCCTGATAGCAGTACCGTTCGACCTCCCCTAAAAAAAGAACGTGGTCACCCACAACAAGGGACTGAATCGTTCGACACTCAATCACCGCTGTGCAGCCGCGCAGAATAGGCAGCCTGGCCAGCCCCTCGTCAAATTCAATCCCAGTGAATTTCTCAGGTGACTTGCCAGCGAAATGATTCGACAGCGCCTCCTGATCGGACGCCAGGATGTTGACAATAAACCGCCCTGCCTCCTCAAACCCTTGAAGGCTGGGTGACTTTCGACCCAAATTCCACGAAACAATCGGCGGGTCGAGTGAGACCGAACTAAACGAATTCGCGGTGACGCCGACGAGACGGTCGTCATTGCCTCGAGCGGTAACGACCGTGACGCCGGTCGCGAAGCAGCCAAAGGCATTGCGCAAATCGCGCGAATCAAACGGGGGGTGACGGGTATCCATGCGCGCACTTTAACCCGTCACAGCTCGATACCCTCGACTGAAGTCTTTGACTAACAAGCGACCCGCCCTGCAATCTCAGCGCGCTTTCAGCAGTTCCTCAACCTCCAGAAGAATTAGCTCGTTGTCGTCGGCGCGATTCGGCTCGCGGCTGCTTGAGTACGGCAGGTTGTTGTCGTTCCCCACCACGATGTGCTTGGCGTCGACAACATCGACGTTCTCAATCGTAAAGAACGGGAAGGTCAACACGCCGTTATCCAGGGGCTTACGGGCAAGTTTCTTCGGATCAGCGATATTCATCAGATCGATATAGCCAATCTTTCGAACGGCTTTGCCGACATTCGCATCGGACATTTCGATCTTGTAGACGCGCTTGAACTTGGCCAGATCATGAAAGCAGTCGGTCCGCTTCTGGCCTTCCGGACAGGCACGCGCGGCGGTACCCTCGGCGTTATCGCGCTCGATGATGAGACCGGTGGTCGCATCGATCATATTGAAGTCACCAATCGCATGTTGATTGGCCTCTAGAATATATTTCCAATGTCGGCCGGTGTACTTCTGCGCCTTCACGTCAAATTCCAGCACTCGGAGGTACTGCCGGCCATCGACGTTTTCGAACGACTTGGTCGATTCATCCCACAGCGCGCCTTCGAGCAGGGGATACAGGTGACGTCCATCTTTGGAGGCGGCCATGCCTTCGAACCCCTTCGAGCGACGGGCCTCGAACGCAACGGTACCGCCGGGAGCAGCGGGGGTGGTCACCGTAAAATGATCCGGCGAGCGAACCAGCTTGCCGTCGACAAGCGTTTCAAAAAAAGCCAGGACCTTGCCATTCAGATCAGTCTTCAGCAGATAAGGGCCAAATTCATCGCCAATCCAGATTGCACCGTCGGCGAACTGAAAGCTCTCCGTATCGAAATCGCTCCCGGTCAGATAACGGGCGGTTGTGCCCTCATGGACGATACGGAAGGGCACCTTCTTGTCGGGGTCATGCAAAAAAACAGTCCGGGCGCGCTGCCACTGCCCGCTCTGGAAATCAACTTTGTAATGATTCAGGTAAAGCATCGAATCGGGCGAGTTGGCTTTCGAACCAAAACCGTTATCGGTCAGAATCCAGAAAGTACCGTCTTCCATCACCTTGATGCCCGAGTGCCCCTGCAGCGGCTGGCCCTGAAAAGGTACCGAGACACCGGTTGGACGACCTGCTGATTGCCCCTCGACTGAACCGAGCGTTTCGACGCGCTTACCCGTCGTGAATTTACCGCTGCGCCTGAGATCCTCGGGCGCGTCCGCCGGTGCTTCAACAAATGACTGGGCGGGCAACACCGCGTGGCCGGCCAGTGTCGCGGGATAGGCCGTCTGCGCCTGGGTTGGGCTGCTCAACAACGCGAAGGTCGCCAGCGTAACCGCGCTGAACTTGGTGCGAAGGCTCGAACTCAGAACGTGATGCGGGAGCGTCAATAACAGCTTCATCGGGAGGTCCTCTTCGAAGGTTTTGGAAGTCCAGACGAAGCTTCAAGGCTTTCAATGACAGGCGAATGAAGCAAGGGAGGACTTTCGCCTCGCTAACGAACTAAACTAAGACCGACATCCTTCATTGAGCGATCTGAATCTCTAAGACCTTGCAGGAGAACCCCATGAGCTGGCTACCCGAATCGATCATGCACCTACGCGGCGTCGCCCAAGGGCGGGTCGGCACAACCCACGAACTCACAGAAGAGCGCCAGGGCACGTTCCACTACACCATTGGCCCCTACTCCCAGCCAGTCCTCGAAATCGCCCCGGGTGACCGCGTGATCGTCGATACGCGTGACGCGTTCGACGGCCACATCGTGACCGAGCAAGACCTGCCCAGCGCCAAACTGCGCGTCCCATTTTTAAATCCCCAAAACGGGCCGATCCTCGTCACCGGCGCCGAGAAAGGCGATGTGGTCGCAGTTCATATCGAATCAATGTTGCCGCGTGGCAATAACCCGCGCGGCACGTGTTGCCTGATTCCGCGCTTTGGGGCGCTGACCGGGACCGACATGACGGCGCTTCTGAATGAGCCCCTGCCCGAAATCACCCGCAAGATCGATCTCGATGAACATGGTGTCTACTGGAGCGCCCGGGTCAAACTGCCCTACCGTCCCCATATCGGAACACTGAGTCTTTCGCCCGAAATCGATTCGATCAACTCGCTGACGCCCGACAATCACGGGGGCAACATGGACGTGCCCGACATGGGCCCCGGCAGCGTCACCTATTTGCCCGTGCGCTCACCTGGCGCCCGACTGTTTATTGGCGATGCCCACGCCTGTCAGGGCGACGGTGAGGTCTGCGGCACCGCAGTCGAGTATGCAAGCCGAACCACGATCCATGTCGATCTGATCAAGTCCTGGCAGATCGACTGGCCAAGGCTCGAGACCGAATCGCAAATCATGTGCATTGGCAGCGCACGACCACTTGAAGACGCGACCCGGATTGCCTATCACGAGCTCGTGAACTGGATGGCGAAGGAATATGGTTACGACAAATGGGATGCTTACATGATGCTGAGTCAATGCGGCAAGGTCCGTCTCGGCAACTTCGTCGATCCGAAGTACTCTGTTGCCGCCGGCGTCGAGAAGAAATACTTAAAGAGCTAACGACCTCAAGAACCAACATTTAACGAGCTGATCAGGAGTCAACATGGATCTCGGATTGAAAGGGCTAAACGCCGTCGTCACGGGTGGTACCAAGGGCATCGGACGCGCCATCGTTGAGACGCTCGCCGCTGAAGGTGTGAATGTCGCCTTTTGCGCCCGCAACGCGGACGAAGTTGAGCGCGCGATGAGCGATCTCGCTAAGCATGGCGTGAGGATTGTCGGAAGCGTTGCCGATGTGGGTGATGGCGATGCCCTAAAGGCCTGGGCAACTGGCGCCGCAAAAGCGCTCGGCGGGATCGACATCGTCGTCGCCAATGTCAGTGCGCTCGCGGTCGCGCCAGACGAAGCCGCCTGGAAAAAGGGATTCGATGTCGACTTGATGGGGAGTGTTCGCTTGGTCGAAGCGGCAATGCCGAGTCTCGAACACAGCAAACACGCCTCGATCGTGACGATCTCAAGCGTTTCGGGTCGCGAGATCGACTTCGCATCAGGGCCTTATGGCGCCTTCAAAGCGGCACTGATTCACTACACCCAAGGCCTTGCGTTCCACCTCGCGGGCAAAGGCATTCGCGCCAATACCGTCTCGCCAGGCAACACCTACTTTGCCGGTGGGATCTGGGAGCAGATCGAACACGGCAACCCCGCACTCTTTGCCGAAGCCATGCGCCTCAACCCAACCGGTCGCATGGGGACGCCACAAGAAATGGCGAACGCGGTGGTGTTTTTGGCGAGCCCAGCCGCTAGTTTCATCACTGGCACCAATCTAGTCGTCGATGGCGCATTGACCCGTGGCGTTCAGTTATAGGAAAGTTCAGGTATCAAAAAGAATAAGGCCCCTCGAACTCCCCGACCGGGACGGCGTGGGTCAGCAAGACGCCCGCGCTGTTCCACACATGCAGATGAAATCCCGGGGGTTCAAGGTTCCATGCCGAATCAGCACCCGACCCAAAATCGAGCGAGACCTGGTGGGCAGGGCTCGGCGCCGTTGAGGCAACGGTCCCTGCAAAGCCGGTATAGATCGTTCGGTGGAGATGGCCGCAGATCACGCGCTTGACGCTTGGGTGCGCGGCGATGATCGATTCCAGTTCGTCCCCGCCCTCCAGCAACCCGATTTCATCCATGGGCTCAATCAAGGTTTTGAAGGGCGGGTGATGCATCGCGATCACCGTGGGCACCGCAGGTTCCGCGGCCAGTTCGGCCCTGAGCCAATCGAGGCGCGACGAACAGAGCCGGCCTGAGCTCTGACCCGGCTCGGTGGTGTCAATCGCGATGATCCTCAGATCACGAACTTGAATGACGTATTGAATGAATCCCGTGGACCCTAAATACCCATGGGCGGGGAATGCGGCACGCAGGTTTTCGCGGTCATCGTGATTGCCCGGCATCAGATAAAAAGGCATCTCCAGACAGGCCAGTAATTCGGCCAGATGGGCGTACTCGCGGGGGCTCCCAAAATCCGTGAGATCCCCAGTGAGGATCACGGCATCAGGTTTTTGGGGCATTCGCATCAGGGTGCCCAGCGCTACCGAGAGATAGGGCGCCGTATCGAGTCGGCCGTACGCGAGCTGGCCTGGCCCGCGAATATGGGTGTCGCTCACCTGCGCCAGCAGAGTATTCATGGCGCAACCACAGCACCGTCAATGCCATGTCGCTTGAGGCTGGCAGCCACGAATCCGCTCAACTTCATCTCGTTGACGAACTGACGAAGCTGCGTGTGGGCCACGTCTGACCGGGACTTGGGGGCGCCCATCGCCTGATCAATGACCATAAATCGACCATCCAGGAGGCGTAGCCCCGGCACTGTGCGCGCGTCAGCCTCAAGTTGCTGCCGAACTCCGGCCGCGACCTCGACATTGTTTTCCACAAAATAGCGAACGACCTCAGGCGATGTATTGGCCCTGACCAATTGCGCCTGCTTAATTTCTCGAGTCAAGAACAAGTCATAAGCACTGCCCTTACCCACCACGATTCGATGACCTGGCCGGTCAACCTCCTCATTCGATTGGATTGGTGAACCGTCTCGGACAAGGTAGCTGCCCTCGATCTGAACGTACGCGGGCGTAAACGCGATCCCCTGACCCCTTACTGGGTCAATCGCAAAAAAACCAACGTCCGCCATTTCACGTGTCACGAGATCAACCGCTTGTCCGGCTGAATTCACCGCTACGAGCTTGAGCGGCGTCTTGAGTCGATTGGCCAGTTCGGTCGCCAGATCGACCGACACACCAACCGGATCACCGCTCTGGGCGTCCTTGCGGGCAAGGATCGGGTTACCCAGATTAATGACCACCCGCAAAACGCCGGTCGGCGCCAGTGCGGTTGGCGCCACCGCCGACAGCGTCTCAGCCGCGACCAAGCCAGTCGAAGAGCTCACGATGATAAGGAGCCCGACAACGAAACGAACCCAAGCTCGACGCACCAAGTTGGTACGGAGCGCTTTATGTTGGTGCATTCGGTCGGCCGCTCTGAATTTCATGGTGTTCATTTCATGCTGGATTGATGGGCTTCTTGATGGAGCGCAGGGAATCCCTAATGCAGGGCATAAATCCTGCTTTAACTGCCGGATTTTTTAAAATACGCACTAAGTTGGAGCATTTATGGGGTTCTCGAAGACAAGCCAAGACGCTCTCTTTCTGCTACTGGGCGCCATCATGGTGCTCGCGATGCATTCAGGATTCGCCTTCCTAGAGCTCGGCACCGTCCGCAGCAAAAACCAGGTTAACGCCCTGGTCAAGATTCTCGTCGATTTTGCGATTTCGACGCTCGCCTATTTCCTCGTCGGCTATTCCCTGGCTTACGGGAAATCATTTCTGGTGTCGGCGGATCTCCTGATGGAGAACAATGGGGTCGAACTCGTCCGATTCTTTTTTCTGCTCACGTTCGCGGCCGCCATCCCGGCGATTATCTCGGGGGGCATTGCCGAGCGCGCCCGGATGGGCCCTCAGTTAATTGCCACGGGGGTACTTGTGGCGCTGGTCTATCCTTTTTTTGAAGGGATCGTCTGGAACAACAATCTGGGCATCCAGGACCAGTTCAAAGCCTGGTTCGGCGAAAACTTTCATGACTTTGCCGGAAGCGTTGTCGTTCACGCAGTCGGCGGCTGGATCGGCCTCGTCGCGGTTTTGATGCTCGGCGCCCGGCGCGGGCGTTACAGCCGCGACGGCAGAATCGCGGCCCATCCTCCATCGAGCATTCCGTTCCTGGCGCTCGGTTCCTGGATCCTGACGATCGGCTGGTTTGGGTTCAATGTCATGAGCGCTCAGGAAGT
>Ga0209598_10001186_pt1 | contig 21344 bp, 17 predicted proteins | sample M_140807_EF_Meta_FD_187317 | JGI IMG/M metagenome (GOLD analysis project Ga0209598, IMG submission 187317) | Freshwater microbial communities from Lake Montjoie, Canada to study carbon cycling - M_140807_EF_MetaG (SPAdes) (version 2) | ecosystem: Environmental > Aquatic > Freshwater > Lake...
CCAGAATCCCTATCGATCCTCAATGCCGTGTGGCAATTGAAACCTTTTTGGAATCTTGCTTTTCGAGTTGATCATCATGCCGTGGGACTTGAAGCTGCCTCTATCAAAGGTCCGCTTCAAAATTTCAGGTACTTCTTGCTCTTTCACCAAGCGACGACCAAGAACCCCCGCTACAGCGTTCGGCAATACCTGCGATTGCCTTGGACCATCCATCCGTCCCAAAGCGGCGAGGTACAGGTTGGATACACCCACTCGTGGATGGAGGATGAGGCAACCCGTCATAGCCTGGTTCTAGCTCATCAAATGCTTTGGCGCCGCAAGACGGGGTCTGATTTAAAACTGCGTTTGGGACAAAGTTGGCTCCTCGCCGGAGCCGAAGGGGAAACCATCATGGTTCGAGAAGATCAGCGATTTGGGAACACCTGGTGGAGGGGTTCCTCGACCCAATGGCGATTGACGGCATCCCTCCAAGGTCGAAGCCATGGTACCGGTTGGAGACTTTGGATTCGTCGGATCCAGGACGAAGACGGAGCCCGCTGGGAATGCAGCCTTCGGCTTACTCAGCGGTGGACAGACGAGTCGTATCACTAAGAGGGCCTGGGGCCCAATCATGAACAGAAGGCATCTCGATCCCCATAAAACGATTCATTAACGCCATGATGATGCCTTCTTTCAAACCCAGTTTGCTATTGGTCAAACGGTTGATCTCCGCATGCTTCATCACCCACAAAAACAAACGACAAGCCGGCACAATGACATCGGCGCGATCCTCGTTGAGAGCAAAGAGTTTGACCCTTTCATCCAAGGTACACGCACTGATTTGTTCGTAGAACTTTTCGAGGGTTTTGTAGGTGCAGGGCTCACCTTTCTTGGTTTTGAGCAAATCAAAAATCTTGTTGATATTCCCCCCGCTTCCATAAAAATGGGTCGGTGCATGTTCAAGGACCTGCTTTTTGATAAATTCCTTGAGGTCTTTCCAATCTTGTTCACGGTCGGTCCGATCCAGGATTCGAACTGCCCCGAGCTGAAAACTACGGCTCGTTACCAAAGACGTTCCGTTCAAAAGCGAAATTTCGGTTGACCCCCCCCCTACGTCCATGGTCATGATTCGATCCGAGGGTCCCGCCAAGGAGCGATGAGCCATATAAAGCAGTTCAGCTTCCATTGGGCCGCTAATCAAATCCAGATCCAAACCGGTATGAGCTTTGATTTCCTTCACCAGTGCGGGCCCGTTGGACGCTTCCCTAAGTGCTGAAGTCGCGCAAGCCATGGCATGGTCGACTTCAAAGGCTCGGATCAGACTGGAAAATCCCTGCATGGTTTCCAACAATTGCTTGGATCGAGCAAGTCCCACTTGGCCATGTACAAAAACATCGTCCCCCAATCGAATAGGCACCCTGATATACTCCAAGGCTTTCCAATCCGCATTGGACCCTGGTTTCTCGGTCACCTTGACCACCAACAAACGGGCCGCATTGGACCCCAAATCAATGGCGGCTAATTTCAAAGCTTCAATTCTGTTGGCGAAGGTAAGCAAAAAAGGCCTCTTGGGCCCGTAGTCCACCGATTTGACCCTCGGTTTCGCCAACCAATCGGTTGGCATCCGCGCCGTTGAGCCAGCGCGCCTTGGAGCGGTCTTGCCATTGAATTTCAAGCAAATCAAGGACTTCTTGTTGCAAACGCCTATCCAACAATGGAAAAGCCAATTCGACGCGGTAATCCATGTTACGAGCCATCCAATCAGCCGAAGACAAGTAAACCAAGGGCTTGGAGCTATGACAAAAGGCATAGATCCGGGCATGCTCCAAGTAACGATCTATGATGGAAACCACCCGAATATTTTCACTAAGTCCCGGGATCCCTGGAACCAAGGCACAAATCCCCCGAACAAGGCATCGGACCTCAACGCCGGCCTGGGATGCTCGATACAATGCTGCAATCAACGCTTCGTCGACCAAGGAATTTAACTTAACAAAAATCCATGCACGTTTGCCTTCCTTGGCCCGCCGAATCTCAAAATCAATCCAGGCCAAGAGGGGATCTCGCATTCGGTAAGGAGCCACCAGGATATGTCGGTAAGCGGTATGCAAACGACCTTGATACAAGGATCTAAAAACTTTATTCACCTCCTGAGTGATGCTTGGTCGCGCTGTAAAAAGCGAGTCATCCGCGTAAATCTTAGCGGTCTGGGCATTGTAATTCCCGGTACTCATGTGCGCATAACGGATATCCCTGCCTTTCTCGCGACGGGTTACCAAACACATTTTGCAATGAATCTTGAAACCTTCCAAACCATAATGGACCACGGCCCCCGCTTCTTGCAATTTCTCGGCCCAGAATATGTTATTTTCTTCGTCAAAGCGTGCTTGGATTTCAACCACTGCAATGACTTTTTTGCCGTTCAAAGCGGCGGTAATCAAGGACCGTACGACCGAGGAAATCGTGGCCAGTCGATACAGGGTAATTTCTATTTTTCGAACATCAGGGTCCAAGGCTGCTTCCCTCAAAAACTTGAGGACCGTATCGTACGGATGGTAGGGATGATGCAACAATCGGTCCTTTTCGCGAATCGCCTTAAACAGGGTATGACGCTCCGACCATGCTCCGGGCGATACCGATTCCCAGGGCGGATAAAACAAGGCATCCCGACCGGCCAAGGGGATCTGGCGTAAATCTTTAAAATTATGATAGCGACCACCCGCGATAAGGCTTGATGCCTTTAGTTTCCATTTTCGAACCAAAAAACGCAGCAAATCATCCGGCATTTGGCGGTCGTAGATAAATCGAACGGGGTCTCCCTTCCCTCTTTTGCGGAGGCCCGATTTCATTTTGTCCAGCAACGATTGACCCAAATCCTGGTCCAAATCCAGCTCCTGGTCCCGCGTCATTTTGATGGTAAAAGCCTCCACGACCTCGGGATTCATGGATGCAAACACATCGTTCAGATGCATGCGGACTAAATCATCGATAAAAAGCAAATACTCCCTGCCATCTACGTTGCCCAGCGAATAAAAACGCTGAGCGTATCGAACAGGCAATTCCAACAAGGCATAATCCGAAGTCTCCGAACGAATCCGTCGCTTGATTTTGAGGGCTAAATAGAGATAGGAATCCCGCAGTCGAAGCGGCCTGGTTTTTTGATCGAGCAGAATGGGGTTCAAATAAGGCTGGATACTTTCCTTAAAAATAGTGTGTGCTTTGTTACGAAAAACCGAAGGTAAGTTAATTTCGTCGCTGATGACCACGCCGTTTTGTTCCAATTCCGGAAGAATCCGCTGCTCAAAAAGCATTTCAAAACGTTGCTGCAGGGCCTGGGCCTGGTCATGAATGACGGACAAGATCCGGTGGGGATGAAAATCCAGTTTTCGCAATTGTTCCTTGTCCAAATGCATAAGCCGATGCAGGTTTGCTACACGGACCCGAAAAAACTCGTCCATATTGGACGAGAAAATGGACATGAACTGAAGCCGTTCACCCAGAGGCACCTGGTTGTTCTCGGCCTCAAGCAAGACCCTCTCGTTGAATTCCAACCAAGACACTTCCCTGTTGTACAATTCGATTCTACGGCCCGCCCAGGACTTTCGAATCAAGAGAGACGCGGCTGGTTCAGTCCTAGTAGGTGGCATATGGGACGTAATTTCCCCAATAATAAATACCTTTCGGGGGAATTCTAGGTTGTTTTATAAAAGTTAACATGAAATATCGCAAACACTTCTGGGCTCTCGTTCTGGCCCTTTCTACCTCGATGGCCTTTCATTCTACCCTTCAGGCCCAAAACAAAGGAAAGACCAAGAAGCCAGCAGGTCGGGATTTGAGCATTGGGCATTACAATGTCGAAAATCTTTTTGACACCTTGGATGACCCCGCCACCGACGATCAAGACTTTCTGCCCACAGCCTCCCTGTCCTGGGGTGCAGCCCGTTACTACCAAAAATTAGGTCAAATTTCTGGCATCATCGCTCAATTGAATCGTGGGGCGGTTCCTGATTTTCTAGGGCTCTGTGAAATCGAAAATCAATCGGTCATCAACGATTTATTGCGTCAGCCCCCCCTTCGCAAAAGCAACTTGGGTTCTATACACGCCGATTCCAAAGACCCGAGGGGTATTGATGTTGCTCTTCTTTACAACAAGTCTTTGTTCAAACCCTTTGCCCGAGCCGACCAAGTCATCGACTTACCGGGGGATTCTTTGCCGCCAACCCGGCCGATCTTGGTGGTCAGTGGGCGCTTATCCAGCGGCGATACCCTTCATTTTCTCGTCAATCACTGGCCATCCCGCCGGGGCGGCAACGAAAAATCCGTGCCCAATCGCTACGCAGCAGCACGCCAATTGAGGAAAACTGTGGATAGCCTCTACGCCCGTTACGGGGGCAGCGATCGTTGCTTGGTTGTTTTGCTTGGTGATTTCAACGATACCCCCCAGGATCCAAGCATACGATTGATTTTGGGCGCCGACAGCACGGCCAGTCGGGGTTTATTTCATCCGATGGCCGGGTTGGCTGGGGGTTCTTATTGCTACCAGGATCGCTGGGAATGGCTGGACCAGATCATGCTCAGCAAGGCCCTCCAAGATCGTCCGCTAACGGGTTCCATGCCCTACTATATTCAAGGTTCGGCGACCACCGTTGAACTTCCCAATCTTCGACAGCAGGATGGCAAATTCAAAGGTTATCCTTTCCGAACCTACGCCGGCAACCGATATCTGGGAGGACCTAGCGACCATTTGCCGGTGCTATTATACCTTCGCTGCCCTTCATGCCCTTAAGCCCATCCCCCACGCCTCCACCTTCCAACAGAGTGTCGACCCTTGATTGGTTCCACGATTGGTTTAACAGCCCCTATTACGAAACCCTTTACGACCATCGCGACCTCACAGAGGCCAAAGCTTTTGTCAAGAATTTAACCAGCCAAATCCCTCTTCCGGAACAGGCCGACGTTTTGGATCTGGGCTGTGGTTGGGGCAGGCACACCCATTCTTTGGCCGACTTGGGATACCGGGTAACCGGTTTGGACCTATCACCACGGTTAATTGAGCGGGCCCGCACCTTGGCCAACGAGAGGGACGTAGCGGCCTTGGGGTCTTTGGATTTTGAAGTCGGCGATATGCGGACCCATCGCATGAATCAGCGCTATGACTTGGTGGTGAACCTGTTCACCTCCCTTGGGTATTTCGAAAAGGACGAGGACGATTTGAAGGTTCTCCAAAACGCCTATCATCATCTGCGCGATGGAGGTTATGTGGTTCTGGACTATTTTGATACCGCCCATACCCTGGCTCATTTGGTCCCTTCCGAAACCAAAAGCTTTCCAGATTTTCGTGCCTCCTTGAAGCGAGAAGTCGTGGGAGGCAGGCTACTCAAAGAAATTCGTATCGAAGATTTCAACGGAGGTTCCGGCCCAAATCCCCTGGTCTTCACTGAAATGGTTCGTTGTTACAGCCCCAAGGACCTTGAGGACCTTCTACTTCTTGCCGGTTTCAGACCCGTTCAACGATGGACCCATTACGATCTTCGACCGGGTTCCGAAGCCGGGCCTCGTTGTATTTGGCTCGCCCAAAAACCTATGCACAGTCAAACGGAATCTTAGCGCAATGAACCAGAATTCAGGTTATAAGTTTCTAATTATAAGCGGATTATTACTTGCCTTGGGCTTGGCTGTTTTTGCTCTGTCTGGTTATTTGGAGCAACCACCCGCGTGGGAGCGGCATTGGTTTGGATGGATTAATCATCCGAAAGGATGGGCCCTTTTGGATTCATTGGCCATCCTCTTTCGAACCCCCGGGACCTGGCTGCCCCTCTACGCCTTATTGCTCCTGTGGGTTTTTCGATCCAAGGTAGAACGTCCCTTCAATTTGGTATTGGTATTGGTGGTGTCGGTAGCCTTGAGCGATCAAGTATCCTCGAGTCTTATCAAACCCCTGGTTCAAAGAGACCGACCTTGCCGACACCCGTTGACCGCCGCGGAATGCCAAATCCGGGTGACTTGCGGTTCGGGTTATGGTTTTGTATCATCCCACGCAGCCAATCATTTCGCCTTGGCCTGGACCCTGGGATGGGCGCTGCGTTCCCGTTGGGGCAAGGCCGGGTTGTGGATTGGTTCGGTATGGGCCGGGCTTGTTTGCATCGCCCAAATTCGAGTAGGTGTTCATTTTCCAGGCGACGTATTGGTAGGAGCCCTGATTGGTTTATTTTGTGCTTCGGTAGCCCTTCTTTTGCGTCGGGAAGGCTGAACACGCATCCCTCCTAGCCCATCTCCATTGCCTATGATTTCTCTGTTTGCTGTCGGTTTAGCCCTGCTTGCCTCCGGACTTTTGGGTGGATGGCTCGCCATCGGAGGCAGAGTCAACGGCTCGCCTGCCGTTTTTCGTTGGTTGTTAACCTTTTGCGGCGGACTTTTGTTCAGCACCGCCATCCTTCACCTGCTCCCGGAGGTTCTCTCCTACGGTCATCCCAACGAAAATCTTTGGTTGCTTGCCGGCTTTTTTATGCAGTGGATGCTCGAAAAATTCTCAGCAGGTATTGAGCACGGGCATTTGCACAGCGGTCACGATCATCACTGCGATCATCCGATTCATCCCATGGATGACAAGTCAACCCAACACCGGGATTCATGGACCCAGGGAGGTTCCTTTCGGGTGGGTTCGGTTCGCTATTGGGGTCTAATCCTCAGCCTTTCCCTGCACGGTTTGGTGGAAGGGCTTCCTTTGGCAGGGTCGGCCACACTCCGAGACTCGGCTACTTTTTGGAGTCCCCTCTTGTTGGGGATTTTGTTGCACAAGGCCCCCACCACTTTTGCGTTGTCCGCCATGATGATTCAGGAAAAGGCCCGACCCCTGCTCCTATGGGTTTCTGTGTTCGTGGTGGCTTCGATGACCCCGCTGGGCATGTTTTTGGGCCAAAGCATGGGCCAGGCCGGAGAAGGCAGTCGAGAGATCTTGCACGCGCTGATGGCCGTGGCAACGGGTTCCTTTCTTCAAATTGCCTCCACCATCCTTTACGAAAGCAGTCAAAATCATCGCCTCCAGCCCTGGCAAGCCGTCGGTGCCCTCTTGGGTGCTTTGGTCGCCTATGCCATGGGTCATGGCGCCTAAGTTTATTCCATCACCCCTACCAAAAAATTCAAGATCATGTTTCAAGAAGACACCCTCAAAGACCGGCATATCCTCGTGACCGGTGGCGGCAGCGGACTGGGGTTGGCCATGGCCACCTACTTCCATCAATTAGGTGCGCATGTGGCCCTGTGCGGTCGACGGCCCCAACCGCTTCAGGATGCGGCCGATGCCATGGGAGAGAGGGCTGTTGCAATCCCCTGCGATGTCAGGGACCCGGAACAAGTGAAGGCCATGTTTGATGAATTAACCCGTCGTTGGGGTGTGGTGGACGGATTGGTCAACAACGCGGCCGGGAATTTTTTGTCCGCGTCGGAAGACTTGAGCCCCAACGCCTTCAATGCCGTTGTGGATATTGTTCTCAAAGGGACTTTTCACTGCACCCTCGAATTTGGGCAGCGAATCATCGCAGCCGGTACGCCTTCCAGCAATGTGATCAATATCGTTACAACGTATACCGAGACCGGGTCATCGTTCGTACTTCCATCGGCCTGTGCCAAAGCGGGTGTCCTGGCCATGACCAACAGCCTGGCCGTGGAATGGTCCACCTACGGCATTCGGCTCAACGCCATCGCTCCCGGTCCCTTTCCGACCGAAGGCGCTTGGTCTCGATTGATGCCCGACCCTTCGATTGAGGAGAGCTACAAACGGGGCATACCCTTGGGTCGTTACGGAAAGCCTGAGGAACTGGCTCAGTGTGCAGCCTTTTTGATGAGCCCCATGGCTTCCTATATCCAAGGGGGTTGCCTAACCATCGACGGTGGGGAGCGACTCATGGCCGGTCAGTTCAATCGCTTTGTGCAATGGATGCCCAGGCCCATGATCAAACAAGCCTTTGAGGCGATGAAGCCTCGCAAATAGTTTATCTTTGACCATCAAAATTGAGCGCCCTAACCCTACGCCATGCACTTTAAACTGGCCGTTGCCTTTACCATCCTGACCCTGCTTTGGACAGGGTACATTGTTGCTTCCGCCATCATGGCACCTCAGCGTCTAAGCTATATCGACATGTTGCTGCTTTGTGGTTTGATTGCCGCCATGAGCTACTTCGCGACCCAGGGAGCGTACAAAGACATTGACAACGAGCGCAAAGCCGGCTGATTCGGGCCAACGTCTCCGCCAGCACGGGGTTCGTTCCACCCCGTTTCGTCGGGCTCTGCTTCGTGTTTTGGGTGAATCCTCCGTGGCCCTTACCCAAGCCCAAATAAGTCAGAAGCTAGGCCATAACACCGACCGGGTCACCCTTTACCGCAACCTTCGTTCCTTGATGCAGGCCGGAATTCTCCACGAAATCAATGCAGGAGCGACCAACCCTTGCTATGCGCTTTGCCCCCCCGTTTGCGATGCAACCGAGCACCAGCACCGACACATTCACTTTTTATGTGATTCTTGCGGCACAACCCATTGCGTAGACTCCTTGGAACCGCCTTGGCCCGTTTTGCCAACGGGTTACCGAGTTCGGGATTGGAAACTAACCGCCGAAGGTCTTTGTAGTACCTGCTCCAAATCACAGAAATAATACCTGGGAGGCGCCTAAAACCTGGGAGGCGCCTAGGTCTTGCAATGGCCTAAATCCCGCGGGATGGATCCCACTTCTCTAGGTATTCAGCAACGCGCTTGACAAACATGCCACCCAAGGCGCCGTCCACCACCCGATGATCGTACGAATGCGACAAAAACATCATGTGACGAATTCCGATAAAGTCCCCTTGAGGGGTTTCGATAACCGCAGGCCGTTTTCTAACAGCGCCGACCGCCAGAATAGCCACCTGAGGTTGCGCAATAATGGGGGTTCCCATGACATTCCCAAAGGTTCCAACATTGGAGAGGGTAAAGGTTCCACCCTGAATTTCTTCGGGTTTTAGTTTGCCGGTACGGGCCCGGCGGGCCAAATCATTGACTCTTTTGGTGAGACCGACCAAGTTCAGTTGATCGGCATGGTGTATGACGGGTACAATCAAATTGCCCGATGGAAGGGCCGCAGCCATTCCGATATGAATTTCTTTGTGCTTGAGAATACGGGTTCCGTCCACCGATATGTTGATCATGGGGTAATCCTGGATGGCTTTAACAACGGCTTCCACGAACATCGGCGTGAAAGTGAGTTTCTCGTTAAAACGCTTTTCGAATTCAACCTTGTGTTCTTCGCGCCAGTAATGCAAATTGGTGACATCTGCCTCCACAAAGGAGGTCACATGGGCCGAAATCCGTTTGGAGGCTAGCATGTTTTCGGCAATCAATTTCCGCATGCGGTCCATTTCGATAATTTCGACCGAACCACCATTCTCCTCTCGCTCAACCATACCGCGAACTGAAATCTCCTCCGGCAAGGCGCTCACAGCCGCTAAGGTTGAAGGGCTAGGAATAGGGTTCATTGACTGGGAGGGGGGCTGCACCTGGACCAAGGCTTGGGCTGCTTGGCGACCATTGCTTAGGTAGTTGAACAAATCTTTTTTGGTGAGCCTTCCTTGGTCACCGGTTCCAGGTATGGCATCCAATTCAGCCATAGGCAGGTTTTCCTGACGTGCAATGCTCAGGACCAAGGGTGAATAAAAGCGACCGGATGGGGGTTGGGGAGCCGGGATTCCCGGATTATGAACGGGGACCGGAGCGGGCACAAAAGGAACCTCGGTGAGTGATGGAGTTGTTGGGGTTGCAACCATGGTTGGAGGAGCAGCCGATGAGGAGGCCACAGGCATCGTGGGAGCTGCGGTCGTGGCCGAAACGGATGCAAGGGGTGCGGATGGAGTGGTCGATTCGGAAGCGTCTTCCAAAATCGCCAAAACAGCCCCAACCTTCACCACAGCACCTTCTGCATGAAGAACCTCAACCAAGCGACCACCAACCGGCGTTGGGACTTCGGAATCCACTTTGTCGGTGGCAATTTCCAAGACCGCTTCGTCTCGTGCAACCTGATCTCCGGTTTGTTTCAACCACTTGAGCACGGTCGCCTCTGTAATACTTTCACCCATTTTGGGCATAACCAATTCAAATCGAGCCATGAGGCAAATTTAGGGAGTTTTGGGAGCAATCGTGGTTTCTTCATCAACCGCTTGACCACTTAGGAGACGCCACAATAAAAACAAAGCCAACATCACAGCGCGTTCCACGACCAGGTCTCGTCCCGTGCCCAGGGACCGGTGATAAACCCTTGAAAAACCCGGTCCGTGGATTCCAAGGTAAACCGTACCAACCGGCTTTTCGGGGGATCCTCCGTCTGGCCCCGCAATGCCACTGATAGCCACGGCATAATCGCTGCCAAGCAAGCGACAGGCCTCCGCCGCCATGGTCCTAACGACCGTTTCGGAGACGGCCCCGGTAGCCAGCAAGTCCTCGGTTTTGACTCCCAAAAGGTCGGACTTGAGGTCGTTATGATAGGCCACCAAACCACCCCTGATATAGGCGGAGGCCCCGGGAACCTTCAGCAATCGAGCCGAAAGGGCCCCACCCGTGCAACTTTCGGCCAGGCCCAAACACTGGCCCGATTGTAACAAAAATGACCCGATGCATGCTTCCAAAGACACTTCGTTTTCGCCATAAACATGTCCGGGCAAGAGTTCTCGTATTTCCGTAGCGGCCTGATCAACACGACTTTCCAAGGTCTCGGCCCCACCCGATTCTGAACCTGCGTCCACCCATTCATCGGGATAGGCACTTAGCCGCAATCGAACCACGCCTGGCCTGGGCAAATAAGCCAGTCGAATTCCCATTGGCCTCCATCGTATTTCCCATTCTTTCAATTTCTTGGCTATACTAGATTCAACCAAACCTGCGGTCATAAGCGTGCGGTGAACCATGGTCCTTAGCCGACCGGTCGATTGGGCCCAGGGAATCAACGAATGTTGAATGATGTATTGGAATTCGTAAGGAACCCCGGGCAAGGCGACCGTGGTAACCCCGTTTTTTTGCCACAACATGCCTTGAGCAGTTCCTAGGGGATTGTGTAATTTTTGAGCATTATCGGGCAAATCGGCCTGAGCCAAGTTCATGGGGCCGGGCTCTCGGCCCCTGGCCCGAAACCAATCGTTAATTTGTTGCTCTACCTCAATATCCCTAATCAACTTACCATCAAAATATTCTGTAAGAATCGGTTTTGTTAAATCATCGGATGTTGGACCCAAGCCTCCACTCAAAACCACCAGATCAGCCATTCCTTGAGCACGGCTCAAGGCATCCAGGATTTCGTTTTCTCGATCTCGGACGGTCCATTTGCATATTAACTCAATGCCCTCGGCCCCAAAGACCTGACCCAAAAAGGCGGCGTTGGTGTCCACCACTTGTCCTAACAGGACCTCGTCCCCCACGACGATATAAACTGCTTTCATACGATGACTCAAAACTAAGGTCTCTCAACCTCCGTATTTTCGCTTTGTGTTAACCTATTGCTCCTTTCTTAAACGGCCCATGCCTGTGCGAGGGCATCTGCTGTTTACAGGCCTTTGGTTGAGTGTCCTTCTATGCCTTTCACTGAAAAGCTTTGGGCAAACAGCCCCTGTTTTGGGTCGCTCGTGTGCTCCGCTAGCCGGGGATACCCCACGGTATAACCGCGTGATCAATCCCAGCAACTTGTCCTTTGTCTTGAATCAAACCGGCGCCTCAAGAACCTGGGATTTAACGTCCACCCTTGTTTCAAACGAATCCAAGGTTGAACGGTTTGTAAACGCTACCCAGACCCCGTACTTTCTGTTATTTGGAAACTATGGCAAAAAGACCGCTGATAGCAGTTCCCTCTTTGAATTTCTTGGCCTGCCTCCCCAATTACCGATTCCGGGCCTGGACACCCTGAATTTACCATTAACCAACCTCTACGATTTTTACAATCTTAACAACAACCGATGGGCCAAAACCGCCCAAGGGGTGGGGTTGTTGGGGCTCCCATTGCCCGTATTCTACAGCGATCCGGACGAAATGCTTGCTTTTCCTTTGCGGTTCGGGGATAGGGATACCAGCACCTTTGCATTTAGCATTAATGTGCCCACCATCGCCGAAATACGCCGTGAAGGTCAGCGATTTTCAACTGTTGATGCATGGGGAACCCTGCGAACGCCTTATGGCCAATATCCATGTTTACGGGTTCGAAGTCGTGTTACGATAACGGATAGTATTTTATTGGCCGGCTCAGCACCGGTCGGTCTTCCGACTCGCACCGAAATCGAAACCTCTTGGTACACCAACGAAAACAACGAGCGCGGCCCCTTGTTGAGAATCGTGGAGCGCAGCCTTTTGTTTTTTCCACCCACCATTCAAGAAGCCTGGTACCGAGATCGTTACCGGGCCCCGTTACCACCACCTCCACCACCCCTGACCGATCCAGGCGACGTGGTATTGTACCCCAACCCTTGCAGAGGAACCCTGAACCTGGGACTCCACCCCCTCGACCCCTGTGAACGCGTTCGCTTTTGGAACGCTGAAGGACAAGAAGTTTTGGTTGTTGAACAGCCAGGGTCGGCCATTACTGGATTGGAGTTTCAACTTGCCGCCGGCTTTTACCGTGTAGAGGTGACGGCTCAATACGGCGTCTACTCCAAAAAAATCCTGCTCATCCCTTGAACAGAACGCCCCAGAGTTCCTTTGGGGTTCCTTTATTGGATATTGATGTAAATTCTTTTGAGCAACTGTTCAAGCACTTCCCTCTCCTCCCCCGGGAAGTTCTCCCAGGCTGGGAAAAGAGCTGTCATGGCCGGTTGAATGGCTCTATCCAAAATTGCTCGACCCTCTTCTGTTAAACGAATGCGCTTGACCCGGGTATCTCGCTGCTCAAGTTCGGATTGTTCTTTGTCCAGGCTGCGCTGAATCCAGCCTCTTCGGTTCAAGCCCTGAATCATTCGAGTCGTGCTGGAGCGATCACGCCCCAACAAACGAGCGTAGATTTCCTGGTACTGTCCGGGACGATCCTGGACGATTCGAAGAAAACGGTATTGTTCAGCGTTGATAGGCAAACCGGCCTCCCTAAAAGCTTGCTCCAAACGCAACCCATAGGCATTCCAAATTTTTCCCATCAACTGGAGGAGGGTATCACGGTCCATCATACAACAAACCTACGATTCGGGCCTTATTATTCAGGGGATAGCCCCAAGACCCCCTAATTTAGCCGACCCAAACCGCCCCCCAAAAAAACTCGATCCCATGGATGTATTGATTATGGCCTCCCAATTGATATTGGGTCTTTGTATTTTGGTTTTGTTGCATGAATGGGGGCATTATTTCACTGCCCGCATGTTTGGCATACGCGTCGAAAAGTTCTATGTATTTATAGACGCTTGGGGCAAAAAAATCTTCTCCTTTCGTCGCGGTGATACCGAATTTGGCTTGGGCTGGTTACCCATCGGCGGATACGTGAAAATTGCCGGAATGGTGGACGAATCCGTTGACAAGGAACAATTGGCTGCACCACCACGCCCGGATGAATTTCGTTCCAAGCCGGCTTGGCAACGATTAATTGTCATGATTGGCGGGGTCACCGTCAATGCCATCTTAGGGATTTTGCTTTTTGCAATGATTCTGTGGGTTTGGGGAGAACAAAAAACCCCTGTCCAGGGTCTAAAAAACGGCTTGGCGCCAACCGAATGGGCCGAAAGCCTGGGATTTAGGCCTGGCGATCGCCTGGTGGCCCTGAATGGAACCCCCATACGCTATGTGGAAGACGTCTACGATCCCCGGTGGCTGACCAATGGTCCGCCTGAAATGACCCTGATCCGGGATGGTGCCACGATCAATCTGCGAATGCCCGATGGTTTTGCCAACAATTGGCTGGATCAGGCCAAGCCCTTGTACCTGATGCCACGGGTCCGCTTTGCGGTTGGTGAAGTGGTGGCTGGTATGCCCGCCGAAAAAGCCGGCCTTCAAGCAGGAGACTCCATCGTTGCAGTGAACGGCCGCAGCGTTGTCTTCTTTGATGAACTCCAAAAAGCACTCAAAGTTCACGCAGGCCAAACCTGCACCTTGACCTTGGTGCGCCAAGGAAGCGGAGACACCGATCGCACCGAACGCATTCTTCCAGTTGCCGTCAGTGACCAAGGCACCATCGGCTTTGTATCAGCCCCAGAAACCCTTCCTACCGAATCCCTGCGATACACCTGGGCCAAGGCTCTGCCGGCTGGTTATGCCCTAGGTGTCAAAACGATTCGTGACAACATCGCCGGTTTTGGAATGATATTTCGGGGTGAAGTACCGGTCGAAAAATCCTTAGGAGGCCCCATAGCGATTGCCAAAAAAATGTACGGTGGCCGTTGGGACTGGCAGCGCTTTTGGATGACCACTGCCCTGTTATCCATGATTCTTGCCTTCATGAACCTACTCCCGATCCCCGCATTGGATGGGGGCCATGTGGTCTTTTTGCTCGTTGAAATGATCACCGGCAAACCCCTGAGCGAACGCTTTTTGATGGCCGCCCAATACGTGGGTATGGTGCTTTTAATCTTGCTGATGGTCTTTGCCTTTGGCAACGACTTGTTGCAGCATGTCTTTCGTTAGATCGAGTGGTACAAAATCCACCCAAGGCTGAGACTGAGACGAAGCAGTGTCCCTTCCATTCGCTGGAGTACCTCCTAAAGGGTCTTTCGATTCGAAAGACCCCTTGGAGTGCTCCTCACAGTGCCCAGGACCGGAGTCGAACCGGTACGAGTGTTAGCTCACTGGTGTTTGAGACCAGCGCGTCTACCAATTCCGCCACCTGGGCTTGCAGGCGGCAAAGATATTCCAACCTGAGGATTCTTCTTCCGTTGTCGAGTATAGTGTGTAATTATTTTTGAATATTCGTCTTATGAATCGAATTTGTTTCCCAAAAACTCCAGCAAATAACCGCTGGATGGTCCATATCAGGACTCTCCTTTTGGCTTTGACATTCGGACACCATGCAGCGATGGGCACTGAACATGCTCAAGTTTCCGGAGGGCAACCCTACCTCTTGGTCTTCGAACGCCAATGGGATGCCCGCTCGGCCATGCTACAATTTGAACAAGAAGGGACCCCCTTGAACGAAAGGGTCAAAATGGTGCAACGCAATGGGCTCAATTTGTCCAAGGAATCGCTAAGGGTCCTAACAAATTGGCTTGCTAATAACCGCTTCGAGAATGTCCAAGTCCTGGATACCTTTTGGATTAGCAATGCCGTGACTTTGAGCTTGGATTCCAACCAATTCAATGCGCTCCAAAAGGAATCCTGGGTTGGCCAACTCATGCCGGCTTCATCCATGCCCATGGGTTATACCGAAAGCCTGGAAAGTCCAATTTGTGATGATGATCACGAGCCCGAAAACGCCGGGGTTATCAACGGCAAGGAACCCGGCCTCATCGCGGTTCAGGCTCCGCAAATGTGGGCAAGAGGTTATACGGGCAAAGGTCGCCGTGCCCTGCTGATGGATACCGGGGTTTGGCCCCAACACCCTGCCCTTCGAGGGAAATTCTTGGGCCACCGTTTGGGACTGGATCAGGCCTGGCTGGCTTATGACGAACCCATTCCTGCTGACAAAAGTGGGAACCACGGGACCCACGTCGTCGGAACCATTTTGGGGCTGGATACCGCTACGAGGGATACCATCGGGATGGCCATGGGGGCTTATTTTTTGGCTACAGACCCGATTGTGACCAACTTAGCGTATGTACGCTCTTGGACCCAGCTGATGCAGGCTTTTCAATGGGCCTTGAATCCGGACGGTGATACCTCGACAACCACCGATGTACCGGACGTTATTAATAACTCTTGGGGACGAGCCAATGCCGGGTTTGACAGTGTCTGCCAAGCCCCTGTAGTTGCCCAGGCTTTGTTGTCTGTCGAAGCCGCCGGTATCGCCAATGTTTTTTCGGCAGGCAATAACGGACCTGGACCTTTCACGATCGGGGTACCTGCTCAAGTCGTCTACGATACCTTGAACGTGTTTTGTATTGGGGCCCTTGAGGCTTCCAATGCTTTGGCCGGTTTTTCGAGTAACGGACCTAGCCGCTGCGGCAACGATTCCTTGGGAATTATTAAGCCCGAAGTATCCGCCCCTGGAGTCAACATTCGTTCAGCGGACGGACCCACCGGGTACGGTCAAAAATCAGGGACTAGCATGGCTTCGCCCCATGTGAGCGGAGCCGTCCTATTGCTCAAGGAAGCCTTTCCTCAAGTCAGTGGCCGTCAAATCCTCAACGCTCTGTACCAAACTGCCCAGGACCTTGGACCCGCTGGCGAGGATCAACTTTTTGGCAGGGGCCTCATCCAAACGGACGCCGCGTTTAACTTTTTGGCCTCCCGTTTCCCCGTTCAATCTCCCGCTAACAGGGGACCCGATTTAGCTATTTTGGGATTGGATTCACCTAGTGTTAATCAATTAGGCCTGCGTTGCTCCTCCAATGCTCCTGGATCGATTCCGTTAAGGTTACGGGTTGTCAACCGTGGAGATACCACCGTGCAGGGCTTTTACATGGGCCTTTACGACCATCGAACCTGGCATCATACCGTATCGTTTAGTAATCTGAACTTACAACCAGGTCAATCGACGACACTTACTGTCCAGTCCCTTGCCCGAAACCCGTTGCGAAACACCGAACGATGGATGTTTAGGATTAGCAGCAGCCCTCTTCTATCCTTGGCTGGTACGGAAAGCGATACCCTCAACAACTATTTCGCGGTTGCCTTTGACAACATCCAATCAGCCCAAGATCTTATCACCGAACATTTTAACGATAGCCTTCGATTGCCTTTTGTTACAGAAAATCACCGAGCCACCGACTGGTTGATCGAAAATCCGGATAACGATGATTACAGTGCCAATGGACTTCCTGCGACATGGGCCCTGTTCCGTTTGCCATCAACCCCATCGCCTCCGCATCCATCGGGATTAGGGACGTTGGGCATCGGATCCGGATGGGCAGCCGGTATCAAAATGAGAGATTATTCCTCGCGACTCCGTCAAAAAGACCATCTCCTATCCCCCCCTTTCTTCAAGGCAGCCGCACCAAGCGGTCAGGGTTACCGGTTGTATTTTGACGTGGCCTACGCGAATCGAAGTGCCACTTTTCGGGATTCCCTGTGGGTTGAATTATCGGATAATTGCGGGGAGAATTTCCGAATTATTTATCGAAATGGCGGGGATAGCCTTCGGACCCATTCCGGCATAAACCCCGCAGACAGCAGCGCTTTTCGTCGGATTGTAATTGATGATTCGTTGTTACAACAAAACGTTCCAGGATCGTATCGTTTGCGGTTTACCTCCCTTAATGATTTTGGAGGAAACCTCTATGTGACCAATGTTGCGATCTACCGGGTCTATGCGACCTCAACACCCTCTACAGATTTTGATTCCAACCGTAAATCACGATGGATTTATCCAAACCCTTCTGCAGGAAATCGCCTGCATTACCGTTCTCCTATTAGCTCTAAATCAGCGCGATTAATCCTGTTAAACCCAGCGGGACAAATCCTTTGGAGCAGTGATATAACACCATCTACAATCGGAGAAGACTTCGCATGGGATCTGCCATCGGTTGGTCCAGGAATCTACACCGTTTCAATCGAAGAGATCGGCAACCAAAGAACCGGTGGTTCGGAATTCTATCGTTTCCGTTGGATTAAATCCGGCCCCTAATTCATGAAAAAAGATCTGACCATTGGCTTTTTTTGCCGGCTGTTCTGTTTCTTGGCATGGATATCTATTTCATCCGAAGCCAACGCCAAGATCGCGACCATCGGATTCCAAGCAATTTCCAAACCCACGGTTACGGATTCCATCCTGGAAGATTTGCAGAATAAAATTCGTATTTGGAGCACCGACTCCTCGGTGACCCAGCGCCGGGTAGCCAACCATCGCTTTGTTCAAAATTTAGGGCGATTGATCCGTTCCGACCATTCCCGCGAATTTCCCTGGTCAGAATTGTACCCGGTTTCGGTATTGAATAGCCCGGATGGTCGATGGAAAATTCTGACCTGGTCTGTGCTTTTGGAGCAGAACGCACGGCGCCATTACGGCTGCCTTTTTGATAGCGAGGGTCGACTCTACCCCCTTTTGGATCAACAAGCCAACCGCTTTGAGGTGGACACCGTTTATGACGGCCAACAATGGCCCGGGGCGGTTTATTTTGAGATTTTGCCTATAATCGCTTCCCACGATGGATTACCATGCTATGCTGTCATCGGCTACGATGCACGGGAGCCGTTCAGTCAACGAAAAGTTGTGGATTGGATCTGTCCCGATACAACACAAAACCAGGTCCTTGTTGGTGCTCCCTTGATCCGCATGGGCCCAAAAACACAGACCCGACTCCAGCTCGTTTATCCGCTGGATGTCCGTGTCCAAATGAATTGGGACAACGACCAGGGCTTGATTTACTTTGACCATCTTATCAACAGAGGTCTAGATCCCTCCAGCGCTGCCTTCGATTTTATTCCGGACGGGAGTTTTGATGGCCTTGTTTGGGAGAATGGTTCCCTTGTTTTCAAAGAAATCCCTAATTACCAGCCCAGTCGCTGAAACTCCATTAACCCTCAGCCACCTTCATTCAAACCGATGCCGCATCGCCAAATTCTCGTTTTAGGCGCAGGACGCTCCTCCGGGTACCTGATTCGCTACTTGGCCCATCATTCCACCTCTTTGGAGTGTTCCCTAACGGTTGCCGATCAAGACCCCAACCATGCCCAAGCCAAAATTGAGGGCCTTCCCAATTGCCGGGCGGTAGCTCTTGACCCTGTATCGCAACCGGAAATCTTGGACACCTTGGTTAAGGAATCCAGGGTGGTCATTTCCCTTTTGCCGGTTTCGTTGCATATGCAAGTAGCAATGAGCTGTCTCAAAAACAATGTATCCCTCTTTACGGCTTCCTATCAAAGTGCCGAAATGGAGGATCTGGCACCTGAAATCAAGGCCAAAAACCTATTGTTTCTCAATGAATGCGGTTGCGACCCGGGTCTAGACCACATGACAGCCCTCCAAATCATGGATCGTTTGCGCCTTGAAGGGCATCGGGTTTTGGGGTACGAAGGCTATACCGGGGGACTGGTCGCCCCAATTTCGGACGACAACCCTTGGCACTATAAATTTTCCTGGAATCCTCGCAATGTGGTGCTTGCCGGTCAAAGTGGGCCAGCTGTTTATTGGCAAAACAACCAAATCGAAGTGATTCCCTATCCCCGTTTGTTTCGCGCTGTTCGGCCCTTGGACCTAACCGGTCACAAGGATCTTGTGGGTTACTTTAACAGGAACTCCCTACCCTACCGAGCATTGTACGGCTTAGACCACGCCGAAACGGTCATCCGTGGGACCCTGAGGCACCGTGATTTCTGCCTTGCATGGTTCCCTTTGGCTTATTTGGGACTTAATGTCGACACCAACCTGCCTAAAAACTCCTTGAAATGGCCCACACCCACCGAAGTGACCGAGATTTTGACCAAAGAACTCCACTATTCAACCCAAGAAACCCAAAAAGTTCTTGATTTATGGGCGTTTTTGGGCCTCTGGGATCCACAAGGGATCGGCGCTTACCCCTCAAACCCTGCCGTCAATCTGGAGCAAAGAATGGTAGAGCGCATGTCCTTGGGGGCCCAAGACCGAGACATGGTCGTTATGTGTCACCGAATCCGCTCCAAAGGCCCGGATGGTCGAATTGTAGAGCATCGTAGCGAGTTGGTTCTTGAAGGAGAAGGGGGTGAAAATTCAGCAATGGCCCAAACCGTGGGATGGCCCTTGGCCCTGGCAGTGGAATGCTATCTCAAAGGGCAGGTTCAAGAAAGCGGCCTCCAAAGACCGTTGAAAGCGCATTGGTACCAGCCCATTCTGAAGGGTTTGGAGGCTTTGGGGATCGAATGCAGGGAAACCTAGGGTCAATCCGGAGCCCCTACCCGCCAACATACCACCCTTTTACGGTCGCTGATGGCCTTCGCAAGACCAAAAGTCGGCCTAAAACCGTATTTTTGTCATTGTATTACCCCATGATTCAGCTTTTTCAAACCAACGACCAGGGCCTACGGGCCATAGAGCAGGTAGAAAACGGCTGCTGGATCAATATTGTTGAACCCAACGACCACGACAAAGCCTGGCTCGAAGAGCATTGCCCTTTGGCCGTGGAGTACTTAACCGACTCCTTGGACCAAGACGAATTGTCCAGGGTTGAAAAAGAAAGCGACTACCTGCTTGTGGTCCTAAGAATTCCCCATTTCAGGGGGATGGAATATGATATTCCCTTTATTACCCTTCCTCTGTTAATAATGCAGACGGAACAGTTCACCATCACCCTTTGCAAGGATGAAAACGCCATTTTGCAAGAATTCATCCGTGATCGTGTTCGAGGCTTTACCACGAACAAAAAAGATACGTTTTTGCTTCAAATTCTACTCAAGACGGCTACAAAATTCCTAACCCACCTTCGGAACATCAACAAAGTGGTCGAAAAACTAGAGGATGAGCTTGAGAATTCGCTCAAGAACAAAGAAATTGTCGGTCTTCTTCAATACGAAAAGACGCTGATTTATTACACGACAGCGCTGCAGACCAACGGCACCATGATGGAGCGTTTGCGTCGTTTAAGGCATTTTTCCTACGAAGAGGATGTTGATTTACTCGAGGACGTCCAAATAGAAAACCAGCAGGCCCTTCAAATGACCACCGTTTCCATACGAATCATGGGTCAAATGATGGAGGCCTTTAGCTCCGTCATCAACAACAACATGAACAATGTCATGAAGACCCTCACCTTTGTGACCATATGCCTGGCCATTCCGACCCTCTTTGCGAGCTTGTACGGGATGAACATTCCATTACCCTATGCACAGACCGAAACAGCGTTTTGGGGGCTGCTGGGCCTCAGCGGGGCCATGATCTCGGTTGTTTTCCTGCTTTTCCGGCGAATGCGCTGGTTCTAGGTTACCGAGCACCAACTCCAATAGCCCACGATTTATCCGGTTGGGCCTTGACGGGGCCATACCCCGGTGGATGTTCATTTTAAAGAATTTATTAAATGTATAAGAGTTATGCACAACTCCTTGAGAAAAGGAGCACTGAACATAATTCCATTCGTAGATTTAAGACAAAATAGTCCCGCGTAGCATGATAAATAACCTACCTGCAACCATGAAAATGTCCAATTTCAACCTCAAAGCGCTTGTTTTGGCTTTTGCAATCGCCATGCTGGGCCTAGCGTCCGGTCTGCGTGCCCAAAACATTACCGCCACCATTGGCAGTATCAATTCCTCCACTTGCGCGGTTGGTGATACGCTCGTTCTTCCCGTTACAGCTGTTATGGGATCTGGAATCAGCACCTCGGCC
>Ga0209598_10001189_pt1 | contig 21336 bp, 19 predicted proteins | sample M_140807_EF_Meta_FD_187317 | JGI IMG/M metagenome (GOLD analysis project Ga0209598, IMG submission 187317) | Freshwater microbial communities from Lake Montjoie, Canada to study carbon cycling - M_140807_EF_MetaG (SPAdes) (version 2) | ecosystem: Environmental > Aquatic > Freshwater > Lake...
AGCCGACCATGTGCAGGTTGCCTCCGAGCGCACGGTAGTGTCGCTTCGCTTCCCGCCAAGCCACGGCATCGCTGCTTTTCATCACGCCAGCAAAGCCTTCCACAGCACCCGGATCTGCGGCGTCCACGATGGCATCGCGATAGGCGATGGCCTCCCGCTCTGTCGGCCGGCAGACGATCATCGGGTTGATGATAGTGCGTGGCTTGCGGCCCACCGCGGCGCCTGCGGCACGGATGCGGGCGATGTGTGGCGGCAACGTCGTCATTGCCTCCGCCATCTGATTGCCGCCCGGGCTGGTGATGAAAATCAGGTCGGAATGCTTCACAGCATAGGCGATGCCGTCCGGCGAGCCCGTGGCATTGACCAGCACAGGCCGGCCGAAGCGCGGCTTGGGCGTGACGAAGGCATTCTCCATGGCCCAGAAGGGGCCATCGACGGTCAGGTTCTCGGTGGCGGACCAGAGTTCTTTGAGCCGGGTGGTAAAGACATCGGCCATCTCGTAGCGGCGTTCATGATCGGCCCTAACCTGGCCGAACATGCGTGCCTCGGTCGAGACATGGCCGGTGACGACGTTCATACCCCAGCGGCCGCCCGAGATATGGTCCAGCGTGGCACCGAATTTCGCCATGTGGACCGGATGCCAGGGCCCGTAGAGCACATGCACGGTGGAGATCAGCAGGATGCGCTGCGTCACTGCGGCCAGAGCGCCCACAGTCATGAAGCTGTCGATCGACGTCTCGCGATAGCGCATCTCGCCGCCATGTCCGCCCTTGGGCGGCCATTGCGCGAGGCCGAAGACTAGGTCGAAGCCCAGTGCCTCCGCCTGCCGGGTCAGCGCCGCATTGTAGTCAAAGCTCCAATCTGTGGTGCGCGGCAGGGTGGATGCGCTCCAGCCGCCGGACTGAATGGGCAGGAAGAGGCCGAGCATCAGCGGCTGCGCCAGCACGCGCGACAGCGGGCTGTCGGCGAAGGTGTCTGGGTTTTCCGGTAGGTTCATTCGGCGGCCTGCAGCCGCCCGTCACGCATGGTGTAGCCGCGCGGCAGGATGCCATCGCGCCGGCTCCAGCCTGACTGGTCATCGAGGTCGAGTTGCAGGGGGTCGAGCTTGCGATAGCCATGGAGCTTCAGCCACAGGCGCAGCATATGCCGTTCGCGTCCGGGCTCGGGCCAATCGGCGTATTCGGTCCGTGAATGCATCACCGTGTAGTTGTTCACCCATTGCATGTCGCCAGGCTCGAGCATCATGGCGAAATTTACCTCCTCCCGCGCTGCGACGGAATCGAGGAAATCGAGCGCTGCAACCTCGATGTCGGAGAAGGGCATGCCGAGCTTCGGCCGCGCCGTCTTGATCGCCTGGCGCACGTAGCGCATCGAGAGATCGCCATCCACCTCGCAGAAGATCGGCAGCTTGCCGCTAACCTCCTTCTGGAAGGGCGTCTCCTCGCCGCGCCGGTCGAACTCGAAGCCGTGGAAGAGTGTGGGTAGGTATTCAGGATGCTCGCGCAGGATGGTGTTGAACACCGTCATCGCGCTGGCGATGGAGGAGAGCCCGCCCTCCCGCGCCTTGCGCAGGCACATGAGGCCGAGCACATCGCCGGAATCGGTGTGGAACTTCAACTGGTGGCTGGTCTGGTAGCCACGCACGTTCAGCGCCTCGTAATCCTTGCCCTGGTTAAAGACGTGGCCGAGCTTGTCGCCCATCGCATTCTGCGAGACGCCAGGGCCGAGATGCTGGCCGAGCCCCCAGACGATCATACCCACCTCGGCATCACTGTAACGCTCAACTGGCAGGCCGCGCATGACGTTGAAGCCAAGGCCGGTGCAGACCTCGCCCCAGATGCGGCGGTTCAGTTCCACGGCGAGGGTCGGCAGAGGGAAATCCTCGCGCGCCATGGTGTCGATACTCCGGCCCAGCCGGCGCAGCTGCGCCACGCCGCGGTCGATCTCCTCGATCCAGGCCGGAGTGAGCTGGAACAGCCATGCCCGGTCTCGCTCCACATCGGCGCGGGTCCAGGCGCTGCGATCGGTCACGGGCGTCATCCGGGCCGGACGGTTAATCATGGTAGACCCTTTCCTATTGTTCCACGCGCAGGCCGTACTGGCGCACCAGCGCCGTCCAGCGTTCGATGTCGGCGGCGATCCGCCGGGTGTATCCGGCCGGTGTTGAGGCAATCACACGCATGGCCATCGCGCCCTCAATCTGCTGCCGTGCGTCGGGCATGGAGAGCGCTGCGGCGAGTGCTGCATGCATGCCGGCAATGGCGGCCGGCGCTGTGCGCGCGGCGGCGATGATGCCCCATGACACTTCGGCGACCACCTCGGGGAAGCCGAGTTCGGCAAAGGTCGGCGTGTCCGGCAACAGAGCGGCGCGGGTGGTGCCGGCCTGGACCAGCGCGCGAAGCGCGCCACTGCGCAGCTGCGGCGCCAGCGCCGAGGTGGTGCCCACCACCAGGTCCACATGCCCGGCCAGCGCGTCGTTCAGCAACGGCCCAGCGCCCCGATAGGGCACCAGCAGCAGCCCTGCTCCGGTCTGGGCGCTGGCCAGCACGACGAAAAGGTTGCTCAGGCCCGCGCCGCTGGTGCCGGCGGAAACGCTGCCCGGGCGTCGGCGGGCGGTCTCCAACATCTCCGCAGCGTCGCGCCAGGGCCGGCGGCCGGTAGCGGTTGCGAGCAGCAGCGGCGCGGTGCCGATCTCCATGACGCCCTGAATATCGCCCAAGGTGTCATAGGGCATCTCAGGCAGGATGGCGGGGTTGACCGAGATCGCGTCGGTCGTGAGGCCAAAGGTCCGTCCGTCGCGCGCCTGCGCCACCGCCCCGGTGCCGATGGTGGTGCCGCCGCCGGCGCGGTTGTCGATCACCACCGGTACGCCGAGGCGGGCCTGGAGGTGGGGCTGCAGCAGCCGCACCACGCCGTCGCTCGCGCCGCCCGGCGGATAAGGAATGATGATCCGCAGCGGCCCATCCGGCCATTCGGAGGCATGTGCTACCGACGGTGCCGCCAGCAGGGCGGCAACGCCGCGGCGGGACACGTTGCTTTGACCGCCTGTCATCAGGCGAATACCAAGGAGCGGAAGACGCGCGACGGAGGTGCCGCACCATGGACAGGAGCTTCCTCAAGGGGTTGGCCGTGCTCGAAGCCGTGGCGCGGGCGGATGGGCGCAGCGGCGTCACCGCAATCGCCCGGGAACTCGGTATCACCAAAAGCAATGCGCACCGGCTGCTGCGCAGCCTGGTCGCCAGCGGCTTCGTGGCACATGACGCGACCGATGGCAGTTACGCCGCGACGCTGAAACTCTGGGACCTGGGCCAGAAGGTCATGGCGCGGGTCGATATCCGCGACCGCGCGGCGCCCTATCTGCTGCGACTCTCCGAGCAGACGCAGGAACTGGTCAATCTCGTCATCCTCGACGGCGCGCATGCCGTCTTCATCGAGCGGATCGAAAGCCCGCCGGCGGGGAGGACAGCCGGCTATGTCGGTATCCGCGCGCCACTGCATGCGCTTGCCACCGGGAAGGCCATGCTGGCCTACGCGCCCGAGGCGCTGGTCGCCGAGGCCTGCGCCCGGCCGCAGGGTTTCACCCGCCATACCATCACCGACCCGATCGCGCTGCGGGCCAACCTTGCGAAGGTGCGGCGGCAGGGTTTCGCTACCAATCGCGGCGAGTGGCGCGACAGCGTGAACTCCATCGGCGCGCCGATCTTCGGCGCGCAGGGTCTTCCCGTGGCGGCGGTCGGCTTGACCGCTCCGCGCGAGAGGCTGACCGTCAGACGGGTTGCCGAACTGGCTCCCTTCGTTTGCGAAGCCGCCGCCGCGATCACCGGACGCATCGGCGGGCGCCTGCCTGGCAGCTGAGCGCATGCAGGGGACCGGTTCGAGGCCTCGGCTAGGCTGTTCCATAATGCAGAACACGGTTAGACTTTCGTTTCCTCTGAACGCAAGCTAACCGCCGCAAAAGATATTGTGCAAGCGAAATCCTTACCGCCAGCATGATAGCATGTTCTATATTGTGAAACAGAAAGCCTCTGCATTCCTGTGCTTCGCCAGAGACATCGAGGGCGTCACCGACGCGGACTCGAAAGGCGCGCCAGAATTCCCTTCCATGATCCTGATACGGAGACTTTCGACCGTAGCGGCACACTGTCCATCAGCGATGTCGGAGCGACACCAGCTGGCCGACAGTCAACGCGATGGTTGCCTTCTGAAGTTGCTCGATGATCCGAAAAATCCGGTTGGGCAGCGGGGAGCTCCCGCGCGAACTGCACGGGCAGCGAGTTCGCCTTTTCTTTGTCCGTGCCGCCGCCCGGTGGTGATCGTATGGTGGCGTTGCTCGTGATCGGGAAGGAGGCCCGGCCCGCTCCTGCTTTGTCAGGTCAGTCGAACCTCGAGGATGGCTGCGGTCCCAACGGTCTTGCTGATCCACGGACCACGTCCAACAATCCAGTTGCTCCCGCAGGTGGTGGCGCCAAGCTTGGCCGGCTTCATGAACACCACCCGTCGCAAGGGATGCCGCGGCGACGGCATCACGGGCCGAGATGCTGGCGCTGCCGGCTGAACGCGGGCTGCTGTCTTTCGCGTTGGATCACGGCTCTCGGCGGGCCGCATCACGATCGTGCCTGCAATCCGCGTCCGAGCAACAGCGCCGCCAGCGCGGCCGCAAGAAGGGCTAGCCCCGGGAAGATCGAGAGCCAGGGAGCCGAGGTGAGATAGTTCCGGCTTTCCTGCAGGCTGGCGCCCCAGTCGGAGGTGGGTGGCGGCACGCCGAGGCCCAGGAAGCCCAGCGCGGCCTGGATCTGCAGTGCCAGCGGAAACAGGATCACGCATTGCAGCAGAACCGTCGGCAGGACGTTCGGCGCGACATGGCGCAGCAGCACCGCCCATTCGCCGTGGCCAAGCGCGCGCGCGGCCTCCACATAGGCGCATGCGCCTTCGCCGAGGGCCGAGGCGCGGGCGATGCGGAAGAACACCGGCGTGTAGATGATGCCGAGCGCCAGGATCAGGTTGAACGCGCCCGGCCCGAGTGTCGCGGCAATCACCACGCCCAGGATGATCGGCGGGAAGGCGAGCAGCGCATCGGCGCTGCGCGATAGGGCCATGTCGCCCAGCCTGCCGAAGAAGCCCGCCACTGCGCCGGCCGCGCCGCCGATCAGCGCGGCCAGAAGCACCGCAGCGCCGACAATCCCGAGCGTCGTCCCCGCGCCATGCACGACGCGCGCATAGACATCGCGGCCCGTCTCATCCGTGCCGAACCAATTCGCCGCCGAGGGCGGGGCAAGGCGCCTTGCAATGTCCACGCTGTCCGGCGCGCCGGCGAACAGGCTAGGCGCGATGGCAACCAGTAGCAGCAGCCCCGTGAGACCTAGGCCCAGGCCGTATTCGATGCGCGCGCGCCTGTTCATGCGCCGCGCACCCGCGGATCGATGGTGGCGTAGAGCAGGTCCACCAGCAGGTTCACCAGCAGCGCGATCAGCACCGCGACGAGCAGCGCGCCCTGTAGCACCGGATAATCCCGCGCCTGGATCGCTGCGAGCAGCGTGCGGCCAAGACCCGGGATCGCAAACAGCGTCTCCACCACCACGACACCGCCCAGGATCTGGACCAGGATCACGCCGGCGAAGGTCACCAACGGGATCGCCACGTTGCGCAGCAGATGCCGGCCGTAGACCACGCGCGCCGGCAGGCCGCGCGCAATCGCCGCACGGATGAAATCCTGGCGCATCACAATAGCCGTCTGCTGGCGCGCGAACTGCGCATAGGCCGCCGCCTGCAGCAGGCCCAGCGCCAGCACCGGCAGCGCGATGCTCTCCAGGTTGTCGGAGAGGTTCTCGCCCGGCCGCGCATAGATCAGCGGCGGCGACCAGCCGAGCCAGGTGCTGGTCGCGATCAGCAGCACCATCCCTGTCCAGAAGACCGGCGCCGAGAGCGCGACGAGGGAGAACGCCTCCACCACCAGATCAGGCCAGCGCCCCCGCCGCACGCCGGCGACGATGCCGAGTGGCACGCCCACCAGCAGCGAGACCACCAGCGTGACCAGGCCGATCTGCAGCGTGACCAGAAAAGCCTCGCCGACGATGCCCGCCACGGGCATGCCCTGGCGCCATGACTCGCCGAGGTCGCCGCGCAACACATCCCCCGCCCAGCCGATATACTGCTGCCAGAGCGGGCGATCGAGGCCGAAGAACGCGCGCAGCGCCCCCTCCGCCGCTCGGTCGCCGGCGCTCTGGCCGAGCATCTCGCCCACCACGTCGCCGGGCACGGCGCGGATCAGCAGGAACACGGCGGCGGTGGAGAGCACCGCCGTCGCCATCGCCGCGCCCAGCCTGCCAGCGAGTGCGCCGAGCATTGCCTTAGGCGGCGATCCAGGCGCGCGCCAAGCCAAACCACCAGCCGGTCGGGTGCTGCGCGTAGTTCCGCACGCGCGACTGCGTGACGGTAACGAGGTTCGGCGAGAACAGCATGATGGTCGGCACCGTCTCGCTCATCAGCTTCTGCAGGTCGAGATAGATCCGCTTGCGCGCCGCCGGATCCGACGTCTCCATGCCCTGGTCAAGCAGGCGGTCCGCATCCGCATTCGCCCAGTTGCGGAAATCCGCACCCTGCGGGGGGCTGCGGAAGTGCCGGTAGTAAAGGATATGCGGATCCGGCTGCGTGCCCCAATCGTTGAAGGTGAAGCGCATGTTGCGCGTGCGGAAGGCGTTCAGCCACACGCCGAGCTCGACGCGCTGGATGTTGAGCCGGATGCCGACGCGCTGAAGCTGCTGCGCGATGGTGACCGCGGCCGGGTCCATCCACTCGAAGCCGATGATGCTGACAAGATCGAGCGCAAAGCCGCCGGCATGTCCCGCCTCGGCCAGCAGCGCGCGGGCGCGGTCGAGATTCGGGCGCTGCGTCGCGAGCTCGTTGAGCGGGGCGCCCCAGCTATCCTGCATGGCGGCGACGGTGGTGCCGAGCACCGTGCCATGGCCGCCGATCGAGGCCTGCATTACAGCCTGCTTGTCAATCGCCAGCGCGATGGCTTGGCGCACGCGGACATCGCGCAGCTGCGCGAAGTTGCCGTCGAGGTCGAGCGAGTTCTGGCGCAGCGAGGGCGCGGTGCCGATATTCAGGCCCGGCACGTCGCGCAGCTGTTCCGCATCCTGCGGCCGCGGCAGCTGGGCGATGTCGGCGCGTCGGTTCCGCAATGCCTGGACCAGGCTGGCCGCATTCGGCTGCACGCTGAACAGGATGGCATCCAGATGGGGCTGCCCGGCTTCCCAGTACTCGGGGAAGCGCGCCATGCGAATGTGGCTCTGCGGGCGGAACTCCGCGAGGCGGAAGGGACCGGTGCCGACCGATTGTTGCGAAAGGCGCGCGCGCGCATTCGCTGCCGCGAAGGTATCGCGCGGCACGACGCTGCCGAAGCGGTTGGTCAGCGTCATCGGCAGCGATGCGTTCGGTCGGCTGAGCCGGATCACCACCGTGTGGTCGTCCAGTGTCGTGATGTCTGCGATGGTGCCGAAATCGGCGGCGCCTGGGCTGCCGTTTCCGGCGTCGCGGATATAGTCGTAGCTGTATTTCACATCGGCCGAGGTCATCGCCTGGCCGGTGTGGAACGTGACGTTGCGTCGCAAGCGGAAGGTGTAGGTCAGACCGTCCGGCGAGATCTGCATGCTCTCGGCCAGCAGCGGCCGCGCCTCGCCCGAGGGGTGCTCGTACATCAAGCCCTGGTACATTAGCACCGTCACGGCGGTGCGCGCATCGCCGGCCTGGTGGAACGGGTCGAGGTTCGGCGGCTCATTCGCGATTGCGACCGTCAGCGTGCCGCCGCGGCGCGCCTGCGGGTCAGCGGGGCCGTAGATGTCGAGTGCTGCGCCCTGCGCCAGGGGCATGCCGTGTGTGGCAAGTAGGCCGGTGGTGCCGAGCAGCGCGGCGCGGCGGCATATCGAAGGCGTCCACATCGTCTTTCTCTCCCTCTGTTCTGGGTCAGCGTTGCAGGAATGCGCGGATGAAGGTGACGGTGCGCGCGACGGCGGTGGCGACGATATCCTCGCCGGCCTCCTGCGTGGCGAGGCGCGCATCGCCGAAGACGCCGTTGCGCGTCTGCTCGTGGAATGGGATCGGCACCTGCAGGAAGAAGGGCTGCTCGTTGGTGCCGAGCGGCAGGTCCATCGCGATCATCTCGCCCGGCGCCAGCGCGTCACGCCGCACCAGTTCGGGCGCGATGGCGAGCGCGACGGAGACCTCGACCTCGCAGGCATGGCCGAAGCGCGGTGTCTTGCCATGCGCCTTCACACGGTCGGCGGCCTGTTGGAAGTAGAAGCCGACCGCTGTCTGCATGCCGACCTCGTACAGGATCCGGGACGCCGCGACAGCGAGCGCGGTGGTGTTGCCGTTGTGGCCATTCACCAGCAGCAGATGCGTAACGCCATGCGCCTTCATGCTGCGCGCGACATCCAAGCAGCAGCCGAGGAAGGTTTCCTCGGACAGGGTGATCGTGCCGGGGAAGCCCATGTGGTGGCGCGAAAGGCCGTAGGGCAGCGGCGGCAGCACCACCGCCTCCGGTCCCACCGCCTCGGCCAGGCGCTGCGCGATGCGGTGGGCGATCACGTAGTCGGTGGAGGTCCGCATGTTCGGGCCATGCTGTTCCGTCGCCCCCACCGGCAGCAACGCGATGCGCGGCCTGGCTGCGGCAAATTCGACCGTCGTCATCTCCGCCAGTTCGAGCCAGGCCATGTTCAAGCGTCCTTCAGGGCGAAAACGAACTCGATCTCCACCGGCACGCCACGCGGCAGCATGGCGACGCCCACGGCGCTCCGGGCGTGCTGGCCCGCCGCGCCGAACACTTGGCCGAGCAGGTTCGAGGCTGCGTCGATCACCTTCGGCTGCTCAACGAAACCGGGTGCCGAGGCGACAAAGCCCGTCAGCTTGATGGCGCGTGCCACGTTGTCGAGTGAGCCGGTCGCGGCTCGCAGCGCCGCAAGAGCTTGCAAGGCACACAGCTCCGCAGCCTTGCGCGCAGTTTCCACATCGACCTCCTCGCCCAGCCGCCCCAGATGCGGGAGCGAGCCATCGGCCGCGCGCGGCAACTGCCCGCTGATCCAGACCAGCCCGCCATGCACAATGGCAGGTACGTAGTCGTAGGCCGGCGGGGTCACGGGCGGCAGCGTGATGCCGAGTTTCGCCAACCTTGCCTCATTGCTCATGCGCCTCTCCTCATTTCGGCGAGCGTGTCGTCCAGGATGTCGGCCAGGCCGCGTCGCGGTGCCCAGCCCAGCGCGCGCAGCGCGCCGTCATCGACCAACGGGAAGGCAGCGGGCGCGGCTACGACCACAGCTCGCACCTTGGGCGAAAGCGCTGCGGCGATGTCCGGCAGGCTCGTCGTCAGCCCGGCCATGTTCAGCATGCGCGGCGGGCCGCGCCGTGCCGCGAGCATCAGCAGCGCTGCCGCCGCATCGTCGCCATGCACGACATCGAAGGCGACGGGTGAGACTTCCTCACGCAGGTCGGTGCCATCGACTGTCGCGCGCAGCATGCGCGCATAGGCGCCCGCCGCGCCCGCGTACCAGCGGCCTGGTCCCAAGACCAAGGGCAGGCGCAGCGTCACGACATCGAGGCTGAGCGCATCCACCGCCCATTGTCCCGCCTGCTCCGCCATCAGCTTGGTCAGCCCGTAGGCGGTGCGCGGCGCGGGCCGGGCGGTCTCGTTCACCCGGATCGCGCCGTAGGTCGATGCGGGACCAAATATGACAGTGGAGCCGCACTGCACGACGCGCGCCACGCCGCTGGCAGCGCAGGCGGCTAGGGCGGCGGCGAAGGCGCCGGCATTCACCGCAACGGCCCGCGCGGCATCGGCTTCAGCCGTGCGCGCCAGCCCATCGCCCGTGGGGTTGTAGCCAGCCGCCCAGATCACGGCATCAGGCCGAAACCCTGCCAGCGCGGCGGCCAGCGCGCCGCTCTCCTCGGCCTCGCCCTGAAAGCGTTCGATCGCGAGGTCTGCGGCGAGGTCGCGTCCCGCCGGCCCGAAACTCGCGCAGGCGATGCCCTGGGCGGTGGCCGCGCGCAGCACCCGGCTGCCCACAAATCCGCCCCCGCCGATGACGAGAAGCCGTTCCATCATGGCAGCACCAGATCGTCGCGGATGCAGGCCGCGCGGCGGCCGGGGGCGAGTTCGCGCAGTGCGGGCACCTGCTCCACACATGCGGGCAGCGCGTGCGGGCAGCGCGTGCGGAACACGCAGCCCGAGGGCGGCGCCGCCGGGCTCGGGATCTCGCCCAACAGCACGATCCGCGGACCGCGCGGACGGCCTGGCCGGCTGGGTGAGGCCGAAAGCAGCGCGCGCGTATAGGGATGGCGCGGATCGCGGAACAGCGCCTCCGCCGGCGCTTCTTCCATCACTCGACCCAGATAGAGCACGGCAACGCGGTCGCACAGCGAGCGCACCGCGCCGAGATCGTGCGACACGAAAAGCAGCGCGAGTCTGCGTTCCGCCCGCAATTCGCGCAGCAGCGCCAGGATCTCCGCGCCCACGGAGACGTCGAGTGCCGAGACAGGCTCGTCCGCCACCAGGAAGTCCGGCTCCACGGCGAGCGCCCGGGCAATGGCGACACGCTGCCGCTGCCCGCCCGAGAGCGCGCGCGGTGGGCGCGCGGCCGTCTCTGGCGGCAGCCCGACGCGTGCCAGCAGTGCCGCCACCCGCGCCGATGCTTCACCACGCCGGGCGATGCGGTGCAGCAGCATGCCGTCGGCGATTGCGGCGCCGACCGTCATGCGCGGGTTCAGGCTGCCAAAGGGGTCCTGGAACACCATCTGCATGTGTCGCCGCAGCGGCTGCAACGCGCCGCGATCCAGCGAGGTGATGTCCACACCATCGAAGTGCACGTCACCGGCGGTCGGGCGCAGCAGGCGCAGCAGCAGCCGGCCGATGGTGGATTTGCCGCTGCCGCTTTCACCAACGAGGCCGAGTGCCTCGCCGCGCGCGATGGTCAGGTCCACCCCCGCTACCGCGCGCACGGGCCGGCGGCGCGGCGCGAAGAAGCTCGGCCCGCCGAACTCCATGGTCAGACCCCTGGCTTCGACCAGCGGCCTCATGCGAGCGCAGCCCAGCGGAAGCAGCGGCTCGTCCGGTCCGGCGCCACCGCGATGAGCGGCACGGGCGCCGCGCGACAAGCGTCCTCCACAAGGGCGCAGCGATCGGCGAAGCGGCAATGTGGCGGCAGGGCGAGGGGGCTGGGCATTCGGCCGGGAATGCCGCGCGGCGGCACCGCCTCGCCCTCGATCTCGGGCACGCAATCGAGCAGCGCACGGGTATAGGGATGGCGGGGCGCCGCCAGCACCTCGGCGGCTGGCCCTTGCTCCACCACCTGCCCGGCGTAGAGAACGCAGATGCGATGCGCGAGGCCGGCGACGAGGCCGAGATCGTGGCTGACGAAGATCATCGCCATCCCCTCCCGCGCCTGCAGGTCTTGCAGCAGCTCCACGATCTGCGCTTGGATCGTCACGTCGAGCGCGGTGGTCGGTTCGTCCGCCACCAGCAGGCGCGGCTGCCCGGCGAGCGCGAGCGCGATGACGGCGCGCTGCCGCATGCCGCCGGAAAGCTGGAGGGGATACTCGCTGGCGCGACGCCGGGGATCCGGGATGCCGACGCGTTCTAGCAGCGCGATGGCACCTTCCGCCGCCTCTCGCCGTCCGACGCCGCGCAGGTGGCGCAGCGTCTCCCCGATCTGGTCGCCGACGCGAAAGATCGGGTCGAGCGCGCTGCCCGGGTCCTGGAATACCACCGCGATGTCGCGCCCGCGCAGGCGCCGCAGCGCTTCTCCCTGCAGCGCTCCGAGGTCGAGTGCTTCGCCGGCGCGCGTGGTCCAGCCGAGCTGGCCGCTGACCCGCGCCTCCGGCCCATGCAGCCTTGCCACAGCCATCGCGGTCACCGATTTGCCGCTGCCGCTTTCACCGACCAGCGCCAGCGTCTCGCCCTCTGCCAGTGTGAAGGAAACCTCATCCACCGCGCGCAGCCAACCCTTCCCCGCCGGGAACGCGACCGAGAGCCGGTCTGCCCGCAACAGGGGGGCGGCGTTGCTCACCGCGGGCGGAAACGCGCGAGTGCCGCGCGGTCAGGCTCTACACCGAGGCCCGGCGCTTCCGGCACGGCGATGCGACCCTGCACGGGGCGCAGTGGCGCGACCAGGATCTCGTCGCGCAGCGGGTTGTCGGCGACATCGTACTCGACCCATGGCGGGTCCGGTTCATTGGTCGTGGCAGGATAGGCGGGGTGTGCGGCAACCAGGTGCACTGCGGCCGCCAGTCCAAGCCCGCTGCCCCAGACATGCGGCGATAGTCGCACATGGCGCAGTGTGCAGAGCTGTGAGATGAGCCGCCCCTGGCTCAGCCCGCCGACCAGCGCTAGGTCGGGCTGCGCCACGTCCAGCGCGCGCGGCGCGAGCAGGCGGTCGAAGGCGAAGGCGGTGTAGAGGGCCTCGCCGGTCGCGACCGGGATGGTCGCCCGGGCATACAGCAGGCGGTAGCCTTCCTCCTCGGCCGGGGCGAGCGGTTCCTCGAACCAGCCGACATCCAGCGCCTCCAGCGCACGCATGGAGGCCAGCACCTGGTCCAGCGTATAATTGCCGTTCGCGTCCACGAAGATCCGCATCGCCGCGCCATGCGCATCGCGCACCAGCCGAACGCGCGCTGCGTCATCGGCTGCACCTCGACCGATCTTGATCTTGCATGCGGGGAAGCCGGTGAAGCGCGGAAGCTGGGCGTCGAGCCCGCGTGCTGGATCGGCGGTGAAGTAGCCGCCGGAGGCATAGCACAGCACCTCCTCGCGCGCGCGGCCGCCGATGAGCGCGTGCACCGGCAGCCCGAGTTCCTTGCCGAGAGCATCATGGACGGCGATATCGATGCCGGAGAGCAGCGCCATCAGGCCGTTCTGCACCCCGAAATGGTAGTTTTGCGCGATCAGGGTGTGGAACAGTGCGGCGTGGTCGGTCAGCCGCGCGCCGCGCCAACGCGCCTCCACCATGTCGAGATAGGCGGCAGGAAAGTCGGGCGGACCCCATGCTTCGCCCCAGCCGGTCACACCGGTGTTGGTCTCGATCTCGACGATGGTCGCGCCACGTGCGGAGGTCAGGCCACGGGCCATGCCGTAGGCGTGGCTGTCGGGCATTTGGTGGAGCACCGGATGCAGACGGATCCGCGAGATGCGGGCCGCGCTGTGGGCGGGCGGTGTCAGGGCTGGGTCGATCATGGCAGTAGACGCTCCCGGGAGCCTTCGAGGTGGGCGATCATCGCTGCCTCGGCGGCCGCTGGGTCTCGGGCCTCGAGGGTGGCAAGAAGGCGCTGATGCTCGGCTGCCGTCTTTTCCGCGCCGGTCTGTGCAGCGAGGTAGAGCCGCGAGATGTGGATCTGTGCGTTCAGCGCCGCGAGCGACTGGCGCGCCGGCGCATTGCCGGATGCCTCGGCGATCGTGTTGTGGAAGTTCTCATCGGCGGTGGCGTGGGCGTTGTGGCGCTGCCAGGGGCCCCGGCGCGCCTCGGGCGCCATGCCTGCGAGCGCGCCGTGAAGCTGTGCGAGCTGTGCCCGGGTGATCCGGCTCGCGGCGCGTGCTGCCAGCCAGGGTTCCAGGCGAAGGCGGGTATCGAACATGTCTTGCAGGAATTCAGCGTCCGGCATCGGCGCAACGGAGAAGCCGAGGAACGCCTCGTTGCGGACCAGGCCGCGCGCTGCAAGCGCCGCGAGGGCTTCGCGGAGGGGGGAGGAACTGACGCCCATCTCCCGAGCCAGGGCGTCGATGTTCAGCCTTGCTCCTGGCGGGAGGTCGCGGTCCATGATGCGTTCGAGCAGCTGGGCGCGGACCTGCGACGCCAATCCAACTCGTGTCAGCTCTCGTGCATCCTGCATCATGCATGATTTTGCCGCCAAAGCTGTCACGGCGCAAGTGATCAATTCTCGTCGGTTGCCCCTCACGCTGTTTGGCCGGCACGGCCGCAGGCGGATGCGAGAGCCGGTCCCAGGTAGGAGACATGCGGCGTGCGAGTGGTCATAGCCGGCACAACGCCGAAATTGACCACTCCTCGTTTGCTGAGGCTTTGCTTGCCTTTATGTGAGGAGTGGAATGCGGTTTTGGGTTGCATTTGTGCACGGTGCCGCTGCTCGACCAAGGGCGGCATGCGGTGTTGCTGCGCGATCAGGCAGGGTGGCATCTGTCGGGCGAGGTCACCGTGCCAGCCAACATGAACCTACTGCCGCTGCCAGCCAAATGCCCGGAGCTGACGTGGCGCATCATATCGATCGGGATGCGCCACTGGGCGCAGCGGTTCTGATCAGTAGGTTTGGTATGAGTTGTTTGGTTTCAGTACGATGATGCTTCATAAAGAGCCGCTTCGACCTGACGGACGCCTCGATCTCGACACTTTGCGTGCAGGCGCGCGAGACCATGCAGGAGGCCTATGGCGAGCGCTTCCTCTCTCCGGCCCTGCTGAAGCAGCGCGTGCGGGCAGCCTTCGGCGGCCGCAGGAAGCGCCTGGGGTGGCGCGGCGGCGCGCCCTGTGGACGGGCGCCTGGCCGCCCGCGCCGCGCTTAATGGCCCATGACTAGGTCGGGCAGAAAAAGCGACACCTCGGGGATGTAGGTGATGATCCCGAGCACGACGAGCATTGCCAGCAAGAACGGAATGATCTCAACCGTATAAGTCTCCATTGGCACGCGCAGCACGGCGCAGGAGATGAACATCATCTGTCCCACCGGCGGAGTGATCCCGGCGATGGTCAGATTGGTCACCAGCACGATGCCGAAATGGATGGGATCGATCCCAAAGCGCATGATCACGGGAACGAAAATCGGCGTCAGGATGATCAGCGCCGCCGTGCCTTCTACTGCCGTGCCGAGAACGATCAGCATGACGTTGATCAGCAGCAGCAGCATCAGCGGATCGGAGGTCAGCGTCACCATCCAGGCGGCCATCTGCGGCGGCAGTCTTTCCCACGCCAGGTAGAAGCCAAAGGCCGAGGCGGCGCAGATCAGCAGCATGACCGAGGAGGTATCCAGCACCGTCTCGCGCAGCACGCCGGGAATTTTCGTCCAGGTCAGTTCGCGATAGACGACGGCACCGATGAGCACCGTGATCAGCACAGTGATGGCGCCGGCTTCAGTCGTGGTGAAGATGCCGTAGCGCAGGCCGACAATAATAAAGACCGGAATGGCCAGCGCCCAAACCGCATCACGGGCTGCGATCGCCACCTGCCCCATACCTACGAAATGCGCGCGCTCCGGCGCGTAGCCACGATACCCCGCCACCGCCCAGGTCGTCACCATCAGCGAGGCGGCAAGTAGGATGCCGGGGATCACGCCGGCCAGGAATAGCCGACCCACCGAAACATCTGCCAGGTAGCCATAGATAATCAGCCCAATACCGGGTGGGATCAGCGCCGTGATGATGGCGGCCGAGGATGTGATGGCGGCGGCGAAGGCCGCCGAATAGCCCCGCTTGACCATCTCCGGCCCGAACAGTTTTGAGAGCATCGCCGCGTCCGCCGAGGAAGAGGCGGTGAGTCCGCCCAGCAGCGTCGCCATCACCGTGCAGGCCTGCGCCAGCGCGCCGGTGAGGTGGCCGACCAGCGCATCCGCGAGCGTCAGCAGCCGCCGCGTGATGCCCGCCGCATTCATCAGCGATCCGGCAAGCACGAAGAAGGGCACAGCGAGCAGCGGATAGCTCTCCGTCGCCGCCACCATCTTCTGGAAGAAGATATCCACCGGCAGCCCGTCGGTGAGGAAGAAAAAGGACAGCGCGGAGATGGCGATGGCGAAGGCCACCGGCACGTTCAGCGCGAAGAGCACCACGAGCAGGATCGACGGGATGGCGACATCCATGCGGGGTCAGGCCATTGCCCGCTCGGGCATACGCGGCCGGCGCATGGCGGCCAGGTGGCGCGCCAACATCATCAGCGTGGCCAGCGTAACCGGCGCATAGACCACCGTCATCGGCAGGCGCAGCACCGCCGTCGGGTTGTCCCAGGCCGAGATCGAGAAGCTGAGGCCAAGCCAGGCGAAATAGGCCAGGAACGCCGCAACCAGCAGATCGACCGCCCGCCGGACCAGCGCCTGCGGCCAGGCCGGCAGGCGCTGCACCAGCATGTCGATCGAGGGATGCGCGTTGTGCCGGAAACAGGCCGAGGCGCCGAAGAAGGTCAGCCAGGCGAAGCCGATCGCCGCCACTTCCGAAGCCCAGACCGCAGGCTGCGCCGTGACGTAGCGCGTGATGACGCCCCAGCCCACCGAGGCGACGGTCACCAGCAATGCTGCGACGGCGATCAGCTCGTCGGCATTTCGCCAGGCCCGCCTCACGCCGCCAGCATCCGCCGCACCGTCTCATGCAGGCCGGGCGACCAGCGCGGGAAGGCGCGGTATGCCGCGGCCGAAGCCTCGCGGAAGGCGGCGATGTTGAGGTCGGTGACGATCTCCACCCCGGCGCCGCGGAATCGCTGGACGAAATCGGCTTCCATCTCGTTGGTCAGCCGCGTCTGCTCCATGCCCGCCTTGGCCCCTTCCTCAAGCAGGATGGTGCGGATTTCGGCCGGTAGGCGATTGAAATAGCCATTGTTCATTGGCCAGCCGGTGACGGCCTGGAAATGCCCGGTGGTAGAAATGACGCGTCGCACCTCCTGCAGCCGCGCACCCCAAAGCGAGCCATAAGGCGCCTCGGCCGCCTGCACCACGTTCTGCTGCAGCGCGTTGTAGATCTCCGACCACTGCACCGTGGTGGGCCTGGCGCCCAGGCTGCGGAAGGTCTCGATCCACATCTGGTTGGGCGGCACGCGCACCGTCATCCCCGCCATGTCGGCGGGGCTGCGGATCGGCCGCTCGGCGATCATGTGCCGCGCGCCGAAATAGGCGCCCTGCATGATCATCCGAAACCCCGCCTGCTGCAGCCGCTGATCAACCGCCGCGTACCATGGCGAGGCCAGCAAGGCCGCGAACTGCGCGTGGTTGTCCACCAGGTAGGGACCGTTGAGAATGCCCACATCGGGCACGAAATCGGAGAGGTAGCCCGGGTCCGTGATGTTCATCACGTTGGCGCCCTGGCGGATCATCTCGTTCACATCGCGGCCGGAGCCTAGTTGCTCGCCAGGGAAGACCTCGATCCGCACGCGGTTTGCGGTGCGCGCCGCGACATTGCGGGCGAAGAACTCGGCGGCGAGATGCGCGGGCTCGGTCGTTGACAAGCTGTGGGCGAAGCGGATCCGGATTTCGGCCTGTGCCCCGGCGATGCCAGGCATGGCGAGGGCGGCGGCGGTCGCGGCCAGAAATGGGCGTCGTGCGGTCATCATCATGTCCCCGGAGTTTCCTACGTCAGCGTCTCGCCAAGCTTTCCGGTCTCGGCAGCACCGCGATAGAGAATCGCGAGCTGACGATCGAGGATCGCCTTGTGCCGCGCGAGCGCATGCGGATGCAGGTCGCCCTCCGGCGCGGTCTCGTGATCGAAATGCCCAAAGCGGTCCTGGCCCCGCACCAGCATTGCGCTGTCCTTCTCGCCGCTCAGCTGGCGCACATGGGTTGGCACATAGCGGATGGCGAAACCGATGCGCGGCCAATCGGCGCGGTTGGGCTCCGAGCCATGCACGATCAGCACATGGTGCAGGCTCATCTCGCCGGGCTGCAACGTGATGTCCACGGCCTCGGCCTCATCCACCTCCACCGCCACTTCCTGCCCGCGGGAGAGCAGGTTTTCCTTGGCGAAGGTGTCGGTATGCGGCACCTGGCCGCGATGCGTGCCCGGCACCACGCGCATGTTGCCGCTCAGCGGGGTGCTGGGGGTGAAGGCCACCCAGGCGGTGACGACATCGGGGCTGGAGAGCCCCCAATAGGTGCCATCCTGGTGCCAGGAGACAAAGGCTGGATCATGCGCGCCCTTCATGAAGAACTGGCTGCCCCAGCAGAGGATATCCGGCCCGATGACGCTCTCCACGGCATCGAGGATCCGGGTATCGCGGACGACGTCATGGATCCAGGGGAAGAGCAGATGCGGTTTCTGGTTCATGCGGCCTTCCAGCTTGCCGCCAAGCCGCGCCGAGGTGTCATCCAGCCGCGCCCGCAGGACCTCCGCCTCCACCGCCGGGAAGGCGCGGATAGGCGCGAGAAAGCCCCTCTCCGCATAGGAGCTTGCAGCCACGGGCGTCAGTGACCCTGCCATGTTTCCTCCATCCGCGTGCTGTGCCGCAGTTGTGAAGTGAAGGTTATGCTTGGAGGCTGCGAGGGCGCAACAGGTTTCTCGGCCAGTGGATTTTGCGCAGCCAAAGCAGCAGCCGGGCTATTGTGCCAGCCAGGACCTGATTTCCGCGCCATGCTCCTCGAGATTCGGCGCGCAGCGCGACAGGACGGCCGAGCCAGACAGCGCAACGATGCCCGACATCGCGGGTCACGAGTGCCACCTGGGCGAGGTCGAAGCGCTCCATCCGATTTTGCCTTGCCTGAGCCTCCCACGAACTCGCCGACAATCGCGCCGACCAGCGCGAAGCTGATCGCCACCTTCATGCCGACGAAGAGCGCTGGCAGCGCATTGGGAAAGCGCACTTTCCAAAGGATGCGCCACCCGCTCGCACGATGCACGCGGGCGAGTGCCAATGCGTCCGGGTCCACCGATCGCAGGCCGAGTGCCACGTCCGCCACGATAGAGAAGATAGCGAGCATCACCGCGATGGCAATTTTGGGTTCCGCGCCTGTTCCCATCCAGATCACGAAGAGCGGTGCCAAGGCCACCTTGGGCAACGAGTTCATCACGACAAGGATGGTGGTGATCATGCCGCCCGAAAGTTCCCAGGGATGCCGGTCGGCGAAGCTGCCGAGGCCGAATCGCTCCAGCAGGGCAATGGCGCCGGCTTCATACGCGCGCTTGGGCAAGCCCTGGAACTCAGCGGCAAGCAGGACATTGTCGCGGATGCTGCGCCAATCGAGCAGGACATCGCGCTGGAACACCATGCCCATGCCAGCGGGCGGCCGGTCGATGGGCACACCGCGCAGCGTAATGGCGCCCGCGGTCAGGGGATCGAGGCCAGCGATGGCACGCAGCAGCGTGCTCTTGCCGCAGCCCGAGGGGCCCAGCAGCGAAAGGAACTCCCCCTCGCGCACCGAAAGGGCGACATCGGCCAGCGCGATCACGGGGCGGCGGCCAAAGCCGGCGAAGGCGCGCACGGTCGCACCCTGCTCGCGCGCCTGCGCGATGAGGCCGACCTGAATCTGCCCCACATCTGCTTGCCCGGCATTCACCAGTTGCAGCGTATTGCCGCTGCCGCGCCCGTCCTGCACCTCGACGCTCAGCCCCGCCTCACGGAACCAAGCGGTCACCCAGTCCAGCGATGAGAAGCCCTTGACAGCAAACGCAAGTTTCTGTTACAAAATGATTACCTCAGGGGGATGAACACATGGACTTATTTTCTCTGAGTTTTTTGGCCAGTATGCTCATGGCCCTAGTCGCGGGCGATGCGGTGATTAATTCTAATACGATGTCGGTGAGCGTTGGCTTACCGCCCACTATCCAGCAAACGGGGCTTACGCGTACCGCAGCTGAGGAAATTTTTATTACAGAAATTGCGAATGTCACCTCACTTCCTTCACCAATAAATGTACCAGCGCCGCGCGTTGCCACCCGTCGAACTATAATCGGCGCCATTGCAGAGCCATTGAAACTGACGGACATGACCGCAGCGCTTCAGGATTTATTTAGGCTTGACCCCGTTAGAGTGTCCGCGATAATGTTACAAACAAACAATGGCCTCAAGATGGAGGTTCTTATAACACAGGAAGGCCGTCAGTTTAGGCCTATGCAATTCTCCCGGCCTGATGTCGACGCTACAGCCCTAATTCGCTCATCTGCTATTGGTACAATTGCTGCTATCTCGCCATATCGTCACGCGCTCTTCAGGTTGCACAGCTACCTCAATGGTTTTGAGAGTGATCGCGCTCAGGTACGCGCCGCCATCGACGATGCCCTAACAGCCAATTGGACTGCTGACGATCCGGTCGAGAGGTCAGCCCTCCTAAATATATCTGCAATCATGTCGCTGCTTGAAGATGACATATCACGGGCCCAGCGTGATGTGGAGCTAACCCAGTCCGTTATAGCATCCACACCTTCGGTGATTACTGCCTTTAGCATGAATGCTGCCTTTGTCAGCATCCTTTCTGGTAATTTAGAAGATGCGCGTCGGCACATCGAAAGTACTCTTGTTCGCAGAGGCCAGACCATTGCTATTCGGGGTTTTGATGCGTATGTACAAGTGCAGCGCGGTCTAATTGCCTGGGCTGAAGGTAATCTGGAAGACGCCTTCTCCATTATGCAGGCGGCACATGCAGCCGATCCGAACAACAGGAACGCCAGGATATACGTAGCTTGGCTCCGGCATTTAAGGAGTGGAGCAACGGGTCGCTTCGATCCTCTTAAAGTGTCAGACCAAGTCGCGCGCTACCACGTTGTCCCCCAGCTCATGGCATCAGCGTTCCTGCTCGATCCCCAGACACGTGAAATCTTGCGAGTACCAGCGAGCATGGATCGGCGATGACGTCCTCCCCACGAGCATGTTCCGTTCGCAAGGGCTCACCGCACTGGTGACCGGGGCAAAACCCCAGACGATCAGGCTGTTGCGCGCGTTATGACGAGGTTTTGTAGGCCGAGCACGATTGATGCGCCTGTAACGCGAAGGCGGTGGCCGTGATGGTCCGTCGGCGCGCCCTGGCAACTGCGGTTATGCGGGCCTGACGCGCGTCGGCCTCTGTCGCGTTGCAGATTCCATGATGCGAGTCAGCCGGTGCGGTTAATCGGGTGATGGGCGATGCGGCCGAACAGGATGCGCCGAGATGCGGCTGAAGCTGGAGGGGCTGGGCAGTCTGGCGCGCGACCTGGCCGCGCCGGCCGAATTTGCCAGGGCGGCAGCGTGACCGGCGCCGCGCGAATGCTGACCGTGCGGGTGCCGCTGGCGGTCCGGAAGCCGCGGGGCGGCCGGAAGCTTATCCTGACGCCCGGTGGTATGGCGCCCCGCGGCACCTCGGCTGCCGACACTACGCTGGTGAAGGCGCTGGCCCGGGCGTTCCGGTGGCGCCGAATGCTCGAAACCGGGCGCTACGGCACGATCGACGAGTTGGCGGCGGCGGAAAAGATCAACTCGTCCTACGTCTCGCGCCTGCTGCGGCTCACGCTGCTGGCGCCGGACATCGTCGAGGCAATCCTGGACGGGCGGCAGCCGGAGGGGATTAACTTACCGGGGCTGATGGAGCCGTTTCCGGTGGAGTGGGGGCGGCAGTTTGGCGAAGCAGGCGCCGACAACGCTGAACGGCCGCCCGATTGCCCACATCGCCTGGAAGGAATTTTGGTAT
>Ga0209598_10001193_pt1 | contig 21295 bp, 17 predicted proteins | sample M_140807_EF_Meta_FD_187317 | JGI IMG/M metagenome (GOLD analysis project Ga0209598, IMG submission 187317) | Freshwater microbial communities from Lake Montjoie, Canada to study carbon cycling - M_140807_EF_MetaG (SPAdes) (version 2) | ecosystem: Environmental > Aquatic > Freshwater > Lake...
ACCGAAGCGGATGCGGGGCGTTTCGAGAAACCCGTTCCCGACGCCCGGGCCGCTCCTCCCGAGGCTCACGAGTCGCTCATCAGCCGGAAGACCGGTGCTGTAGTGCCATTGACGGGGCTATCCTTTCATGCCCACTACAGGAGATTTTCAATGACGCTTGCCGAATTGCTGCCGGCTCTACATGGCCTTCCGAAGTGTGAGAAGCTTCGTGCTATCCAGCTATTGGCGGCCGATGTCGCCCGTGAGGACGGAGAGATGCTGGTGCCTTCCGAAGCGGCATACCCCGTCTGGTCGCCCTTTGATGCGTTCGATGGCGCTGCAACGCTCATGCGTATGCTCAATGACGAGAAGGCTTCGTGAGTGCCCCGATGCCGAAGCGCTTCCCCTACGTTGAGGCTGATCCGATGTTGGGCCCGGCCAGCGCGTTGCCCTACGCGCCAATCACCCTTCACCTGGGCGACCGCAGTGCCCATGTATCGGGGCTGATCGACAGTGGGATCCACCCTGAATGTGCTACCGTTCGATGTTGGCATACAGCTTGGCGCAGTATGGGACGAGCAGAGCGTGCCAGTTCGGCTCGGCGGCAATATCGTGGAAACAGAGGCACGCGGCTTGGTCCTCTTTGGACAGCTTGAGGGATTCTCGCCGGTTCGGCTTGCCTTTGCTTGGAGCCGGAGTAATCGCATCCCAGTGATCCTCGGTCAGACCAACTTCTTCTTGGAATTCGACGTGCGACTCTGTCGCTCACAGATGTTCTTTGAGATTGCTCCGCGGAGTAGTCTCGGAAGCTAATGGCCGGTGTCGCCCGCTCGTGGCCCGCCCACCGACTGGGGCGAACTCGTGCAGGTCCATGATGATCGCGACGCCGGCCACCGCCCCCAACGGGGATGGCCGTCTCCTGATGGAATATCTCAAGTCACTTTCCGGTCTCACGAATTGGCTGATCTCCGGCGGCAGTCCGTCGGTGTCAACGGCTGACCCATCGGAAGACTTGGCTGTCCGAACCTTTTTTGGGAATTCCCAAAATGCAAGAACCCAAATACAAGAATCGGTCCCTTGCATCGAGCCTCCGCGTCGCGATCGTCCGCCCGCCGCAACGCTTTGCGCGGCCGCGCCGACGGAATCGCCACCCGCTGGCCATTCGACAGCGAAAGGGCTGACGCGAGTGTAGTATTCTGTCGTGGCCTCCGTCAGGCCGCGTGCCCCACCAGCCGAGTGCCCCCGTACCGTCCGTTTACGCTGGAGTGCGTGCTGATGCCCGAATGGCTGACAGCCTCGTTCACCCAGCCGATGGTCGACTGGCGGGTCCTTGCGCTCCGGCTTGCGACGGCGGTCCTGTTTGGCCTGGTCGTATCGGTGATCTACCGCGGCACGCGGGATGTCTCGCGTGAATCGGCGTCGTTTCCCGGCACGCTCGTGCTGCTCTGCGTGCTCATCGCGATGGTCACGCAGGTGATCGGCGACAACATTGCGCTCGCGTTCAGCCTCGTGGGCGCCCTGTCGATCGTGCGGTTTCGCACGGCGGTGCGGGACACGAAGGACACGGCATTCGTGATCTTCGCCGTGGCCGTCGGGATGGCCATCGGCGCCGGCCAGCCTCTCGTCTGCATCGGCGGTGTCGTCGCCACCAGCGTCGTCGCCTGGCTGTTCCGGGACGCGCCGAGCGAACCGCAGCGCGGCGCACGACGGACGTATGACCTGACCGTGCGAATGGCCAGCGACGCCGCGGCGGAGCCGCAGATGAGGGACGTGCTCTCCCGCCATGGCGTGACCGCCGAGCCGGTCCACGGGAGCACGGCGAAGAAGGGAACGGCCCTGCGGATCGTCTACCGCACCCTGCTGCCGCCCGATGCGGCGCCTCAGGCCCTCATCCGCGACCTTGCCAACGTCGCAGGCGTGCAGTCGGTCAGTCTGCGGCAGACGAGGACGGAAGCATGATCAGCACGCACCGCGGACGGGCGGCTGTGGTCGCCACGGTCATGTTGATGGCCGCCATCGCGGCGGCCTGCGTGCCGGCCAAGGCCGACGAGGCCGGCCACGACGCCGCGGCGGAAGCGCTGTTCGGCCAGAGCGTGGTGCCGCGGCTCCAGATCCGGCTCTCCGAGAAGGCCGCCGAGTCGCTGCGGAGCGAGCCGTCCACCTGGACGACCTGCACGCTCGTGGAAAACGGCGACGTCGTCCACAAGCGGGTGGCGATCAAGATCAAGGGCGGTCCCGGCAGCATGCGCGACCTCGACGATCGCCCGGCCCTGACGCTCAACATGGACAAACACGTGCCCGGCCGCAGGTTCCACGGGCTCGACAAGTTTCACCTGAACAACTCCGTGCAGGACGAGTCGCTGCTTCGCGAACTCCTCGGCTCGGAGCTGTTTCGGAAGGCTGGCGTCGCCGCACCGCGGGTGACGCATGCCCGCGTCTGGATCGCGGATCGCGACGTCGGACTCTACGTGCTCAAGGAATCGTTCGACGAAGACCTCCTGCGACGTTCGTTCCGTCGGGCGGACGGCAACCTCTACGACTGCCAGCCCAATCAGGAGATCGACGAAGGCCTGAAGCGGGACGAGGGGCACAGGGGCGACGCCGGCGCCGATCTGGCGGCGCTGGCGGACGCCTGCCGCACCGTTGACGACGCCGAACGTGTGGCGCTGATCGACGAGCGGCTCGACATCGAGTGGTTCATTACCTTCGCGGCCGTCGAGGCACTTCTGAACCACTGGGACGGCTATTGCTCCGCCCAGAACAACTACCGGGTCTACGTGGATCCTGGCGCGGGGGATCGGGTGCGGTTCCTGCCGCACGGGATGGACCAGATCTTCGCCGACGTGGGCTCGGGCATCTTCGAGCCGCCGCCCGCGCTCGTGGCCATGGCGGTGCTCGATCGCGTGGAATGGCGGCGCCGGTATCGGGAGCGGGTGGAAGAACTCCTGCCGATCTTCGCCGCCGACCGGTTGGTGCCGCGGATCGATCAGACAGCCGAGCTGCTCAGCCCAATCCTGACGGAGATGGGCCCCGATTCGCTTGAGCGGTTCACGAATGCCGTCGACACCCTGCGAACCATCGTCGTCGAGCGTGCGGCGAATCTGAAGGAGCAGGTCGATGCGGCTGAGCCGCCGATCTGGCCCACGCGGCTGCAGGCTGCGGTCCGGGTGTTCAACGCGGCCGACGACGAGACCGAGGGTCTGCCCATTCCCAACAGCCAGGCGGCCAACTTCCTGCGGCACCACGTCCCGTGGTTCGAGTGCCCCGATGCGGAGATGGAACGCGACTATTACCGCCGCTGGTGGACGCTGCGCAAGCACGTCCATCACACCGACGAAGGCCCCGTCGTTCGGGAACTGCCGCCCGGGTTCGGAGACCTGCTGACCGAGGCCCGGTGGCTCCACGACCTACCGCTCTGCGGGCTCGCGTCGACGCAGCGGGCGGCTCCCGCCGGTGATGCCACCGGCTCCTGCGACCGGATCATCACCAGCATCATCGGGCTCAAGGTTCATCCCGACACAACGGTCGAGGTGGAGCCGTCAGTGCCACGGGACTGGCGGTGGTTCGGCATCGATCGCATCACCTACCAGGGGCGACGGATGACGATCCTGTGGGATGAGACCGGCGACCGCTACGGCCTCGGCCCCGGTCTACGGGTGATCGTCGACGGCGCGGAGATCGGTCACTCCGATACGATCAGTCGGATCGTTACTCGGCTGCCCTGAGCCGCCATCAACACGATGGTGAAAGTCGCCGACGATATGTCCGACGAGGAGGCGACGCTCGTCGTTACCGCCGGCACCGCGATGTACGGCCTGACCGAGTTCGGCGGCCTGCTCGCTGGCGAAAGCGTCGTCGTTACCGGCCCCGGCCCGATCGGCTTGCTCGGCGTCGGTGTCGCCAAGGCGCTCGCTGCCGATCCCGTCATCCTCACCGGAACGCGCGACAATCGTCTGGAGATCGGCCGCAAGCTCGGTGCTGACCACGTCATCAACGTCCGCAATGAGGACGCAGTCGCAGGCGTCAAACGCATCCTCGGCGGCAAGGGGGCAGACTACGTGCTCGAGTGCTCGGGAGCGACCAACGCCCTCAACGAGGCCATGCTCATGGTCAACCGTGGTGGCAAGATCTGCCTGGCCGCGTTCCCCCACGAGAAGGTGCCGGTCGACGTCGCCAACATCGTCCGCAACAACATCTACGTCTACGGCAGCCGTGGCGAGGGCAAGAGCTTAACGCACCGTGCCCAGGCTCTCATGGAGCAGAAGCTCTTCGAGGCGAAGCTGATCCACACGCACACCTTCGAGCTGAAGGATCTGCCTGAAGCGATCCGCTACGCCAAGGACCGCGTCGACGATGCGATCAAGGTTGTCGTTCGCATGCCATCTGCCGTCTCCGAGAAGAAAATGGCGGCTGAATAGTCTTGCAATCCCCCCTGTTGCACGTCGCAATAGGGAGGGGAGAAGAGTCTCTCATGCTCCTTTGCGATCAATCGGCAGCCGGGAGACACCGTCGCCGAAGTGCCATTGACGGGGCTATTCTTCCAGGGCCGCGACTACCGGCTCACCGACGTGCACGGGAATCTCGTGAAGGGCATCCTCGCCTGACGGTCTGGCGGAATGCCCGCGAAGAGCAGCGGTTCCGTAAAGCAGGAACTAGCTCGACTCCCGTCCGGGAGCGCGGCCTATTCCTGCTTCGCGGAGCCGGGGTCGCCGCGACGCCCGTTTTGCCCGTCGGCCGTGCCCTCTGATAGCTAAAAAAAGCCGCCCCCGGGTGGGGACGGCTTGGCGGCTCAGTGGTGCCGCAGGCTCCGAACGTAGTCGGAGGCGATCCTCCGGCAGACCTGGCTGCGGGAAACGCTGTCGTCGAAATATTCGTTGCGGCGGCCGCGGGCCCACTGCTCGGACGAGATCCGCAAGTACCGCGGACGGCCGTCAGGAAAGCGTTCGTAGAGCTTCAGGCGAAGCCACCCGCTCGGCAGGTGGTGGATACGGGACACAGGTCGACCGTGGTAGGTCACGATGCGCATAGAAACCTCTTTAAAGGGGGTGATACGGAGAAAAACTGAAATAAAGCGGCCGTGGCAGCAGGAGCCGCCACGGCCGTGGATGAGCCGGTGGACAAAATAGAAAAGACGCACCGACGGCAAATGGACTGCCGGGCGTGCACCGCCGCGTGCAGCGGCTACAAATCAGCCATCGCGGTGAAGGGTTCGATCACGCCATGCGAACCCGGACACCAGGTCGGCGTGATTGGCTGTCTTTGTTACGCCTTGTCAGCGACGCGGCCGTGCTGGCCATATCGGCCCTCGAGGATTCCCGCGAAGGAAAGATCCTCGTCAAGCGTCGGCCAGTGCAGGCCAAACGGCGAGATCTCGATGCGGCCAAGATCAACCTCTTCCGCCCCCTCCAAACGCGGGTTGCCTTTCGTTGGAAAGCTCACCTCATGGCCATTCGCGAACCTTACGAAGATCAAGCCGCGGTCATGCCATGCCTTTAAGGCACGGTCAACCAAGGTGCTCGGCCCACTTTTGTTTGATGAGTTCGAGGTGGTCATGAATGAGATCCTCCGCTCGCGACAACTCCCGGACATTGAATCCAACGGATTCACGGAGTTCAACTTCTGGCTCAACAACGAATACCGCCTCAGCGTCGCCACGGCGAACGTGTATGTGAACTGGCGTGTGTTCGTTGCTGTAGAAGAAAAACGAATAGCCGTCTTTCTCAAATACTTTCGGCATCACCCAAGTTTACCCGATGGTTGCGGGCTCCCTCAACAGCGTTCGGCGGCTGGGACTACGACGCCTGGCGGTGTTCACCGCCGGCATGACGGTCACCGCGGCTGCGGTTCCACCGGGAAACTTTCTCGGGCCGTTCCGTCAGCCTGACGAACGGATCGGTCAGGCCGCGAGCCGCCATCGCAGCGCCCATCCGGGTGGCCCAGTCCGCCAGCCGCTTGGAGATGCCAAGAGCCGCGCCGACCTTTGAAAGAGACATCCCCGTTTCCTTCAGTTCGTGGGCCTCGACAGCGTGTAGGGGCACGGTGGATATCTCAAAGAGATCGACCACAAGCGGCCTTCGTACGAGCGTGATGCCGTCCACCATCTCAAGGCCGTCCTGCCGGATCGACTCACCGATCACGGCCGGCAGACCGCTGGTGAGCGTGACCTCGAACTCGGCCCGTAGCACCACCTTGTCAGTGCCGAACTGCTGGTAGGGCACCGCCCGGATCGGACCGTCGAGAAGACTCCGCAGGATGACGGGAGCCCGTCGATCCCCGGCGATGAGCTCCGCCCGGAGCGACTCCAGATGCCCGAGAAGACCCTCGGGCGACGGGAGAGCGGCCCGCTGACTTTCCCGCGAAGCCAGTTCCTCGAGCCGGGATCGCACCAGCCTGAGATCCCGTTCCCGACCGGCCAGCCGCTCGGCCAAGGAGTCGATACTGCCAGCACCGCGTTCGATCGCCAATCCGATGTTCTCGATGCTCGTCGTAAGCCGCCGAGCCTCAGACTCAAGCGACCGCCGCTCGGCAGCGATATCGCCGCCGGTGGCGTGCAGTTCCTGAACTCGGGCAACCAGCCGATCGCGGACGCCGGCAACCGACATCAAGGCATCAACAACCTGCCGGAGAATCGCCGGGTGAGCCTGTGCCCGGAGACACGTGGCCCGGTTCCAACAGGCGTAGACTTTGGCATTGGCACAGCGGTAGCCGCCTTCGTTGCGGCCCTCAGCATGCATCAGTCCGCCGCAGATGCCGCAGACAAACAGCGTGGAGAGGAGTTTCCGGGAGTCGCGGGGTTTTCCAGCCAGAGGGTGCTCCGGCCCGCGTGGGGGATGCAGCCGGGTGCAGCGACGGTCGATGACGGCATTGGCGCGATACCACAGCCAGTCGCTCACCATCCGCAGGTGCTCGCTCTTTCTGGTGAGCACACCGTCTGCGGTGTTCCAGACGAGCTTCGAGCGGCCCGTGCGGAGCTCCCGCTTGGAGAACTTGGTGCGAAACACCTCCTCGCCCCGGTAGATCGGCCGCCGCATAAGCGAGGTCACGTTGCCCGCCGACCATTCCGGCTTCTGGCTGTTTTTCGCCTTCGGGAAGTTGATCGAGGTGAGCCAATCAGCGACCGCCCAGGGCGGCTCGTCGTTGGCAGTCCGCTCGAAGATTTCCACGATGACCGGCTTTCGCTCCTCGTCGATAGAGTCGAAGAACGGTCCCCTCGCCGGGTCCGTGGCGGTGGCTGGAATCGATGGCCGCCGCCTGTAGCCGATGGCGAGCGGGCCCATCGCCGCCCCGGAGAGCCAGCGGTTTTCTTGGGCTCGCTTGATCCGCCGCCGGGTGAAGTGGTTGGCCCGGCCGTGATGGCCGAGTGCCGCGTGCAGGCGTTCCGGCCAGTCCTCATCGGCGGTGTCGATAAAATCCGTTGGACAGATCACTCGAATCCCAGCATCGACCGCCGTGTCGAAGAACTGCGAGGCAAACGTCATATGCCGGTAGAGCCGGCTCGACTCTTCCGCCAAGATGACATCCCAGCGGTGGGCCTTGATGCCAGCCCAGACCTGGTTGATTCCGGGCCGGTCGGCGATCTCTCCGCTGATCTCCGGCTCGCGGATGATCTCCACGTTTACCTGCTCGAGCGTGCAATCCCGGGGAAGGTTCGCTGTCAGGAACCGCTGGCAGGAGTTGATCTGTCCATCGATGCTCGATTGACTCTGCTCGTCGGTCGAGTAGCGTGTATGGATCAGAACATCGAGCGGACGATCGGCCGGCATGACTAATGTTTCGCGAAGGTTCATGCGGCACCTCCCGCCGCACCGGCGATTGCAGGGCAGGGGAGCGTGTGGCGGATGGTCCGGATCATCCGACCGTTTTCACCGCCGCGGAAAATCGCGTGTGCTAAAAGTGTGCTGAGAATATCCGCCGACAACCGTCTCTGACCGGTTCTCGGCACACGCTTCCAGACACGCGCAAAACCATGCTGCCAGCTGGGTTGCAGCGAAACCCCCATGAATCCATGCGGATGGTGTATCCTCGCCGGAAGAGTCCCACCCCATCCGTTTGGTCGTGTTGCAGGTGCCGGCCCTCACTGGTGGCTGCGTCAGGAACTCCCCACGGTGTAGCTTTCCTGGATCTTTCCCTGGCTGCTGCCGAGGGCGTCCATCTTGTGAAACGTCCAGCTGATCTTGGCAAAGCTGAAGCACACGCGCTCGAGCGGCGGGCCATCCTCCTGCCGGCTCGTCGACGAGCCGCTATCCGATGACGCCCTGGAGCCGATCGCATACTGCGCCACGATCGCATCTTGGAGTTCGTATTCGAGCGTCACCTTCGACTGGCCATTGATCAGGGAGATCACATGGATAATCACCTTCGAGAGTTTTTGCCCGGTGGCACACGCCTTCTGGATCTTCGGCGTCGAGCCGTCGATCAGTTTCAGCACGCACACGTCGCTGAGCTCGGTGCTCCCCACTGGGTTTTGCGACTTGATGAAGCTGCCGATCTTGCGGGTGATCTCGCAGTCGAGCCCCGTGATGTCGCTCCAGCCGGCGTGCTGGTTGTCAGCGGAACCGCCCTCGAAATCGCCGATCTTGATGAAGCCGGTCAGGCCCAGTCTTGCGGTGTTCATTGCTGCGGTCTCCAAAAAAGAATGCACCGCCATCCCGACGCCGTGTGTCGGAGATGGCGGTGCATCACATGGATTTTCCCCGAATTCACGAAGGAATGAGGGCTATCGAAATCAGCCCGCCTTTTGCGTGCTGCCGTCATACTTGCCGTTGACATTGCCCTTCTTTGAGCCATCCTTCGCATCGTATTCCGTGAACTCTTGCTCGAGTTTCTGCGGCATGAATTCCACCACCACAGACGACTTGCCAGCTGAATCTGACTCCTGCCTCACAAGCGTGAAGAGGCAGTCTTCGAACGTATACTTGTTAATCGTCGCCTGCTCGCCGCCGACGGTCATGGTCTCGCAGACCACGATCTTCTTGTTGAGTTTGCCGCCGAGCATAGCCTCGAGAATCTTCGGACAGGCCTTGTCGAGATCCTGAACGACCTGGATGGGTCCCGGCTGCGCGGTGCCCGTCATCCGCTGCTGTGCGGCCGCAGCGGCCTGGCCGGTCAGACCTGTCCGCGTGGAAACCGCGCTCACCGCCTTGGCCTGCACGTACTTCTCAAAACCCTTGGCAGTGGCGCTGCCGTCACAACCATCATACTGTACAAAAAGTCCCATGATGACATCTCCTTTGAAGTTAAAAACCTACTACGATTCATGCCGCTCACGCGCGGCCAACTGTTCACAGGTCAATCGATCTCGTATCGAAAGCCGTTGTCCTCTCCGCCCATCTCCACGTGAACCTTCTCGACCGGCTGACCTTCGGCCATGCGCCCTAGCAGACGCGTGGAGAGTTCGGGCAGCATGCCTTCTGAAAGCACGTGATCGATGTTGCGGGCACCGCTGTCGACTTCGTGGCAGCGGTCGACGACAGTTGTGACTACGTCCTCCGCATAGGAAAAGTTCGCCTTGTAGGCATTTTCCAATCGACGGCTGATCGCCTTGAGCTTGAGCCGGCAGATTCCCTGCAAAGCCTCGTCGGCCAGCGGGTAGTAGGGCATCACGGTGACACGGCCGAGAAATGCCGGCTTGAACACCTTGAGCAGATCCCCGCGGATCGCCTCGGCGAGGGCAGGGGGATCGGGCCGCGTGGCGGGGTCCGCACAGAGCTTCATCACCGTGTCGGTGCCGGCATTGCTCGTCATGATGATGACACAATTCTTGAAGTCGATGTCGCGGCCCTCGCCGTCGCGGAGCATGCCTTTGTCGAACACCTGATAGAAGATGTCCTGCACGCCCGGATGGGCCTTCTCCATCTCGTCGAGCAGCACGACGCCGTAGGGTCGGCGGCGAACCGCCTCGGTGAGCACGCCACCCTCGCCATAGCCGACGTAGCCGGGTGGCGAACCCATGAGGAGCGAAACCTTGTGCTCCTCCTTGAACTCGCTCATGTTGATGATCGTCATGTGGCTTTCGCCGCCGTAGAGCAGGTCGGCAAGCGCGAGGGCCGTCTCCGTCTTGCCCACGCCGCTGGGGCCGGCGAGCATGAACACACCCACCGGTCGCCGCGGGTCGGTGAGCCCGGCACGGGATGTCTTGATCCGCTCGGCAATAATTTCGAGCGCGTGCGACTGGCCGACGATCCGCTCCTCCATCCGCGTCTTGAGCTCGAGCACGCCGCGGATCTCATCCGACACCATCCGGCCGACGGGAATCCCGGTCCAGCCCGCGATCACCTCGGCCACGGCCTGACCGTCAACACAGGGGCTCACCAGCGGTTCCTCGCCCTGCACCTCTGCGAGCGTCTTTTCGAGGCCGGCGAGTTTCTCGCGCAGCGCGGCCCGCTCCTGATCGGAGATCGCGGCCGTCGCGGCGGCCGGCTTGGCCGAAGCCACCGATGCCGCCGGGGCAGACGAACCCGCTGCCGGAGTGGAGGCCGGCTCTGCTGTCAACGTCGCGTGACCGGTGATTTGCGTCCGCAGTTCGCGGATTTCACCGACCAGTCGCGATTCCTCGGCAAACCGTTTCTCGAGGGCCGCCAGCGTCGCCGCCACATCAGCCTTTTGAACCTCGAGTTCGGCGATCTCCTTGACGTGATCGGCCCCCACCTCCTGCTCGCGCTTGAGGATCTCGATGGCCGTGGTCGTGGCGTCGATCTGCCGACGGGCGTCTTCGATCGCCGGAGGCACAGCAGATTGTCCGATTGCTACACGGGCACAGGCCGTGTCGATGAGGCTGACGGCCTTGTCGGGGAGCTGTCGGCCGGAAAGATAGCGACGCGAAAGCTTCACGCTCTCCACCACCGCTTCGTCGAGAATCGACACGTGGTGATACTTCTCCAGCGTGTCGACGATGCCGCGGATCATGCGGATCGCCATCTCGTCGGATGGCTCCTCGATCTTGACCACCTGGAACCGCCGGGCGAGCGCCGCGTCCTTCTCGAAATACTTCTTGTATTCGGCCCAGGTGGTGGCGGCGATCGTCCGCAGTTCGCCGCGGGCCAGGGCCGGCTTGAGCATGTTTGCCGCGTCGCCCTGGCCTGCCTGTCCGCCCGCACCGATGAGCGTGTGGGCCTCGTCGATGAAGAGGATGATCGGAACGGGCGATTTCTTCACCTCGTCGATCACCCCCTTGAGCCGGTTCTCGAATTCCCCCTTCACACCGGCGCCCGCCTGCAGCAGGCTGAGATCGAGCGAGCGGAGCGACACCTTCTGAAGCGGCTCAGGCACGTCGCCAGCGGCGATCCGCTGGGCAAAACCCTCGACGACGGCCGTCTTGCCCACGCCCGCCTCACCGGTGAGGATCGGGTTGTTTTGTCGGCGACGCATGAGGATGTCGACGATCTGCCGCACCTCCGCCTCGCGGCCGAGCACGGGGTCGATCTTGCCCGACTTCGCGCGGGCGGTGAGGTCGACCGTGTACTGGTCGAGGTTGGGCGTCGTGGTCGGGCCCTTGGACTTGCCGTCGGGGCCCGTCGCTCCGCTGCCACTGCCGGCGTCGGCATCCGACCCCGGAAGGTCCGACTCGATCGATCGCTGGAACACGCGGGTCGCCTCGCGGGCCAGCACGTCGGGGGCGATCTTCCTCAGTTCGTCGGAGGCGGCGAGAGCACGAGGTGCGATCGACTCCTCGGAGAGCAGTGCCTGCAGGATCCAGGCGCCGCGGACTTTGTTTTCGGAGTGGTCCACGCTGGCCACGAGCCAGGCCTGCCGCGCCAACACGCAGACCTCGGGGGAGAGGAGCGGTGGCCGCGAGTTGCCGGTCTTGAATCTATCGATCGCCTTGGCGAGGTCGCCGAGCAGTCTGGCCTGATCGACGTCAAAGAGTTTTAGCAGCAGGCAGATGTCGTTGCCCGGCTGCTCGAGCAGTTTGACGAGCCAGTGCTCAATCTCGACGTTGTAGTTGGTCTTGGAGAGGCAGAGGCCAGCTGCGCCTTCCAGGGCCCGCTGGCAGGAGGGGTTCAGTTTGCCGATGAGACCCTTGAGATCAAGTCCGGCCATGATGGCAGAGGCCTTGGAGAGCGTGGTGGACCAGAAACGGAAAAAGCGACCGGCAGTCTATCGATCCGCCTACCGGGAGTCTACAGGCCCGAGAGTTTTTCCCAGCGAACTTTCGATGTGGATTCCGTGAGCGCTGCCCCGCGTTCACACTTCGTTCATCGTGAGGAGGCGGGCTGTGCCGTGATCAGGTGTGTTCCATCAGCCGTGTTCGAGGATCGCCTGAGGCGTGATGATCGTGATCTCACCGTTCCAGGCGCACTTGCACTTCGATGCCGCATCGAGCGAGGGCTGTCCACGAACAAACCGCGTGGCCATTCCCGGGCTCCAGGGGGCCGTCACCGGCACGCAGGGCATCGGCGTGAGCGTGCCCATCGCCGCGGCGGTGGCGGCGGCGACCATCGGATTTGACTGGGATTTGCACATCCCAAACGGCAGGATATTGGTCATCGGCACGCAGTCCATGATGTTGGCCGCCGGCATGACGGAGGCTGTCACCATCGGCACCACCACCATCAGGGTGGAGGGGGCGAGCCCCTGCGTGCACTTCAGCGTCGAGCCGCTGTTGACGTGTTTTCCGGCCATTTGTTCGAGTCTCGTGAACTGCGGGATGAGGCGAAGCCAAGGGCCAACACAATTGTGATTATGGGGGTCTCACCACCGCCTGCAATCCGCTTCTGGCCAATTGCGTTTTGAAAACTGATCGGCTATTACTCGTCCTACGCGGTTGCCCCCTGCCGGCCCCCGGTTTTTTAAGCCGAGATGCGACCGCTCATCAGCTTGAAGCAGATGGATTTCTCATGAGTTCCGCGCAGGCTAACAAGGCCAGCCTCCTCAAGAACGTGCTGGTCAATTCCCCACTGGGGCCGGGCCTGTTCCAGCTGCAGTCGTGTCGCTACCGGGAGTCGCTCGGGCAGCCGTTTCAGTTCGATCTCGAACTGCAGAGCGACGACACTGCCATCGATCTCGAAGGCCTGCTCGGCCGGCCCCTGACGGTCAAGGTGAAGGGACTCGACGGAGGAGATCGGTTCTTCAGCGGACTGGTCCGCAGCGTGGAGCAGGGAGGGGCAGAGGATCAAGTCAGCCTCTACCGGCTCGTGGTCGTGCCCTGGATCTCGCTCTTGCAGCTCGGCTCCGACTGCCGGATCTTCCAGGAAAAAACGGTGTCGGAAATCGTGGAGCAGGTGTTTGCAGACTGCGGCTTCAGCGATTTCGAAACCGCTGCCCTGATGGGCCGCTACGATCCGCTGCCCTACCGCGTGCAATACAACGAGTCACACTTCGACTTCGTCCAACGCGTGCTGCAGGCGGCCGGGATTTATTATTACCACCAGCACGGCGACGGCACCCACAAGCTCATGCTCTGTGACGCGACGTCCTCCCACAAGCCCTTCCCGGGCCATGCCCGCATCCCTTTTCGCTCACTGCGAAATAACGCCCTCGTCGAGGAGCATATCCACTCTCTGCGGGTGCGTCAGGAGATGCAGCCGGGGGGATACGCGACAAACGACTACGACTACACCGACCCCGAGGCCGATCTCAAGGCCTCCGACACGGCCAGCCATTCATACCCCAGTGGCTCGTTTGAGCGGTTCGAGTATCCGGGGGGCTTCAGTGTCGACGACGACCGCGACGCCATCGCCAGATCGAGGCTCGCCGAAGCGGGCTGCCGGTCCCAGGAGGTTTCCGGCTCCGCCTACTCGTGGGGACTGTCGGTCGGCTCGGTCTTTTCAATCGACCACTATCCGCGGCGGGATCGCAACAGGTCGTATCTCACGACGAGCATCGACCTCACGATCGAGCGGGCCGACAACGAATCAGGCTCGGAGTCGGGCAGTCGGGCCGCTAGCGGGTTCAACTACCGCTGCGATTTTAGAGCTATCCCGTCCGACGTGCAATTTCGGCCGGAGCGAACGATCAGGCGGCCGGTGATCGTGGGTGTGCAGCCGGCGCTGGTCGTCGCGCCTGAAGGTCAAGATAAAAAGACGCCCTACACCGACAAATTCGCCACCGCCAAGGTGCAGTTCTACTGGGACCGCAAGGGAAGTAAGGACGAGAGAAGTTCCTGCTGGCTGCGGTGCGTGCAGTTCTCCGCCGGCAACGGCTGGGGAAGCTGCTTCCTGCCGCGCGTCGGCGGTGAGGTGGCGGTTGCCTTCGTGGACGGCGACCCAGACCGGCCGATGATCCTCGGCCACCTCTACAACGGCGTGAATGCCCCACCGCTCTCGCTCGAGAAGGAGTCGAGGCGGTCGGTGATCAAGGACGACGTGGGCAACTACCTGTTCATGTGTTCCGCCGACGGAAAGGAAGCCGTGCGGATCCACACGGCCCGTAATGATATGTATTGGGCGATCGGTCGGTTGAACGAAAAACCGGAATAATCACAATCCCGTTTCCCTTCCGCACCTCACCGATAACTGGTCTCAGGGGGCGGAGTTCTGAGGAGTCATCATGCCAGAAGAAGCACCACTATTGGACGCGCCAGAATTTGACGTCGACGGTCAGGCAACAGTGACATCCGGAACCTGGTCGTTTGATTGCAGCATAGCGGCTGTGATGCAATCGGAGATAAGCATCGCGCCGGGCATGAATTCGATCAGCATCGCGCCTATGGGCTTTGAGTTCAGCGCGAGCCTCATATCGATAGCCGCCTCGGCAACCAAGTGCAACTGGAACTACAATTTGCTCGAGACCGAGACGTATGAATGGACGCCGTATGCGACAGAAGATTCGACGGTGTACGTACGACAAACGTTTATTGGAGACAAAGACAAAGGTGGTGGCAAATGCCTCGAGAAAGTCTACGGCAACATCGTGCAAGAGTATGACAAGAAGGGATCATCAGACCCAGTGGCCTATTCCAGGACTGTGACCGGTGATACTGCAATTGCAAGTGTCGGGACGTACGATCTGTCTGCCACAAGCCTTCAGCTGTCGAGCGATGAGCAGGTCGTGATTCATGGCACGAAAGGGATTCAATTGAATGATGGGAAAGACGCGTCCATTGAAGTGAAGGACGGGCGATTTTCCGGCAAAAATCTCCAGGCATTCGAATGCCAGGCTTCGGGAAATGTGCAGCTTAATACAGCGGGAAGCGTTTCGGTGCTAGGAGGCAAAGTGCTTCTTGACAGCACAGAAAAAAAAGCCGCAAGCCAGCAGTCATCAGCGAAAACTGAAACTGCCGAGGAAAAGTTGGCCCGGCTCGCAAAAAGGAACGCGAGCCAGAGAGTGACAGGAGCCGCTCATAAGGGCTGGAAGATGCTGTTTGGGCCAAAGTAAATGTTTCCCTCGTGGCGATGGCCCCCATAAAGTCCAAATATGCGACTACGTATATCCGCCGGTGTTCAATCGCAGGATATTGTTGCCACATGGCTTTGCCAAAAACTCCCATTGGAATCAAGTATCTTTCGCTCCGACGGCACGCTGGCTCCCGCGTGCGCGGTGATCATCAAGGCGACGTATCCGCTCCTCGGCGAACCGGGGCGGGCCGCGATCGAGAGCGTGCTGTCGGGAGACGTGAGCCGCGAGATCGAGGGAGAGGACGAGCCTCACTATCCATCCGATTTCGTTCCGTACAAACCCTGCGGCGAGTTCATGGTCCGCGGCACTGCGGTGCGGCCGGCGGACGCGGCCCGCGAGCGGTTTCAGGCCCGCGTGCAGGTCGGCCCGATCTCGAAGGCGATCGACGTCGTCGGCAACCGCACCTGGACCAAGTCGTTCTGGCGATTCAGACCCGGCGGGATCGAGGCGGTCGAACGAGTGCCGCTCTCCTATCGCTTTGCCCACGGCGGCCCCGGCCACCCCGGCAATCCGATCGGCCGCGGATTCGAGACCGATTCGATGCCGAATCTCGAGATCCCCGGGCAGTGGATCGAGAGCCGCAGGTCGCTCGCCGAGCCGGCCGGATTCGGGCCGCTCGACGCCGGCTGGATCCAGCGGCGAAAGCGGTTTGGCTCGCCCAACGCCGCCTGGGTGAAGGACCACTGGCCCTGGCTGCCGCCGACCTTCGACTTCCGGTTTTTCAATGCCGCACCGGCCGATCAGTGGTGCGAAGGGTATTGGCGGGGCGACGAGGAATTGCTGTTTGAAAACATGCACCCGGAGCAGCCACTTCTCCGCGCGGCGCTCCCCGGCCTGCGGGCAAGAGCCTTTGTGAGGCAGCGAATGGCCGTCGAGGGTGACGGCGGAGAGCGGCTCGAGTTTCACGAGGTGCCGCTCGCCCTCGACACACTCTGGATCGATCTCGAATCGATGAACCTCGTGCTCGTCTGGCGGGGAATCACCGCTGTGCGATCGCTCAAGCTTAGCGACGTCGAGGATCTCTTCGTGCTGGCAGAGCGGCTCGACGAGCCTGTTCATTCCCTCGATCACTACGCGCAACTGTTTGCCGCCCAGCTCAGCCCCGCGGAGGACGAGGCGGAGGCATCTGCCCTTGACGAAGTCCGCGACGAGATCGATTCCAAGCTCGCCACAGCCGCCGCGGCACGCGAGGAAATTCGCTCCAAGCTCTCAGCGGCCGCTGCGGCCGAAGCGGCCATGCTCGAACGGGCGAAGCCGCGGACCGAGCAAGCGTTTCAGGAGTTCGAAAAGGCGATGGCTCAGGTCGAGCCGATGATCGAGAAGGCCCGCAAGCTGGCCGAGGAGGCTGGTCTCGGCCCGGATGGCAAGCGACAGCTGTCGGCCGCGGAGCAGAAGGCCGCCTTCGACGGCCTGAGGGCCCAGTTCGCCGCGGTCGCGGGCAACCCCAGCCTCGATCCTGAGTCGGCGGCGCGGCTTGAGCAACTGCGTGGTCAAATTGATAACATCGAGGCGGCCGTGGCAGGAATCAGCGAAGAGATGGCGGCCGGGCCAAAGCCCGAAGCCATAGAGCCAGAGCCCTTGCCGCTCCGCGATCGGCTGGCCGCCGGGCAGCCGGTCACCGACGGCGAACTGCGGGCCGCGGGGCTGGCCGGCCACAACCTCCGGGGCCTCGATTTCTCGGGCCGCGACCTGACGGGAATCGACCTTCGGGGGGCGGAACTGGCCGAAGCCAGATTGCATGGCACCGTGCTCCGGGCCGCGAACCTCGCCGGGGCAAACCTCACGGCCGCCGACCTGACCAGAGCCGATCTCAGCGGTGCGAATCTCGAATCAGCCGACTTTTCCGACGCGACCGTCACTGGCGCCCGCTGGCAGGAGACTCTGATCGCGGGAGCACGGTTTGCCGGCCTCGACCTCGCCGCTGCCGACTTCTCGGGGGCATCGGGCCTGCGGCCCGACTTCCGTGCAGCCAACCTTGCCGGCGCGGTGTTCCGGGCAGCGAAGTTCAACCACGGGCTCTTCACCGGGGCCGTTGTGGAACGGGCCGATTTTTCGGGTGCGAACCTCGAACAGACCGACTTTTGTGAGGCCCGGGCCGCCGGTGTGAGGATGACCGACTGCCAGCTCAAAGGCCTGCGGGCGGGCGACAAGGCCGACTTCACCGGGGCTCAGTTCCAGCGGTCGCAGGCCGTGCAGTCTTCCTGGGATACCTCCACACTCGATGCCGCCGATTTCCAGCAGGCAGTGCTCTGCCGCGGCCGGTTCGCCGAAGCCCGGCTCATCGGCACGCAGTTCGACCGCTCTGACCTGACCGATGCCACGTTCGAAGATGCGACCCTGGAGTCGGCGGTGCTCACGAACGCCAACCTGCTGCGAACGTCGTTCGACCGGGCCATGCTGACAAACGCCCGCTTCGACGGCTCCAACCTCTACGAGGCCGGCCTCTGGGATGCCCTGCTCGACGGGACCACCTTCGACGGCGCCAACCTCAAACGCACCCGGCTCGATCCCTCCTTGGCCTAGGCGAAGCCGTTTATGAACTACCGGATCTTGTCCGACGCGGAACTCTTCGCCGGCCTCAAGCCTGGGGCGGAGTTTGAAGGCGTCGTCATCCGCGGTGCCGATCTCTCGGGCCGCAGTCTGGCCGGCTGCTCTTTCCGCCATGCCGTGTTCGAGCAGGTGAACTTCAGCGACTGCGATCTTTCCCGGGCCACGTTCGCCGACGCGGTCTTCACTGTCTGCCGATTTACCGCAGCGGCGGGCACCAGACTGACAATCGAGCGGGGAGTGCTGCAGAGCTGCCAGCTCGATCGCTGCCGGCTCGCAGAGTGCGACTGGCAGAGCACGAGCCTGGTGAAATGCGATCTCAGCGAGATGCGACTCGAAGACGGCCAGTTTTTGGCGACGGCCTGGATCAGTTGCACAGGCGAAAGGCCATCGTGGGCGAGGTCGACGCTCTCCACCGCCCTGTTCGGCGACTGCCAGTGCAACGGCCCAGACTTCAGCGACGCCCGGCTGCGGCGGATCGATCTCCACAGCCTGACCTTCAGCGAGGCGAGCTTTGCACGGGCGATCTTCGGCGGCTGCGACATCAAGAAGTCAGCACTGCCCGCAGCCGACTTCACCGACGCGGAGTTTGCCACGACCCGGTTCTCCGCCTGCGGGCTGGCGGCCGCCCGTCTGCCCCGGGCCTGCGACGGGCTCGAGATCGTCGACTGCGATCTGACGGCCGTGCCGCTGGCGGGCAGGTCGTTCGTCGGCACCAGCCTGTCGCGGTCAAACCTCTCCGGCCTCGACCTGCGGGGCTGCGACTTCTCCGCCGCCGATCTCTCCCACTGCAATCTCACCCGTACCGAGCTCAGCGGCGTGAGCATCGCCCGTGGCAACCTCGAATTTGCCGATCTCACGGAGGCCGATCTGCGGGGGGTGGCCGCGGCAGAGACGAGCTTTCGTCGCGCCGTGCTCACCGACGCCAGGCTCGAAGATGGGGATTTTACGCGGGCGAATTTTTCTGATGCAGCGTGCCAGGGCCGGCAGTTCGAGCGGGCCCGGATTGCCGGAGCGGAGTTTGAGAAGGCTGACTTTTCCGGCTTCGACGGCCGGGCCACCGACCTCACCGGCTGCGAGTTTCGGGAATGCACGCTTCGGTTGGCAAACCTGCGGGGCGTGAGCCTGGCGGGCACCCGGTTTCCAAAGTCAGATCTGGGGGGATCAGACCTCCGCGACGCGCGGCTGCTTGGCACCGCTTTCGAGGAGGCAGATCTCACCGCCGCCAACTTTTCAAAGGCCGTCCTCGATCAGGCCGACTTCCGTGGCGCGGCGCTTGTCAGGTCGCGGTTTGAGGGTGTGCAGTGCCACCTCACCTGTTTCGCGTCCGCCGATCTCTCGCAGGCCGACTTCACGGAGGCCCAGGTCAGCTTTGCGGATCTCCAAAAGGCCACGCTCGCGGGCACGAAGTTCACCAGCACGCGGTTCTTCAAGGTCGATTTCGAGGGCGTGCCGCTCGATAAAGCGATCCTCGCCAACACCGTGTTCCAGTCCTGTCAGCTGCAGAACGTGCGGCTTCCGGCTCGTGATCTGGCGGCGTTTGATTTCCAGGATTCGATCATGACCGGCATCGATCTCTCGGGTTCGAACCTCGCGGGGGCGACGCTCTGGCGATGCAATCTGGCGGGGGCCAATCTCGCTGGTGCCAATCTCAGCGAGTGCCGGGCGACGCACGCCAACTTCAGCGAGGCCAGGCTCGACGGCGCCGATCTGCGGAAGGCCGCGATCCAGCAGGGTGTGTTGTCAGGCGCGACCGCCGTCGCCGCCAACTTCAAGGGCTGCAAGCTCTTCCAGACCGATTGCCGGCGGCTGAACGCGTCGCAGGCGGTGTTCGATGGAGCGGATCTGGCGTTTGCCGACCTCTCCCACGCCAACCTCCAGCAGGCGTCGTTCGCGGGGGCCAGCCTGCGGGGAACGAACCTCCACGCCGTCGATGACACGGGCACAGTCTGGTCTGACTCCGACAGGGCCGCTGCCAAGCCGACCGACCCCGACCGGCTGGCGGCCGAATCCTGGAAGCCGCCGCCGCTCGCAGTCGGCTAGCCGGGCATGGCCCGCGCGCATGCCTCGTTTGGCAAGGGAAATTTGACTGAGGTGCCCCTTTACGCGTCAGCCAGAGCATCGCGGCGCGAGAGAGAATGCACGCGAATACATTCCTGATCAGCAGACCGGGGACCTCGACCTCGGCCTCCGCGTGGGGCCGCATCCGACGCCGGAGCGCCTGTGTCGTCAGAACCCGTTCACATAGTCCTCATCGTTGTGATCGACCGCAACTCCGGATACGATCTGCCGGTATCCCGGTGTCAGTTCGAGGTCTGGAAACCGCCGTCCATCCGCCGAGGCCGCCGCAGAGTCACCAGCCATGTCATTCCCCGCCTCCAACAACGGCCCCGCGGGTATCTGCGTGGCTCACAACGACGTCTGCAAGACGCCCGCAGAAGCCCAAGCGGGCATCACGCCGGAGGGCGAGACGGAGGTGCCCGTCGCCTACACCAACGTCGCCGCGCTCCAGCAGGCGACGCTGCCCACGCTCGCTCAGAAGGTATTTATCGTCGGGAAGCATGGGGCCACGACCAACACTGAAATCTGGATGAGCACCGGCAACGAGGCGGGCACCGGCGGCGGCGTGGTGTCGGGATCGGTGGCAGGCCCCTGTCGGATCAAGATTGGCAGCCGGAAGGTTTTCGTGGAGGGGCACGGCGCCGCCTACCTCGGCGTGATGGTCGCCCACAACAACACGGCCAACAGCAACATGCCGGTTGGCAATCAGGTTCACGCCAGTCAGACGAAGGTCTTTTTCGGTCCCTGAACCCGAAGGCCAACAACCCGCACGTCAAGAAGCGACGATCATGTCAAAGCATCACGCTCGGTCCGCCGCTGTCGTGCACAACGTTTCTGTCAAGACGGCGCTTGGCGCCGATGCCTTCCAGGTTCGCTCGTTCCATTTCCGCGACCGCCTCGGTGAGCCGTTCGAGGGCGTGCTGGAACTGCAGTCAGGCTCCGACAGCATCGACCTCGGCAAACTGCTCGGCCTGCCAGTGACGGTGACGACGTCGCTCCCCCAGGGCGGAGAGCGTTTTTTCAACGGCATCGTCCTCGAGGCGTCGCATGAGGGCGACGGCCATGACGCGAACCATTACCGCCTGGTGATGGGGCCTTGGCTGCGGCTTTTGGAATTGGGTTCTGACTGCCGGATCTACCAGCAGAAATCGGTCAAGGACATCCTCGAGTCTGTGTTCCGCGGCCTCGGATTCACGTCATTCGATGATGCCGGCCTTATCGGCAACTACGACCCGCTCGCGTTTTGCGTGCAATACAACGAGACGCATGCCCGTTTCGTCCATCGCCTGATGCAGCGATTCGGCATCGCCTACCACTACGACCACACTGCCGACAGCCATAAACTCGTGCTCTGTGATTCAAACACGTCGTA
>Ga0209598_10001194_pt1 | contig 21283 bp, 17 predicted proteins | sample M_140807_EF_Meta_FD_187317 | JGI IMG/M metagenome (GOLD analysis project Ga0209598, IMG submission 187317) | Freshwater microbial communities from Lake Montjoie, Canada to study carbon cycling - M_140807_EF_MetaG (SPAdes) (version 2) | ecosystem: Environmental > Aquatic > Freshwater > Lake...
TAATATTCCTGGCGAGATTTCAGGGTATTTTTGGCAATATCTATGCGATTGTCGAGGTCTCTCAACTGGAAATACAAGCCGGCAATATCACTGACAAGGGTTGATTGAATGGCATGTTGCGCTTCGTTTGCTGCGAGCACCTGATTTAATGCAGCACGGTTACTTCTTCGGATTTTACCCCAGACATCCAGTTCCCAGGAGACATTTCCCAATACCTGATAATTCCAGGTGGTGGGCACTTTTCCAAAACCTATCAGATCGCTTTGATTGGTAGGACCAGCTTTGACATTATATCCAAGTGCCGGAAAAAGGTCGGCTTTCGACATGCCATAAAGTGCACGACTTTGTTCAACCCTTGCAATGGCAATTTTCAAATCCAGATTGTTTCTTAATCCGGTACGAATAAGTCTGATTAGGGTGCTATCCTGAAACAGGGAAAACCATTTCAGATTCACAATGGAATCCTGAGCATTTACCCATGAACTTTTATTCAGATATTCTTCCTGAGCTGGCAATGTTGTCCGCTTATAATTCGGACCCATCATACAACCGGCAAGGGTAAGACAGAAGGCAAAAAACAATATAATCCGCTTCATAGGTATCATCAGATTAATGGGTTGATTCCTCCAAATTTTGAGCAGCCTCAAGATGTTTTTTCTTACCCATTCTTTCAACTAAAACAAATAACAAGGGCACCAATAAAACACCTAAAATAGTGGCAACGAGCATTCCGCTAAAAACGGTCATTCCCATCACTCTCCTGGCTTCAGCACCAGCACCAGTTGCAGTCAATAAAGGTACCACACCCAGAATAAATGCAAAAGCAGTCATCAGAATTGGTCTGAATCTCAATTTAGCTGCATGCAAAGCAGCATCCACCAAAGGCATGCCTTTTTCATATTCTTCCTTGGCAAATTCAACAATAAGAATGGCATTTTTAGCTGCCAAACCAATGAGCATAACCAAACCAATCTGAGCAAAAACATTGTTCACATAACTTTCACTTATTAACCTGCTCAGGAACAACCCAAGGAAGGCACCGAACACAGCAAAAGGCGTTCCCAATAACACACTAAAAGGCAATGACCAACTTTCATACTGCGCTGCCAGAATCAGAAACACAAACACCAGAGCGAAAATAAAAACGGTGCCCCCTTTACCTTCAGATTGCTTCTCCTGAAAGCTGATATTTGACCACTGATAGGCCATATTAGCTGGCAGGACTTCAGCAGCTACTTCTTCAAGAGCTTTCATGGCTTCGGAAGAGGTATATCCTGGAGCCGGAGCGCCTGTAACTTCTGCTGCACGGAACATGTTAAATCGGTAGGTGAAATCTGGTCCGCTTGTTTTTTCCATACTTGCAAAAGTGGAAACAGGAACCATTTTACCATCTTTGGTACGGGCGAAGAAATTGCTTATATCTTCAGGTCGGGAACGATACTGAGGTTCGGATTGAATAAAGACCTTGTATTGCCTGCCAAAGCGGTTAAAATCATTAACATACTGACCTCCCAGGTTTGCGCTTAAAGTTGCATTTACCTCAGAAAGCGGTATGCCCAATTTGAGTGCTTTTTCTCTATCCACATCCACTTTAATTTGAGGAGCTGAACTTCGGAAAGTTGTAGAAACCCTCCCAATTTCTGGTCTTTTGCTTGCCGCTTCAATAAATTTTCGGGTGTTCATTGCCAGAAAATCAGGGTCATTCCCTCCTTTGTCTTGTAGCATTAAACTAAAGCCAGCAGAAACCCCCAAACCTTGAATTGGAGGAGGTCCAAAAGCATAGGCAGTGGCTTCAGGAATTTGGGTAATTAATGCACCTGTAAGCTTGGTGGCAATAACTTTGGCTGTAGCAAGTGCGGGCCTGTCTCCCCACTCTTTCAAAGAAACAAATATGAAGGCAGCACTCGGAGAATTTGTGCTAGTTAAAAGGCTGTTTCCTACAACTGTTGTAACATCTTCGAGGTAAGGTACTTTTTTCAAAATACCTTCAATTTTTTTACACACCTCATCAGTACGTTGCAGGGATGCACCATCAGGTAGATTTACTCCAATGATAAAATATCCTTGATCTTCTTCGGGTACAAATCCACCTGGAACTTTCATTCCTAAAACAATTGCACCACCGATAACAACGACGATAATGATTATTCCGCGAATGGATTTTTTAATGAGAATCTGTACCATGCCGGTATATCTTCCGGTAAATCTGTCAAATGATCTGTTGAACCAATCAAAGAATTTTCCAAGCCATCCGGTTGTTTTCTGATTAGGTTTTAATAGCAAGGAACAAAGTGCAGGACTTAAGGTTAATGCACATATTGCTGAGAATAATACAGAAATGGCAATGGTGATCGCGAATTGCTGGTACAGCCTGCCCGTAATTCCCGGAGTCATTGCAACTGGAATAAATACTGCTGAAAGTATGAGTGCAATGGCTATTACCGGACCAGAAACTTCCTTCATTGCTTTGATGGTTGCTTCTTTCGGTTTCAACCCATGTTCAATATTGTGCATAACGGCTTCCACCACCACAATCGCGTCATCAACCACAATTCCAATGGCAAGCACCAGACCTAAAAGAGAAAGTACATTTATGGAAAAACCAAGCAATGGGAAAACCATAAACACCCCTATCAGAGAAACAGGCACTGTTAATAATGGAATCAATGTAGCTCTCCAATTTTGAAGAAACACAAACACCACAATCAACACAAGAATTACCGCTTCAAAAAGCGTGTGCAGAATTTCATCTATACCTTCGGTAACTGCAAGGGTAGTATCTAAAGAGACTTTGTAAGCCACATCTTCCGGAAAACTCAAGGCAGCTTCTGCAACAGTTTTGCGTGCCTGAGCAGAAACATCCAGTGCATTGGAACCCGGTGTTTGATAAATCGCAATGATAGCTCCAGGAGAACCATTCATACGGGCCACATTGTCATAATTTTCTGCACCAAGTTCTACTCTGGCTACATCTTTTAATCTTATTTGTTGTCCCTTCGCTGTTTCCCGTACAATAATATCGCCAAATTCTGCTTCCGTTTTAAGTCGGTCTTTAAGTTGTACTGTATAGGTAAATTCTGTTCCGGCAGGTGCTGGATTTCCGCCAAATTTTCCTCCTGGTGAAATCAGATTTTGACCCTGAATAGCTGAGGACAAATCGCTCACTGACAATCCAAGTTTTGCCAATTGATCAGGCTTTATCCATACCCGCATGGAGTAATCACTCCCCCCAAATATGCCTACTCTACTGATACCCGGAATTCGCGAAAGATTATCTACCAGATTTATTTTACCGTAGTTACTTAGAAAGCTGTTGTTGAAAGTTCCCTTCGGTGAAGTAAGAGAAATCATCATGAGCGGAAAACCCATAGATTTCTGTACCGTAACCCCAAAGTTTTTCACTTCTATTGGTAAAGTTGGAGTTGCCTGTGTTACCCTGTTTTGGGTCAACATATTCGCATTATCCAAGTCTGTACCTACTTCAAAAGTTACCTGAAGGTTAAGTGTTCCATCACCGGCGTTGATGGATTTCATATACAGCATATTTTCTACGCCGTTTACTTTTTGCTCAATAGGAGTCGCAATAGCCTGTTCGACATTGAGTGCATTTGCACCGGTGTAGGAAGTCCTGATTTCTACCGCAGGAGGAGTAATCTCAGGATATTGAGCGATGGGTACTCCAAGCAAGGAGATACCCCCGATAATGACAATAAACAGAGATATTACAATGGCTACAATGGGCCTTCTGACAAAAAAATCACCCATAATCTTATTTACCTTCCTGTTTTTTGTCGGGCCAGTTGGCAGGAACCGGTTTTACCGTCATGCCATTTTTAATAAAAATATTACCAATTAATGCCAGCCTCTCTCCTTTGCTAACCCCTGAGTCGATAACCCAGAATCTACCGGTTTGAATACCTGCATTTACAACTGCCATTTCAATTTTATTTGATTTATCAATTTTCACTACCTGATAAATACCCTGCATATCCAGAACAGCTCGTTGAGGCACTATAAAAGCATCTTTTTTTCGTTCAATAACCATTTTTACACGAACAAACTGACCTGGGCGAAGCAATCCATCAGTGTTAGGGAAGGAAGCCTCAATAGTAATGGTTCCGGTTAAAGGATCTATCTGACGATCTGCAAAATTTATTGTACCTTTCTCATTATAGGTAGACCCATCTGAAAGTATCATTTCAGTTTCAATACTTTTCTTAATCGCTTCAGGATTTGCTTTCAGAATTCTTTGAATCCTTAAATATTCAGTTTCACTCATTGAAAAGCGAACTCTGACTGTAGTGGTCTTTGAAACGGTTGCCAACAATTGACTTCCGGTACCTGAAACATAATCCCCTACTCTCACTTCACTAATGCCAATAATGCCATCCAATGGGGAGTAAATTTTGGTGTATCCCAATTCGATTTTTTGATTTGAAACATTAGCCTGATTTGCATCCACCTGAGCCTTAGCTGCATCATAAGCGGCCACGGCAGCATCTAGTTCTCTTTTACTAACGGCGTTGCTTTGAGCCAAAGGACGAATTCGCTTCAGATTGGCTTCTGCATTAGCAAGATTGGCAACAGCAGCTGCATATTGACCTGTGGCCTGATCTACTTTGGTTTGATATTGTTGTGGATCTACTGAATATAAAAGTTGACCTTTTTTAACCAGACTACCTTCCTGAAAATGGATACCAGTAACCCAACCGTTTACTCTTGATTTGAGACCAATATCTGATGCTCCAAAAGTTTGTCCTACAAATTCCTGATATACAGGAACATCCTCTTGCTGAACCTCAATATAAGGCACATCAACTACTGGCATTTGCTTTTGTTCCGTATCCTTGCAGGATTGCAGAATAATCAAACCGAAAAGCAAAACAAATACCCTTTTAATTGGTATCATAGGTAAAATTTATGAGGTAAATATACTGGATTCAGGAATTGAAATTAACATATTTATTTATTAGGATTATTTTTCACTGTTTATTAAATAATTAACCAAAAATTACTTTATTCTAAAAAATGGCAGTAAAATCCTGTTTCTTTCTCACAAAAAAAATCTCCCTGATTTTATAACAGGGAGATTAAAATATGGAAGAATAGCAGAATTTCTTTTTTTACAAGAAATTATATAAGAAGCTTATGGATTCATTTTAAACACTAAACCACCACCGATTGCTGGTTGGAACATTGTTGAATAGGTACTAACACCAACCCCTGCTCCACCGGTTCCAAAATAGGCTCCACCACCAACAGCTTGAACGGCAGAATTTACCTGAAACTGAAGGCGAAGTCCCACTTTTGGTGTAGGCCAAATGATAGCTCCAAGTTTAGCTCCCCAAGCAAATTTTGTTAGTGAAGACTTTCCACCTGGCTCCGGATTTTTAATTTGAAATATGGCCATTCCAAGATCAATTCCACCAAAGGGTTCCAATTTACCATCGGCAACTATTACCGATTTTGTACCACCCATCATAATATAATTAAGTCCGTAGTTAAAGGTCTTATATCTTGGAAAAAAATTACCATTGCTAAAGGTCATAGGCGCCTCGGAATCCATTCTCTGATATAAAACTTCAAACCAAGTATTTTTCCTTATTTCATATTCTATACCGGCACCATAAAGAAATGCTCCTTTAAGAGTTCCATCAAAATAAGAAGTACTAGAGTTATAACGATCTACCCTATCATCAAAGGCATAGGCTCCAAACGCATTAAATCTGAAACCTTGTGCACTTGCAGACAGGCTCAAAAGAAGGGTGAAACTGAGAATGTAGAAAAACTTCATGGGGTTAATTTCAGGACACAAGTTAAATTATTTCTAATTATTTCCAGCGTAACAATTTTATTCTAAACGGAACTTTAAAACAAAGTTCAAACCTAGTTTTGATTATTAAATTAAAGGGAATTCACCCTTTTCTACTCTTTAACTCTTTGAAGTACAAAGCGAACCGGGCTATCTCCCATTTCATTTTTTAACACCATGAAATCCTGGGTAAGGCTGTCAATGTCAATTTCATTGAAATTACCCACATTAAATTCAGAGTAGGTTTTCAGGATAGTGCCTTCCGGATTCACTTCCCATTTGCCTTTGTCTGGTGTACCTAAAAAGATATCAAACGTGCTGTCAGAACGAAACACAAAGTAATAATTCTGAATAACCGGAGGGGGAAAAACTTGTCCTTTTAGGGAGATTTCTTTGACCTGCCACCTACCGGTTACCAGCTTTCGGGTAGCATCCATTTTGCTTTCGCAGGCAAAAAGCAGACAAGTCAGTAATGCCAGTATAAAACGTAGTTTCATTGCAAATTTTATTTCAAAGTTAAATCAAAAGAAAAAGGCAACAGGGATTTTCCTGCTCCAATAAATTTCAAAACAATGCCTGATGATCCTTGTAAAAATACCTCCCAGGTTTTGACAGAAAGCAATTCATATTCCTGTATTACCTGTCGACAGGCACCACAAGGACAAACTGGCACAGGGTATTCTCTGTCAAACGGAACTGCACGAACTGCAATAGATTCTATTTTCGGAATTAAACCTTGAGCACCCAATGCGTATAATAACACTCTTTCGGCACACATACCTGAAGGATATGCAGCATTTTCCTGGTTATTTCCGGTATGAATACTGCCATCAGAAAGCCTTGCAGCAGCCCCAACTCTAAACCTAGAATAAGGGGCGTATGCCAATAATGCAGCATCCTTCGCGGCCTGCAATAGTTTTTGGTCTTCCTGCGGTAATAAAGTGTCGGAATCGAAGGATTGATATCGAATGGTATACTCTTTCAACTACTGATTAAAGTATAAATTTAGATAAATCAGTGTTCCCTGCAATCCCTTTCAACTTTTCCTTTACAAATGCTTCATCAATGACAAATTTTCTGGATTCATTCAGGTCAGGTACTTCATACAAAATATCACCCAAAATTCGGCTCATAATGGTCTGAAGTCTTCTTGCACCTATATTTTCAATTTCTTGATTTACCGTAAAGGCGCTTTTAGCAATTTCCTCAATGGCACTCTCTGTAAACTCAATGCTTGCGCCTTCGCTGTTAAGCAAGGCCTGATATTGTCTTGTTAAGGCATTCTGAGGTTGACTTAAAATTTTAACTAAATCTTCTTGCGTCAACGCATTTAAAGTCACTCTGATTGGAAATCTGCCTTGCAGTTCCGGAATAAGGTCTGAAGGCTTGGAAACATGAAATGCTCCGGCAGCAATAAACAAAACATGATCCGTTTTCACCAATCCATATTTTGTATTTACCACAGTTCCTTCCACAATGGGTAACAGGTCTCTTTGTACGCCTTCTCGAGAAACATCAGGTCCAGATCCTTTGGCATTGCTGGCAATCTTATCTATTTCATCTATAAAAATAATACCATTTTCTTGTGCTCTCAATACGGCTTCCCTATTGATTTGATCTGTATCCAGCAACTTATTTACTTCTTGATCTGCAAGATATTCTCTGGCTTCCGCCAGGGTCATTTTTTTCTTTTTCTTTTTTCTTGGAACAAGATTGTTAAGCATGTCCTGCAGCCCATCCATCCCTTCCATGCCCACAGGACCCATGACCTGCACATTTCCTGCTGGTAGTTCGGTTTCAATTTCAACGATTCTATGATCCAGTTTACCTTCTGCAATCATCTCTCTGAATTTTTCCCTTGTACCCTCGTTCAACAAAGTATCATCATCTGTCTGATCTTCAGAATCAGCATTTTGCTCTGAAACTCTTACTGGTGGAATTAAAATATCCAGCAGTGTTTCATTTGCGTTAATAATGGCTTTGTCTTTTATTTCAGCAGTTTTTTCTACTTTAACAAGATTAACAGTTTGTTCCACCAAATCCCGAACCATACTTTCCACATCTCTGCCCACATATCCTACCTCTGTGAATTTGGAAGCTTCCACTTTTACAAAAGGAGCGTCAGAAAGTGCTGCCAGCCTTCGGGCAATTTCGGTTTTACCAATCCCTGTTGAACCAATCATCAGGATATTATTGGGTACAATATCCTTCCTTATTTCTGGGTCAGCATTTTGTCTTCTCCAACGGTTACGCAAGGCAATAGCTACTGCTTTTTTTGCATCCTGCTGGCCAATGATATACTTATCCAGTTCAGCCACAATTTCCTGTGGCGTTAACGTTATTTTCATGAATTAAAGCTGCCCCACAACGGTATCCAATACTGCAAATGCCTCATCAATATGAGATTTTTGAGTAATCAGACCTGGACGGAATCGAATAGATCTTTCTCCACATCCTAAGAATATTACATTTTGATCTAAGGATAGGTTAATGAATTTATTCACTGATGGTCCATTTGGCAGGTCAAACGCAACCATAAATCCTCTGCCTCTGACATTTGTCATTTTCTCAGGATGGGTAGCTGCGATTTGTTGGGTTCTTTCCAGCAGGTACTCACCTGTTATCCTGACATGTTCAACCAGTCCATCTTCTTCAATAATCTGAAGCATTTTGTCTGCTCTTACCATATCAACCAGATTACCTCCCCAGGTAGAATTTATTCTGGAGGAAACTCTAAAGCAGTTTGTTTCTACTTCATCAATTCTTTTACCACCCAGAATGCCACATATCTGCATTTTTTTTCCAAAAGCAAGCAAGTCAGGTTGTGCTGATTCTCCGAAATGTTCGTGTGCCCAGAATTTTCCTGTAAGACCAACTCCTGTCTGAACTTCATCATAAATGAGAAGCGCTTCATTTTCCAGGCAAAGGGACTTCAGTTGTGACAGGAATTCCTTTCTGAAATGGTTATCTCCCCCTTCAGATTGAATGGGTTCGATAATGATGGCACATATTTCATCCCGATGCTGACTAAAGGCCAATTTTATCTGACTGATCGCAAGGGCTTCTCTTTTGAGTAAATCTTCAAAATCGAGGTCGGAATAAGGGAAATGAATTTTCGGATTGGTAATACGAGGCCAATCATTGAATTTAGCAAACCATTTTGTTTTATCTGGTCTGGTATTCGTCAGAGATAAGGTATAACCACTTCTACCATGGAAAGCCTGGTCAAAATGCAATACCTTAAATCCTTTTTCTTCACGGTATCCTTTTTCAAAGTTCTTTTGGACTTTCCAGTCCATAGCGACTTTTAATGCATTCTCAATAGCAAGTGCTCCACCGGCAATAAAAAAGGCGTGCGGTAGATAAGAAGGTATGCCTACTCTACTAAATGTTTCAACAAAATTGGCATACTGCTCGGTATAAACGTCCGAATTGGAAGGATTGGCTAAGGCAGCAAGAAAAAGATTTTCCCGAAAGGTTTCATCTCCAATCATTTTAGGATGATTGTAACCTAAAGGCATTGAAGCAAAGCAGGAAAAGAAATCCAGAATTTTACGTTCATGAGCGGAATCATAAATATAAACTCCTTCAGATTTTTTAAGGTCCAAAGTAAAGTCATATCCATCTGCCAGGATATGCTTACTTAAGGTCGCGCGAACGTCCTTTGGCGAAATATGTAACTGGGTCATTAAAGTAATTAAAGTAAGCAAAATTACGCCAAAAAGGGCGGTTTTACAATCCTAACTACCTTAATGTTCCTGCTCAGGGCGGGTAAAAGCAGGGGTAAACAGACTATTCTTTACCTAAGGCAGTAGAGAGATTTTCAATGCTTAAAGCACCAGAAGGGCATTTTTTAACCTGTTCCAATATCATTTCCTTATCGGCACCTTCAACATTTATCCATGGTCTTATTGATGGATTAAATACTTCGGGCAATCCATGAAAGCATTTTGTGGAATGTTGGCACAGGGATGGATTCCAAACAACAGTGACATCCTCTTTGGTGTACTTTTTAATCATAACGGGTATTCAATTAAACGAATATAAATGCTTTACCTTGAAATTCTCAGGTTTTTAGAATAAAATGCTCTTTTGCCTGATTTTTATTGATAAAACAAAATCCAAGATGATAGGCATCTATGGTAACAGAGCATTCAGGAAGAGAACAGATTTCCTTCCATGCTTTTGCCATGCCTTCTGACCAGTAAATATCATCTAAAACGATACAGCTACCAGGTTTGACTTTAGCACTTAAGAATTTAAAATAACGTAGCGTTGGCTCATACTTATGATTGCCATCAATGAAAACCAAATCTGGAGAATATTCCTTCCAATTTATGTTATTCAAAGCCGCGTCGAATTCCTCTGCAATGAATTGAAATCCAGATTGTATACCAGCCTTTTTCATATTGATCTCACACAGGTTAGCCAGAGCAGGACTACCTTCAATACCTGTAAACTTTGCCTCACTATTTCCTATTTTTAAATAAATGGCTGAGAGCCCAAGATTAGATCCCAATTCAAGGATTTGTTGTGGCTTTAAAAATGCGGACAGTCTGTACAACATTCTGCCTTCTTTTCCTGATCTGGCGGAGCTTCTGGCAACATATCCTATTGATTTTAATACAACAGGTTTTTCCTTGCCATAATACCCAGCCCCAAAATCCTGAATTTCTATTTTGGTTTTATCCTTAAGCAGTGCCTTTCTGATTTGAGTAGCAGGAAGGGTTTTATTATCCCTTTTGTCTTTTAAAACAGCATTGTAAAATTCAAAAACAAAGGGAGAATGAATGCCATGAGCATTTACAGCCTTTAACCGGTACAAGAAATACTGAAAAACACGAAATAAATAAACAAACATAAAAAAGCCCTCAAAAGAGGGCTGTTATCTACAGATAAGTAAGATTAGTTCTGAGAACGTTTGTAATCGAAAACGATAAAATCATCATCATCCCCTGGGTTATCTACCACCTGGGTTATTCTGAAGATTGCAAAATGTGGAACAAGAGTCAACCTCTGAATGTACACGTCTCCTACAGCAACAGGTCCGATTGTACTGAGGGTATCCCCAGTGTAATAGGCATTGTAGGTTGTAGAATAGGTCAGCGTATCGTAATTGAACCAGGTTCTTGCTTTTACAAAAGCGTCGTTGAAATTATTATTTGGAGAAGCCAATGTTGCAGAGAATGTTCCTGAAACAGAGGACATTTCGCCTAAATCTCTGTTTAAAGAAGTTGGCATATTGGTTCTACCTACAAAGGAGAAGAATCCTTTTCCATAACTGCTGAGACCACTATAAATGGTATCAGAAGTATAGGTCTGAATCTCATAGATTTCAGGAATTACTGAAGTATCCACTACTGTAATAGTGTATGTAGTAGTGGCAGTCTGACCAATATTATCCCTTACGGTTGCTTCCAGAACGATTTTTGACCATAGGGCAATGTTCGGAACGATATAGGTAAAATCTCTAATTTGAGAAGTACCACCGAGCAATCCTACAATTTCAATTGTATCGGAAGCCAGTGTATTGGAAACAGCTGCGTAAATTTTCTCACGGATAATAATGCTATCCAATGCCTGATTGTCATTCAGCTGAAAGCGAAGGGAAACTGCCTGACTACCCAAAGCAAGTCCTGTCGGATCCTGAGGAATCAGACGAACTATGGTAGGTGGCGTATTTACCAGAACAGGGGTATCGGTCTGGACTTTGTCCTTTTTACAAGCTGTTAGGAAAAGAGCCGCAAGAACAAAGGCCAGCAGCGATTGCTGCATCAAAGACTTCATGCTAGGAATTGATTTCATTTTTGCCACGCTAAATTAAGGATATTTAATGAATTGACGTACACACTAACCGTTTCTATTTATAAACAGGTGAAAATTACAGGTTATTTAGGATAAACCGGCTCATTTTGGAATACAAATGGAAGGATGCATTATTTCCATATATGCCATGATTCCTGTTGGGATAGAACATTTCGTCAAAATCCACATTGGCTTTGATTAAAGCATCTGAAAAATCTATACTGTTCTGAAAATGAACGTTATCGTCGGCAGTTCCATGTACCAAAAGGTATTTTCCCTTGATTTTTCCAGCAAATTTGACTGGAGAATTCTCATCATATCCTTCGGGATTTAGCTGTGGAGTTTGTAGGTATCTTTCAGAATATATGCTGTCATAATATCTCCAAGTGGTAACGGGAGCTACAGAAATGGCACATTTAAATACCTCTGCGCCTTTAGTTATACACAATGCTGACATGTATCCGCCGTAACTCCAGCCCCAAATTCCTATCCTTTTGCTGTCAACATAGGACAAGGAACCAAAATATTTAGCCGATTCTATCTGATCCAAGGTTTCTAGTTTGCCCATTTGCTTATAGGTAGATTGCCTAAAAGCGGCTCCTCGACCTCCCGTTCCCCGATTGTCAACGGAAGCAATAATGTATCCTTGGGATGCCAAATATTGGAACCATAGATAATTTCTTCCTGACCATTGGTTCACCACTGTCTGGGCACCCGGTCCTCCATATACATACATAAGTACCGGATATTTCTTCTGTGGGTCAAAATCCTGTGGTTTAATCATCCAACCTTTGAGCTCAACATTTTCAGAGGTAGTGAAAGTGAAAAATTCAGGAACTGAAATCCGAAATCCTGCCAGATTGGTCTCCAATTTTTTATTGTCCTGTAATACACGAATCAATTTGCCTTCAGCCGAAAACAATCGGGCTTGTGGTACACTAGAACAGGAACTTGAATTCAATAAATAGTAGGAACACGCTGAGCTAAAAGTTGCATCATGAGTACCGGTTTCTGTTGTCAGTTGTTTCATGTTTTTACCATCGAAAGAAACAGAATAAATGTGTTTCTGTTCTGAACCTTCTTTGGTAGATTGAAAATAAACAATCTGGCGTTTTTCATCAGCCCCTAGAAAAGCAGTAACATCCCAGTTGCCTTTTGTAACCTGATTAATTAGTTTACCAGAAATATCCATTAAATACAGGTGAGTATATCCGTCTTTGTCAGAAGACCATATCCATTGGGATCCATTTTTTAAGAAGGAATAATTATCAGTAATTTCTATGAATTTCTCACTTTTTTCTTGATATAAATATCCCATGTTTTTACCTGTCTTTCCATCAATGGAAATTAGGTCCAATTGATTCTGAAGACGGTTCATTCTGAATACTATTAGTTTGTCCGGATCATTGGTCCAGTGAATTCTTGGAATATAAATATCTGTTTCTTTTCCGATATCAGATTCAAGCATTTCACCTGAGGTTACATTATACACCATTACTTTTACCAATGCATTTTCCTCTCCTGCTTTTGGATATTTATATTCATATTTTGTAGGATACAGTGTTCCATACATTTCCATGGAGAACAATTTCACTCTGGATTCATCGAATTTAATAAAGGCAATTTTCTTACCATCAGCCGACCATTCATAAGCCCTGTCAAATGAAAACTCTTCTTCATATACCCAATCCGGTAAACCATTTATCACTGCATTCCATTTTCCATCAGTCGTTACCTGTGTCTCTTTCAGATCAGACAAATTAGTATAATACAAATTATTATCAAACACATAAGCGATTTTGGAACCATCAGGAGACAGTGTAGGGATAAAAACAGAGGTGCCATTTTTAATTAAGGACAATTTCCTGGTTTTAATATCAAATACCCATACCTGTTGACTATAAGAATGTCTGTATCTGGGTTTAAAAAGGCCAGAAAGCACCACTTTTGATTCGTCTTCACTGAAGAAATAATCCGATATTTCAATCTGTTTTTTTGCCAATGAATCGGCATCTTTCACTTTAGGGTCAATCAACTCTTCTGCTTTGATGATAACACTTTCTTTTTTTCCGGATTTGACTTCATACCTCACCAATTCAAGTAATCCTGCCTCGTTTGGTTCGAGAGAGGAATAGAATAAATCATTCTTCATCCAGGCATACGAATCACCTGGCTGAGCAGCAAACTGGGAGGATTTAAAAATATCCTCTAATGCAACTGATTTTTTATCCTGTGCAGCTAAGTTTAGCGAACAAAATATTAGGCAACAAATTAAAATTGGTCTGAACATAGAAACGAAAAATGTAAATTTAAGAATTGGATTTTTGAAATTCGAAAATAAGTTCTCTGCCAGCTCTTTTAGGTTCTGAAACCAAACTTGGCTTGAGGTAATTTATTTTCAGAACTGGGGAAAATAAAGCCAGATACTCTTCTGTTGAGCCTCCAAAAGGCGGTCCTTCTTCTGTTAAGGGGAAGTCGAACAATACTCCGGTATACAATCCCTCGGGTTTTAAAAGTGCATGAATTTGTTGAACCAGTTTAGGACGCAACACAGGCTCAAGGGCGCAAAAAAAAGTTTGTTCAAGAATTACATCATATTGTCCTTTGAAAAGGAAAAAATCAGCACAAACAAAACAAGAGTCAGCCATTTGCGGGTAAGCCTGATGTAAGCGTTTGAGTGCCGAAGGAGACCAATCCAAAACTGTTACATTTTCAAACCCGGAATGAATCAAAAAATCAAATTCATATCCATTTCCTGCACCTGGTATTAATATTTTTGCATTTTTATTCGGCAATTGGGTGATAATGGTTTCCATTGGGAGTGACTTCCTTCCTACATCCCAGGGATGATCTCCGGTTGTATACCTGCTTTCCCAATACTCAGCATCAAATCTGTTCTCTTCCATAATTCTGTTATAAAATACAAAAGAAGTAAAAAAATAAGAGTCAGAGTTGGCTGAAAGGGTCTCTGAGGCAACTTGGAAAATTCATTAACTCTGTACTTTAGTGCGGAGCGATAAGAATAAACAAAATGGGCTTTAGCCCTGATTGTGTTTTCATGGCTAAAGCCCGATTGATTATTTATGCATTGGTTGCCACCAGCCTAAAATCTGGGGTTACTGAAAAGTAGAATCGAATGTAGTTCAACCCAAATAGGGTTTGAACTTTATTATTGCAATCGGTTTAAACCGGTGGCAATAAATAAAAAAAGCTGTCTCAGAATGTTACTTTTGAGACAGCTGCTTAAACTATGCGGTGAGGGAGGGATTCGAACCCTCGATACGATTTAACTCGTATGACGGTTTAGCAAACCGTTGGTTTCAGCCTCTCACCCACCTCACCGAGGGCTGAGGCGCAAATATAAGGACTTGTTTTAAAATGAAAAACGCTTTATTTAAAAATGAAGAGATATCTAAATGATTGATTTATCCTTTAAAATTCTGAATTTAAGGGACTGATTCATGAAAGGCCTTTTTTTTCTTTTAATCCCGGTAGTTTTAATTAACTGCCTCTCCTGCAATACTTCAGGGTCAAAAAGTATTGATTATTCCTCGGAGCAAACGACCCCGGAAATTAACGACTGGGTCATTATCTTGCAGAATTCAGATGCTGATATGCTGCATCCGACCAATTATTTCAGCTCTGCTGCCGGACTAATTCTAGATCGTCAGATTTTTCAGGGGATGATGGATATTAATCCGGAGACCAAAAAATATGAGCCTTCTCTGGCACAAGCTGAACCTGTTATTTCCGAAAATGGGCTTTCCTATACCTTTGAAATCAGAAATGAGGCAAAATGGGACAATGGTCAACCGATAACGGGGTATGATTATCTATTTACCTTAAAAGCGCTAAAAAATCCTCTGGCGGATAATGCCAAACAAAGGTTTTACTATGAATTTATCAAGGATGTAACCGTAGATTCAGCCAATCCTAAGAAGTTTACGGTTCATGCAAACCAAAAATTCCATCTTGCCTATCCTAGCATTGCCTCAACATGGGTTATGCCTGAATACATTTATGACCCAGGTAAAGTACTTTCCGGTTTTTCCCTCGCACAATTAAGCGGAGATACTGCGAACCTTAGTAAAAATAAAACCTTACAGGAATTTTCGTCAACTTACAATAGCACAAAATACCAAAGAAACCCGGATTTTATAGTTGGTTCAGGACCTTATAAGGTGAAAGAATGGATTTCTGGTCAGCAAATTGTGCTGGAAAGAAAATCAAAATGGTGGGGAGACGCTTGCGATATTAAATTGGTAAAAGCCTGGCCAGAGCGTATTGTTTATAGAATAATCAATGATATGAATTCTGGTCTTACCGCACTAAAAGCTCAGGAAATTGATGTGATGGATCAGATAAAAGCAAATCATTTTAAAGAAATTAAATTAAATCCCAAAGTCACAGATCACTTCACTTTGAGTAATCCAAATACTTATGGCTATTCATTTATTGGCATGAATATGAAGCCAGTCTCAGGAAGGAAACAAATTTTTTCTGACAAGCAGGTAAGAATCGCTTTTTCAAAGCTTATCAATATTGATCAAATTATTTCTACCCTATTTTTCGGATATGCCCAACGAATTACGGGACCTGTTGCTCCATTGAAAAAGGGTGAATATCACGAAGGAATTAAGCCAGTAGAATTTAATCCAACCGAAGCCAAAGCTTTGTTGGAAACGGCCGGATGGAAAGATACTGATGGCAATGGAATCCTGGACAAAATAATAAATGGTAAAAAAACAGAATTTGAAATTGAATATTCATATAACCAGGGAAATGACATACGAAAAAAAGTAGGATTAATGATTGCAGATGAGGCTAAAAAAATTGGAATTATCATAAAAGTTGTGCCCTATGAATATTCTGTATATCTGAAAAAATTGCAATCTCATGATTTTGACTTGCACTATTCTGCTTTAAGTACTTCCCAGAATCCCAGTGATTTCAAGGAGAATTTCTCGACACGTGCATGGAGTGATGGAGGCATTAATTATTCCGGTTTTGGTACGGCAAAAATTGATTTACTGATAGATTCTATTCGACAAGAGTTGGATGAAAATAAGCGAAATATTTTGGTTAAAAGATTTCAGGAAATTGTAGCGGACGAATGTCCTGCCATTTATTTGTATAATGTTCAGAATATGATGGCAGTACACAAAAGGTTCAGGAATGCTGACCCCTATCCTGTTCGCCCTTATTATTTTGCGCAGAGATTCTGGGTACCGAAAAATCTTACCCGATACGTTTCGGATGAACCAGGAAATTAAAGGATGTGGGCTTATGTAGTTAAACGACTATTACTGGCAATACCTACTCTGATCGGTGTTTTTATCATAGCTTTTTTTTTAAATGAAGCTGTACCCGGAAACCCGGTTCTACTAAAATTATTTTCTGAAGGTTCAGAGAATTCCATAAACAAAAGACAATTATATACCAATGAAATTATAAAATCAGGCCTGAATAAGCCTGTTTTTTACTTTTCTATTACTTCACAGGCGTTTCCTTCCAACTTGCATGCTATTGCATGGCCGTCTTTGAAAGAATCTATAATAGACCTATGCCAAACAACAGGAAATCCCGAAAAAGTATTTAGTTACATTAACACTCTGGAGAATACAAAACTGGTATTTCAGAGTGCAAAAGAACCTAATAACAACTCAGAATTAGTGAGCATTCTGGATGAGTTATTAAAAATTCAAACTCTTGAAAACAGGAATGTACTGCATCAAAATTTAATAAATTTTTATAAATCAACGGAAATACAAAATTTGAACAAAACGTATGCAGGCTTACTTGAAAACAAAAGTCTCTGGAGACACCTTTTTCCAAAAGTTTCTTTTCATGGAAGTGACAACAGATTTCATATTTGGCTTACAAAAATTGTAACCTTTGATTTTGGGACTTCCTATGTCAATGGTCAACAGGTTTGGGACAAATTATCCTCTGCGCTTGGCTGGACTGTTGCCATCAATTTTATTTCCTTATTACTCGCCTATTTAATTGCAATACCTTCTGGTGTTTTTGCTGGAATAAGCAAAGGAAATTTACTAGGAAAATTACCAGAAACTACTTTCTTTGTTTTGTATGCTATTCCGGGATTTTGGGCAGCAACCTTGCTATTGGTTTTTTTTGGAGGTGGAGATTTCCTCAACTGGTTTCCATCTAATGGCGTGCAAAGTATTAGGCACAACGAACACTGGAGTATGATTCAGAAAATACAAGATTGGACACTTCACCTTACCTTACCCATAATTTGTTTCAGTTACCATGCCTTTGCTTTTCTTTCCCGTCAAACCAGTACAGGTTTGCAAGCAGTTTTACAGAAACCTTATATTGTAACAGCCTATTCAAAGGGTCTTTCAGGTAAAAGGGTAATTTTAAAGCACGCACTAAAAAATGCGATTTTCCCACTGATTTCTCAATTCTCCATTCTGTTTCCTTCCATGATTGCAGGATCAATAATTCTTGAAACCATTTTTTCAATTCCCGGAATGGGCTTACTTACGTTTCAGGCAATTTCTGGCAGAGATTATCCGGTAATACTTGGGGTTTTTACTTTAAGTGGAGTCCTTTCTATTGCAGGGATGTTGGTTGGGGATATTCTGTATGCTTATTCAGATCCAAGAATACGGTTTTCGAAAAATTAATATTATTTTGACTTTTTTTTATAAAATATTTTTATCCATTATTATTATCACAGGAGTTTTAGCTCCTTTTTTGGCTAACAATAAACCGATCCTGTTAATTACAAACGGAGAAATTAAATTTCCTGTTTTATCCCAGGATAATTATTTAGAAGAAAAAAATCCTGTACAATTCAAGATTAATCCACCTATTCCATTCCATCCTTCGGAAACTGGTCCTGATCTTGAAGTAAGTCCACTTACAAAATCCCATTCCGGAAATGTACATATTCTTGGAACAGATGAAATTGGAAGAGATTTATTTGCAGGAATTATACATGGTTGTAAATATTCTTTAATGGTTGGCATTCTCTCTATGCTAATTGCCGGACTTATAGGAATTCCACTTGGAGCAATTGCAGGATACTATGGTGATACAGGACCACCTGTTCAATCATCTCAGTTTTTTGCTATTTTTCTTGCACTTTTCCCATCCTGGTTTTACGCATTTATCGGGATTCCGGGGTATTTATTTTCAAGCGAACCTTCCATTGGAAATTCGATATTTGTTAAAATTCTTTTATTTGTTTTTTTATTTATTTTAATTTATAGATTACTATTTTTCTTTCTACAAAAAATAAATTTAAAACAATTAACTGTTGTCATTCCATTGGATATTCTGCTTTCAAGAATTCTTGAAATTAAAGCCTCTATTCCAACATTTTTATTGATACTAGCTATTTCTGTATTATTTGATCCCGGATTGGACATTGTTATTCTAGTTTTGGGTTTAACAGCCTGGACTACTTATGCCCGTTATACACGGGGAGAAATGTTAAAAATTAAAAACATGGAATATATTCTTGCTGGTAAAACGCTTGGAATTAAATCTTTTAGAATCATTTTCTTACATGCAGTACCAAATATGAAAGGCACTTTATTTGTACTTACAGCATTTGGAGCCGGTGGCGCAATACTAGCGGAATCAGGACTTAGTTTTCTAGGAATTGGGTCAGATTCTGAAATTGTTACCTGGGGAGCCTTATTATCTGAAGCCAGAAAAAATTATGCTGATTGGTGGATGGCTATATTCCCCGGTAGCATGCTGTTTTTCACCGTTTTAAGCCTTAATTCATTGGGAGAAAATCTTAAGAATAAATAAAATGAACATTGAAAATGATTCAATCCTGAAGTAAATTTACACTCCGATGGAATTGGCATATCCAGAAAATACCTGGTATTTTTTACTCTTACTTCCAGCCTTTGTTTTTGTATTTCTGATACAAAAATCTAGTTTTCAGGTACTGAATGCCTTTTTTCAAAGAAAAGACTTCAAAAGGTATTTTCCAATTGCACGCCTTGTATTACGTTTTTCAGCAATTGGCCTGCTTATTTTGGCATTAACTGGACCAATTTGGGGAAGCAGTGTTAAAAAAATTGATGTACTAAGTAAGGAAATATACCTTGTAATGGATGTTTCAGCATCTATGAATGCGGCTGATATAAAACCTAACAGGCTGGAAAAAGTAAAATCAGAATTAAAAAAACTAATTAAAGAATTACCCGGAGATAAAATTGGGTTAATATTATTTACCTCCGCAGCATATGTACAATGTCCGTTAACCAGCGATCACAGAGCACTTAACTTGTTTCTAGATTTAGTTCAAACCAATCAGTTTTCCAGAACTGGGACCAACCTAAGAAATGCCTTATTAAAAGCATATGAAAGGTTTACAGAAAATGAAGAAAACACTAAAAAAAGATCAAAGTCCAGCAAAACAATTATTCTGATAACAGATGGAGAAGACTTCGGTGAAAATTTTGGTTCAGTAACTGAAAGGCTTAAAAAAGCAGGAATAAACTTATTTGTTGTTGGTGTTGGTACACCTGAAGGAGCCCCTATTCCGGAAAAAGATGATGCAGGAAATATTACAGGATACAAAAAAGATGATTCTGGAGAGAATGCAAAAACTAAACTAAACGAAGAAGCTTTAAATAAATTAGGAGCAACTTTTGACACAGAACCTTATACTATTCAAAACGTGGTTGATGATCTTAAGCCTGTAATTGAAGCTGTTAAAGCAAGTGCCTCCTCAGTAAGTGATTCTAAAAAGGAACTTGTAGAAAATAATTTTTATCAATTTTTTGGGTTTCTTGCTGTAATTTGCATACTAATTAGTTTTGTATTAATGCCTGAAAAACGATGATATATTCTTTGTATATTTTTCTTGTTCTGGGATTAGGATTTATTCCACTGACTATAGATGAAGGAAAGAAACACTTTTCAAAGCATCATTTTATAGAAAGTGCAAAATCTTACGAACTAGCAATAAAGCAATTTCCAAAATACAGCAGAGTCTGTAGGTTTAATGCTGCGCAAGCCTGGCTTAATGCAGATTCTATGCCAAATGCTAATTCATTATATAACCAGATTCAGACCGGTGAAAATGATAAAATATCTTCAAATGTATTAAACAATTATGGGGTTAATTCAGATAAAAATTCGAAAACCGAAGAAGCTCTTGCCTTTTTTAAAGATGCACTCAGAAGAGATCCTGAAAATGAAATTGCCAGATATAATTATGAGCTACTAAAAAAGAAAAGCTCCCAAAACCAGCAGCAAGACAAACAGGATCAACAACAGCAACAGCAGCAGGATAAAAATCCTGAAGACCAGAAATCAGGAGATAAAGGCAATAATTCAGGTCAGGGACAAGGAGGAAATAAACCTACCGAACAACAGGGAAACAAAAGTCAGGCAGCGCCTGTTTCCAAACAACAGGCTAAACAATTGCTACAGGCTATGAAGCAAAATGAGAAGAAATTTCTTCAGCAATTGAAAAAGAAAGTGCCGAAAAAACCAGAAAATGATGGCGATCCGGATTGGTAGGTTTTCTTAAATTATTGTTTTTTCAATTTAGAATTTTCTGTCTTTACTGCAGATTCAATAGCCAGATTCAATTCATACCCAATCAGGATAATTATACTTAGCCAGTAGAACCAAAACAATAAAATTATTATTGTACTTAATGAACCA